>Ga0207426_1002378_pt1 | contig 12167 bp, 12 predicted proteins | sample AraplaMF_Cvi_mMS_FD_184265 | JGI IMG/M metagenome (GOLD analysis project Ga0207426, IMG submission 184265) | Arabidopsis root microbial communities from the University of North Carolina, USA - plate scrape MF_Cvi_mMS (SPAdes) (version 2) | ecosystem: Host-associated > Plants > Roots > Endosphere...
GCTGTGGCGCTCGTCCTTCGGCCTGCGGCTGCGCTCCTGCGGCGAGGCCCCGGTCTCGGCCGAGTCGCTGGGCGTCAACGTCTACTCGTACAAGTACGCGGCGGTCCTGGTCTCCGGCGCCCTGGCCGGCCTCGGCGGTGCCTTCCTCTCCATCGGGGTGCACTTCTACCAGGACGGCCAGACCGGCGGCCGCGGCTACATCGGCCTCGCGACGATGATCTTCGGCAACTGGCGTCCTGGCGGCGTCGCGATGGGCGCGGGCCTGTTCGGCTTCATGGACGCCATGCAGCTGCGCAGCGGCGGCCCGACCGTCCACGCCCTGCTGCTGGGCCTGGCCGCGCTCCTCGCGGTGATCGCGCTGCTGAAGGTGCGGGCCGCCAAGCGCACCCAGGCCGCGCTGTCGGCGGTGGCCGCCGTCGTCCTCATAGGCTGGTACTTCCTGGCCGACACCGTTCCGCTCGAACTGGTCGAGGCGAGCCCGTACATCGCCACCCTGCTCGTCCTCGCCCTCTCCGCCCAGCGACTGCGGCCCCCGAAGGCGAACGGCAGGCCCTACCGCCGAGGACAAGGCACATGACACCACCAGTGCCGGTCGACTGGACCGCACTGCGCGCGCAGGCCCGGGACGCGATGTCCCGGGCCTACGCCCCGTACTCCGGCTACCCCGTCGGCGCCGCCGCCCTCGTGGACGACGGCCGCACGATCGCCGCCTGCAACGTCGAGAACGCCTCCTACGGCCTCGCCCTCTGCGCCGAATGCGGTCTGGTCTCAGAGCTGTTCGCGGGCCGCACCGACGGCGGCGGACCCGCACCCCGGCTGACCGCCTTCACCTGCGTGGACGGCGCAGGCGACCTGCTCGTCCCCTGCGGCCGCTGCCGCCAGCTGCTGTGGGAGCACGGCGGCCCCGAGTTGCTGGTGGACACGGCGTCCGGCATCCGGCCCCTGTCGGAACTGCTGCCGGACGCGTTCGGGCCGGGGCATCTGGCGGGCTGACGGGGCGGCCGCCTCACCGTGGCCCGGTCGGTGCTGACCGGCCGCCATCTGACGGCGGGCGAAGCACGCGACGTCGCCTGCGGAGGCGGACGTGGCCTGCGGAGGCGGCCGAAGGGCCCGCCGCGGCATCAGCCGCGAGCGGGCTCTTCGTTCGTTCGGGTCCGCCGGAGTGCTTCGGCAGCGCTTCGGGACTGCTTCGTGAACCCGTTATCCACAAGGGCCCCGGCCTCCGTATGGCGCATCCCGCCCTCGAGCCCCCGGGGTCGTCCCCGGCCGTCCCGGGGGGCGCCCGTTCGGCGCCCCTGGCCACCCCGGCATCTATGCGTGTAGAACGTACCTACCCGTTCGAAAGGAACCGTCGCATGGACGTCATCTCCGTCATCCGTACCAAGCGCGACCGCGGTGAGCTGACCCCCGATCAGATCGACTGGGTCATCGACGCCTACACCCGGGGCGAGGTCGCCCATGAGCAGATGTCGTCCCTCGCGATGGCCGTCTTCCTCAACGGTATGAACCGCACGGAGATCGCCCGCTGGACGGCCGCGATGATCGCCTCCGGCGAGCGCATGGACTTCTCCTCCCTGCCCCGCCCCACCGCGGACAAGCACTCCACCGGCGGCGTCGGCGACAAGATCACCCTCCCGCTCGCCCCGCTCGTCGCCGCCTGCGGCGCGGCCGTGCCGCAGCTCTCCGGCCGCGGTCTGGGCCACACCGGCGGCACCCTGGACAAGCTCGAAGCGATCCCCGGCTGGCGCGCGAGCCTCTCCAACGCCGAGATGCTGGATGTCCTGCGCGACGTCGGCTCGGTGATCTGCGCGGCCGGCGACGGTCTCGCCCCCGCCGACAAGAAGCTCTACGCGCTGCGCGATGTCACCGGCACCGTCGAGTCCATCCCCCTGATCGCCTCCTCGATCATGTCCAAGAAGATCGCCGAGGGCACCGGCTCCCTCGTCCTGGACGTCAAGGTCGGCTCCGGCGCCTTCATGAAGGACCTCGACAACGCCCGCGAACTGGCCTCCACGATGGTCGAGCTGGGCACCGACCACGGCGTGCGGACCGTCGCGCTGCTCACCGACATGGCCACCCCGCTCGGCCTGACCGCCGGCAACGCCCTCGAAGTCCGCGAATCCGTCGAGGTGCTGGCCGGCGGCGGCCCCCGGGACGTCGTCGAGCTGACCCTGGCGCTCGCCCGCGAGATGCTCGACGCGGCCGGCCTCCAGGACGCCGACCCGGCCAAGGCGCTGGCCGACGGCTCCGCCATGGACCACTGGCGCCGCATGATCACCGCCCAGGGCGGCGACCCCGACGCGGCCCTCCCGGTGGCCCGCGAACAGCATGTCGTCACCGCTGCCTCCTCCGGCACCCTCACCACCCTCGACGCATACGCCGTCGGCCTCGCCGCCTGGCGCCTGGGCGCCGGCCGCGCCCGCAAGGAGGACCCGGTCCAGGCGGGCGCGGGCGTCGAACTGCACGCCAAGCCGGGCGACACGGTCACCGCCGGCCAGCCCCTGCTGACCCTGCACACCGACACCCCGGAGAAGTTCCCCTACGCCCTGGAGGCCCTCGACGGCGGCGTCCTCGTCGGCCCCGAGGACGCGGCCTTCGCCACCACGCCGGTGGTGCTGGAGCGTATCGCCTGACCTGGCCCGGCCGGAGGCCGGTGAGGGGGCGGCCCGCATGGGTGAACGGGACCGGTGGACCGCCGCCGGTCCCGTTCGGCGGGCTGTTGCGGGTGGTACTCGTGGGGCCCGTTCCGGAACGAGAAAGGGTCCCTGCCTCGGATGAGGCAGGGACCCTCGTGCGGAGCGCCCGGCAGGCCTTGCACCTGCATTTCCCGCCGGCTGGCGGACGTCTTTCCTTGGACCACAGACGCGTGAACTCCGGGCTGTGCGCCGAAGTTGCATCATGATCATACAGGACCGTCCGGCCCGCCCGCACATCCGCCGCAGCCGCCGACCCGGCTCGCTCCGCCCGGGTCCACGCGGTCGCCGACCGCCCTGGCCCGGATGCCCCGCGACCGCGAAGGGCCCGCCCCACCAGGACAGGTGGCGGGACGGGCCCTTCGGACTGCGGGGGTTACGCGGCCTTCTCCAGGTGGAGGAGGCGGCGTTCGACCACGGCCTTGCGGGTGGCGTAGAGGGTGATCGAGGCGGCGCCGAGCATCGCGACGAGGCCCAGGAGCACGGTGCCCTCCCAGCCGACGGCGTGGAAGGCGGCGGCGCCGAGCGCGCCGCCCAGGCTGCTGCCGACGTAGTACGCGCACTGGTACAGCGCCGACGCCTGCGCGCGGGCCGTCTTGGCGGTGCGGCTCACCGAGGACGAGGCCACCGCATGGCCCGCGAAGAAGCCCGCGGTGATCAGGACGAGCCCCGCCAGCACCGTGGAGACGGAGTCGGAGAGGGAGAGCAGCAGACCCGTGGAGGTGGTGCCGACGGCCAGGTACAAGGCGCCGCGGCGGCCCGTGCGGGCGACCAGCTTGCCGGCCGCGGCCGAGGAGACCGTACCGACCAGGTAGACCACGAAGATCGAACCGACGATGCCCTGCGGGAGGTTGAACGGCTCGGACACCAGGCGGTAGCCGATGACCGTGTAGACCGCGCCGAACACCGTCATGAACAGCCCGCCGATGGCGTAGAGGCGGCGCAGCAGCGGGTCGGCGAGGTGGCCGCCGAGGGTACGGGCCAGCGCCCGCGGGCCCACCGAACGGGGCGCGAAGTGCCGGGCCTTGGGCACCAGCAGCCGGAACGTCACCGCGCACACCACGGCCAGCACACCCACCGCGGCCAGCGCGGCCCGCCAGCCCCAGGCCTGGGCGACCCAGCCGGTCACGATCCGGCCGGACATGCCGCCGATGCTGTTGCCCGCCACGAACAGTCCGATGGCCGCCACCAGCGCCTTGGCGCGTACCTCCTCGGCCAGGAAGGCCATCGCCGACGCCGGCAGTCCGGCCAGCGCGACGCCCTGGATGCCGCGCAGCGCGATCAGCGCGCCGAGCGACGGGGCGAACGGCACCAGCATCGCGATCAGCGCGGCGACCGAGAGGGACACGGTCATCAGCGTGCGCCGCCCGAAGCGCTCGGAGACCGCGCTCAGCGGGATGACCCCGAGGGCCAGGCCGAAGGTGGCCGCGGACACGGTCCAGCTCGCCTGGTCCGGGCTGACCCCGAGGTCGCTGGAGATCGCGGGCAGCAGCGCCTGCGTGGAGTACAGGAGCGCGAAGGTCGCGACTCCGGCGGCGAAGAGGGCGAAGCTCATCCGGCGGTAGCCCGGGCCGCCCGGCCGCAGCTTGCCCGACTCGGGATCGGGGGCGGCGGCGGAAGGAGAAGTGTCAGTGGACGACTGGGGAGAGGCGGCCGCACGGTCGGTGACGGACGCCCCGGTATCAGCGGGAGGCATGCTTCGAAGGTAGGCCCGCCCGTTTCATGCGTCCAATGCATAGAAACAGCATAATCGATGCTGTGACACATGATCCGAGGTCGCAGGGGCCGCTGTTGCAAGGTCGCAACAGAAAAGATCTCGCCGGAGCGCCGCGGAGCGCGGAAGCGGGGGAGCCGGCCGAGCTCGGGGGCGACTCCTGGGCGGTGCTCCTCGCCCCGCGGCTCGCCCAGTTCACCGCCGTCGCCCGGCACGAACACGTCACCCGCGCCGCCCTGGAACTCGGCATGCCGCAGCCGACGCTCAGCCGCGCCCTCGTCCGCCTGGAGGAGGACCTCGGCGTCGCCCTCTTCGCCCGGCACGGCCGCACCCTCTCCCTCACCCCGGCCGGCCGCGCCTTCCTCGCCTCCACCGAGCGGGCGCTGACGGACCTGGAACGGGCGACGGAGTCCGTACGGGCCGATGTCGACCCCGCCGCCGGGAAGGTGGCGTTCGGCTTTCTGCACACCCTCGGCTCGGAGACCGTGCCCGGCCTGATCCGCAGCTTCCGTGCCGACCACCCGCGCGTCCGCTTCCAGCTCGTCCAGAACTACGGCGAGGCCATGATCGAACGCCTCCGCGCCGGCGACCTCGACCTCTGCCTGACCTCACCGGTCCCGGACTACCCGGACCTGGTCGCCCGCCGGCTCGACGAGCAGAAGCTGCGCCTCGTCGTCCCGGACGACCATGCGCTGGCCGGCCGTAAGCGGATCCGGCTCGCGGAGGCCGCGGGCGAGCTGTTCGTCACCCTGGAACCCGGCTACGGGCTGCGCCGGATCACCGACGCGCTGTGTGCCGAGGCCGGCTTCACCCCGCGGGTCGCCTTCGAGGGGGAGGAGGCCGAGACCCTGCGCGGGCTGGTCGCGGCCGGACTGGGCGTGGCGCTGCTGCCACCGCCCGCCGTGCCGCGCCCCGGCGTCGCCGAGCTGACGGTGACGGCGCCCCGCGCGGTCCGCGAGATCGGCGTCGCCTGGCTGGACGGCCATCCGGACACCCCACCGGTCGCCGCCTTCAAGAAGTTCCTGCTCAGCCGCCGGGGGAAGCTGCTGCCACGGTGAGGGGCGGGGAGCGGGAGGACGCATGGAGGGGGTGCGGGGCGCCGGTGCCCCGCACCCCGTCCGCGGTGTTCACCCTCAGTGCCGCAACGACGCCCCGAAGCCCGCGGCCAGGGGCATGCGGAGGCCGAGTGGTGGTGGGGCGGCCAGGGCGTCCTTCACGGGGCGGGCGTAGTCGCGGGCGAAGAGGGAGCCGAGCATGAAGTCGGCGGCCAGGGAGAGGACTTCGGCGCGGTGCTGGTGCAGGGAGTGGCCGTCGGAGTGCACCTCGAAACGGCAGGTGTCGCGGTTGACCTTCTTGGCGCGCTGGGCGTAGCGGTAGGACAGATCGGGGTCGGTGCGTTCGTCGTTGGTGCCGTGGACCAGCAGGACCTGCCGGCCGATGAGCTGTTTCACCGGGTCGGGCCCTTCGTCCTCCTGGCCGGGGCCGGGCAGCCAAGGGGCCAGTGCGAGGACGGAGTTGACGGCGGGATGGCCCGCGGCGTGCAGGGCGGCGCGGGCGCCCATGCCCGTGCCGACGAGGCAGACCGGGACATCGCCGTAGCGGCGGACCACCTCGTCCAGGGCCCAGGCCGCATCACGCGCCGGATGGGCGTCGGGGCCGTTCCAGCCGTTGCAGCGGTAGCGGACGACATGGGCCGTCAGGCCCTCGGGGCGCCCGGCCTTCGCCAGCCGGACGGCCAGCGGCCGCACCGCCAGCGCCGCCACCGGCGACGGCCGCCGTATCCCGGTCGGGCCGCCTCCGGGCAGTAAAAGAGCGACCCCGCTCACCTCCCGGCCGGTGCTCCGACCGCCGCCACCCCGCCATCGGAGCGCCTCGCGCGCCCCCTCCTTGCCGGCCGTTCCCAGCGGTTTTCCCAGCCGGGCCTCGCGCACCGGCAGTGCTTGCTGAGCCATGACCAGAACGATGGCAGAAGGCGGCGTGCCCGCCACCCCGTGGACGGGTCACTGTTACGTATCGTTCGATGAGATCTACGCGCGTAGGGGCTAGAGTGCCGAGATGACGAGCGAGACCACCACACTCCCGACCAGTGAACAGATCCGCCGTGCCCCCAAGGTGCTGCTCCACGACCACCTCGACGGCGGGCTCCGGCCGGCCACGGTCGTCGACCTGGCCCGGGAGACCGGCTACGAGGGCCTGCCCGAGACCGACCCGGAGAAGCTCGGGGTCTGGTTCCGCGAGGCGGCCGACTCCGGGGCCAGGTAGCGCTACCTGGAGACCTTCGCGCACACCTGCGCCGTCATGCAGACCCGCGACGCGCTGGTCCGGGTGGCCGCCGAGTGCGCCGAGGACCTGGCCGCGGACGGTGTCGTCTACGCCGAGGTCAGGTACGCGCCCGAGCAGCACCTCGAAAAGGGGCTGACCCTCGAAGAGGTCGTCGAGGCCGTCAACGAGGGCTTCCGCGAGGGCGAGCGGCGGGCCCGGGAGAACGGCCACCGCATCCGGGTCGGCGCGCTGCTGACCGCGATGCGGCACGCCGCCCGCGCCCTGGAGATCGCCGAACTCGCCAACCGCTACCGCGACACCGGCGTCGTCGGCTTCGACATCGCGGGCGCGGAGGCCGGCTACCCGCCCACCCGTCACCTCGACGCGTTCGAGTACCTCAAGCGGGAGAACAACCACTTCACCATCCACGCCGGTGAGGCCTTCGGCCTGCCGTCCATCTGGCAGGCCCTGCAGTGGTGCGGCGCCGACCGCCTCGGCCACGGCGTCCGGATCATCGACGACATCGAGGTCGCCGACGACGGCTCGGTCAAGCTCGGCCGGCTCGCCTCGTACGTCCGGGACAAGCGCATCCCGCTGGAGATGTGCCCGACCTCCAACCTGCAGACCGGCGCCGCGCCCTCCTACGCGGAGCACCCCATCGGCCTGCTGCGCCGACTGCAGTTCCGGCTCACGGTCAACACCGACAACCGGTTGATGAGCGGCACGAACATGTCCCGGGAATTCGAGCACCTGGTCAAGACATTTCGATACACGCTCGACGACATGCAGTGGTTTACAGTCAATGCGATGAAATCAGCGTTCATTCCTTTCGATGAACGTCTGGCCATGATCAATGACGTCATCAAGCCCGGTTACGCGGAACTGCGGGCCGAATGGCTGTTCCGTCCGCAGGGAGCAACCGCCCCCGCCAGCAGGGCTTCTGACTCTGCGTAAGTGGACAGCGCGAGCTTATAGCGCAACGGCCGGTGGAATGTCCACCGGCCGTTTTTTCCTTCCTCGTGGCTGTTTGCGGCGCCGGTCGCCGCATCACTAGGTTGATTTGCCGGTCAAGCCCCCATCACGAGGACGTAATTCGATGAAGCAGGGAACCATCAAGACTCTCGGTACCGTCGCGCTCGGTGCCGCTTTCGCCGTCACCGCCGCGGGTGTCGCCAGCGCGGCCCCGGCGGTCGGCGCCGCCGACACCACCGGGGTGCTGAAGAGCCTGCCGGTGAAGGACGCCGCCAAGACCGTCTCCGGCCTCACCAAGGCCAAGCCGGCCGGCCACGACGTCAAGACCAAGGTCAAGTCCCAGGGCAACAAGCTGCTGGGTGGTCTGCAGCCCGGCAGCCTCCTGGGCGGCTGACACGCGGCCCGTCCCAGGGACGGGCGCTGCGCCGTGCCCCGTCCGTACGCCCTCGCGTACGGACGGGGCACCGTCGTGTACGGCCGGGGAGCCGGGCCGCGGGCGGGCGGAGCACCGGATCAGCGGTCCGCGCCGGGCGGCCGCCCCGGGTGGGTCACCAGGCGGCGCCTGTGGCCTTGTCCTCCGACGGGAGGAGTATCCACAGCGCCAGGTAGACCAGGAACTGCGGGCCGGGGAGCAGACACGACACCACGAAGATCACGCGCATCGTCGTCGGGGTCGTACCGAAGCGACGGGCCAGGCCCGCGCACACTCCGGCGATCATTCGGTTGTTGCGGGGGCGGACCAGTGCGGCGGCCATGAGGGCGACTCCTTTTCGACTCCGTGGGGCGTGTGCCCCGATGTCTCAAAGGTAGGTCCGGCTGCCGGAGAGAGCGTCAGCCTGCGGGGCCAGTCCGACCCTGGGGATTCTCGGGGTCGCATCCCCGAGATGCCTGTACCTGCGGCGTAGCCGGCAGCGGGCCCGGGGGACGAGGGCCAGGTGCACCACGGCCACCCCGAGCGTGCCGAGCAGTACCGAGTCGATGTCCGGGACCCGGCCGGGCACCCCTGACTGCAGCAGCTCGATGGCCAGCGCGATCATCGCCCCGGCGAAGGCGGTACGGGTCAGGGACACCAGCGGCGAAACGTTCAGGCGGCCCGCCGAGAGCGGCAGCAGCACACCCAGCGGCGCCAGCAGCAGGACCGAGGCGCCGAGATGCTGTACGACCTCCCACGACGGGCCCCGGGCCAGCTCGGCCCGGATCGTCGCCAGCGGTTCGAGGTTCGCGGCGGGCACCCACGGCACCGTACGGGGACGCAGTGTCAGCCAGCCGACGATCGACAGGTGCGCCACGAGGAGGAGAAGTCCGGTGACGCGCATACGGGGGCCGGCGGTGGCGCCGGGGCCATGGGGCTGCACACAGGCCAGGACGCCGGGAGCGGCGGCTGCGGTTCCGCCCAGTTGCGCCCGTCTTGGTCGGTCCCGCAGGGCCCCTTCGGGGAGCGCCGCCGGCCCTGCCGCGGCGCCCCGTCTCAGCCCTCTTCCGACAGCGGGTCGCCCCATCCGGCGTTCTCCGCGATGTCCGGATTGGCCAGCACATCCGCCGAGCAGTCGTAGCGGTGCGCCGTGTCGTCGCCGGGGCCGCCCAGCACCGCCGCATGGGTGCGGCCCAGCGCGGTGCTCGCGCCGTAGGTGCACACCAGCTGCGCCAGCGCGAACGACGGCAGGTCGTCCGGCCGGATGCTCAGCCGCAGCGCATCCGAGGGATCGCCCGCACGCGGCCCCGAGACCTTCAGGTCCTGGGGGAGCGCGCTGCTGAAGCCGGCCTTCTCCTCGTCGGCGTACGGCTTGCGCTGCAGCTCGTCCAGCAGCGCACGGGCCGTCGGCAGCCGCGGATCGGTGCCCTCGGCCGGGGGCACCGCCCGCTCGACCTGTGCCAGCGCCGAGCCGCACACCAGATACACGCTCGTCGAGGTGCTCTCGCCGGACGCGTCCGGTCGCGCCGGGCTCACCGGGGCCTTGCAGCTCACCCGGGAGGGCGCGCCGCCCGCGTCGACAGGTACGGACGTGCCGCGGATCCCGCAGCCCGCCGCGGCGAGCGCGAGCACCGCCGCGGCGGCGGCGCGCCGTCCGGTCCGCCTGGTCGCCGTCATCGCCCGCCCTCCGTGCCCTCGCCGGCCGTGCCGTCCTGCCTATCGCCGTCCGTCAGCGGGGAGGCGTCCATCGGCAGCCGCAGGGTGAAGACCGCGCCGCCCTCGGGGAGGTTGGCCGCGGTGATCTCCCCGCCGTGGATGTGTGCGTTCTCCATGGCGATCGACAGGCCCAGCCCGCTGCCCTCCGACCGCGGCCGGGAGGCGCTCGCCTTGTAGAAGCGGTCGAAGACGTGCGGGAGGACCTCCTCCGGGATGCCGGGGCCGTGGTCCCGTACGCGGATCACCAGCTGCCCGCTCCCGGACCGCCCCTCGCCCGGGGCGCGCCCGGACTCCTCCGGCCCGTCGTCCCCCGCAGCGGCCGCCGCCACGCCGGCCGCATCGGCCCCGGCCGGGCCGCCACCGCCGGAGACGGCCGTGCTGCCCGTCCGGCCGCTCTCGCCGCCGTCCGGCACCCCTTCCGTGCGCACCGAGACCCGCACCGGCGAGCCGCCGTGCTTGAGGGCGTTGCCGATCAGGTTCGCCAGGATCACATCGAGCCGCCGCGGGTCCAGCCGGGCCACGATGCCGCGGTCCGCGTCGAGTTCGACCGCGTCCAGCCAGGCCCGCGCGTCGATACAGGCGGTCACCTGGTCCGCGACATCGACGTCGTCGAGCACGAGCCGGGCCGTGCCCGCGTCGAAGCGGGTGACCTCCATGAGGTTCTCCACGAGGTCGTTGAGCCGCCGGGTCTCGCTGACCACCAGCTGCACCGCCGGCGCGATCATCGGATCGAGGTCGTCGGCCTCCTCCTCCAGCACCTCGGAGACCGCGGTGATCGCGGTCAGCGGCGTCCGCAGCTCGTGCGACATGTCCGCGACGAACCGCCGGGAGGCCGCCTCGCGTCCGCTCAGCTCCTCGACCCGTTGCTCCAGCCGCTCCGCCGTCCGGTTGAACGTCCGGGAGAGGTCGGCGAGTTCGTCCGTGCCGGTCACCCGCAGCCGGGTGTCCAGGCGCCCCTCGCCGAGCTGCCGCGCGGCGTGTCCCAGCCGCTGGACGGGCCGCAGCACCGTCGTCGCCGCGGCCTGTGCCAGCAGCGCCGAGCCGACCAGCGCGAGCGCGGTCGCGATGCCCAGGGACCAGGCCAGCGAGTTGAGGTCCTGCCGCTCGGCGGCCAGCGACTTCATCATGTAGCCGGTGGGCCCGCCGCCGATCACCTTCGCCCCGGCGACGAGGTAGGGGGTGTCCTCGATCTGCTTGCGCTGCCAGTAGAGGTGGTGCGGGTAGCGGTTGGCGTCGTCGACCGGGCGCACCTCGTTGACCGCCTTGCGCAGCGGCACGGGCACGTTCCCGAGCGTCAGCAGGTCCTTGTCGGTGGTGGCGGCGCAGTCCTTGCCCTCGCGGTCCACCCCGATCAGCAGTACCGCGTAGTTCTGCGGCCCGCCCGCCATCTGCCGGGCGGCGTCCTGGAGTTCGGCGCACCGCGGATGCAGCGGCAGCGACCGGGTGCTGTCCTCCAGCGCCTTGCGGAAGTCCTTGAGGACGGCGTTCTGGGTGCGGTCCAGGACGGTGTTGCGGTTGAGCCAGTACGCGATGCCCGAGGCGGAGACCGCGGCGGTCAGCGCCACCAGCGCGAAGACCACGACCAGCCGCAGTCGCAGACTGGTCCAGCGCAGCAGCCCCGACGGGCGGCCCAGTATCCGCAGCATCCGCCGCCCCGCCGAGGGCCTGCCGGCGTCCCCGGCCGCGCCGGCACCCCCGGTCCCGCCGTCCGCACCGTCCTCCGTCGGCGCGCCGCTCGTGGCACGCTCCCTCACTGCGGCGAGTCCAGCCGGTAGCCGACGCCACGGACCGTACGGATCAGGGTCGGTGAGGACGGCACGTCCTCCACCTTGGCGCGCAGCCGCTGGACGCACGCGTCCACCAGGCGGGAGTCGCCGAGGTAGTCGTGCTCCCACACCAGCCGCAGCAACTGCTGGCGGGACAGGGCCTGGCCGGGCCTGCGGCTCAGCTCCAGCAGCAACCGCAGCTCGGTCGGTGTCAGTTGCAGGTCCTCGCCGTTCTTGGTGACCGTCATCGCCGACCGGTCGATCATCAGCGAGCCGAACGTCGCCGAGTCGCTGGACTCGCGCTCGCCGCGCCGCAGCACGGCCCGGATACGGGCGTCCAGCACCCTGCCCTGCACCGGTTTGACGACATAGTCGTCGGCGCCGGACTCCAGGCCCACCACGACGTCGATGTCGTCGTTGCGCGCCGTGAGCAGAATGATGGGCAGCTGGTCCGTACGCCTGATCCGCCGGCACACCTCGAAACCGTCGATGCCCGGCAGCATCACATCCAGCACGATCAGGTCCGGGCGCTGCTCGCGCAGCAGCTTCAGGCCGTCCTCGCCCGTCGCCGCGGTCACCACACGGTGACCCTGGCGCGACAGCGAGAGTTCGAGGGCCGTGCGGATGGCGTC
>Ga0207426_1002379_pt1 | contig 12164 bp, 13 predicted proteins | sample AraplaMF_Cvi_mMS_FD_184265 | JGI IMG/M metagenome (GOLD analysis project Ga0207426, IMG submission 184265) | Arabidopsis root microbial communities from the University of North Carolina, USA - plate scrape MF_Cvi_mMS (SPAdes) (version 2) | ecosystem: Host-associated > Plants > Roots > Endosphere...
GTTCTCGTCGTCGTCGTCGTCGTCGTCGTCGGGCTGATCGCCGGGTTGGTTGCCGGGTGGGTCGGACGGCGGTGGCCAGTTGCCGATATAGTCCGCGCTGCTCAGCTCCGCCTCGTCGTCCTCGCCATCGGCCATGAAGCCGGCTTCGCCTTTGGGTTGCGCAATGCGGCCGTCGTCCTCGCGCTTCAGGATGACGAGCCGGACGAGCGCGGAGCTGTCGTTGACGCGCTTCTTGAAATAGTCGGGCGAGGCCGGATCGACCGAGAGATCGTCGAAGAGTTCGTAGAATTCCGGCGGCGTGTGGTCGGTGGATTGCGTGTCGCCGCCGCCGGAACCGGACCCGCCTCCGCCCGCGCTCGGCTTGGTGTCGGTCGGATCGAAGCCTGTGAAATCGACCGCGTGATCGGGCCAGTAACCGACGAAGAGCCGGAAGCCGACGGGCTTCGGGGTATCTTTATTCGCCGGATCGGGCACGGTTGTCGTGCTGTCGGAAATCTTGACCCAGAGGTTGTTGCCGTACTTGCCGCGCCCGAGCGCCTTCACGCCGATGCTGACGAAGTCCTTGTGCGCGATGGCCGCGGCCCGGCCCACGATGCGCGCGACGTAGAGTTGCTGTCCGCCGTTCTCGAAGAATCCGTTGACGGCGAAGGGCATGAATCGCCCCGATTGAATCGACGTGCCGAAGAGCCGCGTGTATTCGCGATAGCTCGTCACGAGGCGCGGCATGTCCGGGCCGCGCTCGGTTTCGCCGAGAAAGGCGGCGACGCTCGTGGGCACGCCTTCGATCGGCCGCGGTCCACGCTCGATCTCTTCGATATAGACGCCGGGTGTTGAATAGACTGGCATGGTGAGCTCCTGTCAGGGCGTGGGGGCGAACAGATCGGTGATCGCTTTGTCCAGGTGGCCGCGCAACGTGGCCAGTCGCGGTCCGAGCGACTTGTAGTCGTCCGGATCGGCGTCGTACTCGGCTTTCTTGTCGAGGCTGACGTCGATAGCCTTGTCGAGGGCGATGAAGGTCAACAGGACCGCGTCGAAAAGATGTTCCGGAGGCACCATCTTCGGGCTCGCGGGGAAAGTAGGGCGCTGTTCGGGCGGCACCACGGGCAGAGGTTCCGGAGCGGGGTTGTTGCGCGTGCCCGGAGTGAATCCGGCGCGCGCGAGCAGATGCCGCGACTCTTTAAGAACGGGCAAATCCAGAAGATCCTGGTCGTCCGGATCGGCGAGTTCTTTCACAGGACAAAGCGAAAACAGCTCGGGAACCAGGCGGCTATAGAAGAGATAGATGACGGCCGGCCACTCTTTCTTGTGGCGCCGCGCGTCGATGTCGATCCAGTACGTATTGCACAGCTGCAACTGCTTTTCGACGCCGGTTTCGTTGTGCAGCCATGCGCTGAACTGGTCGCCGGCGTATGTCTTCCACGCGTCCGCTGCCGCGAGTTCCTTCTCGTTCCGTCCGAGCACGGGATTGGCGGAATCGTATCGCGCCTTGATCTCATTGACCTCCTTCACTTTCGGCTTGGCCTTGTCGAAGACATCCTCGCGATCCATCATTTGCAGCTGATGATGGAGACGCCCGACGTCGTCGAGCAAGATGCGCCACATCGTCCTCAGGCGGTCGTAGGCTTTCTGATAGGTGGTCTCGATTTCCTTTTGCCGGTCGATGAAGGTGTTCAGCGGCTGCTTCAGGCTCGCTTTCGCTTTCGAACGGTCGGCGTCGCTATCGATGTCGGTTCGGCGCTTTCTCAGCTCATCTATCGGTGCAGACATGACATCTCCTTTGAGAGCAAGCCTCAGATGCGTTCGAGCCGGTCGAGGCTCAGATCGAGTTCGCGTGGCAGCACGTGTCCGTCGACGACCGCATTGACGAAATCGAACTCGGCGTAAGGCCCGGATCGGCCATGGAAATCGAAGTGGTCGGGTGTGACGTACGTATCGCCATCGACGACGAACCGGAGCCGCACGTTGATGCGCCCGTCGCTCGTGAAGCGCTTCGGATCGATCGGCCTCTCGTGCGCGACGTAGGCGGCGAAGGCGCCGTGGGCATCGGTCACGGGCGCACGGCCGGGCGTCGCCATTCGATATTCGTCGGTCGCCGCGACGCGCCATTCGATCGTCACGAGCGCGCCCGCCACCGGCTGGCCGTCCGGTCCCGCGGTCGTCCGCAGCCGCCCGCGCATGGCCGTCACGCCGGTCGGCAGCGGATACGCCGCGCCCGGTTGCAGCGTGATGGCGTGAAGCCGCTCCGATGCCGGTGCGTGTTCGATATCGACGGGCTCAGGCAGCGCGGGAACGTCCGGCATCGCGACGTACGGCGTGCCCGGATGCGGCAGCACGGCGATGCGCGCCGGCCACGCCTTGCCTTCCGTCAGCCAGACGAAGCGGCCGGTGAGACTCATGATCGGCTTGCCGCGAAGTCCTTTCGCAACGACGCTCACGCCACGATCCACGTGCAGTTGCGTGACGCCGTCCCACAGTTCGACCGCATAGAGCACGCGCCGGTCGAGGCGGTCGATGCGATCGTCGTCGGCGGAAAAGAGGGCGGAGTAGGGGCGCTCGCTCATCGTCGTCTCACACGGCCAGCGGACCCACGCGATGCGGCTCCGCGATCACCGGACCGCCGCGCACGGCGTCGATCTCCGCATCGATCCAGACCGGCGACGCGATATAGATCACCGACGTCCGATAGTTCGCCGTCGGAAACAATGTCCAGATGCGCCCCATCTCTTCGCTCGACACCGGATCGATCGACACGCGCACGGTCTCGCCCGCCACCGCCGCGCCGGTCAGCTCGGGCCGGTCGTTGAACGCGCGCATGATCCGGCCGAGCGTTTCGAGACTCTCGAACGTGTCGGCGGCCGCATCGCGATAACGTTCGGACTGAGTGCGCGGCGTGACGAGAAAATACAGATCGAGCGGCAACCCGCCTTCGTACTCGAAATGCGGCGCGCTGCGCAAGTCCGCGTTGATGCCGAGCCGGTACAGAAACAGATTGACTTCGTAGTTGATGGCGTCCTGCGCGTCGAGCGGCCCGACATACACGGTCTTCTGACCGATCAGAAACTCGATGCGCTCCTTCATTGCATCGGTGACGAGACGGATCGCTCTGTAGTCCACTCTGTGCTCCTTCAGGCCGCTTGGGCGCCACCGGGCGCATGAGACGGCGCCAGCAGCGCCAGATCGCGCTCCGCGCTCGTCATGCCGAGCTTCAGCAATTCGGAGCGCGCCGCGTCGATCAGATGACGGAATTCGATGTGCGCGCTGTTGTCGTGCGCGGCCGCGAACGCTGCGCGCAGCGTGATTTGCGCGATGCTGCCGCCGGTCAGATCGAGACGGCGCGCGAGAAAGCCGAGATTCACGCCCGGCGCGAGCGGCGCGGACGGCGGCAGACACTGACGCCAGATGGCTTCGCGCGCGGCGATATCGGGTTTCGGGAAATCGACGATGAAGCGCAGCCGGCGCAGGAACGCAGCATCGATGTTCTGGCGCAAATTGGTGGTGAGAATCGCGAGCCCGGAAAACTGCTCGATGCGCTGCAGCAGATACGCGACTTCCATGTTCGCGTAGCGGTCGTGCGCGTCGCGGACTTCGCCGCGCTTGCTGAAGAGCGCATCGGCTTCGTTGAAGACGAGCATCGCGCCCGCCTGTTCGGCTTCGGCGAACACGGTGTCCAGATTCTTCTCCGACTCGCCGATGTATTTGCTCACGACCTGTGACAGATCGACGAGATACGCATCCGTATGCAGCGCGTGCGCGACGGCTTCGGCGGCCATGCTCTTGCCGGTTCCGCTCGGGCCGCTGAACAGCGCCGCGATGCCGCGCGACAGCGGCCGCCCGTTCTCGAATCCCCATTCGCCGAGGACCTTCGACGCGTGCTCGACGTGCGACACCATTTCGTCCAGTTGCGCGCGCCTGTCGCAGGGGAGAATGACGCGATCCAGTCCGGACGATGGCGTCACGCGCCGCGCGAAACGGCTCAATTGCGGCGCCGACACTTTGTGCAGGCAATCTGCGAGCGCCGCGATGCGCCGTGGCTCGGGTATCTGTGCGACGCCGCTCGCGCGCGCGAGCCTGAGCGCGTCATGCATGGCGGCGAACGGCAGCGGCTGCGCGCGCACGAGACGGCTCGCGGCAGCCTGGCCGATCTCGATGCCGCTTTCATGCGCGGCGCGGCGCAGGCGCGCGGCCGCCGCTTCGGGCGCGCATGGCGCGCGGCGGATCAGCGCGCCCGGAGCGATATCGATGACGCCCGCGAAGCGTTCCATGTGCGGCGCGATCAGCAAGCACGGCGTGTCGAGCGCGGCGAAAGCGTCGCGCAGTTCGGCGAGCGCATGACCTTCGATGCCGTCGCCGTCCGCATCCGATGCGTCGACGGCGGCGACGAGCCCTTGCAGCCGCGCGGCGCGTGCGAGCGCGATGGCCGTCGCGCGAAGCCGCGCGGGGTCGAGCGCGGCGAGACGCGCGAGCGCGATACGCATCGGCGCGTACCGGGCGCGCATGGCGACGGCTTCGAACATCGCGCGCGCGCCGTCGGTGTCGACGCCCGTCAGCGCGATCCACCGCGGCGAACCGGGCGGCTTCGCGAGTTGCGCCGCGAGGACGGCGCGCGCGGTCGCTTCGCCGGCGTCGCGTTGTGCGTCGTTCATGGCGCCGGGCGCATCGCCGATCCAATTCGCGCCGAGCCACGGTGCATCGCGCACGATGCCGCCCTGCACGGCATCGGCGAGCAGCGCGCCGCGCCCGCCGAGCAGCCACGCGGCGACGCTCGGATCGAGCTGCACAGGATCTTCGGCGCAGGCGAAATCGCCCGGCCCGACGAACAGACGCCAGCGGCGCAATCCGTCCGCGTGCGCGAGCGCGAGGCGCATCTGCGCCGGATCGCCGAGCACCGCGCAGACGAATCCGAGCGATGGAAAGCGCCGCGCCATGTCGTCCTGCAGGCAGCCGTACACGAGCTGATACCGATGATCCAGTTCGGGCGCGAGCGCGAGCACGACCGCGCACAGTTCATCATGCGTGAGTTGCAGCCGGTCCCAAAGCGCGTAGAGCGCGGCGTTGCCGGGCGACTTCTCCGGCGGCTCGAACAGACGGCGGGTGAGGGTGTCGTCATCGGGAGAATCGGGTGTTTCGATCCTGTTCGCCGTGAGCATCATCTCGAGCGATTCGGCGCTGCGGCAGAGCGGCGTGCTACCGTGGCGCGGGCTGCACGGACTCTTATCGTGATAATCCAGGAGACGGGAATCGAGCCATTCGATGACGTGCTGCGGAATGAGCCGTTCGTCATCGCGCGGTTCGACCATCTCGATCGCCGGATCGGGCTCGTTCAGACGCGCGATGAGCCGGAACGCGAGCCTGCGCGTCGCCGGCGCGTCCGGGGTTTTCCTCGCGAGGCTGCGCAATGCGTCCAGCAAACCGTCGAGCCCGACGTTGTGAAGCTGAACGTTCAACATGGCCGGCGCGACTTCGATGTGCGAAATCACGAGCGACGGATGACTCTGAAGGATGCGCTCGCCCATCTCGCCGAGATGCGGCCCCATCGCGATGAGCACATCGATTTCGTTGTCGCGACTCAGCGTCGCTTCGATCTCCTCTGTGGCGATCGGGGAACGCCCGACGACGTGCACGTCTTCGGTGGCGGCAAGCGCTCCCGCGATGATTTCGGGCCACAGTCCGGCTTCCGTATGGGCGACCAGAACGCGAAGAGGAAACATGGCGCGCCTCGCACCGGGGAACGTGGCTCAAGCGTGCATCCGCGAGCGATTCGGGCCAATCCGTCGATGGGATCAGCAAAGGAAGGAAGTCTGGACGGACGAGATCTGGATCGCCGGTTGGGTCGCGGACCGGATCGCGCGGGCGCGCGGAGATGGATCAGATGATCCATCTGTGCTGGTGTTGCCGGGTTTTCTCGGGCTGGGTGCGATCATTCAGGCCACGGACCGGATTCGCGGGGCTTTATAAGTTGACATAAAAGGAATTGTAGTTCGGCGTCCGAACTAACTGTAGCGCGCCGAAAGCTGGCCTAGCTGGCCGGGGCTTTCTGGACGCCAGGATGCACTAGCGTCTCTCGATACCCTTCAGGGCTAGGCCACACGATGGGCGGACCTGAGTCTCCCCGACGCTCATTCCCACGACGACTGATTTTTCGGCAGCGCGTTCTGCGGGTCGTAAACGTCGAGGTGGTCGGTCGAGTCAAAGTGCTCTGTGTACAGAACGACGTTCGTGCCGGTCGGTGTTAGTCGCGACTTAAACAGGATGCCCTTGGCCCCGCTCGCGACAACTTCATCCCCAATGATCCAGCTGGGTGGCTCAATCCGTTCATTAAACCAGCAGTGGCGCCAGTCACAGTAAAAGTCCTCCCACAAGGAAGACCACTTTCCGCTGTCATATCCGCCGGTGAAATCAACGATAGGGGCGGCCGTGAGTGCGTAGCTAACCAGCGTTCCCGGTGGCATCAAGGATGAAAGCTGCTGATACTCTCTGACGGCGGTGTCGGGATCCAACGCCAAATAGAGCGCATTGAGTCCGACGCGATTCGCGCGACCGCCATGCGTTCCTGCCCCGGCTCCGCTCGTCGGCGCGACCGCCCACTTTGGAACAAGCATCCGGTATGCGGTCACGCCGGACAGATCAACGAGGATCATCCCGCCGCGCCCGCTTCGAGCGATGCAACGAAACGAAGGACGTCGTCTGCTCGACCGTCGGACACCAACTGTTCAGCGGTTTTGTAATCGAACACCGGCAGGGGTTCGTTCCGATACCAGAAAAGAGCCTTCGAGACGTCTCCCGCTAGCTCGCTCGCTGCGCGGATTACCCTTAACGCATCGCGAAGGAACCGTTGTACGCTTTCGGACGCCGGTTGTCTGCTAATCGTATTTCGATGGACATGCGCTTGCTGCGCCAGAGTTTGCAGATCAATGTGCAACGCTTCGCCGAATCGACGTGCCGACACGATCGGTGCCGGATCATCCGGATCTCGCAGTGACGCCATGAATCGATCAAAACTGACACCGGCGTTAGGGACGCTTGCATCCGCGTTTGAGTTCATAACCCACCTCTATGCACCAAATATGCACAATAATAGCACACAGCGTTGCGCGGTGCGTGCGGTTAGAGCGAGGACTTCGGCGCCGTGCTTCCCTTATCAGCCGTGCGACAAGCGTTGGCGTGGTCGTGCAATCGCCGTAGCGCGCCATTCCTCCGCATAGCTGGAGCGGTGATTGCCCCAATGGGCGGCCGAGACTACAAGATGACGGTTGTCCTTGAAGACGACGAGGCGAGGAGCGAAGCATGCCAATAACCCGCGGAATGTGAAGCCTGCAAAAATGAACAAGCCCGGTACGATTTGACATAACTGTTTCTATCAACTTTTCATCAGGTGCTTAACGCCGCGCCGAGAACTGCGCGGCAGTCACGCAGCAGCGGTTTGCCGATCATCTGATATCTACCAAGTGGTAGCCGCAGCTACGGGCTACTGTTGAGGTCCGCGTTCGAGATCTGCCAAATGGTAATCTCGGCTGAGGATACTCTTTCACGCAACAAGGCACGACCATTGGCAAATTTTTCGAATATTCTGTCTCTCAATGGTGATAATACGAATTATCACCATTGGAGCGGGGCAAGTCCCGGACGTGCCCGGTTCAGGGCGCTCGAATCCGACGTTAGGAGGCTCGCCGCGTCTCGTCGCATGCAGCCTTGACTTCGAGGCGCATCGGATAGGCTTTGACGTTGAGGCGACAGTTGTAGAAGGGACTAAAAACCGGCACGCGAATGCCGTTATGTACCGGTAGGGTCGGTATCAGCCCGCCCGCCGGTAACGACGCGGCCTTCTGAACAAACATCAAATGACGCAACACACGCAAGAAACGACGGCCGCATATATGGATCGAGCGAGCATGTTCGCCCACATAAAGAGGCGCGCGGTCGAAGAGATTATCAAGTCAAGAGGCGGCACACAGATGTCTGACGTCGCCGTACAGCGCAAAGCCGCGACGTTCCTTGGCAAATTCGCGGAAGAGATGAACGTCCGCGCGGCCGAGGCTCGGCAGCTAGTCAAGATGTTCGAGCGCTTCGGCGAGTTCGAGATGCGCGCCGAGCTTGAGAGCCTGTTCGGTATCGTCGACTTAGAGATGCTGGCCACCGAGACCGATGAGGCCGTCAAGGTGGCCATCCAGATGAAGCAAACCGACATGGACCTCACAGGCGCGGCGATTAAAGCGCGCTTGCGAACACAGCCGCGCACATCGAAAGCAATTCGGAAAAGTTATGACGATTGATGAGAATACGATCGTTTACGTCAACCTGCAGATTGACGTGTACGGCGGATGCGTCGAGCTTTTAAGCAAGGAAGTCACGGAGGCTGAGGCGCTCCAAATGTTCGCTGAGGCGAGCAGCGACCCTCGACAGATGAAAGAGGACGTCGCAACATTGCTCGCAACCGAGACACAAGGCGATGTCTTGCTGTTGGGCTACTCGACTCCCGGCCTTCGGGGCCCTCATGGGACGGTCGCGTTCGCAAGAGAGCATGCCATCGATGCTGCGGAGACGTATTTTGGCTTCTCGCCCGTTGAAGTCCGCGCGGCGCTTGAGCCCGCTAACGTCACAGCGTTGATCGACGAGCGCGAACGCGGCATGGCGCGACTGCAAGATGAGTATCCCGAGCTCGCCGAGTTCTACGAGGCGTTCGTAGAAGCCATGGACGAGATGAAGGAAAACCCGCCGGATGAAATAAAGCGGGAGATGGCGCTGACCCGTGGGTCGCTGCACTAGAAGGTCCGTTGCCAGCCCGCGGCTGTCGTCGCTAACAAAAGCCAATATGGGGATCAAAAAACCGTGTTCAAAAAGCCGCCAGTCAATGTGTTCGCCTTCGGCGAGACTTTAGTGCAGTGCAAAGAGGAAATAGTCAGACGTGTCGTCGACAAGGCCCAGTGTCAAGGGTCCAGCGTCGCCACGGCCGAACGAAAAGCGGCATCCTTTTTCTACGCATTTGCCGAACTTAACTGGGGCGTGTCGAAGCCTAAGTCCGCCCAATACGTGCGCGTCTATCAGCGCTTTGTCCAATCACGATACCGAGCCGAGCTGGAAGCGCTATTCGGACTGGGCGAACTTTCTATTCTCGCTGCCTACTCGGACGACGAACTGACGGAGATCGTGTCGGCGAAGGCAGCAAATCCCAGTCTTACTCGCGACGGACTCAAGCAGCTACTGAAGACCCGCCAAGCAGCTTGAAGGGGCACTTCGGTGCTGACGTCAGAAAAGCGATCAACCACGCGCGCGCCCGCCGGGCGCCAACTCATGATCTCGAAGTCTGCTCCAATGGCGAACGTGCTAGCTGACGTCGGGGGGCGACGATCTACAACTTTTTTATTAGAGCAACATATGTCGAAACTCGATGGCGCAATTGTTTACGTCGAACTAGAACGCGCCGGAACTGGCCGTGTTGAAATTTACTCGCGGGAAGCGACGAAGGAAGAGGCGCTGCGGATGTTTGAATCCGCGAGCAAGGACAGGCGAGCAATCGAGGACGATCTTGCCTCGCGCGTCGCAGCGGAGGTCAAGGGCGACCTGCTCTGCGCAGGCTACTTCTTCGTCGAGGGCGGCAAAGACGCGCACGAGGATGTGGCGTTCCCGACTGTGCACGCGGTCTCTGCTATCAGCGAGCATTTCGGCGTCGACGCCGAGACGTTGGAGCGCGCGCTAGAACCCGCGAACGTGGCGGCGCTCAATTCCGCCAAAGACGCGGAACTGGCTTCGTTCCTTAAGGAACATCCCGAAATGCTAGCCGGCGCCGAAGCATTCCGCGAAAGGCACGGAAACGTGCAGGCTGCGTTGGCGGCCGAACTGGCCCTTGAGTTGGAAGGCGAAGTAAAGCACTAGCATGGTGTCGCCCACCCCTCTGCCAAAGCCGTTGTTCGCACGCTGAACCGGGAAAAATGCGATGCGCTCGTCGAGGCCCGGGCGACAAGACCCGACGAAGAGGAATATCATCCGGATCTTAGAGCAACGGCAGCTAGTAGGATGAACGAGTACACGATCACTGATATTGAGAACGCCATCAACTACTGGCGATCGCGGCAGGCGGCGACAGATGACTTCGCTGTCTGCCCCAGAGCAAGAGTGCTGGCGGACGTGTACGGAACGATGATCTATCATCAACGAGAGCGCGTCGAAGCGAGAAACTTGACGGCGGAGCAAAATGAAGCGCTAGGTCTTGCGCTCGCCCAGAAGGAACTTTTTTGATCCCGACGAAAGGCGCAAACATGTCGAGCGACAGTAGCGCCCTGATCTGGGTAGACGCGCAGGCGGGAGGTGGCCGCGTCGAGATTTATTCGCGCGAGGTATCGAAGGCGGACGCGCTGCGCATGTTCGCATCAGCCAGCAGCGACACGCGAGCGTTCGAAGAAGACCTCACCGACTGGGTCGCGACGGAGATCGTTGGCGACGTTCTGTACGCCGGCTATTTCTACCCTAAGAGCGAAGGCTTAGACGAAGAAAAGCAAGTGTCGTTCGCGCTCGTAAATGCGTGCGAAGCGATCAGCAAGCATTTTGGCATCGACGCGGGGATCCTCGAACACGCATTGCGGCCAGAGAATCTGGCAGAGTTGGCCGCGGCACGGGATGCAGAGATCGCATCTCTGGTCCATGATCTTCCAGAACTTACTAAGGACGCCGAGACCGTGCGAGAAAAGCATGCGTCGGTGCAAGCGGCTCTTGCCGATGAGCTTGCGAAGGCCATCGCCGCCGGAAAAATCACCTCCCACTGAGCATCCAAGACGCGCCAGGCGCTGCCTTGACAATGCTGTCGCGTCGGTACTCTAGGTAGTGAGCCAAGCATCCTGCTCGGCCGCTACCGATGGAGAATTTGGATGGCTTTTCGTATCGACCCCTCGTCCATAGCGTTCCTCGAAACCCGCCGTGGCATCAACGCGACCGCGACGATCGTGTCTGATGAAGGCGTCAAAATCGGCGAAGTCGACGACATTGCAGAGCGGATCGTTGCGGATGTCACGTTTGTATCGGCCGCCGCCCGCTCGGTGTTTGTTGGTGAGGCGCGGCGTGTAAATCCAGTAGTTCTCGGTCGCACCGACCACAACGACGATATATTCGCATCCGAGTACGCGCGAGCGCTTCTTGCGGAAGCGGAGAAAATCCTGCTATCCAGCATGTGACGGACGGGTCGTCCTCGCACCACGAGCCCGAGTTAGTGTGCCCTCTCGCCCATGCGTTTCCGTGATTGACACGCGTCGGACCGACGTTACATCGTCCTATCGAAGATTGCGCCGAATACGGATGCGCCGTGATTTGTTGGTGCGGCGCTTGCCGAGAGCGGTGCAATTTGAGCGAGCTTGTCTCCGAGGGCAGCCTCAGAGAACGGCTTTACGATATAGCCGCTGGCACCGGCGCTGATCGCCGCGAGCACGTTTTCACGCCTCTTTTCGGCGGTCACCATCAATACCGGTAGTTCCGCCAGATCCGACTTGCGAATCTCCTGCAGGAGGGTCAGCCCGTCCATGTTCGGCATGTTCCAGTCAGTTATGACGAGATCGAATTGTTGCGCGCGCAGCTTCTCGAGCGCTGAAACTCCGTCCTCTGCCTCGTCGATGGTCGTATAACCGATAGCCCTAAGCATTTTTCGGATCAGATTACGCATGGTGGCAATGTCATCGACCACCAACAAACGCGTATTGGCATTTACCATCTGTGAACTCTTCCTTTTTCCACCGTGCCTCTCGGTAAGCTTAGAACGTCGACCAGTCGCCGTCAGCCGCTGCCACAACAGCTGCCGGCTTCGGTGCACTCGACGGCTTCAGCACTCGCGTCGTCGTGCCGCTCTTCTTCGCGTGTGCGGCGCGCGGCGTCTGAGCAGCACTGTTACTGAGTGGCTGAACGGCAAGCGTCTGACCGGTGCGAAACACTCCTACGGCGGTGGTGAGTTGCTTCGCTTGGTCCTCCATCGAACCTGCCGCGGCCGCTGCCTCCTCAACGAGCGCTGCGTTCTGCTGCGTCACCTCGTCCATCTGTGAGATGGCTTGGTTCACTTGCTCAATGCCACGGCTTTGCTCGTTCGAAGCCGAGGCGATCTCGCCCATGATGTCGGTGACGCGTTGAATGGCAGTGCCGACCCGCTGCATGGTTTCCCCTGCCCGCGCGACAAGTTCCGTACCGGCTTG
>Ga0207426_1002380_pt1 | contig 12164 bp, 10 predicted proteins | sample AraplaMF_Cvi_mMS_FD_184265 | JGI IMG/M metagenome (GOLD analysis project Ga0207426, IMG submission 184265) | Arabidopsis root microbial communities from the University of North Carolina, USA - plate scrape MF_Cvi_mMS (SPAdes) (version 2) | ecosystem: Host-associated > Plants > Roots > Endosphere...
GCTGCATCGACTTGAAGATCTCGAACAGATGGCCGGCGATCGTCACCTCGCTGACGGGATAGGTGATCTCGCCGTTCTCGATCCAGAAGCCGGAGGCGCCGCGGCTGTAATCGCCGGTGACGCCGTTCACGCCCGAGCCGATCAGGTCGGTGACGTAGAAGCCCTGCTTGATGTCGGCGATCAGCTCGGCCGGCGTCGGTGTGCCGGGTTCGAGATGCAGATTGTACGGCCCCGGCGAGGGCGAAGACGAGACGCCGCGATGGGCGTGGCCGGTGGTGGCAAGGCCAAGCTCGCGCGCCGTGGCGCAGTCGAGCAGCCAGGTCGTCAGCACGCCTTCGTCGACCAGCGCCATTCGCTTCACCGCGACGCCTTCGGCGTCGAAGGTCTGCGAGCGCAGGCCGCGCTTGCGCAGGGGATCGTCGACGATGCGGATGTTCTTGGCGAACAGCTGCTGACCGAGCTTGTCCTTGAGGAAGCTGGTCTTGCGCGCGATCGAGGCGCCGTTGATGGCGCCGACGAGATGGCCGACCAGCGAGCCGGCGACGCGCGGATCGAACACCACGGGCACCTTGCAGGTCTCGACCTTGCGCGGATTGTAGCGCGCCACGGTGCGCTCGCCGGCGGAACGGCCGACGGCCTCCGGCGGCAGCAGATCGGCGCCATGCGGCGCGGAGGTGAAATCGTAGTCGCGCTCCATGCCGGTGCCTTCGCCCGCGATGGCGGTGGCCGAGATGCCCTGGCTGGAACGGAGGTAAGAGCCGTGGAAGCCGGTGGAGGTAACGAGCACCATACCGCCCATGCCCGCGGAAGCGGATGCGCCGCCCGACTTGGTGACGCCCTTCACCGCGAGCGCGGCGGCTTCGGCCGCGAGCGCGCGGCGTTCGAGCTCGCTGGTCGCGGGCACATCGGGATCGAGCAGGTCGAGATCGGGGAAGTCGCGCGCGAGCAATGCGGGATCGGCGAGGCCGACATATTTGTCCGATGGCGCAACCTTCGCCATCGCCACTGCGCGCTCCGCCAGCTTGGTCACGGCATCGCCGCTGACGTCGTTGGTCGAGACCACCGCCTGGCGCTGGCCGACCAGCACGCGCAGGCCGACATCGTCGCCCTCGGAGCGCTCGGATTCCTCGACGCGGCCGTCGCGCACCTCGACCCCTTGCGAGACGCCGCGCACCGCGACCGCATCGGCCGCATCCGCGCCCGCGCGCTTCGCCGCCTCCACCAGGCGCTGTGCCAGATCGGACAGCGCGGACTGATCGAACAGGTCGCGATTGGCCTTGGAAGAATCCTGGGGCGAAAGCGTCGAGCTTGGTGAAGGGTTCACAAACGAAATCCTGTTGGGGCGGGGATCGGGCTCGGGACGACCGAACCCACCAGATGTGCCCAAATGGTGCGGACTTCAAGCATTATCAGTCCGCAAAAAGCTCAGATTCGTCCCTTGCGCGCAACGTCTCGTCAATCATGCGCGCCAAGGTCTTGTCAATCATGAGCGGCAGTGACGCTGGGTTAACCAGCCTTTTTAAGCGGTTTCGGAACGGGCCGCGCTAAGGTCTCCGCATCGACCGGGAACATAATCCTGGCGGGGAGAACGAAAGCCGTGAGGCGTCAAACAGCAACATGCGGGGTCAACCCCGCCGGGTCGAGCCGCTCCCTGCGGCTCGACCCTCTTTCCCTTCCGGTCCGCTTCGATGCGCATGATCCGCGCGCCGACGGATACACGAGGCAAATCGAGCTTCATCGCGAGCGTGTCGTGCTGCGCCGTGCCGTTCGCGGCATGCAGATGGCGATCAACGTCCGCGTCAGCGACTTCACCGGCGTCGCGCTGCGCGGCAATGACGAGGCGCAGGCGCTCGTCCTCGTCCATCGCGACCCCTCGCTGTCCGTTCCGCTGCTGGTCGGCGCCGAAGCCGACGAGCTCACGCAGGCCTGGGCGGTCTGGAGCGAAATCTTCGCGCTTCCGCAACTCGACGAAGGCGCACGCAAGCCGGCAGCCCGTCGCCGCCGCGCCAACGCGATCCGCGCTCGCCGTCCGAAATTCCTGATGCGCCGCCGTGTCGCCATGACGCGCGAGCTGACGGTTCATCGCGAGGAACGCGAGATCATCGCACGGAATTAAAGGTGCCGTAGGGTGGGTTAGCCCGCGGCTGCGCGAAGCGCAGTCCGCTGACGTAACCCACCTCTTTGCTTTCCACGCGGATAGAAGCTGGCGGATTACGCTTCGCTAATCCGCCCTACGCCCTCGTGTCACACCGACCGCATCACCGCGTCGGCGAGCAATCCCGCAAACAGCAGCAGCCCCGCATGCTTGTTCGAGAAGAACAGGCGCTTGCACAGATCCGGATCGTCGATCCTCAGGCGCACGATCTGCGAGGCCAGATGCGCGGCAAACGCCGCAAGGCCGAGCCAGGCAGGCCAGCGCACATCGCCTGACGCCAGCGCGACGCCGATCAACACCACCGCAAGCCCGTAGAACAGGATCAGCGCCTGATGCGTGTGCGCGCCGAACAGGCGCGCGGTAGACTTGATGCCGATCAGCGCGTCATCCTCGGAATCCTGGTGCGCATAGATCGTGTCATAGCCGATCACCCAGGCGATCGAGCCGGCATAGAGCACCAGCGCGGTCACGTCGATGCGTCCGAAGGTGACGGCAAAACCCATCAGCGCGCCCCAGGAGAAGGCCAGACCGAGGAACACCTGCGGCCACCAGGTGACGCGCTTCATGAAGGGATAGATCGCGACGACCGCCAGCGAGGCGATGCCGGTCAGGACGGCGAAGCGGTTGAACTGCAGCAGCACGACGAGCCCGACCAGCGCCAGCGCGACCAGGAAGGCCAGCGCCTGCTTCACGGTGATGCGCCCCGACGGCAGCGGCCGCGAGCGGGTGCGCTCGACCTTGGCATCGAGGTCGCGGTCGGTGATGTCGTTCCAGGCGCAGCCGGCCCCGCGCATCGCGAAGGCGCCGATCAGAAACAGGACGATGTTGAGCGGTAGGCGGCCGACGTCGTGCGCCATGCCGGCGGCGAGCGCGGCCGACCACCAGCACGGCATCAGCAGAAGCCAGGAGCCGATCGGACGATCGAAGCGAGACAGGCGCAGATAGGGACGCGCCCATTCCGGCGCGAGCGTATCGACCCAGTTGCCGGTGGAATCGGCAACGCGGGCGGATGTGTCGCTCATCGGGTCAGGACGTTGCCGTTGAGCGTGTCGAAGGTGCTGCCGCCCTTCTTGCCGGCATTGGCCTCAGGCGCCGAGCCCGAACCCAGCACCTCGCTCAGCGACGGACCTGCCGGGCCGCGCGGCTGGTTCTGCATCTGCTGCGCAACGTTGCAGACCTTGGTCTGCATGGCCTCGGTGTTCTTGTGGCCGTCCTTCATCTGCGCGCTGACCTGCGGCGGGATTCCGCACTTGGCCGCATTGGTCTCGACGTACTTGATCATCTTCAATTCAGCCTGGCTGAAATTGCGGATCAGCTTGCAGGCTTCGTCCGGCGGCGCGTGGCGATCGCCCGCGGCCTTGATCAGCTTGCCGCGCTTCTCGGCTTCCTCGCGCAGGGGAACGAAGGCCTTCATGCAGTCCTCGCCCGGGGCCTGCGTCGGTGGGGCCGCGCTGAAAGCGCCGGCGCCGCCGAGCGGCGCAGCGCCGTTGACGGGGAAGGAGGATTGCGGAGCCGTGCCGACGGAGGCGGACGGAGCCGATCCGTTCACCGGCGGAAACGCCGAACTGGTCGCGGGCTGGCTGGGCAGCGGCGCCGGGAAGGCGCTTTGCGCATGGGCGCCCGCAGCACCCATGGCGACCATGGCGGCAGTGATCGGAACCATCAGATGGCGGATCATAAAAGCAGTTTCTCCGGCAGGAGCTTACGGGGTTCGGCGTCTTCCCAATTGAAGCGCAACCAGCGTGTTCGCGTTTTTACGATTCCTGCCGGCGCTTAACAACCCGTCGAATAGGGCAAGAGCGCGGCGCGCCGACGCACCGGTCCGGCAATATTTACCCCGAAATGGCCTCTTTCGGTTAATAACGGCGCCAAATTGGACCTGGAACGATGCCCTCCCACGATTTTCGCGCCCCCCGCCTGTTCGTCGATGCCCCCCTGGCCCAGGACGCCCGGGTGCCGCTCGACCGCGACCAGAGCAATTATCTCGGCAATGTGCTGCGGCTCGCCGCCGGGGCCGAGGTCTTGGCATTCAACGGCCGCGACGGCGAGTGGCAGGCCGCGATCGAGGGCCGCAAGCGGCCGGACGGCCTCGTCATCCTCCAGCAGACCCGGCCCCAGGACCGGCTGGCCGACCTCACCTACGTGTTCGCCCCGCTCAAGCATGCCCGGCTCGACTACATGGTCCAGAAGGCCATCGAGATGGGGGCCGCCAGCCTGCAGCCGGTCCTGACCCGGTTCACCCAGGCCTCCCGGGTCAATACCGAGCGGATGCGCGCCAATGTGGTCGAGGCGGCCGAACAGTGCGGCATCCTCAGCATCGCTGGCGTCGCCGAACCGCTGCCGCTGGACCGGTTCCTCAGCCAGCGCGCCGCGGACAGGCTGCTCATCTTCTGCGACGAGACGGCGGAGGTGCAAAACCCCATTCAGAGCCTGCAGGACGCCCGAAAGGCCGGCCATGATCAGGGCAGATTTGGCATCGACGTGCTGATCGGCCCCGAAGGCGGCTTTGCCGAGGAAGAGCGGGCCCTGCTGCTGCGGCAGCCCAACATCCTGCGGCTGGCGCTCGGCCCCCGCATCATGCGCGCCGACACCGCCGCCGTGGCCGCGCTGGCGCTGGTGCAGGCCGTGCTGGGCGATTGGGGCGGCAAAACCGCCTGATCCGAAGCCGGCCGATCCGGCATTGCCCGCCTGTTAAGCGATTGATCCTTTGGAGGTCGAAACCGCTTCCGGGCCATGCTAAGGGCTGCGCCAATTCGCCTCCCCTGCCCCTGCCCGGTTCCGCCGGGACGATGGACCCCTGAGATGACCGCGACTGCCACCTCAAATGCTGCCGGCTCCGCCGCCTGGGCGGATACGCTGCTCTTGTCGTTCGCGCAGGCCGGCTATGTCAGGGCCGAGCCCGCCATCCTGCAGCCGGCCGAGCCGTTCCTCGACCTTTCCGGCGAGGACATCCGCAAGAGCCTCTATTTGACCACGGACCTCACGGGCGAGGAGCTCTGCCTGCGCCCGGACCTGACCATTCCGGTGGCGCGCGACTACCTCGCATCCCGCCAGGCCGGCCAGCCGGCCGGGTTCAGCTATCTAGGACCGGTGTTCCGCTACCGCAGCGGGCAGGCCAGCGAATTCCTGCAGGCCGGCATCGAATCGTTCGGCCGTCAGGACCGCGCCGCGGCCGACGCCGAGATGCTGGCGCTGGCGCTGGAGGCGACAGCCGCCTTCGGCGTCCGCGACGTCGAAATCCGCACCGGCGACGTCGCGCTGTTCAACGCGCTGCTCGACGCACTCAACCTCTACCCGGTCTGGCGCCGCCGCCTGGTCAAGGATTTCAACCGCAAGATCAGCCTCGAGCAGGACCTTGAGCGGCTGGCGGCCGCGACCACCGCGACGCGCAGCGAATATGAGGGCGTGCTCGCGGCGCTGGCCGGCTCCGACCGCAAGGCGGCGCTCGCTTTCGTCACCGATCTGATGTCGATCGCCGGCACCACCAATGTCGGCGGCCGCACCACGGCCGAGATCGCCGATCGCTTCCTCGAGCAATCGACGCTGAAGGGCGGCGCCCTGCCGCGCGAGGCGATCGCCGTGCTCAAGCGCTTCCTCGGCATCTCCGGCAATCCGGACGACGCCGTCGCCGAGCTGCGCGCCCTCACGCTTGATGCGAAGCTCGACCTTGCCGCCGCGATCGACCAGTTCGAGAGCCGGGTCGGCTTCATGGCCGCGCGCGGCATCGACGTGAAGCAGACGCGCTTCTCGACCGCGTTCGGGCGCGGCCTCGACTATTACACCGGCTTCGAGTTCGAGCTTCATCACAGGGGCAACGGCGCCGAGCCGCTGGTTGCCGGCGGCCGCTATGACGGGCTGATGACCCAGCTTGGCTCGGCCGAGCCGATCCCCGCGGTCGGTTTCTCGGTCTGGGTGGACGCGCTGAACCGCATCGGCCGCAAGGTGGGAGCGTAAGATCATGAGCGCGCCATTCGTTCTGGCCGTTCCCTCCAAGGGCCGCCTGCAGGAAAACGCCGAAGCCTTCTTCGCCCGCGCGGGCCTCAAGCTGTCGAAAGCCGGCGGCGCCCGCGACTATCGCGGCATCATCGCGGGCCTCGACAATGTCGAGGTCGCCTATCTCTCGGCGAGCGAGATCGCCGCGCAGCTGTCGCGCGGCCTTGCGCATCTCGGCGTCACCGGCGAGGACCTGGTGCGCGAGAACATTCCGGACGCCGACAAGCGCGTGTCGCTGATCGATGGGCTCGGCTTCGGCTATGCCGACGTCGTCGTCGCGGTGCCGCAGGCCTGGATCGACGTCCGCACCATGGCCGACCTCGACGACGTCACCACCGGCTTCCGCGAGCAGCATCACATGCGGATGCGGGTCGCGACCAAGTTCGTCAACCTCACCCGCGCGTTCTTCCAGACCCACGGCATCACCGATTACCGCATCGTCGAGAGCGCCGGCGCGACCGAAGGGGCGCCTGCCGCCGGGAGCGCCGAGCTGATCGTCGACATCACCACCACCGGTGCGACGCTTGCGGCCAACGGCCTGCGGGTGCTCGACGACGGCGTGATCCTGCGCAGCCAGGCCAATCTGGTCGCCTCCCGCGAGGCCGACTGGTCGCCCCAGGCACGCGAGACCGCGCGCGTCATCCTCGATCACATCGCGGCACGGGCGCGGGCCAACAAATACCGCGAGGTCCGCACCCGCTTCGGACAGTGCGACGCCGCCCTGCTCGGCGAGGCCCATAGCCGGTTCGGCGTCGTGGCCCCGTTTGGCGGGCCGACCTCGTCGGGCATGCTCACGCTGCACTGCCCACCGGGGCAGCTCTATGCGCTGGCGAGCTTCCTGCGCGAGCACGGCGCCGAAACCGTCTCGGTGGTCTCGCTCGACTACGTGTTCGACCGGGAGAACCCGCTGTTCGCCAAGCTCGAGGCGTTCCTGCGGCGGTGAGCCCAAACTATGTTGAGCAGTTCCGTTCAGCGTAGCGACAGCAAACGTCAGCTACCATATGCTGTTGAATGACCTTGCAAGACTTGAACGCCTCTGGAACCTTGATCGATGACGACGCTGGGCTCTGACGTCTCCGGCCTGACGACCACCGCAGCCAACGCCGCGGCGAAGGGACTGTCGATTGTCGTCCCCGTCTACAACGAGGCGGCGGGCCTTGCCGCCCTGCATCAACGCATCTGCGATCTCGCGAAGACCGTGCGGGAGCGCTATCGGCTCACTTGCGAGGTTGTCTATGTCGACGACGGCAGCAAGGACGCGACGCTGTCGATCGCCCGGTCGCTGCCGGCCGATGCGATCGACGTCCAGGTGGTCTCGCTGTCGCGCAATTTCGGCAAGGAGGCGGCGCTGATGGCCGGCCTCGACCATGCCCGCCTCGGCGCCGTCATGTTCATGGACGGCGACGGCCAGCATCCGCCGGCGCTGATCGAGCAGCTGGTGCGACACTGGATCGATGACGGCTATGACGTCGTCTATACCGCCAAGGCGCATCGCGACAACGAAAGCTTCCTGCGCCGGCTCTCCGTGCATGGCTTCTACGCGCTGATCAACTGGGGCGCCCGCCAGAAGATTCCGGAAGACGCCGGCGACTTCCGCCTGCTATCGCCGCGCGCGGTCTCGGCGCTCCGGCAACTGCCGGAGCGCAACCGCTTCTTCAAGGGCCTCGCCAGCTGGATCGGCTTCCGCCAGATCCGCGTCGATTACGAGCCTGCGGCGCGCGCCCACGGCGTCACGACCTTCAACGCTGCAAGTCTGCTCGGCCTTTCGATCGAGGGCCTGACCTCGTTCTCGGTGGCACCGCTGCGCTTTGCCAGCCTGCTCGGCGTGATCCTCGCGGGGGGCGCCTTCCTGTTCGGCCTCTCCATCCTCTGGGAGGTGTTCACGACCGGCAAGCAGGTGCCCGGCTATCCCTCCCTCGTGATCGGCCTGATGACCATCGGCGGCGTGCAGCTCATCATGATCGGCATCGTCGGCGAATATATCGGCAAGATCCTGTCCGAGCTGAAGGCGCGCCCGATCTACTTCGTCGCCGAGCACAGCGAGAAGCATTTCGAGGCCGGCAAGGCCCAGGGTGCTTCAGGCCAGGACGCTTCAAGCCAAGACGTTTCAAACCAGGACGCCTCGAGCAGGACGGCGGCTGAATGAGCAGCGCCGCGAGCCCGCGGCGGATCTGGCTCTGCGCCGACGATTACGGCATCAGCCCGGGCGTCAACCGCGCCATCCGCGACCTCATCGAACGCGGCCGCCTCAATGCCACGTCGGTGATGATGGTCGGCCCCGCGATCGAGCGCAGCGAGGCCGAGGCGCTACAGGCCTCAGTGAAAACGAGCCCGCGCTGCGCCATCGGCTTGCATGTCACGCTGTCGGCGCCGTTCCGGCCGCTCACCATGCATTTCCGTCCCCTCGATGGCGACATGTTCCTGCCGTTTCCGAAGCTGCTGCGCGCCGGAATTGCGCGGCGGCTCGACCGCGAATTCTTTCGCAACGAGGTGAAGGCGCAGCTTGCGGCGTTCGTGGACGCCTTTGGCCGCGCGCCTGCCTTCGTCGACGGCCACCAGCATGTGCAGCTCTATCCGCAAGTGCGCGACGGCTTTGTCGACGCGGTCGTCGAGGGCGCGCCGCAGGCCTGGGTGCGCCAGGGCGGCCGAAACCTGCCGCTGGCGCAGCGGCTGGCCTCGCCCAAGGCCATGGTGCTCGACATCCTCAGCGCGCAATTCCGACGCCGCGCGGGCAGGGCCGGCCTCGGCTTCAATCCCGGCTTCGCCGGCGCCTATGATTTCACGCGCGCCGCCGATTTCGGCGTGCTGATGCGGCAATTCCTCGAGGGCCTGCCGGATGGCGGCCTCGTGATGTGCCATCCCGGCTTCGTCGACGACATCCTCACCGGCCTCGATCCGATGACCGACGTCCGCGAGCGCGAACATGCGTATTTGAAAAGCGATGCGTTCGCGCGCCTGCTGGCGGACAGCAACGTGACACTGGGATGAAACCCGGGACAAGCCGGCTTCGAGGCAGCTTGTCGCATACCGAAATTTAATCCGGCCGGCACTGTTGGGGCCACAATGGAACCCTACATCTCCTGCGCGCTTGGTTTTGCGCGAAGGAGACTGATCATGACGCCGCAGGAACGCCAGCTCGTCGACGACCTTTTCGACCGGCTTTCAAAGCTGGAAAACGCCCCGCGCGATCCCGATGCGATCGCGGCGATCTCCGATGGCCTGCGCAAGGCCCCCGGCGCCGTCTATGCGCTGGTGCAAACCACCCTGTTGCAGGACGAGGCGCTGAAGCGCGCCCATAACCGCATCCAGGAGCTGGAAGCGGCCAATGCGCCCGAGCCGGCGCAGTCCGGCGGCTTCCTCGACACGATGCGCGACACCCTGTTCGGCGGCGGAAGCCCCTCGCGCGGCTCGGTTCCGAACGTGCCGCAGCGTGAGCAGCGGCCGGTCTGGAACACCGGCCAGGCGATGCCTCCGCCTCCTCCGCAGCCGGGCTACGGCCAGCCGCCTTACGGGCAGGCCTATGGCCAGCAAGGCCCGGGTCAGGGTTATGGCGCCCCGCCGGTCGGCGGCGGTGGCGGCGGCTCGTTCCTCGGCACGGCGGCCGCGGCTGCGGCCGGCGTGGTCGGCGGCTCGCTGCTGCTCTCGAGCATCCGCGGCATGATGGGCGGATCGCACCAGCAGGCTTTTGGCGACACCACGATCATCGAGGAACGCGGCGGTGGCGGTAGCCCGTGGAGTGGTGGCGATCAGTCCGGCGGCTCGCTGGCGCGCGATGCCGGCCTCAACGACATCGGCTCGAACCGCGACTCCCGCCAGGGCCTCCTCGACCAGGCGTCGAATGATCGCGACAACAACGACCAGAACTACGGCGACGATCGCGATAACGACAACATGGACATGGCCGACGACAGCGATTTCGGCAATGACGACGGCGGCAGCGACTACGCGTAAGGCTGTAAGCTGACGCTCCAAACAAGAACGGCCGCCCGGGAGGCGGCCGTTTTCATTTTACAACTCTTGCACGGGCCTCTTCCCTTCTCCCCTTGTGGGAGAAGGTGGCATAGGCGGCCTTCAGCCGCCGTTCTTTAGAACGCCGAAGCAAAGCTTCGGCTATGGCGCCGGATGAGGGGTTCTCTCCACTCGCGAGACTATTCGTGAGGAGAAATACCCCTCACCCGTCTCGCCGCTTCGCGGCGATCCACCCTCTCCCGCAAGGGGAGAGGGTAAGCGTCGTCACATCACCACGACCTTGGTGCCGACATTGACGCGGCCATAGAGGTCGATGACGTCCTCGTTGCGCATGCGGATACAGCCGGAGGAGACGTTGGTGCCGATGGTCCAGGGCTCGTTGGAGCCGTGGATGCGGTAGAGCGTCGAGCCGAGATACATTGCGCGGGCGCCGAGCGGATTCTCCGGGCCGCCTTCCATGTGCCGAGGCAGATCGGGCCGGCGTGCCAACATCTCCGCCGGCGGCGTCCAATCCGGCCATTCGCGCTTGGAGGTGATCGACTTCACGCCGGACCAGGTGAAGCCGGGGCGGCCGACGCCGATGCCGTAGCGCATCGCACGGCCGTTGCCCTCGACGAGATAGAGGAACTTGTTCGGCGTATCGACCACGATCGTGCCGGCACTTTCCTTGCCGCTATAGTCAACAACCTGTTTCTCGAACTTCGGATCGAACGGGCGCTGCCGCGGATCGGTCGCCTCCTGCTGGAGGCCTGCGCCCTGCTGGTATCCACCCTGCATCTGCGGCTCGCCCATCGGCGGCAGGCGGCGCTGGTCGTAATAGCCGGGCTGCTGCTGATACACCGGCTGCTCGGGCGCATAGGCGGGACCACGGCCGGGCCCGTCGCCGAACAGGAACTCGATGAAGCCGCCGCCCATGTTCGCATTGGCGACACGCACCGGCGCCGGCGGCACGCGCGGCTGGTAGAGCACCGCAGGCGGATCGTTCGGCGGCGTATTGTCGAAGGCGGCGGCGCGGTCCGCGCCGGCAATGAAGGTGCAAGCGCTGCCAAGCAGCGCGACAGACATTTTCTTGAACATCGACGTACTCTGTACTGTTTCGTCTAGATCACATGCGTCGTGGCGAGCCGGTGGCTGATCCGCGCTCTTCGACGTGGTCAATAAAAAGCAAAAGCCGTTTTGTTTGGTAAACGAAAGCGGCGTTTGGATTCACCACGTCGCGAGCGGTGCGGCAATTTGGCGATCAGCGTTTATTTTCGATGAACGCCAATCGAGCATGGTTAACCGCGTCTTTGCGCGCCGTCGCGCGCGGCCGCAGGACAGTTCCTGCTGTGAACTTCGTGTTAAATCGCTTCTGCCTACAAAGACGCGTGAGTGAGGTGGGGGGAGTTCCTGATGGCTATTCACCGCAAACGTTTTCGTGTCGAGGAGGCTATTGTCGGCGAGATGCCCAGCCCCGAAATGATCGAGGAGGCTGCGCCGATGCATAACGAGATCATGGCGGAGCTGCGCGCGATCCGCGCACAGATGGCGAAGGGCGTCACCGCTGCCCCGCTGTCCGGCAGCGCGGCCATGGCGGCGATCGACGCCTCCACGGCCCATGAGCTTTCCGAAGCACGCACCATGCTCGATACCTATCGGGCGCAGATCGAGCAGTGCGAGAAGCTGAAGGTCGAGCTCGACCTCATCCACGACGCCATCGATCGCACCAAGCGCGAAATCGCGACGCTGCACGGCAAGAGCTTCGACGGCGGCGAGATGGCCAAGGTCAATGGCGAGCTCGGCGCGGTCGTCGGCGGCACCGAGCAGGCGACCCAGCAGATCCTCGAAGCGGCCGAGTCGATCGACCAGTCGGCATCGGCGCTCTCCAAGGTCGACTCGGTCGACCAGCAGAAGCGGCTCGCCGACGACATCCAGGAACGCGTCATCTCGATCTTCGAAGCCTGCAACTTCCAGGACCTGACCGGCCAGCGCATCAGCAAGGTCATGACCACGATGAAGTTCATCGAGCAGCACATCAATGCGATGATGGACATCTGGGGCGGCGTCG
>Ga0207426_1002381_pt1 | contig 12157 bp, 9 predicted proteins | sample AraplaMF_Cvi_mMS_FD_184265 | JGI IMG/M metagenome (GOLD analysis project Ga0207426, IMG submission 184265) | Arabidopsis root microbial communities from the University of North Carolina, USA - plate scrape MF_Cvi_mMS (SPAdes) (version 2) | ecosystem: Host-associated > Plants > Roots > Endosphere ...
AGACGTGCAGCAGCATCTGCACATCGGCGAGCGGCTTGCGGTCCGCGTCCTGCCGGGCGCCGCCGAGCTCGATGTTCTCCTTGCTGTTCCGGCCGTCCGAGCCGAGCAGCAGGATGTTCAGCGGGCTCTGCCCGAAGGCGTTGGGGTCCGGCTTCTTCAGGCCGTCCCCGGCCAGGGAGCGCGGTGCCTTGCGGAGGTTCGCGTTGAGGTGCTCGTAGTACCAGTACCCGGCGCCCGCGCCGCCCACTATCAGGACGGTGAGGGTGAGGGCGGTCCAGCGCAGCACCTTGCGCCCCTTGCCGCGGCGCGGTTCGCCCGCCGAGCGGCGGCCCGCGCCCTCGGCGGGGCCGTCCCCGTCACCGGAGGCGACGCCGCCCCCCGAGGGGGGCGGCGTCCAGCCGGGTGCGTCCGGCGGCAGTCCCTTGTTCTCGTAGAGCCCGTCGTCCCAGCCCAGCTCTTCCGCGTCCGGCTGGCGCCGTCGGCGCGATCGGTCACCGCGCACACTGCTCTGCCGCATTGGGCCCTCTCCCCGTTGTCTGTCCGATGGTGCGCTCGGCGCCTCGGCGGGGCGGCCGGATCCCGCTCAGGTCACTTCGCGCAGACGTTCTTGTCATCTGCATTGACGTTCTGCACCCCGTCCGGGGTTTCGGTCGGCGCGTCGATCGGCGTGCCCGGTGCCTTGAAGTCCTTGCCGAGCGTGAGCTTCATCGGGACCCGGTCACCGGCGTTGTGCGACGACTTCTTCAGCGCGCTCTTGGGCAGCCCCATCCAGTCGGCCAGGGTGGCGGCCTGGTCGGCCTGGTTGGGCGCGTACTCGAGGCGGGTGGTGGCCAGCTTCGCCGGGGCGTTGCCGGCGTTGGTGGAGAGCTTGGCGGCCTTGCTGTTCTGCAGCCAGTCCACGGTCTCCTGCGCCGACCCGATCGGCCCGCCGCCGTTGGTGACGTCGACCCGCACCTGCTCGGGCGGGGCCTTCTTCACCGGCGCGGACTTCTTGCCCTTGCCCTTCTTGCCCTTGGCCAGGGTGTGGTCGGCCCGGACCATCGCGAACAGCGGGTCCGCGGCGGTCTTGTTGAGGATGACGGTGGCCGGGTCGTCGGGGTTGTCCAGCACCGGCACCGTGGCGAAGGTGACCTTGTCGATGTCGACCTTCTTGAGGTCGGTGCCAAAGTCCAGCAGCTTGTTCGCGGTGCCGATACCGGTGTCGACGGTGAGCGCCCTGGTCGCCGCCTGGCTGACGTCGTAGAGCTTGCCGGGGCTGCTGAAGGCGCTGGACTTCAGCTTGCGGATCAGCGAACTGAGGAACTGCTGCTGCATCTTGATCCGGTCGAGGTCGCTGCCGAACCCGATGGCGTGCCGGGTGCGGACGAAGGCCAGCGCCTGCTCGCCCTTGACGACGTGCCGGCCGGCCTTCAACTTCAGGTGCGACTTGGGGTCGTTGAGGTCCTTGCCCGCGCACACCTCGACGCCGTCGACCGCGGTGGACAGCTCCTTGACCGCATTGAAGTCGGCCATCATGAAGTGATTTATCTTCAGCCCGGTCAGCTTCTCGACGGTGCGCCAGGTGCAGCCCGGGTCGCGGCCCTCCTGGCCCAGGCTGGTGTTGAAGCGCACCCCGTGCTCGCCGGGGATCCTCTTCGTCGAGCCGTCCTTCTGCTTCGTGGGGCAGGTCGGGATGTCGGTGATCATGTCGCGCGGGATGCTCAGCGCGGTGGCGTTCGTCCGGTCCTTGGAGATGTGCATCAGGATCGTGGTGTCCGCGTGGCCCACGCTGCCGGCGTCGCCGTAACCGGCGTTGCCCTTCCCGGAGCGGGCGTCCGTCCCGATGATGAGGACATTGACCGGGCCGCTGGAGACCGCGTCGTTCTCCACGCCGACATCGACCTTGGAGATGTTGCCGTTCAGCTGCTGGTAGAGGTAGAACGCGCCACCGCAGCCCGCGACGAGCACGAAGCCCACCACACCGGCCGTCCAGTAGAGCGCCTTCTTCTTCCCGGACGCCTTCGGCTTGCGCTTGCGGCGGCTCGCCGGGCCCGCGGCCGCCGCGGACGCCGTGCGGCTGCCGGCCGACCGCCGGGCCGCCCGCCCGCCACCGGCGCGCTCGTCGGCATCGGCGTCCTCGCCCCGGCGGCCGCGCTGGGTCGGCAGCGGCCGGGTGTCGGTGTCGCCGCCCGACCTGGCACGTCTGGAGCCGGCCGTCCTGCGGTCGGCGGGCCGAGCGGCGTCTTGACCGGCAGGGTCAATCCGCAGCTCGTAGTTGCCGGTGTTCGGGTCGAACACCCACTGATCGGCGGGATCGACGTTGTTGTCGCCCGCCCGCCCACGGCCTTGCGCGTCCACGGTGCCTTGAGTCCTCCGTCGGTGCCACGCGGCGCCATCCCCTCAAGGCGCTCGGGTCGGTCGATCGTGCATTGCATGGTCATCGGTCAGCTGGTGCGGCGACCGGATCGCTCACACTATCCGCCCAGTTCAGCGCCCCGCGACGCTCGTGACAAATTCCACTTGCCTACAACTGGGCAATCCGCCCAATCCATTCGAGTCGCAGCTGCACTTTGCGGCATCTTTATTCGCAGAGCCCGTGTTCCGCCGTCGCCCGGGGAAAGGACGGGGTCGGACTCGGCGACGGCGAGGGTGCTCCGCGGGCCCGTCCGGCCGCGGTCGCGCCTCCCGCCCGGACCGGCTTCTCCCCGGTGTCGGGAGGGGGTTTCACGGTCACCGGAAGATCGTTGTGCAGCTGCGCGAAGAGCCGTCCGGCATCCGGCTGGACCAGCTCGTCGCGATTGGGATCGTAGCGGTACTCCCGGCGCGGCACGGTCATGAACTGGACCCGGCCGGTGGGAATGCTGCGGGTGCTGCGGACCAATTCGTACAGCCCCTTCAGGGATGCCAGCGCGGTGTCCGTGATCAGTGAACTCGTCGCGGCATCCAACACCGGATACAGCCGGGCCGGATTGAGCAGGACACCATTGCTCTGCACTTTCTTCACGAGAGCCCCAAGAAACTCTTGTTGCCTCTGCATACGCTGGGTGTCACTTCCGTTGCCCAGACTCTTGCGGGCCCGTACGTAGCCGAGCGCGGCCTCGCCGTGCAGGGTCTGCCGGCCCGCGGGCAGGGTGAGCTGCGCCGCGGGGTCGTGGATCGGCCGGGGGAGGCAGACCTCGACGCCGTCGACCGCGTCCACCATCTTCGTGAAGCCGACGAAGTCGATGATCAGGTAGTGGTCGATGCGGATGCCGGTCAGCTTCTCGACCGTGCGGATCATGCAGGCCACGCCGCCGACCGCGAACGCCCCGTTGAACTGGGTCGTCCGCGGCGGGGTCTCCGTGCCGTCCGGGTGCTTGCAGTGCGGCACGTCCACCATCAGGTCGCGTGGAATGCTCACCGCGGTGGCGCTCTTCCGGTCCGCCGCCAGGTGCAGCAGCATCGTGGTGTCCGAGCGCTGGCCGTCGTCGCGGCCGTAGCGGCGGTTGTCGCCGTGGCGGCTGTCGGAGCCGATCAGCAGGACGTTCGCGGCGTTCGGCGGGCCCGCCGGGGGCCGTTCGGACTCCCACTTCCGCAGCTCCTTCTCGGTGGCGCTGTCGGTGCGGATGTTGCTGTCGAGCTTGGCGTACACCGCCCAGCCCGCCCCGGCCCCGGCCAGCATGACGCCGACCACCCCGAGCGCGGCCCAGTGCCGCCACCGCCTGCGGTGCGACGGCCCGCGCGGCGGCCCCGGCCGGTCCGGTCCCGGCCCCGTGGCCGGGCGCTCGTCCCAGCCGGCGAACCGGGGAGGCTCGGGGGTATCGGTCACCTGTGCGTCCATCCCTCATGGAGTCGGCGTCGCGCCCGCACGAGGGCCCGGACGGAACAAGAGACGGACGAACCCCGCGCATGGTTGTACGTACTCAAGATCCTGGACCGAAACGGGCGAACCGGCCCGCCACGGGCGCCACCGGTCCGCCGGACGGGGGAGCGCCGCTCAGTGCGGCGCCGGCGCCCGGTAGGTGATCTTCTCGCTGCTCTCCCGGGCGGCCGCGGCATCCGCGTCCAGCCGGTCCGGGTGGCGGCACAGCACCACGGAGCCGCCGGCCGCCAGCGGGGCGTAGAGCCCGTACGACAGGCCCTGCCAGGTGTCGTACGCCAGCCCCGACAGCACCCGCGGCGCCTCGGGCATCCCGGCCGCCGCCGCATCGGCCAGCGCGCGCGCCCCGATGCCGGCACCGGTCAGTTCCTCGCCGCCCACCACCAGGGCCGCGGCCGCCGGGTCCACCGGCACGAACGGCGCGAACCGGTCGCCCTGGCCCGGCGCCTCGACGGCGAAGTCCGCGAAGCCCGCGGGCGGCTGCGGGAAGCGGCCGCCCAGCGGGCGCAGCGCCAGCGCCACCCGCTCCCCGGAGCAGGCCCGCGCCGCGTCGAGCCGGTCGGGCCCGGCGACGACGACGTCGGCGGCGGCCGGATCGCCGTCCACCTCCGCGACCACGCCCACCGACGAGCAGGCCAGCAGCCAGACCGCGGTCTGCCAGTGGGCGGGCAGCAGCAGCGCGAGCCGGTCGCCGGGCCCGGCGGCCAGATCGCCCTGGAGGTAGTTGGCGGTCTTGGCCACCCAATTGGCGAAGGTCGCGACGGACAGTTCCACGCGCTCGCCGGTGGCGTCGTCGTAGAAGGTCACCAGCGGGCGGGCCGGATCCGCGGCGAGCGCGGAACTCAGCAGGTCGGCGGGGGTGCGATCGGTGGCGTTCATCGCGGCCAGGGTACGCGCGGCGGCGGCCGGCGGCCGGTCGGGCGCAGCAGTACCGGCCACCGGATCGGCCGATGCCCCGTCAGGTCACCATTGGCGCGTTCGGCCCGGACATGTCCAGGATTTTATTCATGCGCCCTTTTCTCGTGACCTGTCTCGGCGCCGTGTGCACCGCCGCCCTCGCCCTGTCCCTCGCGCCGGCGGCCGGTGCGCATGCCGTCCCCGCCCCGGCCGCAGCGCCGCGCGCCACGAGCACCCCCGATCTGCCCGGCAGCACCCAGTCCCTGCCGGTGCCGACGCCCGGCGCAGCCGCCCCGGACGCCACCGACCGCGACTCCGCAACGGTGCCCGCGCCCAGGACGCTCGGCCTGCCGGCCCGCACCGTGCACCCGTTCTCCCTCCTCGGGGTGGTCTGGGACGACGCCGCCGCCGCACTGCACGGCCGGGTCCAGGTCCGCACCCGCGCCACCGGCACCACCCGCTGGTCCGACTGGCAGGACGTCCAGGTCCACAACGACGACGCCCCCGACCTCGGCTCCGCCGAACGGCACGGCAGCGCCGTCAGGGGCAGCACCGCTCCGTTGTGGGTCGGCGACTCTGACGCCGTCCAACTGCGGATCACCCCCGAGAGCAGCGACCGCGCACCGGCCACCGTCCCGGCCGGGCTGCGCCTCGAACTCGTCGACCCCGGCCGGACCCCGCGCGCCCTGCGCGGGGCGCACGCCGACCCGCCGGCCCCGGTCGGCCCCGGGGCGGCCGCGGCGTCCGCCGCCAACACGCTGCTCGCCCCGCTCGGCGCCACCGAGATCCCGGCCCTCGACCAGGTCGCCTCCCTGGCCGACATCGCCGCGGCAGGCCTGCTGTCCCCGGCCCGCGCCTACGTCGGAGCCCGCCCCCGGATCGTCACCCGGGCAGGCTGGGGCGCCGACGAGGAACTGCGGGAGAAGGACTTCACCTACACCCACACCGTCCGCGCCGCCTTCGTCCACCACAGCGGCTCCGGCAACGACTACAGCTGCGACGAGGCCCCCGCGCTGATCCGCGCCATGTACCGCTTCCACGTCGAGAGCAACCACTGGCGGGACATCGGCTACAACTTCCTCATCGACAAGTGCGGCACGGTCTACGAGGGCCGGGCGGGCGGCGTCGCCAAGCCCGTCATGGGCGCCCACACCCTCGGCTTCAACGCCGACAGCACCGGCATCGCCGTCCTCGGCACGTTCACCGACACCGAGCCGCCGCGGCGCGCCCTCGACGCCATCGCCCGTCTGGCGGCCTGGAAGCTCGGCCTCTACGGGGTCGATCCGCGCAAGATGACGAAGCTGCTGTCCGCCGGCGGCAACCGTTTCCCCAAGGGGGCCAAGGTCCCGCTGCACGTCATTTCCGGCCACCGCGACGGCTTCACCACCGACTGCCCCGGCCTGTACCTCTACAACAAGCTCGGCGCCGCCCGGGTCGCCGCGGCCGGGCTCCAGGGCCGCTGACCCGTCGCGGTGAATCGGGTGGTCATGCACGGTTTTGCGGGCGTTCGGCACGGTGCGGGGTGCCGGACCCACTGAACCTTTCCTGCCGTTGACGCGTCCTCACGACTACGACGCCCGCGCCCCGGCCCGGTGCCGCCCCGTGGCCTGAACAGCACGGGGCCGGTTCCACCGCCGGGGGCGTCCGGATGCCCTGTCTGCCTACACTGGTCCGCCGATCGGCCGACCCAGCAGGAAGCAGAGAAGACACCGTGAGTCGCACGTGCAGCCGCCGGGCTGTGGTCGACGACGAGAGCCGCACCGCTGCGCTGCGCGGGCGGAGAAGCGAACAGAGGGCACAGTGACTGAAGCGATCCTCCTGGTCGGCGGCAAGGGCACCCGGCTGCGCCCGTTGACGGTGCGCACGCCCAAGCCCATGGTCCCCGCGGCCGGCGTGCCGTTCCTCACCCATCAGCTGGCCCGCGCCCGGGCCGCCGGTGTCGAGCACATCGTCCTCGCCACCTCCTACCTCGCCGAGGTCTTCGAGCCGTACTTCGGCGACGGGTCGGCGCTGGGCCTGCACCTGGAGTACGTCACCGAGCACGAGCCGCTGGGCACCGGCGGTGCCATCCGCAATGTCGCCGAGCGGCTGCACTCCGGCCCCGACGACCCCGTTCTGATCTTCAACGGCGACATCCTCACCGGCCTGGACATCCCGGCCCTGGTCGACACCCACCGCACCGCCGGCGCCGACGTCTCCCTGCACCTCACCCGCGTCGAGGACCCGCGTGCCTTCGGCCTGGTGCCCACCGACGACACCGGCCGGGTCACCGCCTTCCTGGAGAAGCCGCAGACCCCCGAGGAGATCGTCACCGACCAGATCAACGCGGGCGCCTACGTCTTCAACCGCTCGGTCATCGACACCATCCCGGCCGGCCGCCCGGTCTCCGTCGAACGCGAGACCTTCCCCGGCCTGCTCGCCGAGGGCGCCCACCTCCAGGGCATGGTCGACTCCACGTACTGGCTGGACCTCGGCACCCCGCAGGCCTTCGTCCGCGGCTCCGCCGACCTGGTCCTGGGCCGCGCCCCGTCCCCGGCGGTGCCCGGCCGGCGCGGGGAGCGCCTGGTCCTGGAGACCGCCGAGGTCGCCGACGACGCCAAGCTCAGCGGCGGCACCGTCGTCGGGCCGCGTGCCGTCATCGGCGCCGGCGCCCGGATCGACGGCAGCGCGGTCCTCGACGGCGCGGTCGTCGAGGAGGGCGCCGAGATCCGCGATTCGCTGATCGGCGCCGGTGCGCGCATCGGCGCCCGGACGGTCCTGGACGGCGCGGTCATCGGCGACGGCGCGCTGATCGGCGCCGGCAACGAGCTGCGCGGCGGCATCCGCATCTGGTGCGACGCCGACATCCCGGCCGGATCGGTGCGCTTCTCCTCCGACCAGTAGGCCGGTCACCGGGCCCGGGCCGCCGTTGTCCACAGGCCCCGCACCGCCCCGGCCGCATCGCCTAACCTGGCCGCATGCCCGCCCGCACCTGGCGTCCGCCCGGCCCGTTCGACCTGCACCGCACCCTGGGCGTGCTGCAGCGCGGGCCCGGCGACCCCGCGTTCGCGGTGCGCGGCGGCGAGCTGTGGCGCGCCTGCCGTACGCCCCAGGGCCCCGGCACCCTGCGCCTCGCCGCCCGCCCGTCCGCCGGGGACGTGGAGGCCGAGGCCTGGGGGCCGGGCGCCGACTGGCTGCTGGAGCACCTGCCGGGCCTGCTGGGGGAGTTCGACGAGCCCGCGGAGTTCACCGCCCGGCACCGCATCGTCCACGAGGCCCGCCGCCGCCACCCCGGCGTCCGGCTCGCGCGCACCGGCCTGGTGCTGGAGTCGCTGATCCCCTCGGTCCTGGAACAGAAGGTCACCAGCGACGAGGCCTACCGCGCCTGGCGCCTCCTGCTGTGGCGGCACGGCGAAGCCGCCCCCGGCCCCGGGGAGCGGCTGCGGGTGATGCCCGACCCGCGCGGCTGGGCCCTGATCCCCTCCTGGGAGTGGCACCGCGCGGGCGTCGACGCCAAGCGCTCGGCCACCATCCTGCGCGCGGTGCGGGCCGCCCGCCGGATGGAGGAGGCCGCGCGGATGGATCTCGCGGACGCCACCCGGCGGCTGACGGCCCTCCCCGGCATCGGTCCGTGGACGGCCGCCGAGACCCTCCAGCGCACCCTGGGCGCACCGGACGCGATCACGGTCGGCGATCTCCACCTGCCGAAGATCATCGGCTATGCCCTCACCGGCCGCCGCGGCACCACCGACGAGGAGATGCTCGAACTCCTCGCCCCCTACGAGGGCCAGCGGCACCGCGCGGCCCGGCTGATCCTGCTGTCCGGCCGCGTCCCGCCGCGCCGCGCCCCACGGTTCCCCGTGGGGGACATCGCCCGCCTCTGACTCCGGGGCGGAGCCGCAGGTCAGCGCACGACGACGAAGTCGTCGGCGGGCCGCTGGGGGCGGGGTGCCGGCGCCGCCGCCGGATGCCCGACGGCCACCGCCCCCATCGGCTCCCAGTTCTCCGGGAGCCCGAGCACCTCCCGGACCACGTCCCGGCAGAACATCGTCGACGAGATCCAGGCGGAGCCCAGGCGCTCGCCCGCCAGCGCGACCAGGAAGTTCTGGATGCCCGCGCCATGGGCCACGACGAACATCTCCCGCTCCGCCGCGCTGCGCCGCGCGTCGGGGTAGTCGTGCGCGCCGTCCGTCACCATGCAGGGCACCGCCAGATACGGGGCGCCGCGCAGCACCTCGCCCCGCCGCACCCGCTTGGCGATGGACTCCTCCGTCTTGCCGTCCGCCCGCAGATCCGCGATCCAGGCGTCCCGCATCGCGTCCAGCAGTCGCTTGCGTGCCGGCGCCGACTCCAGGAGGACGAACCGCCAGGGCGTGGTGTGGTGCGGCGCCGGGGCGGTGAGCGCCGCCGCCACCGCCCGCCGGACCGCGCCCGGATCGACCGGCGCGTCGCCGAAGGCGCGGACCGTGCGCCGCCCCGTCACCGCCTCGCGCACCGCCTCCGAGGTGCCCAGCCGGAACATGTCGTCCTCGGCGCCGCGCACCATGGCGCGCGCCCCGGTGCCGTCGCCGGTCTCCTCGACGACGTGGGGGAGCCCGCGCACCACCGCGACCGGCAGCCCGGCGGCCTTGCCCTTCACCAGGTCGCCCGCCGCGGCCAGTTCGTCGGCGGTGGCCACCACCGTCGCGCTGAGCGGATTGCCGTACGCGTCGGTGCCGCCGCGCAGGTCGTCCAGCACCCGCACCCCGGCGGCCCCGATGGCGACGTCGGTGAGGCCGTTGCGCCACGGCCGCCCGAAGGTGTCGCTGATGACGACGCCGACGTCGACGCCGAGTTCCGTGCGCAGGCCCGCCCTCAGGGCGCGGGCCGAGGCGTCCGGGTCCTCCGGCAGCAACAGCACCGTCCCCGACGGGGTGTTGGAGGCGTCCACCCCGGCCGCGGCCATCACCAGGCCCTGCCGGTTCTGCACGATCCGCAGGGTGCCGCGCCGGGCCACCACCCGCACCGTCTCCGCGTCGATCGCCGCCTCGCGGTCGGCGGCCTCGACCACCCGCCCCTCGGCCTTGCTCACGATCTTCGAGGTCACCAACAGCACGTCGCCGTCGGCGAGTTGGGGCATGCCCTCGGCCGTGGCCGCCGCGGCGACCAGCTTGACGAGGTCGTCGCCGGGCCGCACCTCCGGCACTCCCGGCAGCGCCCACACCCGGTACCCGGGCACCCCGGCGGCGTCGTTCACGCCCGGACCTCCTCGGCCATGGCCAGCGCCTCGCGCACCATCGCGGCCGTGGCGTCCAGGTCGGTCATCATGAGGGGCACGGCCCGGCACCGGATCCCGGCCGCCTCGACCTCGGCCACGGCGCCCGCGTCCACGGTGTCGACCAGCCAGCCGTCCAGCAGCCCGGAGCCGTAGTGGCGGGCGACGGCCGCCGCGGTCGCCTCCACGCCCACCGCCGCCAGCACCTTGTCGGCCATCCCGCGCACGGGGGCGTCGCCGACGATCGGCGAGAGCCCGACCACCGGCACCCCGGCGTCCGCGATGGCCTCACGGATGCCCGGGACCGCCAGGATCGTCCCGATGCTGACGACCGGGTTCGACGGCGGGAACAGCACCACGTCCGCCGCGGCGATGGCCTCCAGCACGCCCGGTGCGGGCTTGGCCTGGTCCGCGCCGACCGGCACCACGGCGTGCGCCGGTACCGAGGCGCGCAGCCGCACCCAGTACTCCTGGAAGTGGACCGCCTTGCGCTCGCCGTCCTCGTCGATCGCGACATGGGTCTCGACCCGGTCGTCGGACATCGGCAGCAGCCGCACGCCGGGCTTCCAGCGCGCGCAGAGCGCCTCGGTGACGGCGCTGAGCGGATATCCGGCGCCGAGCATCTGGGTCCGCACGACATGGGTGGCGAAGTCCCGGTCGCCGAGCCCGAACCACTCGGGGCCGACGCCGTAGGCGGCCAACTCCTCCTTCACCCGGAAGGTTTCGTCGGTGCGGCCCCAGCCCTGCTCCTCGTTGATGCCGCCGCCGAGGGTGTACATCACGGTGTCGAGGTCGGGGCACACCTTCAGCCCGAACAGATGGATGTCGTCGCCGGTGTTGCCGATGACGGTGAGGTCCGCGTCCGGAGCCGCTGCCTTCAGTCCCCGCAGAAAGCGGGCGCCGCCGATACCGCCGGCCAGAACCACGATTCGCATGGCCCCAGCATGGCAGGGGCCCGCGGCACCGCGTCAGGGGGCCAGTACCTCGGTCGGAGCGGCCGCACCCCCGAAGGAAGCGGCCTGGCTGGGGTGCATCGGCATGTCGGTCAGGCCCGGGAAGTAGATGTGCAGGCTGACCGCGGGGGCCAGCGCGTCGTTGACGACCTCGTGGACGTAGCCGGGGGCGAACACCCGCTGGGCGCCGGCCGCGAGCGTGCGGGGCCCGGTCGCGGTGTGCTCGGTCAACTCGCCCTCCAGGACGGTCAGCACGCCGGAGGACGCCCCGTGGTCGTGCCGCCCGCTGCCCTGGCCCGGCACCCAGCTCAGCAGCCACACCTCGTAGCCGACCGGGGCCTGAGGGACGGCGCGCAGCCGCTGGTACCAGCGGGTGGTGGTGTCGTAGCGGACGTGCGGCGCCCAGGCGGCGCGGTCGGCGGCGATCGAGCGGGCCAGCCCGGCGAATCCGGCGACGGTGGCGGGGTGGGCGGGGACGGGCGGCAGCAGGTGGGGGAGGGCGAGCGGGTCGCCGGCGATCTGGACGTCGCTGTTCATGGCGTTTCGGGTTCCTCGGCGGAAGTGCGGGTGACGCTGCGGGGCTGCGGCACGGCGCGGGCTCTCCCTGTGGGGGGCGTGGCGCGGCGACGCGGAGCAGGGGCGCTGCGGGGTGGTGCGAGCGGAAAAGCTGGAGCTCAGTGGCTACGACAGCTGGAACAGCGACAGCGGGCCTGCGCAGCGCAGAGCGACCCGTAGGCACGGGTCAGTCGGGGCGCATGGGTCGCTGGCATGCGGTCAAGGAGACCGGGTTCACGCCGCGATGTCAACTGGATGACTGGTTTGCCGTAAATCTTTCACCTCATCCGGTTACTCCGCCCGGAGAAAGGTTTGTGCAGTGAGCGGCGCGGAGACATCGACCGGCAACCGCACCTCCAAACGCCTTTGCGGCCCTGTGATCCGTCTGTGATCTTCCCCGCTCCGGCGCGCGGGGTGCAACGTGAATGCCGCCTGATCGCGTCTTGATGAGCAACTGGGGATGCGCCGGGCGCTGAGCCCGATGAAGTGTCCTGGTTTTTACTGATTTGAACACTTTCCGCATACGCTTGGTTCCGCCGAGTGAATAAGAGGCCCAATAGCAGATCTCGGCTTGACTGGCCCGGATCACCACACTTGTAATTTCACTCGTGTCGTTCAGCCGAAATCGATCACGGCTTGATCACGGGGACGTAAAGACAGACGAGGGGCGCACATGACCGA
>Ga0207426_1002382_pt1 | contig 12149 bp, 9 predicted proteins | sample AraplaMF_Cvi_mMS_FD_184265 | JGI IMG/M metagenome (GOLD analysis project Ga0207426, IMG submission 184265) | Arabidopsis root microbial communities from the University of North Carolina, USA - plate scrape MF_Cvi_mMS (SPAdes) (version 2) | ecosystem: Host-associated > Plants > Roots > Endosphere ...
TTGCGATCAGCCCTTCGCATGCGCCTCATGCGTCTTCGGCAGCAACACCGTCAGCACGCCGAGCAACGGCAGGAACGCGCAAACCTTGTACACGTAGTCGATGCTGGTGGTATCGGCGAGATGCCCGAGCACCGCCGCGCCGACACCGCCCATCCCGAAGGCGAAGCCGAAGAACAGGCCCGCGACCATTCCGACCTTGCCCGGAATCAACTCCTGCGCATACACGAGAATCGCCGAGAACGCCGAGGCCAGCACGAGCCCGATGATCACCGACAGCACGCCCGTCCAGAAGAGATTCGCATAAGGCATCAGCAGCGTGAACGGCGCGACGCCGAGAATCGATACCCAGATCACCGCCTTGCGCCCGACCTTGTCGCCGACCGGCCCGCCGATGATCGTGCCCGCCGCCACTGCGGCGAGGAACACGAACAGGTGAATCTGCGCGGCCTGCACCGACAGGCCGAACTTGCTGATCAGATAGAACGTGAAGTAACTGGTGATGCTCGCGAGATAGAAGTACTTCGAGAACACGAGCAGCACGAGCACGCTCATTGCCATGATGACCTTGTTGCGCGGCAGCGTGGCATGCGCGACCTGCGCGCGGCCCTTCTTCGTCGCCGGATGACGCTTGTACCAGCGGCCGATGTTGGCCAGCACGAACATCGCGACGAGCGCCGCCGCCGAAAACCACGCGATGCTCTTCTGCCCGTGCGGGATGACGATCAGTGCGGCGAGCAGCGGCCCGAGCGACGAGCCCGCGTTGCCGCCGACCTGAAAGAGCGACTGCGCGAGGCCGTGCCTGCCGCCCGACGCCATGCGCGCGACCCGCGACGACTCCGGATGAAACACCGACGATCCGCAACCGACCAGCGCCGCGGCGATCAGCAGCGTGCCGAAATTGCCCGCGACCGACATCAGCAAGAGACCCGACAGCGTGAAGCCCATGCCGACGGGCAGCGAGTAAGGCTTCGGGTGCTTGTCCGTATATAACCCGACGAGCGGTTGCAGGAGCGAAGCCGTGACCTGATACACCAGCGTGATGAGGCCGATCTGTCCGAACGAGAGCGCGAACTCGCTCTTGAACATCGGATAGATCGCCAGAATCAGCGACTGGATCATGTCGTTCAAAAGGTGCGAGAAGCTGATCGCGCCCAGAACGGAATACACGGTGCGTTGCGTGCCCGTGCTCGCGGAACCCGCGGCGGCGGCGCCGGCCGATGCGCCGGAAGGCGACAAAGCGCCCTTGTCGATGCTCGTTTGCATGATGAATGGCAGAAAAGAAGCGGAAAACGTCCCAGGTTTTTGATCTCTTTCAGTGCGACATTTATGCGCAAGCTGAATTTCTGACAAGTTTAGGCTGTCCCCGTTGCGTTGTCCTGCCAAGCTTTGTCGCGAATCGGACACGATAACCGGCGCGTGTCGCGGTTGTTTCGTCTTACGCAACGATTTTTGGCCGGTTATAAAAAGCGCGACGGGCGAACGCGTGTTCGCTTCGCAATAAAAAGGCTCAAGAAGCCGGCAAACTTGCCGTACTCCCGGTGGGGACCAGACCAGGGCTCGCCGCACGACGGCTACGCCCGCAGATCAATTCGGGGATCGATCGATGAAACTGTTTTCGCTACGCACCGCAAAAGACGCGGGCTTCGTGGCGCACGCCGACGCCGCGGCGGCTGAAGCACATACGCACGAGCACACGACGAGGCGCGCGCTGTCCGTCAAGGCATCGCTCAGGCTCGCGTTCGGGCTCGTGCTCGCCGGGACGCTTGCCATCGGCGCGATTTCGCTCACGCAGATCAGCCGTCTGAACGGCGCGACCGAATCCATTTACACGCAAGGCTACGTCGCGAGCCGCGCGGCCGAGGAAACGCGCGGTTATCTGCTGCGTGCGAGCCGCTCGCAGAAGATGCTGCTCACCGCGTCCACCGCGAAAGAGCGCGACGATCTCGGCGCGCAGATCGAGCAGTCGCTCGCGGACATCGTGAAGGAGCAGACGCAGCTCGCGCAATATATCGATCACGCCGACAAGGACGCGCTCGCGCAGCAAAAGAGTTTCTCCACGGCGCTCGCGAAGTGGAGCGACAACCTGCGCACCTTCGTCAAGCTCGTGAAAGAGCAGCCGCTCGATCTTTCGCAGATGAACTGGCAAGTCGGCACGCAGGACGTGTCGCTGCTCGTCGAAACGGGCAAGCTCGAAAAGATGGTCGACGATCTCGTCGCGCGCCGTGGCGCCGCGGCCAAGGCGACGATCGATTCCGCCGCGTTCATCTTCCATTCGTCGTTCGTGATGGTCTCGGTGCTGACGCTCGGCTTGCTCGTGCTCGCGATCGTCGTCTCCGAATGGGTCGTGCGCCGTCTCGCCGGACAGCTCGGCGGCGAGCCCGGCTACGCGAAGGACATCGCGCGGCGCATCGCGTCGGGCGATCTCGCGTATCCGGTCAAGCTCAAGCGCCGCGACGATGCCTCGATGCTGCACGCGCTCTCCGAAATGCAGGCGGGCCTTTCGTCGACCGTCGGCGATATCGCCGCGAGCGCGGAGGCGATCGCATCGGCGTCGAGCGAGATTTCCACGGGCAACGTCGACCTGTCGCGCCGCACCGAGGAGCAGGCCGTCGCGCTGGAGAAGACCGCGGCCAGCATGGAGCAGCTCACATCGACGGTGCGTCAGAACGCGGACAACGCGAAGCAGGCGAGCACGCTCGCCGCGAACGCATCGGCGATCGCGGAGAAGGGCGGTGCCGTCGTCGGCCGCGTCGTCGAGACGATGCAGCGCATCGATGCCAGCGCGAAGAGTATCGGCGACATCATCGGCGTGATCGAGGGCATCGCGTTTCAGACCAACATCCTCGCGCTGAATGCGGCGGTCGAGGCCGCGCGCGCGGGCGAGCAGGGGCGCGGCTTCGCGGTCGTCGCGGGCGAGGTGCGCAGTCTCGCGCAGCGCTCGTCGTCGGCGGCGAAGGAGATCAAAGGCCTGATCGATACGTCGGTGTCACGCGTGTCGGACGGCTCGGCCTACGCGCAGGAAGCCGGCGCGACGATGGAGGAAGTCGTGAAGGCGGTGCGCCGCGTCACGGACATCATGGGCGAGATTTCGGCGGCATCGGCGGAGCAGAAGACGGGCATCGAGTCGATTGGCGAAGCCGTCACGAAGATGGACGCGAACACGCAGCAGAACGCCGCGCTCGTCGAAGAGGCGGCAGCGGCGGCGCAATCGCTCGACGATCAGGCGCGCGCGCTGAAGTCGCTGGTGGGCAAATTCCAGTTGGCCTGACGCAATACGTCGATATAGAATCGCGGACGGGCGCGGCAGGGCGCCCGGTCTCGCGAAAGTCTTATGCACCTGCCACGCCTTGCATCAACTCCGGATCGAACCGCAACGTCGACCTTTACAGCCGCAGCGAGAACGGCGCAACAAAGGAACAACGTCATGTGGTCCACATCCTGTCCGATTTCTTCTTCCGTTTCCAACAGCGACTTTCTGCGCGAACACGCGCGGCGTCTGCTTCGCCATGCGCGCGACGGCGACACGAGCGCATCCATGCCCGTCTTGCGCCGCCTGCTCGCGGCAAAAGTCACGCGAGCGGAACGTCTCGCGGATCTGCGCGCGATGCGCGGCGATCTGCAACTGAAGCATCTTCTTGCGATGCTCGCCGCCGAACTCGGCTACGCGAGCTGGGACGTCTGTAAGCCCGATATCGGCGAACGAGCGGGCGCGATTATCGACCGCTATCGGCTCGACGCCGGCGCGTTCAACGACTACGAAAAGAACTGGTTTGCGAACGAGGCGGACGCGCGGGAATGGCAGCGTGCACACGGCGGCTATATCGTGCGATACGGCGAGCAGGCCGTGGCGATTCTCAATTGGGAATGAGGCAGAAAGGCTGATGCGCGCAAGAAGGAAGCCGATCAGATCAGCTCGACTTCCTTCCAGTTCGCGCTAAGAAAAAAACGGCTCAGTTCCTTCGTAAGCTCGTTCAGCGCGCTCATCTCGGGTGCCGAGATCTTGCGCACGTGCTGCGGGGAAGTCCAGTCGCCGTAGATGAGCGCGACCGTCGAATCGTTCGATTTCACCGGCAGCAGCACGAAAGCCTGCGCCTCGCCGAGTGTGTCCTTGTACCAGCGCGGCAGGCGCGCGTCGATGCGCGCGTCGTGCGCATTCTCGATGAAGATGCCGACCGGATTCGTGATCGCGAGATGGAACACGTCCGGCCGGAAATCCGCGGAGAAGCGCAGTTGCGGCAGCATCGGCCCGACGCCCCCGCCGAGCGCGAGACGCGCGTGGAACTCGTTGTTGGCCTGGCGCACGAACACCACGGTGCGCGACAGGTGCAGGCTCCCGAGAATCGACTCCGAGGCCATCGAGAGCGCGGGCGCGAGGGCATTTTTCGATGGCAACGCGCGCAAGTCTTCGACGCTCGCACCGATGCGCGCTTGCGCCGATACATTCGCGCGAGCCATGGCATCGGCGTTCGCCTGCAGCTCGGAGATCTCGCGGATCACGCCGTCGCTCGCTTCCTCGTTCGCGAGCGCGAGGCTCATTGCCGTGAGCGTCTCGGCGTCCGTCTGGAGCGGGCCGCTGTAGCGGCTGGCGATATCGACGAGCGCCGATTCGCGGCCGTCCACGGCCACGTTCTGCGTGGTGAGCGCGTCGGCGACTTCGGTCGAATAGTTGGAGATGGCGCGCAGCCAGCGCACGTGCTTCGGCACGGTTTCGTCGACGGGCGCGTTGGGATCGGTCGCGCGCATGCCCTCGCGGATCGTCTCGGGCAGGCGCCAGCGATCCGCCGCTTCGAGGCCGATCTCATCGAAGGTGACGCCCAGAAGCGCGGCGCACGCGTCGCTGTCCGGAATGTTCTCCGACGCCGCCTTGCGCCGCAACTGATCCCACTCGTGTTCGAGATAGAACGCGACGAGCAGCTTGCCGATCTGCCGCATCAGCGTGCAGACGACCGCTTCCTCGGCGGAGCGCAAATCCTTGTGCTCGGTGAGCTGCCGCGCGACCGCGCCCGAGAGCAGGGTGCGGTTCAGTTCGAGCTTCGCGTCGATACGGCGCGGCGCGCTCTGATGGAAGTGATCGACGAGTTTCAGTCCCACGACGAGATGGCCGACCGCGTCCATGCCGAGGACCATCAGCGCGCGCGTGACGGTGGTGATATTGCCGCCGAACGCGATGTACATCGCCGAATTGGCGAGGCGCAGCACCTTCTGCGTGAGCCCGACGTCCGACAGCACGACTTGCACGAGCGACGTGAAGTCGAGGTCGTCATCGCTCATCGCGGACACGGTCGAGCGCAGCGCCTGAGACAGCATGGGGAAGTCCCCGCGCTCGCTCATGCGTGCCCACAACTTGTCCAGTAATTCGGCCTTGGTGCGTGCCATTGCTAAAAGTAAGAAGCCTGTTCGTTACGCGACGGCTGACCCGAGGCGGCCCAACAAATTCAATCCACCCTGACAACGAAATGTACACGTTATTAGGGAGTTACGGCGCGTCCTTCGATTAGAACACGAACGATCGCCCGCTCATGATGACTCATGCAGCACGAGCGTATTCGACTGGAACGAGCGCGCCAGCTCGTCCGACGGCATCGCGTGGCTGATGAGCCAGCCCTGAATATGGTCGCAGCCGAGGTCCGCCAGCAAATCGCGCTGCGCTTCGGTCTCCACCCCTTCGGCGACCAGTTCCAGCCCGAGCGACTGCGCGAGCCCGACGACCGCGCTCACGATCGCGCGGTTGTTGCGGGACGTAATCAGGTTCTCGACAAAGCTGCGGTCGATCTTGAGCTTCGAAAGCGGAAAACGTTGTAAATACGCGAGGCTCGAATACCCGGTGCCGAAATCGTCCACGGCGAAGCGAATGCCGATCGACCTCAGCGCTTCCAGAAGGCGCGTCGCTTCTTCCGGGTCGTGCATCAGGAGGCTCTCGGTGATCTCGAAGACGAGCCGGCGCGCGTCGATGCCGGTGAGCGCGAGCGCTTCCTTCACCGCCGCGGTGAAGCGCTTGTCGCGGAACTGCTGCGGCGACACGTTCACCGACACGTAATCGAGCCGGATGCCGATCGCATCCCACTGCGTGATCTGCATGCACGCGGCCTTCAGCACCCAGTTGCCCAGATAGTTGATGAGGCCGATCGATTCCGCGAGCGGGATGAACGTCGACGGCGGCACGAGCCCGTGCACCGGATGATTCCAGCGCATCAGCGCTTCCACGCCGACCACCGCCCCCGTGCGGATCTTCGTGATCGGCTGGAAGTACAGCGAGAACTCGCCGTTGCGCACGGCTTCGTACAGGTCCGCTTCGAGCTTCAGGCGTTCGGCGTCGGCGAGGTTGTCGTCGATCGTGTGGAAGACGAGCGCGTTGCCGCCCGATTCCTTCGCCTGCGCGAGCGCCTGATCGGCCATGCGCAGCAGACTCGTTTGCGCGCCGCTCTTCGCGTTCTTGCCGCTCTGATCCGGATACAGCGCGACCCCCACGCTCGCCGACAAATGCGTGTGCTGCCCGCGATGCCGATACGGCTGCGCGATCGCGGTGAGCAGGCGCCGCCCGAGACCCTCGGCGAGTTCCGCCGTGGTGCCGGCGGGCAGGAGCACGGCGAATTCGTCGCCGGACACGCGGGCCACGCGCTCCCCGTGCCCGGCCGTGTGCTGGATGCGGCGCGCGGTCTCGCGCAGAAGCTCGTCGCCGGCGTCGTAGCCGAGCGCGCGGTTGATGCGCTGATAATCGTCGATGTCGAGCAGCACGAGTCCGGCGTGCGTGCGCATGAGCTCGGCTTCATCCTGCGCCGCGCTGATCGCCGTCTTGAGCGCAACGAGGTTGTCGAGGCCTGTCAGCGGATCGTGGTTGAGCGCGTGCGTGAGCGATGCCTCGCGCTCCCGCCAGTGCGCCACGTCGAACGCGGCGAGCGCGAAACCGGGCGCGCCGCGCGCGGCCGTCGATACGAGCCGCAGCTCGACGCAGACGGGATAGGTGAGCGACTTCACGACGGTCAGCGTCGCCGATTCGAGCCTGCCGCTCGCGCGCGCCCGGGCGACGAGCGCGTGCAGTTCGTCGGCCTCTTCGGACGCGACGAGATCGTGCAGCGTCAGCATGCTCAGATAGTCACGGTGATAGCCGATGAACTCGATGCTCGCATCCGATACATATTGAAAGCGCAGCGCGTCGTCGAGCTGCGCGAGGAAATCGACCGCGCCGAGCGTCGCTTCGGTTGCGCCGGCCAGGGCGGGTGCGGCGGTTACGGCAGTCGCCGCGCTCGTCACGGCGTCGGCGTCGCCGGACGGCTCCGGCGGGCTTGCTTCGGGATGCGCGTCGGGCGCGCGGTCGTGCTCCTTGCGCGCGGTGCTTCCCCATGCGCGCGCGAGCACATCGAGCGCGATGCGCCACGGTGCACGGCGGGAGACATTGATCCGGTTCGCTTGCATGGTCTCGTAGGGTTCTGGCGGCTGCGCTCCCCTTCGTCGGACGAACGGCGGCGCGCGAAACGCCGCGTCTCGCGGGTTCCGGCCGGGACGTGCCGCAATGCGCGCGGCACGCTCTATCAGGCGAGTTATCGGCGTGGTGAGCGATTTCTTTAACCCGTCACGAAGGTGCAACAATTCCGAGAGGGATCAAGTCTGTCCAGGAATTGTCGATATGAAGTTTCATATTATCTGGTCAGGCGAATTCGGTTACAGTGGCGCGTTTTCAGTGAGAACGGTTTCCCCGCGCGTGCGATCGCTGCCGGGCCTTCGTCGCGCTGTTGACCACCAGCATTCCGTTCGCCCCGTTTCCGCCCCATGATCGAATTCACCATGCAGCCGGCCTGCGCCATCGCCAGAATTCCGGAGCCGGCCTTCACGCAAGGCTTTACAGCGCCGCAGCGCGCCTCCGAGCGGTCCGTGCCATGCCCGATTCGTCCGTAAAGCGCGCGGCGCCGGCGAGGCGCGGACAGCGCGTATATGTCGGGCGCCAGCCGATCCTCGACGGCGACGGCGTGCTCGTCGCTTACGAACTGCTCTTTCGCGACAGTCCCGACAATCGCGCGCGCGTTCACGACGACATGCAGGCGACCGCGCATGTCGTCGCGCGCACGATCGGCGAGATCGGCGTGCCGGCGGTCCTCGGGCCGCATCCGGGCTACGTGAACATGAGCCGCGAGCTGCTGTTCGACGACATCGTCCACATCATGCAGCCCGAGCGCTTCGTGCTGGAATTGCTGGAGAACATCGCCTTCGACGAGACGCTCTTCAAGCGCTGCGCGCAATTGCGCAACGCGGGCTTTCGCTTCGCGCTCGACGATGTCGTGCGGCTCGACGATGCGCTGCTCGGCGCACTGCCATCGGTGGATATCGTCAAGGTCGATTTTCTGGCGGCGGATCATGACCATCTGCCGGAACTCGCGGCGGCGGTGAAACGGCGCGGCAAGCTGCTCGTGGCCGAGAAGGTCGAGACGCCCGACGATTTCACGCAAGCGTGCAAGCTCGGCTTCGACTTCTTCCAGGGCTATTTCTTCGCGCGGCCGCAGGTGCTGTCGGCGCGTCGCGCCAGTCCCGCGCGCGGCTCGCTGCTGCGCCTGATGGCCGTGCTCGCGGGGGAGCCCGGCATGCGCGAGCTGGAGGCGGAGCTGAAGCGCAACCCGGACATCGTCGTGCAGTTGATGCGCCTCGCCAATTCGAGTGCGCAGACGCGCGGGCGGCGCGTGTCGTCGCTGCGCGAGGCGATCGCGGCGACCGGCACGCGCCAGTTGATGCGCTGGACACAGTTGCTGCTCTACGCCGACGGCAGCGGCCTGCCGTGGCGCTCGGACCCGCTCCTGCAGCTCGTCGGCACGCGTGCGCGCTTTCTGGAGCTCGCGGCCGAAATGCTGCGTCCCGCCGACGAAGCCTTCTCCGATGCCGCGTTCATGACCGGCATCTTCTCGCTCGTGCATGTGGTGCTCGACATGCAGCCGGTGGAAATTCTCGATAAGCTCCATCTGGCGGCGGAAATCCGCGGCGCCATCCTGGCGGGCGAGGGGCCGCTCGGCGCGCTGCTCGGCATCGCGCGGGCGGCGGAGCGGGGCGATGCGTCCGCGATCGACGCGAGCCGGCACGCCCGGCCATCGTTCGAGGCGCTCACGCCCGCCGTGCTCGCGAAACTGCAGTTCGATGCGGCGGCCTGGTTCGCCGGACATCGCATGGATCAGGGCGCGGACGACGCGTAGCACGCCGTCTTCGCATGAACGAGGTCATCGAAAGGAGCGCGCATGAAGAGCAGGATTTCCAGCTTTATGGTGGGTGGTGCCTTTGCGATCGCGGCGGCGGTGCATCCGCTCACGGCAGGCGCGACGCTCAAGCCCGGCGATCCCGCGCCCGACTTCACCGCGCAGGCATCGCTCGGCGGCAACGTGTACGACTATTCGCTCGCCGACGCGCTCAGGAAAGGCCCGGTAGTCCTGTACTTCTATCCGGCCGCGTTCACCAAGGGCTGTACGATCGAGGCGCACGAATTCGCCGAAGCGGTCGATCAGTACAAGGCCGAGGGCGCGACGGTCATCGGCGTGTCGCATGACAACATCGACACATTGAAGAAGTTCTCCGTGAGCGAGTGCCGCAGCAAATTCCCGGTCGCGGCGGACGCGGACTCGAAGATCATCCGTTCCTACGACGCCTCCATGCCGATGAAAAGCACGATGGCCAATCGCGTGTCCTACGTGATCGCGCCTGACGGCAAGGTCATCTACGAATACACGAGCCTGTCGCCGGACCAGCATGTCGCGAACACGCTGCAGGCGCTGCGTGACTGGAACGCGAAGCACAAGGCGCAGTGATACGTTTCTGTTTCACCGGTTGAGCGCGCGGGAGACGCCATGCCCATCGTCGTCGGATTGATCGCCCTCGGATTGCTGATTTACGGCGCGATCTGGTCGTTCAACGCGCTTCATGCGCATTTCGGGCTGGGAGTGGCCGTCGCCGTGGCGGTCGTCGTATTGCTCGCGATCGCCGCCGGCGTAATGCGCTGGCTCGCGAGCCGCCGCGAGATCGCGCCGAACCTGCGCAAGGGGGAGAGCGGCGACTGGACGCATGAGCTCAAACGCGACTGGGGCGGCGTGCGGGTCGCGGCAGGCAAGCGTCTGTGCGATGTGCGCGTCGGCGACGAGCGCGGCAGCTATATCTTCGCGGACCTGCGCGGCGCGCGCATGCAGGAGCCGGGCGGCGCAAGCCGGGTGTGGCAGGTGGTGCTCGACGTGCAGGATGCGAAGCATGGCGCATGGAATCTGCCGATGCGCGATCGCGGTGAGGCGCGCAAGTGGGCGCGGATACTGTCCCTCGCGACGCAGCAGAAGCTCTGATGCGGCTCGGAGTGCGTTGGGATGTTGCCTGGGCTTCGCCGGGCGAAAGCCTAAAAGCTCTCACGCGTGATACCCGATATCCCCGCGCACCTTCCCGCGAAACACCCAATACGACCAGATCACATAAATCATCAGCACGGGCAGCAGGAACATCGTCCCGATCAGCAGAAACTGATGCGATAGCGGCGCGGCGGACGCATCCCAGAGCGTAACGGAAGGCGGCGCAATGAACGGCCACAGGCTGATCACGAGCCCCGTGAAGGCGAGAAAGAAGAGGCCGATCGAGCACAGGAACGGCATCACTTCCCGGCCTTTTGCAAGGCTCGTCCACAGCGTCCACGCGAGCAGCGCGGTGAGCACCGGCACCGGCGCGAACACGAAGCTCTGCGGAAAGCCGAACCAGCGCGCCGCGATGCGCGCATCCTTGAGCGGCGTCCACAGGCTGATGAGCAGAATGAACACGATCACGCCGAAGAGCGCGTAGCGCGCCATGCGGCGGCTCCATTGCTGCAGTTCGCCTTCGGTCTTGAGCACGAGCCAGGTCGTGCCTTGCAGCGCATAACCGAAGATCAGCCCTACGCCGACCAGCAGCGGAAACGGCGCGACCCAGTTCCAGCTCGTGCCCACATAGACGCGGCCTTCGATCGGGAAGCCCTGAATGAACATGCCGAGCACGATGCCCTGCGAAAACGTCGCGACGAGCGAGCCGCAGCCGAACGCGCCGTCCCAGAGCCACTTGCGCGCGCCGATCACCTCGCGGAACTCGAACGCGACGCCGCGAAATATCAGCCCGAGCAGCATGAAGAGAATCGGGAAGTACACGGCCGGCACGATGATCGCGAACGCAAGCGGGAACACCGCGAAGAGCCCGCCGCCGCCGAGGATCAGCCACGTTTCGTTGAAGTCCCAGACCGGCGCGACGGAGTTGATCATGAGATTGCGCGATTCGGGGTCGCGACGCAGCAGGAACATCATGCCGACGCCGAGATCGAAGCCGTCGAGCAGCACATACATGAATACCGCCAGCGCGAGAATGGCGGCCCACAGCGGCACGAGATCGAGCATCGCGTTCTCCGTTTTCGACGTTAATGGCGCCCGCGGCCAGGCGGCACGATATCGTCGTCGCTGACGGGCCGCGTCGCGCCGCCCGCACTGGCCGATACCGCCGAGAGCGGACGGGCCGCGCGTGTCTTCGCGTCCAGTTCGTCCTTCTCGTGCGCATGCGCGAGTTCCGCCGGCCCCACGCGCACGAGGCGCCGCAGCAGGAAGAAGCCCGCGCCGAAGATGACGACATAAGCCAGCATGTAGAGCAGCCACGAGAGGCCGACATCGGCCGCGGAGAGCGATGGCGTCACCGAATCCTTCGTGCGCAGGATGCCGTACACGGTCCACGGCTGGCGGCCGGCTTCGGTCGTCGTCCAGCCTGCGACCACCGCGATGAAGCCGAGCGGCATCGCCCAGGTGGCCGCGCGCAGCCAGCGCGGGCTCGTCTCGATTCTCCCGCGTGCGAACTGCACGATGCCCCACAGCACGAGCGCGAACATGAGAAGCGCGATGCCGACCATGATGTGAAACGCGAAGAACACGACGGCCACGGGCGGACGGTCCTCGCGCGGGAAGTCCTTCAGCCCGCGCACGAAGCCGTTCGGATCGTGCGTCAGATACAGGCTGCCGAGCACCGGAATCGAGATCTCGAAGTGATTGCGCTCTTCCTCCTGATCGGGAATCGAGAAGAGATTGGCGGGGATGCGCGTGCCTGATTCCCAGAGGCCTTCCATCGCCGCGAGCTTGGCGGGCTGATGTTGAAGCGTGTTGAGGCCGTGCGCGTCGCCGATCACCATCTGGACC
>Ga0207426_1002386_pt1 | contig 12115 bp, 11 predicted proteins | sample AraplaMF_Cvi_mMS_FD_184265 | JGI IMG/M metagenome (GOLD analysis project Ga0207426, IMG submission 184265) | Arabidopsis root microbial communities from the University of North Carolina, USA - plate scrape MF_Cvi_mMS (SPAdes) (version 2) | ecosystem: Host-associated > Plants > Roots > Endosphere...
GTGGCTCGCGGGATTTTCCTGGTGCCGGAGGATCGCAAGCGCAACGGCATTCTTCTTGATTTCCCGATTGCCCAGAACATTACCCTTGCCGACCTTCCAAATCTTGCCAACCGCCACATGCTGTCTGCCGACCGGGAAACGGCGGCGGCCGAAAAGCAGCGCGTTCGCCTCGGCATCAAGGCGCCCTCGGTTTCGACCCGGACAGGCACTCTGTCGGGCGGCAATCAGCAGAAGGTGGTGCTTGCCAAATGGCTATCGATGAACCCGAAGGTGATGATCTTCGACGAGCCAACGCGCGGCATCGATATCGGGGCGAAGAATGAAATTTACGGGCTGATGCGGGCCCTTGCCGATGCTGGCGTCGCCATCCTGATGATCTCAAGCGACATGGAAGAGGTGATCGGCGTTTCTGACCGCATCGCCGTCATGCATGAGGGCCAGATCGCCGGGATTTTGGAAGAGGATGACTTCAGCCAGGAAAGCGTCCTTTTGCTTGCCGTCGGCAAGAGAGTAAAATAGCGGCTGCGGCCATCATAGGTGTCGGGGAACGGATCTCGAATGATCAAGAAAGACCTTGGACTGCTGCTTTTGATTGTCGTCGTCGGCATCGTCGTCGCCATCATCAATCCGCGCTTCCTGCTGCCGATCAATCTGGCGAACACCGCCAACCTGATCGGACTGTTTGGCATCCTTTCGATCGGCCAGGCCTTTGTCATCATTACCGGCGGCATCGAGCTTTCCGTGGGTTCGCTCGTCGCCCTTCTTGGCGTCCTTTTCATCGATTTCATTGCTGTCCAGGACATGTCCTGGATGTTGGCGCTGCCGCTCATCCTCGTGCTTGGGGCGGTCATCGGTGCCATTCATGGCTGGCTGATTACCAGGCTCAATCTGCAACCCTTTGTCGTCACCTTGTGCGGCTTGCTGATCTATCGTGGGGCCGCGCGCTTCTATACTGCCGACGGGACGGCGGGATTTGCCTTCGGCCAGAATTTCCCCGACCTCGAATTCCTGACCGCGGGCCGCTTCTACGGCGTTCCAAACACCTTTATTGCGCTCGCCATCATCACGGTGGTCATGTGGGTGGTGTTGCACCGCTCTGTCTTCGGGCGTTATCTTTACGCAATCGGCAAGAACGAGGAAGCGGCCCGTTATTCAGGCATCCGCACCGGCCGAATGATCATGTCGGCCTATGTCATCTGCGGATTGCTCACGGCGCTCTCGGCGATCTATTTTGCCATGTACACGCGCTCGATCTCACCGGCGAGCCATGGACAGTTCTACGAGCTCTATGCGATCGCCGCTGCCGTGCTTGGCGGGTTTTCGCTGCGCGGCGGCGAGGGATCGATCGTCGGTGTCGTGCTTGGTACAGTCTTGCTTCAGGAATTGCAGAACCTTGTGAACTTGCTCGGCATCCCGTCGTCGTTGAACTTTGCCGTGATGGGTGGCGTGATCCTCATCGGCGTCCTTATCGACCAGCAATGGCATGCGATCCGGGCACAGCGCCGCCTCGTAACAGCAGCTCGACAGACTGAAGGCCGCCTGCACGACGAAGCTTCGCTGCCGGTGGTTGCACGTCAGGACTAGACCAGCGGGGCCATTCAATGCTGCGCCATACGACTTAAACCAATGCGTCCGGGTCATTGAAGACCGGAAGTGGATGAAAAGGCCGACCGTGATGTCTGGCCGGGGAGAAATGATGCTGTCTAACTTTATCGTGCCTGATTCCAGTGATCCGCGGCTGGGATCCAAATATCGTTACCGCATGCTCGTTGATGGCAAGTCTGTTGATGCTGCCTCGGGCAAGACCATCGATCGGGTGAGCCCCGGCCATGCCGGTATCGTGGTCGCAACATGGCCGGATGCGTCGGCGGACGACGTTCGCTTGGCAATCGCAGCAGCGCGGCGGGCGTTTGACACCGGTCCTTGGCCGCGCATGTCGGGCGCCGAGCGGTCGCGACTGATGTTCAGGGTGGCGGATCTCATTCTTGCCCACCAGGAAGAACTTGCGCTGATCGAGAGCCTCGAGGTCGGCAAGCCAATCGTCCAGGCTCGGGGCGAGATCGGATTTTGCGCGGATCTGTGGTCCTATGCAGCTGGCCAGGCCCGGGCGCTTGAGGGACAGACGCACAATAATATTGGCGACGACCGGCTTGGCCTCGTCTTGCGCGAACCGGCAGGCGTCGTCGGCATCATCACGCCATGGAACTTCCCCTTCATCATTGCCTCGGAGCGTGTGCCATGGGCGATCGGCGCTGGGTGCACGGTCGTCCTGAAACCCTCGGAATTCACCTCCGGCACCTCGATCCGCATGGCGGAACTTGCGCGCGAAGCTGGCATTCCGGACGGCGTCTTCAATGTTGTCACAGGCTTTGGCGATCCGGCTGGCCAGGTGCTCGCGGAGGATCCAGGCATCGACATGGTGGCGTTCACTGGTTCCGTGCGCGTTGGCACGAAGCTCGGCGAAATCGCCGCTCGTAGCGTCAAGCGGGTGGGGCTGGAGCTTGGGGGCAAGGGGCCGCAGATTGTCTTTGCCGATGCGGACCTCGAGGCGGCGGCCGACGGCATCGCTTACGGCGTCTATCACAATGCCGGCCAATGCTGCATTTCAGGGAGCCGGCTGCTGGTTCAGGAGGATATCCGGGATGCCTTGATGGATCGGTTGCTCGGCATTTCACGAAAGGTCGCGTTCGGGGATCCGTTGAACGAGCGCACCAAGATCGGCGCGATGATTTCGGAGGCGCATGCACAAAAGGTGCATGCTTACGTCGAGGCAGGGATTGCCTCCGGCGCGGAACTTCTTCTTGGCGGCGAAAGGGTAGGCAAGGGGACTGGACTGTATTACCCACCGACGGTCTTTGCAGGCGTCAAGCCGGACATGTCGATCGCTCGTGAGGAGATTTTTGGGCCCGTGCTTTCAACACTGACCTTCAAGACAGCCGAAGAGGCGATCGCACTTGCCAATAGTACCGAATTCGGCCTGTCAGCGAGCGTCTGGTCAACCAACCTCGAAAACGCGCTGCAAAGTATCCGCCGCATTCGCGCTGGTCGCTGCTGGATCAACAGCGTTATCGACGGAACGCCGGAGCTGCCGATCGGTGGCTATAAGAAGAGCGGACTGGGACGCGAGCTTGGCCGCTATGGCTTCGACGAATATTCCCAGTTCAAGGGAGTTCATGTAACCTTGGGGCGGCCCACACCCTGGCTTGCATGAGCCGCTCAAGGACTTTGGACGCGCATCTATGAAGGTTGGCCGTGCGATTGCGAGATTTCATCTGGCTCTGCCTCGGCCAACATGCCCCTGTATATTCCAGGGACGGATCCTTCGATCGGAACGGCGCCGACGCTTCGGCGGTAGAAGTCCATGGGTCCTGCGCCACCGATGACGCCGTAGGCATACCCTTGTGCATACATATCAAGTAACGTCGTCAAAAGCAGCGCATGGCCAACTCCCTGGCCACGGACTGCACTATCGACGCCAGTCGGGCCGAAGAAGCCCTTCGCTGTTGCGTCATGGCAGGCAAAGCCGATCAGTCTTCCGTTCTGGATTGCGATGAAGCACGTCGGCGGCTGCCGCATTGCGGCCGTGGTCGCTTCGCAAGACCACCCGGCTCCAAAGCGGGGCGTAATCCAATCGGTCAAAGCCTTCAGTTCAGGCGGCAAGACGCGTCGGATCGTGACACCTTGCCGTTCCATTTTCGCATCGAGGGAGGTGTCCGGCTTGAGATCGTAGAGCTTGACAAGCATATCCATGTGATTGGTCCCTTTATCGTCATCCCTTCACGGCACCGGCCGTCAGCCCCGCAACGATGCGCCGCTGGAAGACGAGCACGACCGCGATCAGCGGCAACGTGACTGTCACCGAGGCAGCCATGATCTGTCCGAAGGGATATTCGTAACGATTGGTGCCGGCGATCAATCCGATCGCGACCGGCACGGTGCGATTTTCGTCCGTCAGCGTGAAAGTCAGGGCAAAGAGGAATTCGTTCCATGCAAGAATGAAGGCGAGGATGCCCGTGCTTGCAAGTGACGGTCCCATCAGCGGCAGCAGTATCTTCATGAGGATACGAAGGTGCGAACAACCATCAACGATCGCGGCCTCCTCCAACTCGCGCGGGAACTCGCGAATGAAGGTTGTGAGAATCCACGTCGTAAACGGCACCGTTGACAGAAGGTATGTCAGAATGAGCGCGCTTGGACGGTTGAAGAGCCCGAGCCAGTTGATGAGCTCAAACATGCCCGAAAGCACGACCACCTGCGGAAAGATCGAGATCATCAGGATAATCATCAAAACAGCCCGACGCTGCGGAAAGTCGATGCGTCCGAGCGCATAGGCCGCACTGATACCGATCACAAGGGACAGGCAGGTCGTCGCCACGGCGACATAGGCGGAGTTCAGGAGTGATCCGATGAACACCGGGTTGTTGATCAACTCCCGGTAATAGGTGAAGTCAAGCGCTGGCAGCAGGACCGAACGATAGAGTGCCGCGCCCTGTTTCGTCGACGAAACGAAGGCCCAGTAATAGGGAAACAGCGTGTAGATCAGGACCAGCGATAGGGCAAGGATTTGCAGTACCCGCAACACCTGGCGCCGGACCCTGTAATAGGCGCTCGACTTTCGGGCCGGGCGTGCAAGAAAAAGGTCTGTCATGATCAATGCCCCGCTGCCCTGTCGAGGCGCAAGGCACCGATGATGATGATCGCGACCAGCGCAACCAACAGGAAAACCCAGGTCGAGGCCGCGGAGCCGACACCGAGTTCCTGGAAGCTGATCAGACGGTCGCGTGCGTAGATCGACACTGTCATGACCTTTTCATTGCTGGCCGCCAGAACGTAGGAAAGGTCGAACATGCGTAGGGCATCGAGTGTGCGAAACAACACGGCTACTCCGATCGCGGGTCGCAGCATCGGCAGGGTGATCGACCAGAAGCGTTTCCAGGCCGGAATGCCGTCCACTTCGGCGGCTTCGAAGATTTCCTGGGAGATCATCTGCAGGCCCGCGAGAATGAGCAAAACCATGAAAGGGGTCGTCATCCATACGTCAATGAAAATGACCACCCCCATGATCAGCGAACCACTCGCAGTCCATGCCACACCATGGTCGATGAACCCAAGGGCTTCCAGTAGCTTGTTGATGACGCCGAACTGGTCGTTCAACATCCATTCCCAGATCTTGGTGGACACCACGACCGGAATGGCCCACGGGACAAGGATCGCAGCGCGCGCAAGTCCCCGGCCTGGTATGGCCTCGTTGATAAGAAGAGCGATAGCCAATCCCAGCGCAGTTTCAATTGCCACGGAGATGACCGTGAAGGTCAGTGTGTTCCTGACGGCAAGCCACCAGGTGTGGTCATTGAAAACCTCGATGAGGTTGTCGATGCCGACCATGGAGTAGACGCTGGGATCGTCGAGAAAGGCGTCCGTAAAAGCGAAGAAGAATGTCCGTCCTAACGGCCATACGGCGACAACCAGCATTGAGGCAATGACCGGCACGAGGAAGAGCCAGGCAGCAAGGTGATCGCGGCGGACAAGGCGTGCACTCATGATAGAGCGCTCCTGACCCCGAGTGGTTCGGCCGACGGCAAAAGTCGTCTGCCATCGGCGGCGAAGAAAAATAGCGAATGATCGTCGAAAGTCAGTGCAGCCGGCTTGCCGATCGTGTCGGTGTTTGGTGCCGCGGGCAGGCGAACAACCCAGAGTGTGCCGCTCCCCACCCGGCAATAGGCGAAGTGTTCGTGTCCGAGGTCTTCGACCCGCTCGAGCATACAATCGAGACGCCCGGTTCCCGTTGGTACCAGGCGCAACGCCTCCGGCCGAATGCCTATCTCGGCAACCGGAATTGAATCGCTTGGCGATCGCCCAATTGCCAGGCCGCCCGGGCCGACGATGTGCTCATCGTCATGCGCTGCAGGTGTCTCGACGGCAAGGAAGTTCATGCGCGGACTGCCGATAAAACCCGCAACAAACCGATTGCCGGGCTGACGATACAGCTCCGAAGGTGTGCCGATCTGTTCTATTCTGCCGTGATTGAGGACAACAATCCGGTCTGCAAGCGTCATGGCTTCTGATTGATCGTGCGTGACGTAGATCATCGTCGTCTTGAGATCGTCATGAAGCTTGGCGATCTCCATGCGCATTTCCATTCTCAGGTCCGCATCCAGATTGGAAAGCGGCTCGTCGAACAGGAAAATCTCGGGTTGGCGCACCAATGCCCGTCCAATCGCCACGCGCTGGCGCTGACCACCAGACAGCTCTCTCGGTCGCCGGTTCAAGAGATGGTCAACCTTGAGCATACGCGCGACCTGTTGCACCTTTTGAGCAATCGCATCGCGTCGGATGCCCATGGTCTCGAGTGCGAAACCAATGTTGCGCGCCACCGTCATATGCGGGTAGAGCGCATAGGATTGAAAAACAAAGGCAACACCGCGCTTCGAAGCGGGGACATCGGTGACATCGTCGCCACCAATCTTGACCGTTCCAGACGAGGCTGAGATCAGGCCCGCCACGATGCGCAGCAGCGTGGACTTTCCGCATCCGGAGGGGCCGACAAAGACAACGAATTCACCATCGTCGATCTTCAAGTCTACATCATGAATGACACTGTGTGTTCCGAAACTCTTCGAAACGGACTCCATCGAAACCGATGCCATCGTTCACCTTGGCTTGCGCATGGGGGCTCGACCGGCACAGAGCGCCGGCTGCAAAGGTTGCGGGAGCTGAGGCTCCCGCAACTTTCCTTCAATCAGCGGCTCTCTTTGAGCTTTTCCAGGCGCTTGGCCAGCGATGCAAAGCTGTCCTTGGCATCGCCACTGCCCGACAGCACGTCATGGGTGGCGCGATAGAAGGCCTGAGAGACACGGTTGTAGCTGGTGCCGGTGTAGCCGGACGGACGGACCGCACTATCGGCGAAGGCTTGCTGGTTGTCTTTCAGGAATGGAATTTTTTCCAGCACCTCCGGATCGCTATAAAGCGACTGGATCGAAGGGTTGAGGGTCGCCTCCACGGCACGCATCTTCTGCATCTCCGGACCGGTGATGAAGTTCACAAAGTCGGCTGCGACCTCAGGTTTGGCGCTGTATTTCGAGACGCCATAATACATCGGACCCAGGCAGCCGCTGGACTTCTGGCCTTCCTTGCCAACCGGAAGCGGCATGACGCCAACCTTGTCGATGATCGAGCTGCCTTCCTTGTGCGATGTACCCCAGACATAGGGCCAATTGCGATGGAATACCGCGTCGCCGGATTCAAAAACTGCCCGTGACGCTTCCTCATCGTAGTTCAGAACGCCTTCCGGGCTGATCGAACCGATCCAGCCTCTGGCCTTCTCGATCGCTTCGGCGGCTTGCGGCGTGTTGATCGTAACCTTGCCGTCGTCGGATATGATCGTGCCGCCGCCATTTGATGCAATGAGTTCGATCGCATCGCAGGTCAGGCCCTCATAGCTCTTTGCCTGCCAGGCGTAGCCCCACATCTTGGCATTGCCGGCGGCGCGCTCCTTGTCCTGGATTTCCTTTGCGGTCGCAGCAAGCTCATCCCAGGTCTTTGGAGGCTGCTTGCCATACTTTTCCAGGAGATCCTTGCGGTAGAACATCAGGCCCACGTCCATGTAGGCAGGCATCGCGACCAGGTTGCCGTCCAGCTTGGCAGCGTTGAGCGTGGAAGTGAAATGCTTGTCCTGGTCGGCCGCAGGAATCATGGTTTTCAAATCAAGCAGGTTGGCCTTGAACATCCCGAGCCAGATGACGTCGAGAAACAGGACGTCGATATCCTTGGACTTTGCCGCCAGCAATTGCTGATAGAGCGGGATCGCGTCGTCGAGGAGGGCCGGCATCTTGTTAATTTTTGCTTCGTTCCCTGTCTTTGTCTTCCAGGCGTCGGCAACCTTGGTGCAAAGTTCGAATTCGGTTGGTGCGCAGAATACGGAGATGCTTTCCGCATGCGCGGCACTGGCCCATAGGCCGGCATAGACTGCAACTGCAGTAAGGCATTTCTTCAACATGGGCTGTTCCTGTCTTTATCACACTTGAGCGGTGCGGAACTCTCTGGTTCCTGACCTAGTAGGACTGGTTATGACCAGTCATGTCAACTGGACTCTTTTGTCCCTTGTGGGCAAAGATGCAAAAGCAAATACAAGCACCGACCAAGGGAGCGAACGCAACGTGAAGACCCGTGAACCGGTGGCAGCGAGAAAGAGGCATGCGGCAATCGATCGGACCGACCCTCGTCCGCTTCATCAGCAGGTCTACGAAGACTTGCTGGCTACGATCCGGGAAGGGAAGGTGCCATTGCGCGGCAAGCTGCCCTCCGAACGTGAACTCGTTTCACTTTACGATGTTAGTCGCATCACGGTGCGCCATGCGGTGCGCGAACTGATCCGCCAGGGTGTTGTTCAAAGTCAGCCGGGCAAGGGCTTGTATGTTGCGGAAAATGGAGGAGGATTTGAACTCGAGGTCCTCAGAAGCTTTACGAGCACCGCACTGGCAAGTGGTCGCGTGCCCGGACATCGCCTTCTTGCGATGGAGGTCGTAAAGGCGTCGCTTGACATCACCCGGCCGCTGCTCTTGCCTCCCGGATCGGATGTCATCGTGCTGTCGCGCCTGCGGCTACTTGACGGCGTGCCGGTCGTCCTCCAGACCGACTGGATAGCGGCCTCCCGCGCGCCGGGATTGACCGGCATGGACTGGACGGTCGCAAATCGCTCGCTCTATGCCGAGCTGCGCGAAGTCTACGGTATCCAGCCGCGGCGGGGGCAAACGACACTCAGTGCGCGACTGGCGGATCCGGCCGAAGCTACGATGCTCGAACTCCCGTCACCTTCGGCCGTGCTCACTGTCGATCAAATCGCCTTTGACGAGCGGGACCGGCCAATCAACATGACGGCGCTTGTCCATCACCCCGGCCGATATCCGCTCACACTGCTACAGTCAGCCACGGGTGACTTTCGTCAATACTGGTAGATGCGTCTGCATTCTAGCTCAGCACAAGTTTCCGGCGATCCGCAAGACTGCGGGAGCCTTTGTGAGCTCAATCCGCGTCGCGCCCTCAGGAAGCAGTTTCGCTCGGTGACGCGGTGACACGCACGGCCGCCCCGACAATATTGCCACCGCACTTGGACGCACGTACGTCATTTTCTGCTTCGCAGATGCGGCAATTATCATATAATTCAACGCGCTAAAAATTACACTATTTCAGTTGCTTATCTGACTTTTCTCGAATACGTTTTGTTCTGGGAGAGGTGCCCAATATCAAAATTTGGTACTTGCACTCAGTGTTGGTTGACGACGCTTGAGGAGGATAAGACATTGCGTCCGAGCGTTTCTTTATTCGCAATTGTGCAGCGGGTGCGCCATCGCGTTTCAACCCGATATCGAGCCGCACCATCGGTCTGACCCGTCGTAAATCCATCACCGAAAATTGCTTATGGTCCGCACGATGGTGTGTGCCTCGGGGTTTGTCATGCAGAAACAGGCTGTCGTTTTCAATGGTCAGGAAGTTGGGATCGCTGTTCCCGTAGAAACTCGTCTGAAGTTCATCGCTGTCCGGTTCAGCGTCATTGATCTGGACAACATGGTCTTCGATACGATTAGCGAAATCCGGCGCGCGATTGTTGCGCATCTTGCGAACGACGGACGACAGACCATCACGTCGCAATGAGCGCCCCGGCGCGCCTTGGCGGTCGTCACTCGAACTGGCCGGAGCCTGGAGATGCTCGCACAGGTTCGGGCCGAGCAGCTCGTGTAATTCTGAGGGGAGGTAAGGAATGCTAGTCTCGAGTATCCTCGAAGCCGATTTGGCCGTGCTCTCGCTGTCCGTTCAATCCTGGTACCGACATTACAGGGCCAAACCAGATGACAGAACGTCGGAAGTAATCTGCAGCGCGGCAGTCGACCTCTTCAATCGCGGTCATCGCACTCAGGAGGAACTGACCCGGATATTGATTGCTCGGTTTCCCGGAGCGCCTGTCACATATGTCAATGCGCCCACGGCGGGTGCTCTTCATTAGCCCAAGGTTGAGCATCGCCTCGCTCTTCCTGCGTGGCGATGTCCCCTCACACCTGGGGAGCTCGACGTTATAGTCCCAGCCAATAACGAACCGACCTTATAACGAGCTGGCATATTGCGGATGTAGAGCGCCTCTATCAGTTGCCGCTCGTTCTTCGCGGGGGCACATCTTTCAGGCCATATTTGCCCCGTGCCTCAATGGATGATCTTGTCTCGTTGGCAAGTCCGCTTGGGTTGCCGTTATAAGTTTCTGCCAAAACCTTATAGTTCGATCAGTTGCCGTCAATGTTATAAGTATTAGCCAAAACCCTTATAACGGGCCGACTCCTGCAAAACCGGAAAACGGCGTTAAGGATGCATATTGCATCGATTCAATCGTCGGGCTGCTCGCCCTCGTTGGTCGGCCTGATCGCGCCGGCACTCGAATTGCTATTCCGGTTCGCGAAGACAAGTTCGCTAGACGTGCTTTCGCGCACGACAAGCGCGAATCCCATGTCGATTTGTTCGGGTCCGGATTTTGTTGCTGCATCGAGCGCCAGGAGAACCTTCTCGGCAGCAAGCCTGCCGGTTTCGTAACGGCGGGTGGCGATCGAGGAAAGGGACGGTGCCGCGCAGGCTGAGAATTCGAGGTCGTGAAAACCGATAATCGAAATATCGTCCGGCACGCGGATGCGCCGCTTCCTGCACTCCTGCATTGCGCCAAGAGCCAGGTTGTCGTCCGTACAAAATATCGCCTCGGGGAGATCGCCGCGGTCATCCATCTCGCCAAAGAGCTCGGATCCGAGCGCCACCGAACTGTGGCGCGGTCTATGCGCAATCATTTCCAGACTTTTCAGGCCAACTTCCTGCATCGCATTGTGATACCCGTCAAAGCGTGACTGGGCGCGATGGTCGAGATTGCCTGTCAGGAACGCAATCCGTCGGAACCCGCGATCAATGAGATGGCGGGTTGCAACGTGACCCGCATGCTCCTGTGACATGCCGATGTTGAGATCTATTGGATCGTCGGACAATTCGAAAGTTTGCACAACCGGAAGTCGCGCCTGGACCAAAAGCTGGCGTGACAGTGCCGTATGGTGAATACCTGCAATGATGATCGCTTCCACCCGCTGACCAAGGAGCGCCTTGATCGCATTCTCCTCCTCCACTTCCGAGTATCTGCTGTTGACCACGACGACCTGGAAACCTGCAGCGATTAAAACTTCGTGCAGCGCAAACAGGTATTCCGCAAAGATGACATTATAGAGCGTCGGCACGATCACGCCGATCGTGTGGGTGCGCGATGAGGCAAGTCTGCTTGCCGCCACATTCGGCACATAGCCCAACTTTTCGACGGCCTCGATAACGCGTAGCCGCAAGGTTTCCGAGACCGTTGCCGGCTTACGGAGCACGCGCGAGACCGTGATCGGGCTGACACCCGCCAGGCTCGCAACATCGTCGAGCGTTATTCGGCGCATTAAAGCATTGTCCAAATACAAAGGGTCACAGAGTACCGCGAAACAAGCAGAACAAAGTGATACTCCACAATTGACAGCGCTATCAAATAGAATTTGACAGCGCTGTCACGTATGTTAACGTTTCGATCGTTCCGCAAAGGGCAGGGTGGAGCCTTTTCGGACCAAGCGTACCAATGACAATACTGGAGGTTGAGGATATTGGAGGGCGGCTGCGTCCGCCTCTGGAGGAGGACATCCATGCTTAAAAACGTGAAAGCGAATTCTGCGCGCGTTGCGGCAGTTTCCGCACCGATCCTTGCGCTGTTGTGCGGCGCTGCATATGCAGAACCGAAAGTTGTGAACGGACCAGCAGCTGATCCAGGCTGCATGACGCCTTGGGCTTCCGATACTCAGTTTCTGCAGTATCCGAAAAAGGAAGGTCCTTACCGCATCGCGCTCGCCAACGGCTACATTGCCAACACTTGGCGCATCCAGATGGTCCAGACCGCAAAGGCCTATGCGGCGCAACCGGACGTCAAGGCGAAGTTGAAGGAGTTCAAGGTTGTCTCAACCGGAGAGGACGTGCCGGCACAGATTTCAGCGATCAACAACTTCATCGACGCCGGCTATGATGCGATCGTCGTCAATGCTCAAAACCCGACAGCCTTTGGCCCCGTGAT
>Ga0207426_1002388_pt1 | contig 12107 bp, 12 predicted proteins | sample AraplaMF_Cvi_mMS_FD_184265 | JGI IMG/M metagenome (GOLD analysis project Ga0207426, IMG submission 184265) | Arabidopsis root microbial communities from the University of North Carolina, USA - plate scrape MF_Cvi_mMS (SPAdes) (version 2) | ecosystem: Host-associated > Plants > Roots > Endosphere...
GGATCTCGTGCGGCCGGTTGTCGGGCCGGGTGTGGTACGTGATGACGCCGGTGATGGCATGCGCGCCGGAGGGAGCGAACGCGACGAGCCCCCCGGTGAGAGCCAGCGCACCAAGGAAAGCGGTCTTGCGTCGCACAGTCGGAACTCCTGTCAGCCATGGCGGCGGGCCGGTCCTGGGCCAGGCCCTTACGGGATGTCGCCATGTGGGGTTCCCGACGCCCTCTCGGGATATTCCCACCGAAGGGGAGATTCACCGTGCAGCAGGACATTACGGGTGGCATCGGCGGTTCGGGAGAGACGACGGGGGCCGGCGACGGGGCCGGGGCTGGCCGTCCGCGCCACCGCCCCATCGCCCTCGCCCAAGCCCTCTCCCAAGCCCTCGCCTTCGCCCGTACGGGCCCGCCCGCCGCGCCGCCGGCCGCCTCCCGTCACTCAGTTCTCCCGCACCGGCCGGACGCTGCCCAGCCAGAGGACGTCGCGGGCGCGGGTCATGGCGACGTAGAGCTGACTACGGGCCAGTTCGGCGCGCTCGTGGGCGGTTTCGGCGGGGGTGCGGCCGTCCGGGGTGCCCATGGGCGGCGGGGTGTCGTGCTGCGGCAGATAGACGCGCTTGAATTCCAGGCCCTTGGCACGGCGGTAACTGCCGAGTTTGACGGCCTCCACCGGGTGTCCGTCGTAGCGGTCCAGTGAGCAGACCCGCAGGCCGGCCCGGGTGAGGAGGCGCTGGTAGTGCTCGATGGCGCGCTTCGCGGGGCAGAGGACGGCGGAACCGGCCAGCTCCTGCGGGGTCAGGCCGCGCAGCGCGGTCAGCAGCGCCTCGTCGTGCGCGGCGGTCGTGGGCAGGACGGCGCGCTGCACCTCGCCGTCGTGGTAGGTCAGGTCGATGTCCCGACGGCCCGGGGTGCGCAGCCCGTCGAGGTCTTCGAAGGCGTCCTCGGCGACCACGGAGAGCGCGGTGTCCACGATCTCCTTGCTGTTGCGGTAGTTGGCACGCAGCACCTGACCGCGGTCGCCGCGGATGTCGATGCCCGCGTCCGAGAGGCGGAACCCGCCCGGGTAGACGGCCTGTTGGCCGTCGCCGACCAGGAGGAGACCGTTGGGGGCGTCGCCCACCAGGGCGTGCAGCAGGCGCACCCCGACGAGGGTCAGGTCCTGGACCTCGTCCACGACGACGGCCGTGTACGCGCTGTGCCCGATCCGGCCGGCCGCCTCGGCGAGCGCGAGGGAGAGCACATCGTTGAAGTCGTGGACGGCACGCTCGGTGCGCTGCGCCTCGTACGCCTCATACAGGGACCAGACGGCCTGCCGGTGCGGGCGGCGCAGCCCGGCGCGGCGGCGACGGCGCGGCAGCGCGGCGTACTCGTTGAAGGAGGTGATGCCGCGGCCCTTGATGACGTAGTCGATCTCCTCCCGCCAATACGGGTGCTGCGGATCGATCTCGGTCAGGCAGCTGTTCCGGCCGACGTGCTTCCAGGCGAAGCTGAAGGCCGTCTCCGCCTTCTCCTTGTGCAGGTGGACCGGAACGCCCCGGTCGCGCAGGTACTCCTGTGCCCAGGAGTGCAGGCTGCGGAAGTCGACCCGGTCGGCCACCGCCGGGGCCATGGTCTTCAGGAAGGTGGCCTGGACACGGGGCAGGTTGTTGGCGAACGTGACGTACAGGATGCGGCCGTTGGTGCGCTGGGCGAGGTAGGCGGCGCGGTGCAGGGCGATGACCGTCTTGCCGGTGCCGGCCGGGCCGCTGATCCTGGCCGGACCGGCCCAGTTGCGCCGTACGAGGGCGAGCTGGTCCGGGTCGAGGAAGGTCATCCACCGCTCGATGGGCGCCCGGCGCGCCTCGTCGAGCGCGGCATCCCGCAGCCCGTCGAGGTCGAAGAGGCCGTCGGACGCCGCGTCCGCTATTCGGGAGGCGGAGCCCGGAGTGGCGGCGTCCGGGGTGGGGGCGGCGGGCGGGGCCTCGTACTCGGGGAAGACCCGCTCCAGATGCTCGGTGAGGGCACGGACGGACTCGGCGGACAGCCGGGTGCGCTCCGACAGCAGCGCCGGCCCGATCTCGCGCTCGCCCAGCAGCCGCACCCGGCCCAGCTCCGCATCGACCCGATGCCCCGCGAAGGCCAGCAGCGGCCGCACCGCCACCGGCGACATCCCCAGCGACGCCACCGCGCTCTCGGCGGCCTTGGTGACCGCGAGCAGCTTGCGGCGGTGCTCGTCGCGGGAGAACCCCCCGGCCCGCAGCCGGCCGCCGCAGGTCTCCGGTGCGGCCCGCCAGTTCTTGACGTCGATGACGAAGACTCCGCCGGGGCCGATCAGCAGCATGTCCACATTGGCCGCGCGGGTGCCCGGCCAGCGCCGGTCCACGAGCAGCCGCCAGCCCCGCTCGACCAGCATCAGCAGCTGGGCGGCGACCCGCCGCTCCCCCTCACTCGCCGCCTCCCAGCGCTCGGCCCGCGCCCTGGCGGCCTGCCACTGTTCCCGTAACAGCCGCTCCTGCCGACGGGCCTGCTGCGCCCGCCGGCCCGCCGACGCACCCGCCGACCCGCCCGGTGCACTCCCTGCCGCCATCGCTCGCCCCCTCACCGCTCGCCCCCGAAGGCATGGGCCATGAACCACATGGGTCATGAACCATAGGTCGATGGCACATGACGCGGAAGTGCGCACGGGCGGGGCACGGGCGCATGGCAGGGAGAGTCCGCGGGGAGGCGGGTCACCCCTGGGACTTGGCGAACTCCACGAGCGCAGCGAACCCCTGACGGGTCAGCGCGAGCTGCGGACCATTCGGATCCTTGCTGTCACGGACCAGGAACTCACCGGTGGCCGCCGCGTGCTCCGGAGCCCACTCGATGCACTGTCCGCCGTTGTTGCTGTACGAGGACTTGGACCAGCGGAGGGAATCGGTCACGGGGTGCCCTTTCGTAAGTCATTGATCATGGCCACTGATGCCGCTTGGGAGCGAGCGTCGGCCTGTAGCTGATGGTAGGCCGTCAGTATGGGCAGCACCGAGGTGCTTTCCCGTTCAAGATGGCCCCGTTGGGCGGATTCGGCGTAGGACATGAGTGAGCGGTCCGGCAGCGTCAGCACCGTAATCGGCAGATCGAATGGCCGGCGCTCCCCCATGTCGAACGGGGCGACGTGGAGCACGGTGTTCGGCAGTTCGGCGAACTCGACGAGCCGCGCCAACTGGGCGTCCATGACGGCGGGTCCGCCGATGGGCCGACGGATGCAGCTCTCGTCCAGCACCACGAAGATCAGCGCCGGGCGCGTCCGGACCAGCGCCGCCTGTCGTTCCGCGATGAGCGACACCCGTTCGTCCGCCTGCTCGGGCGTGATCGCTCCGCGCTTGACGGCGCTCCCAGCAAGCACGGACGCGTATTCCGGGGTCTGGAGCAGACCAGGGATGATGCCCACTTCGTACAGCCGGATCTCCGCCGCCCGGCCCTCGTGGCCGACGTACTCAGGGAAGCCCTCCAGCAGGCTGCCGTGCCGGATCTCGCGCCACTGCCGTTCGAACGTGTCCACGGTGCCTTCGGTGCCGAAGGTGCGGTCGGCGCTGCGCGAAAAACGCAGAGTAGGGGGTTTCCGCGCAGTTTCCACCGCCGAGACGTGCGTACTGGAATATCCCATCAGCTCGGCGAGCTCGTCCTGCGTCCAGCCGCGCGCCTCCCGTGAGCTGCGCAGGCGCGCCCCGAAGGCGGCTTGCGGACTACTGTCCGGCGTCAACTCCTTGCGATTCACAGGGCTTTCACCAACGCTTCCCCCTCCTTCGACAGGTTGAATGACTCCCGACCCTAGGCCACTCTGGCCGCCCTTGGTAGTGAAACGACTACGGAGAGGAGCGGACTTTGAGTGGTCCAAAGGATGCAGCGGTGGACGTCGGCTTACCGGAAGACACGGACCCGGAGGGCCCCGAACGGGCCGATGACAGCGACAGCGACAGCGACAGCGAGACCCTGACGCACCTTCGTGCGCGGGTGCACCAGGACTACGCGCGGCGGCAGCGCCACGGACAGCTGGGGAGGTCGCTATGAGCTGCACGACGTGCGACACCTTGCGGGCCGTGCTGGCGGTGGCCGAGCGGCACGGTGACCGGTCGAAGGCCGTCGACTGCCGGGTGTTGCTGCGGCGGCACCCGGAACACGACGACGTGCCGGTCGAGGGGAAGGCCGAGCGGGAGGCCGAGAGGAAGGGGGAACCGTGAGGCCCCTGGACGCGGAGAAGGCCACCGCGGACCCCTTCGCGGGCACGCCGTACGAGGCGAGTCCCGAGGGGTGGTGGACGAAGCACGGTGGAGCACTGGACGTGGAATCCGGCGTGATCTACCTCCCGCCCCGTCCCGGTCTGCCGCCGTGCCTCGTCCCGGAATGCCGGTGCTACCCGGCCTTCACGGCCGACCGGAAGAGGCCGGCCGCCGAGGTGCCCAGGCCGGTCGGCGCACCCAGACGGCCCGGCGAACCCGTCGGGTGGCGCAGCTCGGAGGCCCGGTAGCGCCGGCAGTCGCGGTGCCAGATGAGGATGCCGGCCATCCAGTGCTCCAGCTCGCGGACATAGCCGTCCACCGCCTCGCGCGCCTCCGGCGAGAGCTGGAAATCGTCGTAGACGACGGGGAGTTCATGGGCCGCGACATGCTGGAACTCCCGCATGCGCGAGGTCATGAGGTCGTCGACGATATGCAGCGCGGTCGGGTAGTCGCAGCCGAAGAAGGTCTGGACGACGAGGATGCCGTTGTGGACCTCTCCCTCGTATTCGATCTCCTTCTGGTACGAGAAGACATCGTTCATCAGGCCGGCGTAGTCGGCGGCGGCGTTCTCCAGTGAGCGCAGCGGGCCGGAGCGGTAGACCTCCGGCGGGACCCGCCGGCCGTGGGCGAGCCGGCTCAGGCTCATGGTGAGGTCGGCGCCGAACGTCGCCCGGCGCATCTCGATGTAGTCGACCGGGTCGGGGATGCGGTGCTGGATCTGGTTGCCGATCTCCCACAGCCAGCTGGCGGTCATGGTGTCGACGGTTTCGCGGAACGCCCGGCGCGCCTCAGGAGCCATACCGGCCGTCGTACGGGACCACAGATCCGCCAGCCCGCGTTCGAGGGCGTTGACCGGCTCGGGTGGCGCCGTCCCGGAATCGAGCGGCATGAGGGCCGACAGCCGCTCGGTGCACACCTTCGCCGAGGCGAGGTCGCGAGTGCGGCCGAAGACCGCCGGATAGTAGTCGTCGGCATAGGTGCCCCAGGCCAGCCAGGCGGCGTCCAGGTCCAGCTGCTCCGGGGTGGCGTCCGGGTGGATGCCCGCCGCGCACAGTGCCAGATCGTGCCGGACCATCGCGGGCTCGTCCCAGATGTCGGAGAGCGGCACACCGGGCTGCGGCTGAAGGAGGCCCATACGGTGCGCCCAGTCGATGAGCCGCAGCCGCGCGCCCTCCAGGTGCGGGCTGAGGGTGGTGGTGAACGGCATGCAGAACTCGGGCAGTTGGGACGGTCCGACCGTCTGGTGCGGGAGGTGGGTGCCGCTGCGGAGGCGGAGCGCACCGGCCGTGGCCAGGGCGGTTTTCAGGTCCGCCGCCGAGGTGCCGAGGCCGCTGAAGGAGAAGGGCGACCAGGGCCGCGAGCTGCCGGCCGCCGCCCCGCCGCCGTTCATGTAGCGACTGGAGCGCATATGCCATTCGTGGCCGCCGGACTGCCAGTCCTGGAGCCCCTTGGCGTAGGCCAGCACCTTCGCACAGGAGGCCGGATCGAGCCCCTTCTCCAGGAAGAGCGGGGGGAGTTCGGCGAGGACCGTGTTCTCGAACTGCTGAAGCCGGGAGGTGATCAGATCGTTGACCGCGTCCGCCGCCTCCTGGGTGGTGCAGTCCAGGAAATTCTCCAGTACCAGGACGCCATTGCTCAGCTCGCCTTCGTCCTCCGTCTCTCGTTGATAGGAGAAGAGATCGTTCCGCAGATGGACGGCGTCGGAAAAGGTGTCCCGTAGCACCCGCAGCGACCGGGACGCGGCGACGGACGCGGGCACCTCGGCGCCGGTCGCGTACTCCACCAGGCCCGCCGACCAGGGCGCGCCACCGACCTTGCGGCGCATCTCGATGTATTCAACGGGGTTGGGCACCCGGTGGATATTGATATTGGACAGTTCCCACAGCGACTCATTGAGCAGATGCTCGGTGCTTTCGGCGAACCGCCGCCGCCAGTCCATGGACATCTGCGGCACCGTGCGCATCCACAGGTCGGCGAGCCCGGCCTCGACCGGGTTGGCCGGCTCCGGAAGGGGCGCGGCCAGGTCCATCGGCATAAAGGCGGGCAGCCGGTCCAGATACTCCTTGCCGCCCTTCCGGTCCAGCGTCCGCTTGAATTTCTCCAGGAAGTGGTCGTCGAAGAAGAAGACCCAGACATACCAGTCGGTCACCAGCGAAAGCGCGTCGGCGTCGCACTCCGGGTGGGTGTAGGAACACAGCAGGGCGTAATCGTGGGCGTCGAGATCCTTCTCTTCCCAGATGCCCGAGCCCTCCAGCATTCCCAGGTCGCGGGCCCACTTCCTGGAATGCGTACGCGCGGTCTCCAGATGCGGATTCAACCGCGCCGGATGGGGCGTATAGAAATGGGGCAATTCAAATGGCTGAGTCACCGTTGCTGGCCTCTTCCCTGCGTACGGAAGGAAGGCGCGGTGGATCACGCCCCCCTGACGGGGCTGCGCTACCCCGGGGCCCGGCGCCTTAGGCCTTACGGAGGAGGAGCTTCCGCCTCCACTCCCCTTCGGTTCGGAGCGACACCAACTGGGTTCATTTCTCGCTGACTTGTGACACTTTTCTTTCGTCCGCCCCGCCGGCCCGGCCGCGCGCCGCGGTGCGCAGGGCGAGCGCCGCCAGCGCCTCCGGGGCACCGGCCTGGCCGCGGATACCGGGAAAGGCATTGATGTCCACGATGAGGGGCGCACCGCCCCCGGCATCGAGCAGATCCACCCCGTAGACGTCCAGGCCGAAGACCTCGCCCACCTGGAGCGCGGCGGCGGTCCAGCCGGCGGGCAGCTCACCGACCGGCAGCGGCAGGTTCGGACCGCGGCCGTCGGGGGCCAGCTCCGAGCGGCGCAGCGCGGCGAAGAGCTGCCCGTCGACCACCCACAGCTTGTGGTCCCAGCCACTGTTCGGGGTGAAGTCCTGGACCACCACCGGCTCCTCGGCCCAGTCGGCGGCCAGTTCCCGCAGCCGTACGGCGCTGTCGGCGCGGGTCACCAGGTCCCGGCGGCGGCTGAACCGGCTCTTGATCACCAGCGGGCCGTCCGGGGCACCGGCCGCGGCCAGCTCCCCCAGGGTGGCCACGGCGCGGGTGGCCGCGAACGGCAGCCCCGCCGCGCGCGCCACCGCTGCCATCGCCACCCGGTCCTGGCACCGGGCGGTCGCCGCCGCCGAGTTGAGCACCGGTGCGCCGTGCTCCTCCAGGAGCGCGGCGAGCGCCAGCGCCCGGGGCGTCCGTGCCTTGAGGAGATAGACATCGGCGAGCGCGGAGAGGTCCGGGCCAGGACCTTCGGCGCCCGGGTCCAGGGTTTCGACCCGGTGATCCGGCGTCAGCAGGCCGGTGACCGCAGCCAGCAGCGGATGCCCGCGGTCCGCGGTGAGCAGACAGATCCTCACCGGCCGCCGCCGATCGACGCCGCGGGCCTGGTGGGACGGGGCACGGGCGGCGCGGTGAACGGGGGCGGCGGGGCGGCCGTCGCGCTCGTCCGCGCGGTGGACGGCGGGGCCGGGGCACCGGTCCGGCCGGCCGCCCGCGTGTCCGGTGCGTCCTCCCGTACGGACGTCTCTCCCCCGAACGCCTCCCGCCCCCGCGCCCCGTTCCGGGCCAGGTCCAGGACCGCGGCGGACACCCGGGCGACCGCGTCCGGCACCTGACGGAAGCTGGGGAAGTCATTGATGTCGACGACCACCGGGCCGTCCGGGCCGAGCAGGATGTCGACCCCGTAGAGGTCGAGGCCGAAGACGGCGCCTATCTCGGCGGTGATCCGGGCGACTTCGGGCGTCAGCGGCACCTGCCGTTCGCGTACCGCGTGTGCGGGGTGCAGCGGGGAGCACCGCTCGGTCGCGTACAGCTCACCGGCGACGCTGTAGACCTTCAGATCCGTACCGGAGTTGGGGACATAGGGCTGGGCGATCAGCAGCCCCCCGGCCGGTCCGTCCGGGCCGCCCGGCTCCAGCAGCCGGTCCGGCGTCGCCACCAGCCGCACGGCGCGCCCGGAACTGCCGTCCGCGGGCTTCACCACGAGCGGGAACTCCGCCTCGGCTATCTCCGCGAACTCCTCGGGACGGGCCGCCGCATACGTCACCGGGACCGGCAGCCCCTTGCTGCGGGCGATCACCGCGGCCAGCGCCTTGTCCCGTACGCCACGGATGGCCCGGACGTCGTTCACCGTGGTCAGCCCGACGGAAGCGGCCGCTTCCAGGAGCGTCAGGCCCGGACCGCCGGAGACGGTCTTGAGGACCCAGGCATCGTGGCTGCCGGCCCGGATCGCCTCGGATATCCGGATCAGCGAGCGGCCGGGCCACACCACGTCCACCTGGTGGTCCCAGGCGCGGAGTTGGTGGATCACCTCCAGCGGCATGCCGTCATGGCGGTACTGCTCCTCCACCAGGAAGCAGAGTCTCATCGGGCACCCTCGTCATCGCCGCACGTCCACCGACCGTCCGGCAGATCCATGACATACCAGGATCCCATGCGCGGCTCGCCGGGGTCGGTGCACCCACGCACCGGGCCCCGGCTCGCCCACGGGCGCACCCGACGGGCCGCCCCTGCCCGACTCCGACGCCTACGCCTACGCCTACGCCACGCCTACGCCAGGAACGCCGTGGTGGCCGCCGCGAAGCGCCCGGGATCGTCGAGCCACGGGAAGTGCCCGGCGCCGGGCTGAACGACGAGGCGGGCGTGCGGGAACAGGTCGGTGAACTCCGCCATCGCAGGCGGCGGGGCGCCCAGGTCTACCTCACCGGCGAGCAGCAGCACCGGCCGCCCGAAGGCGGCGAGCGCCGCGCGGGTGGCCTCCGGGTCGAAGGCACCTTCGGCGCCGAAGACAGCCGCGGCCGCCGCGTTCCGCTGGCCGTCCTCCGCGGCCCGGTGCGACTGCGCCGCCGCGTCCCAACGCCCGTAGAAGAACGGCGCAATGCGCTCGCGGCAGTCGTCCGCCGGCTTGCCCGCGACGAGCGCCTCCAAGGCCGCGAACGCGGGGGCGAACCACGGCTCCTCGTGGCGGAGCCGCGCGGTCTCGCGGCGGAGGTCTCCGGTGATGACGAGCCCGACGGCCAGCACACTGGGCGTGATCAGCGCCATCTTGCCGACACGGTCGGGGTGGCGGCCCGCGTACAGCACCGCGAGATTCGCGCCGGCACTGTGCGCGAGCAGATCGACGCTTTCCAGGCCGAGGTGCTCGCGCAGCGCCTCCACATCGTCGACGAGCCGGTCGCAGCGGTAGGAGGCCGGGTCCGCCGGTATCGCGGAGCCGCCGGTACCCCGCAGATCCAGCCTGATCAGCCGGTGGTGCGCGGCCAGACCGCCGAGGTCGCCGAGGTATGCGGAATCCTGCATCGGTCCCCCCGGCAGGCAGATCAGCGGGGGTCCGTCTCCGGACACGTGGTAGGCGAGCGTGGTTCCGTCATGCGCGGAGAAGGTGGGCATGGCGGCGACCTTGTCAGCGGCGTCCGTGCGGAGCAACTGGTTTCCGCTGCCCGCACGTCGGACGGCAAGGCCACCGCCCGGCCGCCGGAAACCGCCCGGTCGTCCCACGCCGCCGGACCGTCCCGCTCCGCCCGCCGGAGCGGCCCCGTCCGCCTCCGCTCCCGGTGTCGCTACCGTGAGGCGACGCAACGGAGCAGGACCGGGATGGACCGGGAGCAATCGGGAGGCCCAGTGACCCACAAGGCCGTGCCCTTCGACGACCTCGACCGCAAGATCGTTGCGGCGCTGATCGACAACGGCCGGGCGAGCTTCGCGGAGATCGGGACGGCGATCGGGCTGTCGTCCACCGCGGTGAAGCGGCGAGTGGACCGGATGCGGGAGAACAACGTGATCACGGGGTTCACCGCCACCGTCCGCCCGGCCGCGCTGGGCTGGCTGACCGAGGCATATGTCGAGGTGTACTGCGACAGCGCGGCGCCGCCCCGCCGGCTCGCGGAGGTGGTGCGCAACCACCCGGAGATCGCGGCGGCGATGACGGTCACCGGGGGCGCGGATGCGCTGCTGCACGTCCGGGCGACCGATGTGGAGCACTTCGAGGAGGTGCTCGAACGCATCCGGACCGAGCCGTTCATCCGCAAGACGATCAGTTACATGGTGCTGTCCCATCTGCTGCCGGACAGCCCGGAGGCGGGCGCCCGGCAGTCCTCCGAAGGGACCGTCCGCTGAGGCGCCCGGTGCGCGCGGCCCGTCACAGCCGCCGCAGGCCCGGCCCACCGGCCGCACAAGCGGAATCCGGGACGGGAGCGCGCAGCAAAGCTGCGTGAGCGCGCGCATACACGCAGCATTACTGCGCCGCTCAGCAGCATTTGTTTCTTGTGGCCCGAATCCTTCGCTCCTTACCTTGGAACCATTCGGGGTGACGCTCTGTGACCCCTGGTCACCCCGCATTGCCCGAGGAGCGAAGGGATCGTCCCGTGCCGATGAGTCGTGTGTCGCGCCCCCGGCGCTATCTGGTCTGCGAGCCCAGACACTTCGCCGTGCATTACGCGATCAACCCATGGATGCGGGCCGACGTGCCCGTGGACACCGCGCTCGCGGGGCGCCAGTGGGAGACGCTGATGGGCACCTACCGCGCCCATGGGCACACCGTGGAGACGGTGCCCCCGGTGCCCGGCCTGCCGGACATGGTGTTCGCGGCGAACTCCGCGCTGGTCGTGGGCGGCCGGGTCTTCGGCTCGCACTTCCACGCCCCGCAGCGGCGGCCGGAGTCCACGGAGTACGAGACCTGGTTCAAGGCGGCCGGCTACGACGTCTACCGGCCGGAGTCACCGTGCGAGGGCGAGGGCGATCTCGTCCCGGCCGGCCGCTTCATCCTGGCCGGCACCGGCTTTCGCACCGCCCCGGCGGCGCACCGCGAGGTGCAGGAGTTCTTCGGCATGCCGACGATCGGCCTCCAGCTGGTGGACCCGTACTTCTACCACCTGGACACCGCGCTCTTCGTGCTCGACGAATCGCCGGAGACGGGCGAGGCGCATATCGCCTACTACCCCGAGGCGTTCTCGTCCGGCAGCCGTGAGGTGCTGCGGCGGCTGTTCCCCGACGCGGTGCTCGCCACCCGGGAGGACGCCATGGCCTTCGGCCTCAACTCCGTCTCCGACGGCCGCCATGTCTTCGTCGCCCCGCAGGCGACCGGCCTGATCGCTCAGCTCAGCGCGCACGGCTATGTCCCCGTCCCCGTCGACCTGTCGGAGTTCCACAAGGCCGGCGGCGGCATCAAGTGCTGCACCCAGGAGATCCGCTCATGACCGCTCCCACCCGTACCGCCCCGGTTGGCGCTCCCCGTTCGTCCGCGGAGCTCATCCAGGCCGAGAGCCCGGTTCTCGCGCACAACTACCACCCGCTTCCCGTGGTGGTCGCGCGCGCCGAAGGGGTCTGGGTCGAGGACGTCGAGGGGCGCCGCTACCTCGACATGCTGGCCGGCTATTCGGCGCTCAACTTCGGCCATCGCCATCCGGCCCTGATCGAGGCCGCGCACCGCCAGCTCGACCAGCTCACCCTCACCTCGCGGGCGTTCCACAACGACCGGCTCGCCGGTTTCGCCGAGGGCCTCGCCGAGCTGACCGGCCTGGACATGGTGCTGCCGATGAACACCGGCGCCGAGGCGGTGGAGAGCGGCATCAAGGTGGCCCGCAAGTGGGCGTACGACGTCAAGGGCGTCCCGGCGGACCGGGCGACGATCGTGGTGGCGGGCGGCAACTTCCACGGCCGGACGACCACCATCGTCGGCTTCTCCGACGACGACACCGCCCGGGTCGGCTTCGGCCCCTTCGCCCCCGGCTTCCGCACCGTCCCCTACAACGACCTCGCCGCGCTGGAGGCGGCCCTGGACGAGACGACGGCCGCCGTGCTGATCGAGCCCATCCAGGGCGAGGCGGGCGTCCTGATCCCCGACGACGGCTACCTCACCGGCGTA
>Ga0207426_1002389_pt1 | contig 12105 bp, 10 predicted proteins | sample AraplaMF_Cvi_mMS_FD_184265 | JGI IMG/M metagenome (GOLD analysis project Ga0207426, IMG submission 184265) | Arabidopsis root microbial communities from the University of North Carolina, USA - plate scrape MF_Cvi_mMS (SPAdes) (version 2) | ecosystem: Host-associated > Plants > Roots > Endosphere...
CCGGCGGACTCACTTCGGCACCCGGGCGTCCCAGATCGCGCTCCCGCAAGTAAATGTAGAACCCGGCGCCGATGATGATCGCGGCGCCGACGAGCGTTGCGACCTGCGGCACGTCGCCGAACACGACGAAGCCGAAGATCACCGCCCAGATGATCATCGAATATTGATACGGCACGACCACGCTTGCCGGCGCGAGCTTGAGCGAGCGGTTGACGCAGAACAGCGCGGTCACCGAAATCAGCCCGGCGGCCGCGAAGAACACGAGGCTGCCCGGCGTCGGCGGCACCCAGTGGAACGCCGACAGCACCGCACCCAGCGAAAACGTGCCGACGAATTGCGATGAGGCCATCACGATGTCGGGCGTCTTGCGCAGGCTGCGCGTGATCAGCATCAGCGTCGCAAACGACAGGCTGCCGCCGAGCGCGATCAGCGCCGGCAGGCTGACCGTCTGCGCCGAGGGCCGCAGCGCGATCAGCACGCCGCAGAAGCCGACCAGGATCGCGGTCCAGCGCCGCCAGCCGACCTTCTCGCCCAGAAAGATCGCCGACATCGCGGTGACGAAAATGGGACCGGCGAGATAATAGGTGATGACGTCGGCGAGCGGCAGATAGACGGTCGCGAGAAAGAACGCGGCGACCTCCAGCGTCGACAGCACGACGCGAACGAGCTGCAGTCGCGGCCGCTCCAGGTGCCGAAACTGATGCCGCTGCTTCCAGATCATCGGCGACAGCAGCAGCAGCGCCGCGCAAGCGCGCAGGAACAGCAACTGCCCCACCGAATAGGTCCCGACCAGGAACTTGCCCATGGCATCGCCGAACGAGAACATGAAGATCGACAGCACCATGAGTGCAATGCCGGCCAACCGTGCCGAGCGCTCGTCATAGGCGGAGAGGTTCTTGAACAGGGGCATTAAAACGAGTGTGAGTTTGAGGACTCGTCATTGCGGAGAGAGCGTCGGCAAACGGCGACCAGAGTCGCTTGCGGTCGTTTTAATGACGTGGGCGGCCGCGACAAGCCTGCGCAAGCCGAATTGAACGGATTGTCGCACTCTTCGCGGCGCGGTAGCGATAGGCCGTCCACCAACGAAACGAACGCAAAAGACAACGAAAGAGCACGACATGACCGACTTCGACCCGGCCCGGCATCGCATGGTCCCCCAGCAACGCTGGTTCGAGGATTTCGTGGTCGGCGAGCGTTTCGTGATCCCGAGCCGGACCCAGACCTCCGCCGTGTTCGCGGCGTTCCAGACCGCAAGCGGCGACACCCATCCCGTCCATTACGATGTCGAATATTGCCGCAGCCACGGCATGCCGCATCTGCTGGCCCACGGCTTCCAGACCCTGATCCACACCGCACCCGGTGCCGGCCTGTTTCCGTTCATGGTCGAGGAATCGCTGGTCGGTTTCCTCGAGCAATCGAGCCGGTTCCTCAAGCCCGTCTATGCCGACGACACCATCTATCCCGCGCTCGAGGTCACCGAGCTGGTCCCGGGCCGGACCACCGGTACGGTGACGCTCAAAAGCACCGTGTACAACCAGCGCAAGGAATTGGTGCTGGAGGGTACGCAGAAATTCCTGATCCGCCGCCGCCCGACTGGTTAAGCAAGGGGCGACATTCGCGGAATTTCGGCCGATTTGCGGGGTCATCCGGGTTGCCGCGCCAGCCCTGCTGGCCTACCTATGGCCCATGAAATTCCTCGACGAAGCAAAGGTCTATATCCGCTCCGGTGACGGCGGGAACGGCTGCGTGGCGTTCCGCCGCGAGAAGTTCATTGAGTTCGGCGGTCCTTCCGGCGGCAATGGCGGCCGCGGCGGCAATGTCATCCTCGAGGTCGCCGACGGCCTCAACACGCTGATCGACTATCGCTATCAGCAGCACTTCAAGGCCCAGAAGGGCGAGAACGGCTCGGGCTCGGACCGCCACGGCGCCAACGGCAAGAACATCGTTCTGAAGGTCCCCATCGGCACCCAGATCTTCGACGAGGATCGCGAGACGCTGATCCACGACTTCACCAATGTCGGCGAAAAGTTTGTTCTCGCCGAGGGCGGCAATGGCGGCTTCGGCAACGCGCATTTCAAGACCTCGACGAACCGCGCGCCGCGCAACGCCAATCCCGGCCAGACCGGCGAGGAGCGCTGGATCTGGCTGCGGCTGAAGCTGATCGCGGATGCCGGCCTCGTCGGCATGCCCAATGCCGGCAAGTCGACCTTCCTCTCCAAGGTCAGCGCGGCGCGGCCGAAGATCGCCGACTATCCCTTCACCACGCTGCATCCGCAGCTCGGCGTCGTGAATGCCGACGGCCGCGAATTCGTGCTCGCCGACATTCCCGGACTGATCGAGGGCGCACATGAAGGCACGGGCCTCGGCGATCGATTCCTCGGCCATGTCGAGCGCTGCCGCGTGCTGCTGCATCTGATCGACGCCACCTGCGAGCATGCCGGCAAGGCCTACAAGACCGTGCGCAAGGAGCTCGACGCCTATGGCGGGCTGCTCACCGACAAGATCGAGATCGTCGCACTCAACAAGATCGACGCGGTGGATCCGGACGAGTTGAAGAAGCAGAAGGAGCGCCTCAAGCGCGCGGCGAAGAAGACGCCGCTGCTGCTGTCGGGCATCACCGGCGACGGCGTCAAGGAAGCGCTGCGCGCACTCGTCGAGGTGATCGGCGAGGCCCCGGTGTCGGCCAAGGCCAAGAGCGCGGCCGAAGCGGAGCCGTGGTCGGCGTAGTTGTCGTTCCCGCGAACGCGGGGACGACGGCGGAGTTTGTCGATGCGAGCCCGCGCATCACCGGCTTGTCATCGCCGCTCCGATAGCGCAGCATCGAACAATCAAGAAAATGCAGGGGCGAGGCATGGCGCGCGCGAAGAACGTTCTCTGGATCATGTGCGACCAGCTTCGCTATGATTATCTCGGCTGCACCGGCCATCCCACGCTGAAGACGCCGAACATCGACGCCATGGCGAAGCGCGGCGTGCTGTTCAGCAAGGCCTATGTGCAATCGCCGATCTGCGGGCCATCGCGGATGTCGTTCTACACCGGCCGCTACATGCGCTCGCACGGCTCGCACTGGAACGGCTGGCCGCTACGCGTTGGCGAGCCAACGCTCGGCGATCATCTCAAGAAAATCGGCGTGCGCAATGTGCTCGTCGGCAAGACCCACATGGCGCCCGATCTCGAAGGCATGAAGGCGCTCGGCATCCCACCGGAATCGATGATCGGCGTGCATGTCGCCGAATGCGGCTTTGAACCGTATGAGCGTGACGACGGCCTGCATCCGACCGGACGGCCGCGCCCGAAATACGACGAGTATCTGCGCCAGCAAGGCTTCGAGGCCACCAATCCATGGGAGCATTGGGCCAATTCAGGCGCTGCGGATGACGGCAGCCTGCAGAACGGCTGGCTGCTGGTGCACGCCGACAAGGCCGCGCGCGTGCCGGACGAGCATTCCGAGACGCCGTATATGACGCGACGCGCGATGGACTTCATCAGCGAGGCCGAGACTGACGGCAGGCCGTGGTGCCTGCATCTGTCCTATATCAAACCGCACTGGCCCTACATCGCGCCCGAACCTTACGCCAGCATGTATTCGACCGAGGACATGATCCCGGTGATCCGTTCCGAGCGCGAGCGGCAAAATCCGCACCCGGTGTTCGGCGCCTATATGGACATGCGCTACTCCCGCAACATGGCGCGCGACGAGGCCCGCGAGAAGGTGATCCCGACCTATATGGGCCTGATCACCCAGATCGACGACCAGATGGGCGCGCTGATGAAATTCCTGGGTGAGCGCGGCCTGCTGGACACCACCATGATCGTGTTCACCTCCGATCACGGCGACTATCTCGGCGATCACTGGATGGGCGAGAAGGATCTGTTCCACGAGCAGTCCGCGAAGATTCCGCTGATCGTCATCGATCCCTCCAGGGAAGCCGACGCCACGCGCGGCACGCGTAGCGATGCGCTGGTGGAGGGCATCGATCTGGCGCCGACCTTCGTCGATTATTTCGGCGGCAAGGTGCCCGGCCACATCCTCGAAGGGCGCTCGCTGCTGCCGCTGCTGCGCGGACCGACGCCGTCCGACTGGCGCAAGGTCGCCTTCTCCGAATACGACTACGCCATGCAGGACGTGCGATTGAAGCTGAACCAGCCGATCGAGCGCTGCCGCCTGTTCATGGTGTTCGACGGCCGCTGGAAATACATCCATGCCTCCGGCTTCCGCCCTATGCTGTATGACCTCGAAACCGATCCGGACGAGTATCTGGATCGCGGCGACGATCCCGAATGTGCCGGCATCGTCGCGCGATTGCAGGCCGAGCTGTTCGACTGGGCACTGCATCCCAACGACCACATCACCACGCCGCGCGAAAAGATCGCGAACTATGCCGACAACCAGCTCCAGGTGAAGGGTGGGATTTTGATCGGCATCTGGGACGAGGCTGAGCTCTCCGCGATCAAGGACGGGATCGCGCAGCGGACGAAACTCTAGGACCCTCATGGTGAGGAGGCGCAAAGCGCCGTCTCGAACCATGCAGGCCCGGCTCCAACAGTCGGGCCTTTCATCCTTCGAGACGCTTGCTTCGCAAGCTCCTCAGGATGAGGAGATAGAGCGGCTAGCAGTCAACCAGGCGTCCCTCAAATTCGGGTTTGCCTGGAACCAAAAAGAGCCGATACCACTCGATATCCTTCCGCTCAGCGAGTTCCGCATCCGAGAGCTTCGCGGTTTCGCCCAGACTCAACTGATCGATTCCGAGATTTTGCCCGGCCACGTAGATTGCGTAGTCGCCCCGCTCGACATCCGCAGAGATTACCGCGTCGTTGTCGATCACCGACATGACGTGAACCCGCCCGCTTCCCGAATGGAAATGCACGCAGGTGATCCGCTGCCACTCAGCCGGAGAAGGCGGCTGATCGCTCGACACCAGCTCTACCCAATGGTCATTGAGGTCAGATTGGGTACCGATCATGCGGAACGTCGGTGCGCCCGCAAAGCCCTGTTTGGTTTTCTCGTCATCCCAGTTTTCATCGGCGCCGAGCGGTCTGCGAGGATTGTCACACACGACGATCTGATAATGGCTTGCAAATACGCGCGCTGCACCGAGTAACCGCTGTGTCATGGCTCCGCAAACCAAATTCAATTCTCGATCTTGTACCCCGTCGCCTTCACGATCGGCTGCCAGAACGCCGTGTTCGCAGCCAGCTCCTTCGCTAATCCATCCGCGCTGCTGCCGACCGGGATCAACCCGATCGCGGTGAGCTTCTCCTTCACCTCGGGCTTGGCAAGCGCGGCGCTCGCGGCCGCGCCGAGCTTGCTGGCGAATTCCGGCGGACTGCCGGCGGGGAGCCACATGCCGTACCAGGCATCCGCAACGAGATCGATACCGCTCTCCTTCAGCGTCGGAACGTCGGGCGCGAATGGCGAACGCTCCGCGCTCGACACCGCGATGATCTTGACACCCTTGGCGCGGTGCTGCGGCAGCGCATCGGCCAGTGTCGTGATGCCGAAAGAAATATGGCCGCCGACGAGGTCGTTGAGGATCGGTGCGCTGCCGCGATAAGGCACGCGGGTCAGCGGGATGCCAAGATCCTTCTCCAGCTTGGAGCCCATGAAATGCGGGATGGTGCCGTTGCTCGGCACGCCGAACGAGGTCTTGTCCGGATGCGCCTTCAGCCAGGCGACGAAGCTCTTGAAATCGGCGGCATCGATCCCGGGCCCGATCACGAGCGCGAATTCGAACCGCGCCAGCAGCGACACCGGCATGAAGTCCTTCGCCGTATCGAAGCTCGGTGTCGTCTCCACCATCGGCAGCAGGTACATCGTGGGACCCGTCGTCACCAGCACCATGCTGCCGTCGGAGGCGCCGCCCTTCACCGCCTTGATGCCGATCAGTCCGTCGCCGCCGGTGCGGTTCTCGACCACGATGGTCCGCTGCAGCGCCGGCGCCATCTCCTGGGCGATCAGTCGGCACAGCGTGTCGCCGCCGGCTCCCGCCGCAAACGGAAAGATGATCTTGGTCAGCCCGGCCTGCGTTTGCGCCGCGCCTGCCTGTGCCAGCAGCGGCAGTCCGAGAGCTCCGGTGATGAAATTGCGGCGATCCATTCGTGTCCTCTCCCGGTCCATTATTGGTTGGCGGCATTAGAACCGCGCCGGCGTGTAAGACAAGCACCGTTTACCATTCCACCCGCCTTGCGCTGGCCATCGTCCTGCTGCAAAAGCAGGCCTCCAGCCGGCGCCGCCTGTCGCTCCGCCGTTTTCAGAGCAATCCCTTAGCGCCAAAATACCAGCTCATGGCCAGCCCCGAACTCAGTCAATTCCGCCGCATCGTCGTCAAGGTCGGCTCCGCGCTGCTGGTCGATTCCGACAAGGGCGAGGTTCGCGCGTCCTGGCTCGCCGCGCTCGCCGCCGACATGGCCAAGCTGCACAAGGAGGGCCGCGACGTCCTCGTGGTGTCCTCGGGCTCGATCGCGCTCGGCCGGAGCCGGCTCAAGCTGCCGCGCGGGCCGCTGAAGCTGGAAGAAAGTCAGGCTGCGGCTGCCGTCGGACAGATCGCGCTGGCGCGGATCTGGTCCGAGGTGCTCGGCGCGCACGACATCGGCGCCGGACAGATTCTGGTCACGCTCCAGGATACCGAGGAGCGCCGCCGCTATCTCAATGCGCGCTCCACCATCGGCAAGCTCCTGGAATGGCGCGCCATCCCCGTGATCAACGAGAACGACACGGTCGCCACCACCGAGATCCGCTACGGCGACAATGACCGCCTCGCCGCGCGCGTCGCTACCATGGCGAGCGCGGATCTGCTGGTGCTGCTCTCCGACATCGACGGGCTCTACGACGCCCCGCCGAAGAACAATCCGAACGCAAGGCTGATCCCCGTCGTCGACAGCATCTCCTCGGAGATCGAGGCGGTCGCGGGCGACGCCGAGTCCGAGCTGTCGCGCGGCGGCATGCGCACCAAGGTCGAGGCGGCCAAGATCGCGACGACCGGCGGCACGCATATGCTGATCGCCTCGGGCAAGATCGAGCATCCGCTGCAGGCGATCGCCGATGGCGGCCGCTGCACCTGGTTCCTGACGCCGGCCAATCCCATCACCTCGCGCAAGCGCTGGATCGCGGGCTCGCTGGAGCCGAAGGGCACGCTGACGATCGATGCCGGCGCGGTCGCCGCGCTGCGCGCCGGCGCCAGCCTGCTGCCGGCAGGCGTCATCAAGGTCGAGGGCCAGTTCGCCCGCGGCGATGCCGTGATCGTGCGCGGCCCCGACACCAGCGAAGTCGGCCGCGGCCTGATCGCCTACGACGCCGACGATGCCGAGCGGATCAAGGGTCGCTCCTCGCCCGACGTGATGGCCATTTTGGGCATCAGCGGCCGGTCGGAGATGATCCACCGGGATGATCTGGTGATGGGCGGGTAAGGGCTCGTCAGGCACGCAGGCCGTCATGCCCGGGCCTGTCCCGGGCATCCACGTTCTTTCTTGCCGGTGGCAAGGCGTGGATGGCCGGGACAAGCCCGGCCATGACGCCGGAGATGGGCCATTGGCCGATCCGGTGGCGCCAACCGGGCCCCTGCCATACCCTCCCTGCCCTTCGCAAAAGCGGGATTTCCGTGCTAGGACACCGCCTTAGCAAGAGGTTTTGACCCCATGGCCGCCCCCCTGAAAGCCGTTGACGGCACTGCCGATCTTCAGGCGCTGATGTCCGATCTCGCTAGCCGTGCCCGCGCCGCCGCGCGGGTGCTGGCGCTCGCGCCGCCGGAGCAGAAGAACCGGGCGCTGGAGGCGATGGAGCGGGCGATCCGCGCGAACGCAGCCGCGATCCTCGCCGCCAATGCCGAGGACGTCGCGGACGCCAAGGCCTCGGGCACCATGATCGCGTCATTCATCGACCGCCTGACGCTGACGCCGGCGCGTGTCGAGTCGATGGCCGAGGGCATTGCCGTCGTGCGCGGCATCGGCGACCCCGTCGGCATCGTCACCGAGAGCTGGGAGCGCCCGAACGGCATGACCATCGAGCGCGTGCGGGTGCCGCTCGGCGTCGTCGGCGTGATCTTCGAGAGCCGGCCCAATGTCGCCGCAGATGCCGGCGTGCTGTGCCTGAAGTCCGGCAACGCCGTAATCCTGCGCGGCGGCTCCGACAGTTTCCGCTCCTGCCGCGCCATTCATGATTGCCTGGTGCAGGGCCTGCGCGAAGCCGGCCTGCCCGAGGCCGCGATTACACTGGTGCCGACGCGCGACCGCGCCGCGGTCGGCATGATGCTGTCGGGTCTCAACGGTTCGATCGACGTGATCGTGCCGCGTGGCGGCAAGAGCCTCGTTGCGCGCGTCGAGCAAGAGGCGCGCGTGCCCGTGTTCGCGCATCTCGAAGGCGTCAACCACGTCTATATCGATGCCAGCGCCGACCTCGCCATGGCGAAGTCGATCGTGCTGAACGCCAAGATGCGCCGCACCGGCGTCTGCGGCGCGGCCGAGACGCTGCTGGTCGATCGCGCCGCCGCGGCCAAGACCCTCAAGCCGCTGGTCGAGATGCTGATCGAGGCCGGTTGCGAGGTGCGCGGCGACGACGCCGTGCAGAAGAGCGATGCACGCGTCAAGCCTGCCACCGAAGATGATTGGGACACGGAGTACCTGGACGCGATCATCGCGGCGAAGGTGGTCGACGGCGTCGACGGCGCGATCGCGCACATCCAGACCCACGGCTCGCACCACACCGATGCGATCGTGAGTGCGGACGAGGCTGCGGCGGAGAAATTCCTGAGCGAGGTCGATTCCGCGATCGTTCTGCACAACGCCTCGACGCAGTTCGCCGACGGCGGCGAGTTCGGGTTCGGCGCCGAGATCGGCATCGCGACCGGACGCTTTCACGCCCGCGGCCCTGTCGGTGCCGAGCAGTTGACGAGCTTCAAATATCGCGTCCACGGCACCGGGCAGACGCGGCCGTAAGCAACGTCGTGAGGCGTGGGGGCATTGAGTAACAATTTCGTCGCGCCGCGTTTCTTTGCGCAGGCTATACCGCCCTACACTGAAGGCATGCGCATCGGCCTGCTCGGCGGCTCGTTCAATCCGCCACACCAGGCCCATCGCGCGATCAGCCAGTTCGCGCTGAAACGTCTCCAGCTCGATCGCGTCTGGTGGTTGGTGACACCAGGCAATCCGCTCAAGGAGAATGGCAATCTGCATGAGCTCGGCGAGCGCATGCAGGCCGCGCGCGACGTCGCCGACGACCCCAGGATCGAGGTGAGCTGTCTCGAATCCGTCATTCGCACCCGTTATACTATCGACACGATCAACACCTTGCGCCGCCGTCTCTCGGGCCTGCGCTTTGTCTGGATCATGGGCGCCGACAACCTCGCTCAATTCCATCGTTGGCAGCACTGGCGGCGCATCGCCGACCAGGTGCCGATGGCGGTCATCGATCGCCCGCCGCAGAGTTTTCGCGCCCTCGCCTCGCCCGCCGCCAACGCGCTTGCCCGCTACCGGCTGCCGGAGAATAAGGCAGCATTGCTTGCGGATCAGGCGGCGCCGGCCTGGGTCTTTCTGACCGGATTGAAGCTCAATCTCTCCTCGACCGGCCTGCGGAACCCGGACGGGAGCTGGAAAGGTACGAAGTGATACAGACCGTGCGGAGGTGTGGGCTCCGGACCGTCTGGCATATTGAAACCCTTAACCCCACATGATGTAGTGTAACCAGTGAGCGCTGGATTCGGCGTTCGCGATACAGTGAAAGGAATGGTCCCTGACCACATCTGTATTGTCCAAGACGGCTTCATCGAAGTCTGTTTTACCCAAGGCAAAACCGGCGCGTAAAACTTCGACCAAAGCCGCAGCCTTGCAGGCGCAACCCGACGCCGACAAGACGCTGAGCCTGATCCTCTCCCGCCTCGAGGACATGAAGGCGGAAGAGACGGTCACCATCGACCTTCGCGGCAAATCGGCATACTCCGACTACATGATCGTCACCACTGGCCGGGTGAACCGGCACGTCGGCGCGATCGCGGAGAACGTTGCCAAGGGCCTCAAGGAAAACGGCATCAAGAACATCCACGTCGAGGGCTTGCCCAATTGCGACTGGGTGCTGATCGATTCCGGCGATGTGATCGTGCACGTGTTCCGGCCCGAAGTCCGCGAGTTCTACAACCTCGAGCGGTTGTACACGCAGGGCCCAGGGGCTGCGAAAGCGATCTAGGCTCATCGAGCCGATTTCGAATCGGCTGACGCGCATGCTAGCGTCGTGCGCGCGCAATCTGCGCGCGGGCTCAAAACACGACTTCGAAGAACTCATGCGCGTTGCTGTCATTGCGGTGGGCCGGCTCAAGCAGGGCCCCGAACGGGAGCTTGCCGACCGCTATTTCGAGCGGTTCGATGAGGCCGGCCGCAAGCTCGGATTCCGCGAACTCCTGGTCCACGAAATCCCCGAAAGCCGCGCGCGCGATACCGCGACGCGGATGGCCGAAGAGGCCGCGGCGATCTCGGCGCACATTCCGGAAAAATCGATCCTGGTGGCCATGGACGAGCGCGGCCAGAATCTCGACTCCACCGTATTCGCACGGCATCTCGGGCGCTGGCGCGACGAGGGGGCCGGACATACTATCTTCGTGATCGGAGGGGCGGACGGACTTTCGCCCGAATTGCGCCGTAAGGCCAAGCTCGCGATCGCGTTCGGCTCCGCGACCTGGCCGCATCAAATGGTCCGCGTCATGCTTCTGGAACAGCTATATCGGGCCGCCACCATTCTGGCCGGCCATCCCTATCACCGCGCGTGATCCGCGCCACAACGAGCACCTTTGCCTGACGCGATGCGAGCGCCCGCCCTCAACCTGCTGCTGATCGCCGGCCTCGCGGGCACAAGCTTCGCGCAAGCTTGCATAAGCCTCGCGCAAGCTCAGACCGCGGCCCCCGCACCTCAGACTGCTGCCGTCTCGCCCGACGCGATCAAGCAGCGCGAGCAGGAGCTGGAAGCCGCGCGCGCACGGCAGAAGAGCGCGGAAGAGGCCCAGGCCAAGCTCAAGGCCGAGATCTCATCGCTCGGCCAGGACCGCACCAAGCTCAATCAGCAATTGATCGACACCGCCGCCAATGTGCGCGGTGTCGAGACCAAGATCGACGAGACCGAAACGCGGCTGCGCACGCTGAACGGCCGCGAGCAGCAGATGCGCGCCTCGCTCGACTCACGCCGCGCCGACATCGTCGAAGTACTGGCGGCCCTGCAGCGCGCCGGACGGCGCACCCCACCGGCGCTGCTGGTGCGCCCCGAAGACGCGCTGCAATCGTTGCGCACCGCCATGCTGCTCGGGGCCGTCGTCCCCGAGTTGCGCGGCCGTGCCGAGAAGATCGCGGGCGAGCTCGGCGAACTGGTTTCGCTGCGCAAGAACATCGCCGGCGAGCGCGACCAGCTCGCCATCGACCGTGACAAGGTTCGCGACGACCAGACCCGGCTGACCGCCCTGGTCGACGAACGGCAGCGCCAGCAGTCGTCGCGCGAAAAGGACCTCGATGCCGAGAACGCGCGCGCCATCGCGCTGTCGAAGCAGGTCGGCGATCTCCAGGGCCTGATCACCAAGATGGAGCAGGACCTGCAGAGCGCCGCCAAGGCGGCCGAAAAGGCAGCCGAGGCTGCCAAGCTGGCCGAGGCCAAGGCGGCCGCGAGCGCCAAGCCCGGCCCGGGCGCGTTCAAGGACCGGTCCCGGACCACCCCGGCGATCGCCTTCGGCTCGGCCAAGGGCCTCCTGCCTCTTCCGGTTAACGGTAACAAGATCAGGGATTTTGGCGGTTCCGACGGCGTCGGCGGGGTCCAGAAGGGCATTTCGCTGGCCAGCAAGCCCGGCGCGCAGGTCACGACGCCGTGCGACGGTTGGGTGGTCTATTCCGGCCCCTTCCGCAGCTATGGACAACTCTTGATCCTCAACGCCGGTGGCGGGTATCATGTCCTGATCGCCGGGATGGAGCGCATTTCGGTCAACATCGGTCAGTTTGTGCTCACGGGGGAGCCGGTCGCGACCATGGGGTCGACCTCTCAAGTCGCCTCCATTCTCGCCACGAACGCGAGTCAACCTGTGCTGTATGTCGAGTTCCGCAAAGACGGCACTCCAATCGATCCAGGCCCATGGTGGGCCGCAA
>Ga0207426_1002390_pt1 | contig 12103 bp, 11 predicted proteins | sample AraplaMF_Cvi_mMS_FD_184265 | JGI IMG/M metagenome (GOLD analysis project Ga0207426, IMG submission 184265) | Arabidopsis root microbial communities from the University of North Carolina, USA - plate scrape MF_Cvi_mMS (SPAdes) (version 2) | ecosystem: Host-associated > Plants > Roots > Endosphere...
CGCGCATCTTCGACTGGTCGAACAAGATGGTCGCGTACGACGATCCCGAACTGGCCATCACCGAAGAGGTCGGCCTGAACGCGGCCACGGAGCTGATCTCGTACGCGATGAACCTTGCCGCGGTGCGCAAGGAATGCCCGGCCAAGGACATCGTCAGCCAACTGGTGGCGGCGGAGCACGAAGGGAACCTCGGCTCCGACGAGTTCGGCTTCTTCGTGCTGTTGCTGGCGGTGGCCGGCAACGAGACCACGCGTAACGCGATCACGCACGGGATGCATGCCTTCCTCACCCATCCCGGCCAGTGGGAGCTCTACAAGCGCGAGCGTCCCGAGACGGCGGCCGAGGAGATCGTGCGGTGGGCGACCCCGGTGGTCTCCTTCCAGCGCACCGCCACCCAGGACACCGAGCTGGGTGGCGTGAAGATCAAGAAGGGCCAGCGGGTGGGGATCTTCTACTCCTCCGCCAACAACGACCCGGAGGTGTTCGACCGCCCCGAGGTCTTCGACATCACCCGGGACCCCAACCCCCACCTGGGATTCGGCGGCGGTGGCCCGCACTTCTGCCTCGGCAAGTCGCTCGCGGTCCTGGAGATCAACCTGATCTTCGGCGCCCTCGCGGACGCCATGCCCGATATCTCCCTGGCGGGCGACCCGCGCCGGCTCCGCTCGGCCTGGCTCAACGGCGTCAAGGAACTCCAGGTTCACTACGGTTGACGGCGGCGCCGCTGCGCAAGGCTGCGGCAGCGGAGACGACCGGCATACGGGCGGGACGCTCACCCCGATCGCGTGGGGTGGGCGTCCCGCCGGTGCGTGGCCCCATGGGCGGCCGTGGCGCTTCTCCACCTGCCCGTAGTAGCCGCTGACCGCCACCCGGTATGCACGAAGACGTGCCGGGGGAAAGCCGGACCAGCGGTATGTCCGAAACCAGTTCCTCCCTCAACCTTGCCAGCCGTCATTGGCAGACTTACATTCAACTCGCCAGTAACAACTCGGCAGTTCACCCTCCGGCGCGCGCTCGTTCCGCACCGCCCGCGCCCGAGCCGCACGCTCCCCCCTGCGCTCACCCCGGCCTCTCCGCGCGCCCTCCGCACCACGCGCCACCCTGCGCCCCACGCATCCCCCCACACGTTTCGACACGTGCGCTCCACCGCTCTTCGAAGGGGACATACCACTATGAAAGATGCACACGGCAGACCTGTCACGGGACGCATCAGCTGGCGGAAGTTCGCCGTGCTGTCCGTCCCGGCGCTCGCCGGCACCGCCGCCCTGGGCATCGCCCTGGCCAATGGGGCACTGGCGGCGTCATTCGCCGTCTCGGGACAGCAGTTCAAGGTCTCCGCGGACAGCCTCAAGGGCGACGGCTTCGCCCAGTACGGCAGTGTGGACACGAACGCCAGGGGAGATCTCCTGCCGGTCGCCGTCACCGCCATCAAGACCGCCCAGCTGGACCATCTGTGCCAGTCGGTCGTCACTCATCTGCCCGTCGTCGGCGATATCTCGCTCAACCTGAGCGCCGGTACGGGCAGCACGCCCGTCGAGGCCACCGATCTGTTCGTGGACGCCACCCAGCTCTCCGGCAACGCGTCCTTCCACGGGATCGAGATCGGCCGGGACGCCTCCACCCTCGACAAGGGACCGGACGGCGCCCAGGGCATGCAGGACCTCTTCGCCCAGCAGGCCGATGACGTCAGCATCAGCAAGCTGCGGCAGACCGCCTGGGCCACCAACGCGGGGACCTTCAAGCTGTCCGGTCTGAGCATGAAGATCTCCAAGGGCAAGAAGGAATGCTTCTGACCTGGCGGCGCTGGCGGCGCGGACGGCCCTTCTGGGGCGGTCTGCTGGCCGTCGTCGCCGGCGCCGAGATCTGTGCCATCCCCCTGGCACCGCTGAAGATCATGCTGCAACAGGGGATCGCCGGCATCCCGTCGGTCCTGATGGGGCTGGTGATGATCGTGATGGGGCTCTCGGCGTGGTTCGCGCCGTATTACCGGGGCCTCGCGGGCGTGCTGACCGTGCTGTGCGCGGCGGCCGCGCTGGTGATGTCCAACCTCGGCGGCTTTCTGATCGGCACCGTCATCGGCATCCTCGGCGGCTCGATGATCTTCGCCTGGCAGCCGGTCGCCCCGACGGAACCCGAAACCCCGGAGGCGCCCGGGACCGCGCCCGCGCCCTGCGAGCACTAGGGCGTCCGCCACGCCCGGCCCCCGTACACCGTCCGCCCGTACGCGTACCCCACGCCTCCGTCCGCGTACGGGGCGGACCGCTGCCCGTACACCTCTCCTCCGGCACCACACCCCTCAGAAGGAGAACCACGATGACGATGTCGCACCCCACCCGTCGTACGCCCCGTCAGCGCGCCTTACGCACCGCCGGCACCGGAGTCGTCGCGGCGCTCGGCCTGGCGCTCGCCGTGACGAGCCCCGCGACCGCCCAGCCGTCCGGAACGCCGTCCGCCGCCGCGCCGTCCACGACCGTGAGCCCCGCCGGTCACGGCTTCACCGCCATGCTCAGCGGCAAGGCCACCTTCAAGGCCGGTTCGGTGACCGTCACCTGTAAGACCTCGGTCTCCAGTGGGCAGGTCCCGGCGGCGCCCGGTAACCAGAACCCGGCCGGGCCGGTGAGCAGTTCCACCACCCCGGCGTCCTACGGCTCCTGCACGACGAGCATGCCGGGCGTCGGCGCGACCGTCACCACGACCGGCACCTGGGGCGTGGCCATGCAGTACGGGACGCCGGTGACCGCCGGACTGACCATCCCGGCCGGCGGGTTCGTGCTCCAGACCAGCGGGCTGGCGTCCTGCACGGTGACGGCGGCACCCACCTCGGCGGCAACGGTGAACGGCAGTTGGACCAACGGCGCGCCGTCCACCCTCACCTTCACCAACGCGTCGGTGCCGGTGAAGGTGGTGGGCGGTTTCGGCTGCCCGACCAGCGCGACCAGCTCGACGTTCAACGCCGCCTACACGGTGAGCGACACCACCGATCCCGCCTCCCAGATCACCGTCACCGGCTGAGCGCCCGCTGAGCCAGGGGTGACGGCCGTTCCCCGAGCGGGCGTCACCCTCTCAGCGTGCGCTCAACCCGACGGCCGCCATGGTCACCAGCGCGACCACGGCCACCGTGCCGGCCAGGAGCCCGGTGATCAGCCGGCGCCGCAGGGCCCGGTAGACGCCTTCGTATTCGGTCCGCAAAGCGGCGCTGCGGGCCGCGATGCGCTCCAGGTAGGCCCGGGACGTCTCGCGCTGGTCCTGGCAGTAGCGCAGCTCCACTTCCCGCCGCTGGGTATCGGTGAGCCAGGGCAGGCCGGCGCAGAAGTCCGCCGCGCGGCTACGTGCCCGGTCCTTCTCCGCCTCCCAGAGGAGAAATCCCTCGATCTCGTTGACGGCCTGGTCCAGCTGCATTTCCGCGGCCCTCCGCATTCCTCCACCACTCCCCGTCCCGGCGGCCTTCCGCATGTCTTCGCCCATCCGCGTGCCCTCGCTCATGTGCGTGCCCCGATTTCGGTGGCGGCGTCCTCGGCGTCCGCCATGGCGGCGATCCCGTGCGCGATCTCCGGGTGGTGCAGGTCGAATGCCGGGGATTCGGAGCGAATGCGCGGCAGGGTGCGGAAGTTGTGCCGCGGCGGCGGGCAGGACGTCGCCCATTCCAGCGAGCGGCCGTATCCCCAGGGGTCGTCGGTCTCGACCTTCTCGCCGTACTTCGCGGTCTTCCAGACGTTGTAGAGGAACGGCAGCAGGGAGAGTCCGAGGAGGAAGGAGAAGAGGGTGGAGACGGTGTTCAGGGCAGTGAATCCATCGGCGGCGAGATAGTCGGGAATGCGGCGCACCATACCTTCCGCGCCGAGCCAGTGCTGGACGAGGAAGGTGCCGTGGAAACCCACGAACAGCGTCCAGAACGTGATCTTGCCGAGCCGCTCGTCCAGCATCTTGCCGGTGAACTTCGGCCACCAGAAGTGGAAGCCGGAGAACATCGCGAAGACGACCGTACCGAACACCACGTAGTGGAAGTGCGCCACGACGAAGTACGAGTCGGAGATGTGGAAGTCCATCGGCGGCGAAGCCAGGATCACACCGGTCAGACCACCGAACGTGAAGGTGATCAGGAAGCCGATCGCCCACAGCATCGGCGTCTCGAAGGACAGCGAGCCCTTCCACATCGTGCCGATCCAGTTGAAGAACTTCACACCGGTCGGCACCGCGATCAGGAACGTCATGAACGAGAAGAACGGCAACAGCACGCCGCCCGTCACATACATGTGGTGCGCCCACACCGTGACCGAAAGACCGGCGATCGAAATCGTCGCCGCGATCAGACCGATGTAACCGAACATCGGCTTCCGCGAGAACACCGGAATGACCTCGGAAATGATGCCGAAGAACGGCAGCGCGATGATGTACACCTCGGGATGACCGAAGAACCAGAAGAGGTGCTGCCACAGCAGCGCCCCGCCATTGGCCGCATCGAAGACATGCGCACCGAATTCACGGTCCGCCTCCAGCGCGAACAGCGCCGCCGCCAGCACCGGGAAGGCCAGCAGCACCAGCACACCGGTCAGCAGCACGTTCCAGGTGAAGATCGGCATCCGGAACATCGTCATGCCGGGTGCCCGCATGCAGATGATCGTGGTGATGAAGTTGACCGAACCGAGGATCGTGCCGAACCCGGAGAAGGCCAGACCCATGATCCACATGTCGGCGCCGACGCCCGGCGAGCGGACCGCGTCCGACAGCGGGGAGTAGGCGAACCAGCCGAAGTCGGCCGCACCCTGCGGGGTGAGGAAGCCGGCCACCGCGATCAGCGAGCCGAAGAGGTAGAGCCAGTAGGCGAACATGTTCAGCCGCGGGAACGCCACATCGGGCGCGCCGATCTGGAGCGGCATGATCCAGTTCGCGAATCCGGCGAACAGCGGCGTCGCGAACATCAGCAGCATGATCGTGCCGTGCATCGTGAACGCCTGGTTGAACTGCTCGTTCGACATGATCTGCGTGCCGGGACGGGCCAGCTCGGCGCGCATGAGCAGCGCCATCAGGCCGCCGACGCAGAAGAACGCGAACGACGTGACCAGGTACATCGTGCCGATCGTCTTGTGGTCAGTGGTCGTCAGCCACTTCACGACGGCGATGCCGGGTTGCTTCTTGCGTACGGGCGGTGCTGCCGGAGCCGTATCGGCGGCGGCACCCTGAGGTTCGTTGAGGATGCTCACTGGTTCTTGGTCTCCGCATTCCTGGCGTGATCCGACTGCTCGATGCCCGCCGGCAGGTATCCGGTCTGGCCCTTCTTCGCCAGGTCCTTCAGGTGCTCCTGGTACCGCTCAGGGGAGACAACCTTGACGTTGAAGAGCATCCGGGAGTGGTCGACACCACAGAGCTCGGCGCACTTGCCCATGAAGGTGCCCTCCTTGTTCGGAGTCACCTCGAAGACGTTGGTGTGGCCCGGGATGACGTCCTGCTTCATCAGGAACGGCACCACCCAGAAGGAGTGGATGACGTCACGAGAGGTCAGCACGAACTGAACCGTCTCGCCCTTCGGCAGCCACAGGGTCGGACCGGGGTTGCCGGTCTGCGGGTTCCGCGTACCCGGGTTGCCCACGTCGTAGACGCCGTCCGCACCGGCCGGCGCGGACTTCTTCCACTTGTCCGGGATCGCGTCGAGCGCGCTGGAGTCGATCGCCGAGGTCGACTTGTTGCCGTCCGTGTTCTCCAGGTAGTTGAACGCCCAGCTCCACTGGAAGCCGACCACGTTCACGACGTGGTCCGGCTTCTTGGAAGTCTTGAGGAGTGCGCTCTCATCACGTGCGGTGAAGTAGAAAAGCACCGCAATGATGATGAACGGCACGATCGTGTACAACGCCTCGATCGGCATGTTGTACCGGGTCTGCGCGGGGACCTCCACCTTGGTCCTGCTGCGGCGGTGGAAGATCACGCTCCAGATGATCAGGCCCCACACCAGCACGCCCGTTGCGAGGGCGGCGGCCCAGGAGCCCTGCCAAAGAGAGAGGATCCGCGGCGCCTCGTCGGTGACGGGCGTTGGCATGCCGAGGCGGGGGAAGTCCTTATATGTGCAACCAGTCGCGGTCGCCAGGACCAGGCCCGCAGCAAGCACCTGCGGCAGCTTCCGCCGCATCGGGCGCCGCGACGAGCGGTCGGAGCCGTTGGGACTCACGTAGCGCCTTCCCGAGAGTCTCGCCCGCGAGACCGGCTGCGGCCGTCTCGCTGGTCGGTCGCCGGCCCTGGCGCGGGCAGGGGTTTGGATGTTTATGCGGACCAAACCCTACTGGACGCTATTTGGGGTCGCGCGGGGAGGGTGCCCAACGCGCCGCGTCGCACCCCTAAGGGGTGGCCGAGGCCGGTGGGAGAGGGCCTCCGGAGCCCCGATTACCCGCTTTCACCAGGCATCTGACGCCGCGCCCGGCACCGGCGCCGACCGCTCCCCCGGCGGGCGCCGGCCCCTCCCGTCCCCGCGGGACCGGGTCCCCGCACTCCCGCCCGGCCGGGTGGGCGGCCCGCTCCCCGGAAGGAGAGGACTAACGTCTCGTATGTGCCCTACTTCGACGCGGCGTCCGCCGCCCCGCTGCATCCCGTCGCCCGTGAGGCCCTGCTCGCCTCGCTGGACGAAGGCTGGGCCGACCCGGCCCGCCTCTACCGCGAGGGGCGGCGCGCCCGGCTGCTGCTGAACGCGGCACGGGAGGCCGCGGCCGAGGCGGTGGGCTGCCGCCCGGACGAAGTGGTTTTCACCCCTTCGGGGACGCAGGCGGTGCACTCGGGAGTCTCGGGGGCGCTGGCGGCCCGCCGCCGTGCCGGTCGCCGGCTGCTGCACTCCGCCGTCGAGCACTCCGCCGTCCTGCATGCCGCCGAGGTCCATACGGCGGCCGGCGGCAGCCGCACGGAGCTGGCGGTGGACCGTACGGGCCGGGTGGCGGCCAGGGACGTCGCCGCCGCGCTGAGCCCGGACACCGCGCTGGTCTGTCTCCAGTCCGCCAACCACGAGGTCGGGACCGAACAGCCGGTCGAGGAGGTGGCCGCGCTCTGCCAGGAGGCAGGCGTACCCCTCCTGGTGGACGCCGCGCAGTCGCTCCCCTGGGGGCCGGTGCCCGGTGGCTGGTCGCTGCTGGCGGCGAGCGCCCACAAGTGGGGCGGCCCGCCCGGGGTGGGGCTGCTCGCGGTCCGCAAGGGGACCCGGTTCGCCCCGCAGGGGCCGCGGGACGAGCGCGAGGCGGGCCGCAGCCCGGGGTTCGAGAACATCCCGGCGATCGTGGCCGCCGCGGCGTCGCTGCGCGCGCTGCGGGCGGGCCAGGAGACCGCCACCGAGGCGGCGCGGCTGCGGCAGCTGGTGGACCGGATCCGGACCCGGGTGCCGGAACTGGTCCCCGATGTGGAGGTGGTCGGCCATCCGGTGCACCGCCTCCCCCACCTCGTGACCTTCTCCTGCCTCTACGTCGACGGGGAGGCGCTGCTGCACGAGCTCGACCGGGCGGGCTTCTCGGTGTCGTCCGGCTCGTCCTGTACGTCCAGCACGCTGACGCCGAGCCATGTACTGCGCGCCATGGGCGTGCTGTCCGAGGGCAATGTGCGGGTCTCGCTGCCGTACGGCACGGACGAGGCGGAGGTGGAGCGCTTCCTGGAGGTGCTGCCGACGGTGGTGCGCTCGGTGCGCGAGCGGCTGGGCGTCCCGGCGGCGGGGCGGAAGACGGCGGCAGAGCGGGAGACGGCGACGGCTACGGCCGTCGGGGGGACGGAAGCGGCCCCGGCAGCGGCGGCCGAGGAGCCCGGTGAGCCCGTGACCTCCGCCGAACCGGCCGGACTGGTCGTCGACTCGCTCGGCAAGCGCTGCCCGCTCCCGGTGATCGAGCTGGCGAAGGCGATCCTGGAGGTACCCGTCGGCGGGACGGTGACGGTGCTCGCCGACGACGAGGCCGCCCGGCTGGACATCCCGGCCTGGTGCGCCATGCGCGAGCAGGAGTACGTGGGTGAGCGGGCGGCCGAGCGCGGCGCCGCGTATCTCGTGCGGCGCCGCGCCTGACCGGGCGGTTCAGACCAGGTGCTGCTGGACCTCGGCGGCGGCCTCGTGGCCGTAGGCCTTGGTGAAGCGGTCCATGAAGTGGCTGCGGTGCAGCTCGTACTCCTGGGTGCCGACGGTCTCGATGACCAGCGTCGCCAGCATGCAGCCGATCTGCGCGGCGCGCTCCGGGCCGACGCCCCAGGCCAGACCGGACAGGAAGCCGGCGCGGAAGGCGTCACCGACGCCGGTCGGGTCGGCCTTGGCGTTCTCCTCCGGGACACCGACCTCGATGGCCGGCTCGCCGACCCGCTCGATGCGGACGCCGTTGGCGCCGAGGGTGGTGACGCGGGTGCCGACCTTGGCGAGGATCTCCTCGTCGGTCCAGCCGGTCTTGGACTCGATCAGGCCCTTCTCGTACTCGTTGGAGAAGAGGTAGGCGGCGCCCTCCATGAGGGTGCGGATGGCGTCGCCGTCCATCCGGGCGATCTGCTGGGAGAAGTCGGCCCCGAAGGCGATACCGCGGCTGCGGCACTCCTCGGTGTGGCGGATCATCGCCTCGGGGTCGTCCGCACCGATCAGGACGAGGTCGAGGCCGCCGACCCGCTCGGCCACGTGCTGGAGCTCGATCAGCCGGGCCTCGCTCATCGCGCCGGTGTAGAACGACCCGATCTGGTTGTGGTCGGCGTCGGTGGTGCACACGAAGCGGGCGGTGTGCAGCACCTCGGAGATGCGGACGGAGCGGGTGTCGACGCCATGGCGGTCGAGCCAGGCGCGGTACTCCTCGAAGTCGTTGCCGGCGGCACCGACCAGGATCGGCTCGGTGCCGAGCTGGCCCATGCCGAAGCAGATGTTGGCGGCGACGCCGCCGCGGCGGACGTCCAGCTGGTCGACCAGGAACGAGAGGGAGACCGTATGCAGCTGGTCGGCGACCAGCTGATCGGCGAAGCGGCCGGGGAAGGTCATCAGGTGGTCGGTGGCGATGGAGCCGGTGACTGCGATACGCACGACGGGTCTGCTCCTGCGGAAGGCGGAGGGACGGGCGGACGTGAAGCAACGCTACCCCGCGAGGTCGCGCGCCACCCGGTCATCCCGGACACTTGGAACCACTGAAACTACCCAATAGTAGGCCTTTCTCCTCGATACTCAGCTGCGTACGGTGCCCCTATGACCAAGCCTGTGAAAGCCGTCACACCGCGCCACGGCGCCTCCCCCGACCCGCAGGAACCGGAGTCGCTCGACGAGCTGCGCGGCGACTGCGCGCGGATGGCGGGCCAATGGAAGGCCGGCCGGCGCTCAGCACCCACCCCGGGACGCGCCACCGATCTGCACGGCATCAAGGTCCCCTCCTCCTCCGCCGCCCTCGTGGACGGAATGTCCGAGTACGGCGACTGAAGTCCGACCCGCGGCCGCCGCAGCGCGTGCCAGGGGGGAACCGCACACGCCCCCGCCCCGTCCCATCGGCGTCCACCTCATGGAGGATGGCACGTCAGATGTTCAGCGGAGCTGAAGGAGCGATGCGGTGAACACCGAGGACAGCACCGACACGAACCCCAAGGAGCGCAAGCGGCGCACCCCGCTGGTGGCCGCCTCGATGGCCGCCGCGGTGCTGCTGGCCGGGGGCGGCGCGGCGTACTGGGCCTCGTCCGCGTCCAGCAGCGAGAGCTCCGGCGCGGGCTCCGCGGCCAAGGGCGACCCGCCGCCGCTCGCACTCGACGGCTACACCGGCGGCGGCTCGATCGCGGCCGGTGAGCCCAATCCGCAGCATGCGAAGTACCGGGCGGTGAAGAAGCTGCCCGGCGGTCCGGCGTCCGCGCCGGTGTACCGCCCCAAGGGCGAGATCAGCCGGCAGTCGGTGGAGCGGCTGGCGAAGGCACTGGATGTGGCCGGAAAGGTCCGTTCGGAGGGCACCAGCTGGAAGGTGGGCGGGGCACCGGATTCCCGTGGCCCCGTCCTCCAGGTGAGCAAGAGCGGCTCGGGCGCGTGGACGTACTCGCAGTACGGCACCCCGGGCGGGACGAACTGTGCGCTGCCGTCCTCCCCCAAGGGCGGCCAGGACGGATCCGGTGGCGGTACACCGTCGAACCGGCCGGGCTGTCCGTCATACCGCGGCGGCGGGGACGTCACGACCGAGGACGACAGCAGCGGCGAGGGCGCCGTGTCGCCGGAGAAGGCAAAGAAGGCGGCGCAGCCGGTGCTGGCGGCGCTCGGCCAGAAGAACGCCCGGCTCGACGCGGGCGGACTGTCCGGCGCCGTACGGGTCGTGACCGCGAATCCGGTGCTCGGCGGGCTGCCGACCTACGGCTGGCAGAGCGATCTCCAGGTCGGCTCGGACGGTCAGGTGGTCGGTGGCAGCGGCCAGTTGGCGAACCCGGTCAAGGGCGCGGAGTATCCGGTGCTGAGCGCCGACAAGACGCTGGACCGGCTGAATTCGGGCGAGGGCCGCAAGCCGGCCGGCTGCCCCTCGCCGCCCGGCGCGAAGAGCGGCAAGGCCGGCAAGGACAGCGGGATCGCGCCCTGTGAGCCGGACCCGACGAAGGGGCAGAAGCCGACCGAGGTGACCGGTGCGGTCTTCGGGCTCGCGGTGCAGTACGTGGACGGCGGCCAGGCGCTGGTGCCGTCGTGGCTGTACAAGGTGCGCCAGCCGGGCGCCGGCAGCGGCCCGGACAACACCTCGACGGTCACGCACCCGGCGGTGAACCCGAAGTACCTGGCCCACCGGGGTAGCGGGACGTCGCAGCGCCCGGGACAGTCGCCGCACAAGCCGTCCGGGAAGCCGGGGGCGATGGCCCTGGAGTCGTACGACGTGAGCGACGGCGGCAAGAAGCTGACCGTGCACTTCTGGGGCGGAGTGTGCAGCGTCTACTCGGTGAGCGCGGAGGAGTCGGCGAAGACGGTGAAGACCAAGGTCGTCGGCAAGGACAAGAAGCCCGGCCAGGTCTGCGTGAAGATCGCCAAGGAGTTCACCAAGACCGTGACGCTGGAGAAGCCGCTGGACGGCCGGAAGGTGATCGATGAGTCGAGCGGCGACTCCGTGCCGAAGCGGTAACGGGCCCCGCGGAAGCCGCCGGGCCGGACCCGGCGGAGTCGGATACAGCGAAAGCGGCGCTCCCCTCTCGGGGAGCGCCGCTTTCGTGCGTACGTGCCCGCGCTCCTTAGCTGAAGGAGTCGCCGCAGGCGCAGGAGCCGGTGGCGTTCGGGTTGTCGATCGTGAAGCCCTGCTTCTCGATGGTGTCGACGAAGTCGATGGAGGCACCGCCCAGGTAGGGGGCGCTCATCCGGTCGGTGACGACCTTGACACCGTCGAAGTCCTTGACGACATCGCCGTCGAGCGAGCGCTCGTCGAAGAAGAGCTGGTAGCGCAGGCCGGAGCAGCCGCCGGGCTGCACGGCCACCCGCAGCGCGAGGTCGTCCCGGCCTTCCTGCTCCAGAAGGCTCTTGACCTTCGACGCGGCCGTCTCGGACAGGATGATGCCGTCGCTGACGGTGGTCTCGTCCTGAACGCTCATCTAGATCTCTCCCGGGTTGTACGGACCGCTTGTCATCGGTTGCAACCAGCTGCAACCGGGGACGTCCCGGATTAATTCCGGCTGGGCGCAATTGGTCGAGAAGCCTTCCGGACACCGCCGGGGGCAGCCTCTCCTGTCGTTCTCTCCTCATGCTCGCACACCGGCCGCCGGGAACGGGTGGCCGACCGCACACCGGGGGGTTCTGATGCGTCACATCGACACTATGGCCATCGTCAAAGTGACGTGAAGCAGCTATGATAGATAACGTCAAATAGACGAAAAGGCATGTAGAGAAGAGAGGGTGCGTGTTGTGACCACCGCCCAGCCCCTGGACGTCCAGCCGACCCCGCTGGCCCTGCTCCTCCTCGGCCGCGAGGCCGACCCGAAGAGCGAGCGCGGTGTGGAGTGCCCCGGCGATCTGCCGGCCCCGTCGGACCCCGACCTCGTCGAGCGCGCCCGCGCGGCCAAGGCGAAGCTCGGGGACAAGGTCTTCGTCCTGGGGCACCACTACCAGCGCGACGAGGTCATCGAGTTCGCCGATGTGACCGGCGACTCCTTCAAGCTCGCGCGGGACGCCGCCGCCCGGCCGGACGCCGAGTAC
>Ga0207426_1002393_pt1 | contig 12086 bp, 11 predicted proteins | sample AraplaMF_Cvi_mMS_FD_184265 | JGI IMG/M metagenome (GOLD analysis project Ga0207426, IMG submission 184265) | Arabidopsis root microbial communities from the University of North Carolina, USA - plate scrape MF_Cvi_mMS (SPAdes) (version 2) | ecosystem: Host-associated > Plants > Roots > Endosphere...
GTGTCCATCTCGGCGGGGCAGCCGCCGTAGTGCACCAGCAGCAGGGCCCGGGTGCGCGGGGTGATCAGCGCCTCCAGCGCGGCCGGGTCGAGGTTGAGGGTGGTGGGGTCGATATCGCAGAACCGGACCCGTACGTCATGGTCGAGCAGCGGCTGGAGGGTGGCGCGGTGGGTCTGCGGGGTGGCGATCACCTCGTCGCCGGGGGCCAGATCGAGCATCCGGATCGCCATCTGGAGGGCGACCGCACCGCTGTTCACCGAGATCGCGTGCCGGCTGCCGACCGAGGCGGCGAAGGAGCGCTCGAACCGTTCACGCCGGACACCGGCCGGTAACGGTGTGCTCTCGTGGACCAGCTCGGCCAGTACGGCGGCCTCGGTGTCGGTCGACAGGCTGCCCCGCTTCCCCCAGGGCACGAGGTAACTCTTGTCCAGCATCGGTTCCCCCCGGATGGTCTGTGGTGCACCGAAGAGGTGCAGTCCTATGACAGTCGAGGGGCGGACGCCGGTGAAGAGTCAGCGGCGGTCAGCAAGGTCAGTTAGGTCAGCTTCCCGCGGGCGGCGGCGCCGTGCTGCCGCGCGGGACGAGTTCGGTCGGCAGCACGATATGACGCCGGTGCGCGCCGTCGACGTCCTCGATCACCGACCGGGCCAGATGCACGGCGGTGCGCCCGATCTCGGCGGCGGGCTGGGCCAGCGTCGTCAGGCCCAGGACCCCGGCCATGACATGGTCGTCGAATCCCATGACCGAAACCCGCCCGGGGACCGCGACGTTGGCCTCCCGGAGCGCCGCCAGCAGCCGGAACGCGAAATCGTCGGTCTCGGCGAACAGCGCGGTCGGCGGGTCCTGGAGGCTCAGCAGCCGCCCCACCGCCGCGCCCATCCCGCTGCCCTTCCAGCCCGGCACGCTCATGATCAGCGAGTCGTCCCGCTCCAGGCCCGCGTCGGCAAGGGCCCGCAGATGCCCGGCGAGCCGGTTCTTGCTGCTCCAGGCGAAGCCGGTCTCGTCGGACGTCTGGAGGAAGGCGATCCGGCGGTGCCCGAGGTTGATCAGATGGCGGGTGCCGCGCAGTGCGGCGTCCGCATCGTCCACATAGACACTGGGGCGCCCCTCGGCGTGCTGGCTGACGAAGACGAGCGGCATGCCCAGGCCGTCCAGGCGGGCGCGCTCGGCGGGGGTGAGTGCGAAGCTCACCACGAGCAGTGCGTCGGCGTTGCGGCGGGCGGGCAACCGGTCGAAGAAATCGGCGCGTTCGCGCACATCGGCCACGCTGTAGACCAGCAGGTCGAGACCCGCCTCGCGCAGCGCGGGCGCCATACCGGCCAGCGCCGCGCTCAGGAACCACGTCTCCAGGTGAGGGGTGAGGACGGCGACCCGTCCGGTGCGGCCGGTGACGAGGCTGGAGGCGCTGCGGGTGATCGCGAAGGAGAGTTCGCGGGCCGCCGCCTCCACGCGGGCGCGGGTGGTGTCGGAGACCGTGGACAGTCCGCGCAGTGTGCGCGAAACGGTGGATACCGAAACCCCCGCCCGATGGGCCACATCGGCCATCGTGGCCTCGCTCTGAGCTGAGGACATGCCGGGACGCTAGCACAAAAAGACGATGACAGCGTTGCCAGAAGATCCCGAGGGGAAATCTGTTGTTCACGAGCCGTTGACCTGGCGACAAGGCCACTTCTAGCCTGCAAGCGCTGTCATCGAAGGCAGCCAAGACGTGAGGAGCACTCATGGCCTTGCGCCGCAGAACCCTGCTCGCGGGCGGTCTCGCCGCCGGAGCCGGGCTCACCAGCGGTTGCGCGGGCAAGCCCCTGGACAGCCTGCTGACCCAGGCCGCCCATGTCCCGCGTACCCCGGCCACCCTCGTCTGGTGGGTGTCCGAAATCCCCTCCCGGAACGGCCCGGTGGTGGCCGACCTGATCATCCGGGCCTTCGAACGCCGCCATCCGCACCTCCGTGTCCGGAAATCGAACGCCCTCAGCACCACCGACGGCAATCGCGCCGCGGTCACCACCCAGCTCGCGGGGGCCTCACCCACCCCCGACGTCTACCTCGGTGACACCACCTGGCCGGCCCAATTCGGCGCCAACTCCCTTGCGCTGCCCGTGCAGACACTGCTGCCCAAGGACTATTGGTCGGACTATCCGGCGGCCCTGCGCCGGGTCAGCGAATACCGCGGAGCCGTGTACGCGCTGCCCTTCTTCACCGACAACTCCTTCCTCTACTACCGGAAGGACCTGCTGGCCAAGCACGGTCTGCCGGTGCCCCGCACCTGGGAGGAGCTGCTGCGCACGGCGCGCAGGATCCAGCGGGCCGGCGACGCCGCCTACGGCTTCCTCTGGCAGGCCTCCGTATCGGAGTCACTGACCTGCAATGTCACCGAATTCCTGGCCGACGCCCAGGCCCCCGTACTGGACGACGCGGGACGGGTGGCGCTGAGCGGACCGGGCGCCGAGCGGGCCTTCGCGCTGATGCGGGAGTTCACCGAGACCGGTGTCACGCCCCGTACGGTCACCACCTACGCGGAAGCGGACTCCCAGGACGCCTTCACCGGCGGCCGCGGCGTCTTTCTGCGCAACTGGTCCTACGCCTGGGGCAACGCGGCCGACCGCTCGGTCTCCAAGGTGGCCGGCCGGGTGGGCGTCGTCCCCCGTCCCGGCTTCGACGGTGACGGTCCGCGCGGGGTGAGCTGTGCCGGCGGCTGGAGCAATTTCGTCAATCCCAACTCCCAACACCTCGGGGCCGCGGTCGCCTTCGCCCGCTTCTGCGCCGGAGAAGAGGCGCAGATGATCCTGCTGAAGCACGCCGGGGTGATTCCGGCACTCGATGACGTACTGACCCGGCCGGAGGCCCGCCGGGTCGGCGATCCCACGCTCACCCGGGCCAAGGAACTGCGGCTGGTCGCCCGGCCGGTGCAGACCCCGTACTACCCCCAGGTCAGCAAGGCGCTCTACACCCAGGCCAACGCGGTGACCGGCGGCCGGGCCACACCCGCCCAGGCCGTGCGCGCGGCCCGTGCCGATATCCGGACCGCGCTGGAAGGCAGGGCGCTGTGAATGCCGTGACCTCCTCCGCGACCGTCCCCCGGAGCCCGGCCCCGCCGCCGGCCGGACCGCGCACCCGGCCCGTACCGCGCGGCGGCGGCCCGGCCCGGGTGAGCCGCCGCAAGCGGGCCCGCACCGGCTGGTTCTTCGCCTCGCCGGCGCTGCTCACCATCGCCGCCGTGACGGTCTTCCCGGTGCTCTTCTCGGTGGTGCTCAGCTTCGCCGATGTCCGCCTGGAGTACGGCGGGTTCCGGCTGCTGTCCCTGACGGGCGACCATTACGCCGCCGTGCTGAGCAGCCCGGAGTGGCGCCACGCGCTCCTCTTCACCTTCGGCTTCACCGCCGTGACCGTCCTGCTGGAGCTGGTTCTCGGCACCGCGGCGGCGCTCGTACTGGAACGGCTGGGAGCCGCCCGCGGCTGGGTGCTGGCGGTCCTGCTGCTGCCCTGGGCGCTGATCAATGTCGTCGCCGCCCAGTTGTGGGGCTATCTCTTCAACGGCACCTACGGCGGGCTGACCTGGCTCTTCGAGCAGATCCTCGGCCATCAGCCGGACATCCTCGGGCAGCCCGCCTCCGCCATGGGCGCCATGGTGGTGGTCGACGTATGGAAGACCACGCCCTTTGTCGCCATTGTGGTTCTCGCCGGGCTGATGCTGATCCCCGGTGATGTCTACGAGGCGGCGGAGATCGACGGCGCCGGTGCCTGGACCACGTTCTGGAAGGTGACCCTGCCGCAGCTGCGGCCGATCATGGCCATCGCGGTCCTCTTCCGCATCCTCCAGGCCTTTGGCATCTTCGACCTGCCGTTCGTTCTGACCCAGGGCGGACCGGGCACCGCCACCGAATCCCTGGCGATTCTCGGCTACAAAACGCTCTTCCAGAACCTCGACATCGGCCGGGGCGCGGCGGTGGCGACCACCTCCGCGGTCATCGTGATCGGCTGCTGTCTGCTCTTCCTGCGGGTCTTCCGGACGCAGGCCGACGAAGGAGGACGGGCATGAACCGCCGTACACCGGCACCCGGTATCCGCCGGTACCTCAACGCCGTCAACCTCGGCGGTCTGGCGATCGTCGTGCTGTCGACCCTGCCGCTCTACTGGATGATCGCGTCGTCCTTCAAGGGGCCGGGCGAGATCAGCGCCGCCCCGCCCAGCCTGGTGCCGGAGTCGGCGACGCTCGGCAACTACGCGGAGGCGTTCGTCCGCAACGGCATCGGCCGCTATCTGCTCAACAGCGTGCTGGTGGCCTCGGTTTCCACGATCGCCGTGCTGGGGCTGTCCTTCTTCGCGGGGTACGCGCTGGCCCGCACCCCGCTGCGCGGCCGCGGCGCCATCATGACGACGCTGCTGATGCTGTCGGTCTTCCCGCCGATCGCGCTGGTCGTCCCGCTGTTCCTGCTGGAGCGGCAACTGGGGCTGCTCAACAGCTATGCGGGTCTGATCGTGCCCTATGTCGCGCTCAATCTGCCGTTCGCCATCTGGATCATGCGCAACTACCTGGTCGGTATCCCCCGTGAGCTGGAGGAGGCGGCCACCGTCGACGGCGCGGGGCCGCTGCGCACCGTCCTGACCGTGATCGCGCCGCCGGCCCGGCCGGGGCTGTTCACCGCGGGCATCTTCACCTTCACCGCGACCTGGGCGGAGTTCCTGCTGGCGCTGACCTTCAACAGCGAGGACGGCCACCGCACCGTTCCGGTCGGCATCGCCCTGTTCACCAGCCAGTACACGGTCCCCTACGGGACGCTGTTCGCGGGGGCCGTGGCGGCCACCGTCCCGATCGGCGTCCTGGTCATGATCTTCCGCCGCTCGATCGTCTCGGGCATGACCTCAGGGGCGGTGAAGGGATGACCCCGGCCCCCCGCGCGGGCCGCCCCCGCCGCACCCGGCCCGACCCGGCGCCGCACCCGTCATGCGTCCGCTACCGCCCCGAAAGGCCTCCACGTGACCTCTCAGCACCTCGACTCCGCCCGCGACACCACCGACTGGTGGCGGCAGGCCGTCGTCTATCAGGTGTACCCGCGCAGCTTCGCCGACTCCGACGGCGACGGCATCGGTGACCTCCCCGGCATCACCTCCCGGCTGGCCTACCTCGCCGGCCTGGGCGTGGACGCCGTCTGGCTGAGCCCCTTCTACCCCTCGGAGCTGGCCGACGGCGGCTATGACGTCGCCGACTACCGCGATGTCGACCCGCGGCTGGGCACCCTCGACGACTTCGACGCCATGGTGGCCGAGGCACACCGCCTGGGCCTCAAGGTGATGGTGGACATCGTGCCCAACCACTCCTCCCACCAGCACCGGTGGTTCCAGCAGGCGCTGCGCGCCGAGCCCGGATCCGCCGCGCGCGAGCGCTATGTCTTCCGCGAGGGCAAGGGCGAGCACGGTGAACTGCCGCCCACCGACTGGATCTCCTGCTTCGGCGGCCCCGCCTGGACCCGGCTGCCGGACGGCTGGTGGTACCTCCACCTCTTCGCCCCCGAGCAGCCCGACTTCAACTGGGACAACCCCGAGGTCCGCGCGGACTTCCGGCAGACCCTGCGCTTCTGGTCCGACCGCGGGGTCGACGGCTTCCGGGTCGATGTGGCCCACGGCCTGGCGAAGGACCTGGCCGCGCCGCTCCGCGACATCGGCACGATCGGCAACTACCGGCCGGAGGACCTGCCCGAGGACGGCAGCCACCCCTTCTGGGACCGGGACGAGGTGCACGACATCTTCCGGGACTGGCGCAAGGTCTTCAACGAGTACGACCCGCCCCGGATCGCCGTCGCCGAGGCCTGGGTGCGCAACTCCCGCCGCACCGCCTACGCCACCCCGCAGGAGCTCGGCCAGGCCTTCAACTTCGACTTCCTCCGTGCCTCGCTGGACGCGCCGGAGCTGCGCGCCTCCATCGACACCGCACTCGCCGACGCGCGGGCGGCCGGGGCCACCGCGACCTGGGTGCTCTCCAACCACGATGTGATCCGGCACGCCTCCCGCTACGGCCTCCCGGACGACCGCGACGAGGAGGCCTGGCTGCTCTCCGACGGCCAGGAGCCCGTCCTGAACCGGGAGTTCGGCCTGCGCCGGGCGCTGGCCGCGACCCTGCTGATGCTGGCACTGCCCGGCTCGGCGTACGTCTACCAGGGCGAGGAACTGGGCCTGCCCGAAGTCGCCGAGCTCTCCCGCGACAGCCTCCAGGACCCGGTGTGGACCCGCAGCGGCGGTGCGCTGAAGGGGCGGGACGGCTGCCGGGTGCCGCTGCCGTGGCGGCGCGAGGGCAGCTCGTACGGATTCGGCAGCGGCGGCTCCTGGCTGCCGCAGCCCCAGGGCTGGGGCGCGCTGTCCGTCGAGGCACAGGAGGGCGTGGCGTCCGCACCCCTGGAGCTCTACCGCACGGCGCTGGCCACCCGCCGCCGGCTGGTGGGCGACGAGGCGCTGGAATGGGCCGACGGGACGACGGACCCGGGCACCCTGCACTTCCGCCGCTCGGGCGGCTGGGAGTGTGTGGCCAACCTGTCGGACGAGCCCCGGCCGCTGCCGGCCGGTGAGCTGCTGCTGAGTTCCGCGCCGGTCACCGGCGACCAGCTGCCGCCGTGGACCACGGTCTGGCTGCGCACCACGCGCTGAACCGCCGCGCCCCGGGGGCCTGTCAGGCGCTCAGCGCCGTCAGGTCCCCGCGGGCGTGCGCCAGGACCGCGCCGTCGTAGCGACGCACCAGCAGCCGGGCCAGTTCGGGCGCCGGGCCGAGGACGGGGGCGAGCAGGTCGGCGCGGGCCTCGCGGGCACCGGCCGCGATCCGGTCCGGGAGGAATCCGGGCGCGATGACGTACGGGGCCACGGCCACCCGCTTGACGCCCTCGGCCCGCAGCGCCCGCACGGCGTCCGCGGTGCGGGGCAGAGATGCGGAGGCGAACGCAGGTCGCACGGCACACCAGCCAGCGGTGTGCCACCACTCCCGCGCGATTTCAGCGAGCACTGCGCCCGCCTCCGGGTCGGAAGAGCCCGCCGAGGCCAGTACGACCCCGGTCGAGCGGCGGTCACCGGGCCGCAGCCCGGCCTCCGCCAGCCGGCGCTCCAGCGCGGCGGTCAGCAGGGACGACGGGCCCAGCACCTCGGCCTGACGGATGGTCAGCAGGGGCAGCCGCGCGGCCGCCTCCCGCAGTACCGCCGGGATATCGGACTTGGCGTGGAAGGCCCGGGTCAGCAGGAGCGGCAGCGCCACCACGTCTCGGACCCCCTCGGCCGACAGGCGCTCCAGCACCCGCGGCACCCGGGGGGCGTTGAAGTCGAGATAGCCGACCTCGACGCGCAGCCCCGGCCGCAGCGCCCGGACCCGCGCACAGAGCGCGGAGACGGTCGCCGCGTGCCGCGGGTCGCGGCTGCCGTGGGCGATGACGAGGAGAGTGGGGCGGGTGTCCATGGTCAGCTCTTCACCAGGAGGCCGCGGCTGCGCAGCACCCGGCGTTCGACGGGCGCGAAGATCAACAGCTCGATGCCGATACCGACGATGAGGATGAGCAGGATCGCGGACAGCACCCAGGACATGTCCTGGAGCTCCCGGCCCTGCTCCAGCAGCTGGCCCAGACCGGTGCCCAGATCGGGCGCGTTCACGATCAGCTCGGCGGCCATCAGGGAACGCCAGGAGAACGCCCAGCCCTGCTTGAGCCCGGCGATGTAGCCGGGCAGCGCGGCCGGGAGCAGCACATGCCGGACCCCGGCGAGGCCGGTGGCGCCGATCGTGCGGCCCGCCCGCAGGTAGAGCGGGGAGATCTGGTCGACGCCCGCCACCAGCCCGTTGGCGATGGACGGGACCGCGCCGAGCAGCACCACCGTGTAGATCGTGGCGTCGCTCAGCCCGAACCAGATGATCGCGGCCGGGACCCAGGCGACCGAGGGCAGCGACTGGAGCCCGCTCAGGATCGGCCCGATCGCGGCCCGGACGGCCTTGACCTGGGCGACGATCAGCCCGAGTGCCGTGCCGAGGACCACCGAGGCCAGAAAGCCGAGGGCGCCGCGGGAGACGCTGGTCCACACGAAGCTCAGCAGGGTGCCCTCCAGCCACTTCTGCTGGAGCGAGCGGCCGACATCGACGGGGCTCGGCAGCAGATAGTGCGGCTTGAGCGCGAAGTGGTAGGCGAGCTGCCACAGGGCGAGCACGATCGCGATGGCGACCAGCGGGGGGAACGCCTTCGAGGCGGCGGTACGCAGCCATGGCTGACGGTCGACGACCCTGGATTCCAGGGCGTCGAGCCCGGCCTCCAGACCGGCGATGTCGCCGGAGCCGTCCCCCTCGGCGGTGGTGGCCGGGGCCTTGGTCTCAGTGCTGGCCATGACGGCGGATCTCCCCACGGAGCTGTTCGGTGATCTCGATGGAAAGGTCGGCGACCGCGGCGTCCTCGATACGGCGCGGCTGCGGGATGTCCACCCGCCACTCGCGGGCGATCTTGCCGGGGCGGGAGGACAGCAGGACCACCCGCTCGGCGAGCCGCACGGCCTCGCGGACGTTGTGGGTGACGAAGAGGACCGAGAGGTTGGTCTCGCGCCAGATCCGGGTCAGCTCGTCGTGCAGCACGTCCCGGGTGATCGCGTCTAGCGCCGCGAACGGCTCGTCCATCAGCAGCAGTTGGCTGTCCTGGGCGAGCGCACGGGCCATCGCGACCCGCTGGCGCATCCCGCCCGACAGCTCGTGCACCCGCTTGCCGTGGGCGCCCTTGAGCCGGACGAGTTCCAGCAGCCGCTCGGCCTCCTCGCGGCGCTCCGCGCGCGGCACCCCGCGCAGCCGCAGCGCCAGTTCGATGTTGCGGCCCGCGGTCAGCCACGGGAACAGCGCGTGCTCCTGGAACATCAGGGCGGGCCGCCCGCCCGGCGTCTCGATGGCACCGGCGGACGGGGCGTCGAGCCCCGCCACCAGGTTGAGGAGGGTGGACTTGCCGCAGCCCGAGGCCCCCAGGAGGCAGACGAATTCGCCGGGCGCCACATCGATGCTGATGTCGTCCAGGACATGCTGCTGTGCGCCGGTGCGGCCGAACGACTTCGAGACATGGTCGATGCGGGCCGCGTACGGCACGGTGGTGCCCGTGTCCGCCGTGGCGGGCTGCTGCTTGGTGAGCGTGGTGGTCGTCATCGGTGTCACCTCCTGGGGGAGTGCGGGTGCGGTGGGCGGGGCTACTTGCTGCCGAGTCCGGCGTCGTCGACCGGCTGCTTGCCCTCGGCCCGGAGCACCTTGTTCAGCAGGGTGAGGTCGTAGATGCCCTTGAGGTCGGGCTTCTTGAGCAGGCCCGCCTTGACGCCGTGGTCGGCCTCCTGCTGGAGGGTGGCGGCCAGCGGGTCATCGGTGACATCGACGTTCTTGAACGCCGGGTCGATGACGTTCTGCGGCAGTGCCTTGCCGGCCACGTCCGGGGAGGCGAGCTTGTCGTTGAGGGCCTGCTTCGCCTCGGCCGGGTGCGAGCGGATCCAGGCGTTGGTCTGCACCGAGGCCCGCAGCACCGCTTCGACGGCCTTCGGGTGCTCCTTGAGGAACTTCTGCGAGACGATCATGTTCGTGATGACGAACTTCCCGTCCTTCCACAGCTTCTTCTCGTCCAGGAGCGTCTTGCCGCCCTCGGCGACGAGCTTGGAAGCGGTGGGCTCGGGCACCCAGGCCCCGTCGATGCCGCCCTGCTGGAAGACCGTGGGCGTCACCTTGTTGTCGGTGCGCTGGACGGTGACGTCACCCTTGCCGGTGGTGGGGTCGACCTTGTAGCCCTTGCCGGCCAGGTAGTTGAGCAGTGCGACATCCTGGGTGTTGCCCAGCTGCGGGGTCGCGATCGTCTTGCCCTTGAGGTCGTCGAGACCCTTGACCTTCTTGGGGTTGACCACCAGCGAGACCCCGCCGGAGGCCGAGCCAGAAATGATCTTCAGGCTCTTGCCGTGCGACTTGGCGTAGCCGTTGATCGCCGGGGAGGGGCCGATCCAGCCGATGTCGATGGCGCCCGAGTTGAGCGCCTCGATCTCCGCGGGGCCCGCGTTGAAGACGGAGGACTTCACCTCGGTGCCGCCCAGTTCCTTCTGGAACGTGCCGTTCTGGAGGCCCACCAGGGGGGTGGCGTGCGTGGTGTTGCCGAAGTAGCCGATCGTGAGGTGGTCGAGCCCGTCGGTCTTGGGGCCCTTGGGCGCGACCTCGGCCGCGGTGTCCTTCTTGGCCTGGGAGCCGTAGCCGCAGGCGCCCAGCGCCCCTATCAGGAGCGGGACGGTGACGGCGGCCGCCAGCAGGCGGTGACGAACGGCAGACACGGGAGGTTGTCCTCTCGGAGGGCCGGGCGGTGCGCGCCCGCTAAGGCGCGCCCGGCGAAGCTGTGGATCTTCGGAAAGGAGGTGCGGGGGATACGGAGCCGGGCATCGTCAGCACACACATCGGCCGACTCCGCCCTGCCCGCTGCCCAGGGCGCCGCTGCCGATGCGGCCGCCCTCCTTCGCGAAGGTCGCGAACATGTCCTGGTGCATGCTCAGAAGTCCCATCCCTCGTCGTCCGCCGTCCCGGCCGCGGCGGTCTCTTCGGCCGCCTCCGCGAAGGCGTTGCCCGCCATGCCCGCGGTCAGCGTCGTTCCGTCGGACGGGTCGATCAGCAGGAAGGAGCCGGTGCGGCGGGAGTCGGCGTAGGCGTCCAGCGCCAGCGGCTCCGCCGTGCGCAGCACGATCCGCCCGATGTCGTTGGCGGCCAGCTCACCGGGCGCCGGGTGCTGGGACAGGTCGTCCAGGGTCAGCCGGGACGGGATGTCCTTGACGATCGCCTTGACCGTGCGGGTGGTGTGCTTGAGCAGCACCCGCTGGCCGACGGTCAGCGGGCGGTCCGCCACATGGCAGACGGTCGCCTCGATGTCCTGCGAGACGCCCGGCGCGGTGGCCGTCGGGGCGATCAGGTCGCCGCGCGAGACGTCGATGTCGTCGGTGAGCCGGACGGTGACCGACTGCGGCGCCCAGGCGACGTCCACGGCCTGGCCGAGCGCGTCGATCGCCTCGATGGTGCTCGTCCGGCCCGAGGGCAGCACGGTGACGGCGTCGCCGACGCGCAGCACACCGGAGGCGATCTGACCCGCGTAGCCGCGGTAGTCGGGGTGTTCGGCGGTCTGCGGACGGATCACGTACTGCACCGGGAAGCGGCCGGGGTCGTCCGACGGGTCGGCGACGACGGCCACGGTCTCCAGGTGCTCCAGCACGGTCGGGCCGCCGTACCAGTCCATGTGGGCGGACGGCGTCACGACGTTGTCGCCGGCCAGCGCCGAGATCGGGATCGCGGTGATCTCCGGGACGCCCAGCGAGGCCGCGTAGGTCGTGAACTCCTCGGCGATCGCCGCGAAGACGGGCTCGGCGTAGTCGACCAGGTCCATCTTGTTGACGGCCAGGACGACATGCGGGACACGCAGCAGGGCGGCCACCGCGGCGTGCCGGCGGGTCTGCTCGACGACCCCGTTGCGGGCGTCGACCAGCACCACGGCCAGCTCGGCGGTGGAGGCGCCGGTGACCATGTTGCGGGTGTACTGCACATGCCCGGGGGTGTCCGCCAGGATGAAGCGGCGGCGCGGGGTGGCGAAGTAGCGGTAGGCGACATCGATGGTGATGCCCTGCTCGCGTTCGGCGCGCAGCCCGTCGGTCAGCAGCGCCAGGTCGGGCGTCTCCTGCCCGCGGTTGCGGGAGGCGTGCTCGACGGCCTCCAGCTGGTCGGCGAGCACCGACTTGGAGTCGTGCAGCAGTCGGCCCACCAGGGTGGACTTGCCGTCGTCGACGGATCCGGCGGTGGCGAAACGCAGCAGCGAGGTGGCCCCCGCGGCAACGGCGTCGATCGCGCTCGTGGTCGTGCTCATGGTTAGAAGTACCCCTCGCGCTTGCGGTCCTCCATGGCGGCCTCGGACATCTTGTCGTCGGCCCTCGTTGCGCCCCGCTCGGTCAGCCGGGACGCGGCGATCTCCGTGATCACGGCCTCGATGGTGTCCGCGTCGGAGTCGACGGCGCCGGTGCAGGACATGTCGCCGACCGTGCGGTAGCGCACCTGCCGGGTCTCCAGGCTCTCGCCGTCCTTGGGGCCGCCCCACTCACCG
>Ga0207426_1002394_pt1 | contig 12082 bp, 11 predicted proteins | sample AraplaMF_Cvi_mMS_FD_184265 | JGI IMG/M metagenome (GOLD analysis project Ga0207426, IMG submission 184265) | Arabidopsis root microbial communities from the University of North Carolina, USA - plate scrape MF_Cvi_mMS (SPAdes) (version 2) | ecosystem: Host-associated > Plants > Roots > Endosphere...
GGGGTGACCTCGTGCATCCGGTTCAGGGTGCGCAGGAAGGTCGACTTGCCGCAGCCGGACGGGCCGATGAAGGCCGTCACGGAGCGCGGCTCGACGGTCATCGAGATGTCGTCGATGGCCTTGTGGCCGCCGTAGTACGCGGAGAGGCCGCTGACGTCGATTCGCTTGGCCATGGAAATCACTGCTTCTTTCTGTCGCCGGGCTGGGTCAGCGGCCGGGCTGCGTCAATGGGTCGGACTTCGTTTCGCTCGCGCTCCGGCCGGGTGCCGCACCCTCGTTCCTCGGGTGCGCCCCCCGAGCTGCGCCGCAGCTCAACTCCGTCCTCCGCGTGGGGCCTTCCAGCGGGCGATGCCGCGGGCCACCAGGTTGAGGATCATGACGAAGGCGATGAGGACCAGCGCCGCGGCCCATGCCCGGTCGTACGAGGCCTCGGAGCCCTGCTGCCACTGCTGGAACACATAGAGCGGAAGCGACTGCTGGGCGTCTTCGAAGGGGTTGTTGTTGATCGTCTTCGCGCCCCACACCAGGAGCAGCACGGGCGCCGTCTCGCCGGCGATACGGGCGATGGCGAGCATCACGCCGGTGGTGATGCCGCCGATCGACGTCGGCAGCACGACCTTGAGGATCGTGCGCCACTTGGGCACGCCGAGGGCCAGCGACGCCTCGCGCAGCTCGTTGGGGACGAGCTTGAGCATCTCCTCGGTGGAGCGGACCACGACCGGCATCATCAGGATCGCCAACGCCATCGAGCCGGCGAAGCCGGATGGGCCGAAGCCGAGGATCAGGATCCACACGGAGAGGATGAACAGGCCGGCCACGATCGACGGGATGCCGGTCATGACGTCGACGAAGAAGGTGACGGCGCGGGCGAGCCGGCCGCGGCCGTACTCGACGAGGTAGATCGCGGTGAGCAGACCGATCGGCGCGGCGATCAGGGTGGCCAGGCCGACCTGCTCCAGGGTGCCGATGATCGCGTGGTTGATGCCGCCGCCGGGCAGCGCGTCCGGCGTGGTGCCCATGGAGTGGGACAGGAAGTAGCCGTTGAGGACCTTGGTGCCGCGGGCGACGGTCTCCCACAGGAGCGAGGCCAGCGGCACGACGGCGATCAGGAAGGCGATCCAGACCAGGCAGGTGGCCAGCCGGTCCTTGGCCTGCCGCCCGCCCTCGACGGCCGCGGCCAGCGCGAAGGTGCCGAAGACGAAGAGCAGGGCGGCGATCAGACCCCACTGGACGGTGCTGTCCAGGCCGGCGCCCAGCCCGATGCCGCAGCCCGCACCGGCCGCGACCAGCGCGAGGACCGGCGGGGTCCAGCGGGGCAGCCGGGCGTGCTTGAGCGAGACGGGCAGCGGGGCGTCGCCGTGGGATACCGCGGGGCGGTCGGTGGTGATGCTCATGCGGCGGCTCCCGAGTACTCCTTGCGGCGGGCGATGATCAGGCGGGCCGCGCCGTTGACGAGCAGCGTGATCACGAAGAGGACGAGGCCGGAGGCGATCAGGGCGTCCTGGCCGAAGGTGTCGGCCTCGCTGAACTTGCTGGCGATGTTCTGGGCGAACGTGCCGCCGCCCGGGTCCAGCAGGCTGCTGTTGATGAGGAAGCTGGGCGAGAGGACCGTGGCCACGGCCATCGTCTCGCCGAGCGCACGGCCCAGGCCCAGCATCGAGGCGCTGATGACCCCGGAGCGGCCGAAGGGGAGCACCGACATCCGGATGACCTCCCAGCGGGTGGCGCCCAGCGCCAGCGCGGCCTCCTCGTGCATCCGCGGGACCTGCAGGAACACCTCGCGGCTGACGCTGGTCACGATCGGCAGGACCATGATCGCGAGCAGGATGCCGACGGTGAACAGCGAACGGGCCGCCCCGCCGCCGTACGAGAAGATGCCGGTCCAGCCGAGGTAGTCGTCCAGCCAGCCGTAGAGGCCGCTCAGATGCGGGACGAGGAAGAGCGCGCCCCACAGGCCGTAGATGATGCTGGGCACCGCGGCGAGCAGGTCGATGACGTAGCCGAGCGGCGAGGACAGCTTGCGCGGGGCGTAGTGCGAGATGAACAGCGCGATGCCGACCGCGACCGGGACCGCGATGGCCATCGCGACCACCGAGCTGACGACGGTGCCGAAGGCGAGGACCGCGATGCCGAACTTCGGGTCCGTCCCGGTGGCGTTCCAGTCCAGGGTGGTGAAGAAGTTGGCCTTGTCGCCGGAGATGGCGAGCACGGAGCGGTAGGTGAGGAAGACCGCGATGGCGGCCATGATCACCAGGAGGGCGACACCGGAGCCCCGGGAGAGCCCGAGGAAGATCCGGTCACCGGGGCGGACCGCCTTGCCGGAGACGGCGGAGCGGCCGTCGTTTACCGGCGCGGGCGGGGTGGCGGATGTCGAGGTAGCAGAAGTCATGGATTCTCCGGTCTGCGGAGCCCGGCGGGGGCTCCTGGCGCGGCGGTGCACCGGACGGGCGGCGGCCCGAAAGGGGCCCTGGTGAAGGGGCCCCTTTGGCCTGGCGGTCTGCGGGCCGCCGCCCGGTGGGTCAGGAGAGCGTGGCGACGGTCTTGCGGACCTTGTCGGCGATCTCGGTGGGCAGCGGGGCGTAGCCGAGCTGCTTGAGCGCGCTCTGGCCGTCCTTGCTGGAGATGTAGGTCAGGAAGGACTTGGTGGCGGCCAGCGTCTCGGGCTTGTTGCCCTTGTCGCAGGCGATCTCGTTGGTCACCAGGGTGATCGGGTAGGCGCCCTCGGCCTTGGTGGTGTAGTTGAGCTTCAGGGCCAGGTCGTTGCCCTTGCCGGCCTGCGTGGCCTCGGAGATCGCCTTGGAGGCGTTGTCGACGGTGGCGTCGACCGGGGTCTTGGCGCCGGTGTTCAGCTTGACCGTGGGGATCTTGCCGGCCGTCGCGTACGACAGCTCGAAGTAGGAGATCGCGCCGCTGGTCTGCTTGACCTGCGAGGAGACGCCGGCCGAGCCGGAGGCCGCCTGGCCGCCGGTGCCCTCCCACTTCTTCGCCGGCTCGTGCTTCCAGTCGCCGGGGGCCGCGCCCTTGAGGTACTTGGTGAAGTTGTCGGTGGTGCCCGAGTCGTCGGAGCGGTGGAACGCCTGGATCTTGAGGTCCGGGAGCTTCGCGCCCGGGTTCAGCTTCTTGATCGCGGCGTCGTTCCACTTGGTGATCTTCGAGTCGAAGATCTTCGCCAGGGTGGGGGCGTCCAGCACGAGGTTGTCCACGCCGGGGACGTTGTAGCCGATCGCGACCGGGCCGCCGACCATCGGCAGGTCGATGGCCTGGCCGCCCTTGCAGACCTGCTTCGACTTGGTGATCTCGTCGGGCTTGAGCGGGGAGTCGGAGCCGGCGAACGCCGTCTGGCCCTGCAGGAAGGTGGTCACACCCGCGCCGGAGCCGGTCGGCTGGTAGTTGATCTCGGTGCCCTTGCAGGCGCCCGCGTAGTTCTGCACCCAGACGTCCATGGCGTTCTTCTGCGCGGAGGAGCCGGACGCGAGCAGCTTGCCCTTGCCCTCGCACTTGATGTTCGACGGCTTGGCGGCGGCACCGCCGCCGGCGCCGGAGGTGTCGTCGGAGCCGCACGCCGTCAGGGCCAGGGCACCCGAGACGGCGAGAGCGCCAACGGCGAGGGCGCGAACCCGGTTCTTGCGCTGAAGCTTCACTGTCGAAAGTTCCTTCCTGGGGCGCGCCGCTGCGTCGGCGTGCGAGGTGATGTGAGGATCTGGGCTGTCGCGTTCCGCGATGCCGCCGTCCGTGTCGCGCTTGCGCTAGGGGCGAGACGCGCACTCGGTGAGGCTGAAATTAGGCAGATCAGGTGAAGCGGCCGATGGAGGGGAGTGAACGCACGGTGAACCTCGGCCATCGGATGGGTGCGAGGGCAGAAGCGTTCGCCGACGCGTGCGAAACGGCCCGTCGCCCTGTTGAATTACCGGCCGGTATGGCAGCATCCGCGCCTGTAGGAACACGCGAATCGGTGCGGAACGACCGGAGGTGGCTGGTGGGGAGCCAGGGGGCACGGCAGGGCGTTCGGGACGTACGGGGCAGGCGGGAGCCGTGGGGCACACGGCGGTCATGGGGTCCACGCGGGACGTGGGGTTCGCGGGGCGGCCGGCTCGTGACGTGCACCGCCGTCGTCCTGTGCGCCATGGGCCTGCTCGGCGGCACGGCCACGGCCGCCTACGCCGACGACCCGAAGAACCCGCCCGCCGGCACGGAGCGGGCCGGCGGCGCGACGGCGGACGCCGACGCCCGCCGCCTCGACGACGTACGCAAGAAGATCGACGCCCTCTACCGCAAGGCCGAGCAGGCCACCGACGCCTACAACGCCGCCAAGGAACAGGTCGGCCTCCAGCAGAAGGAGATCGTCGAACTGGCGCGCAGCATCGACGCCACCCAGCGCCGGCTGGCCACCCTCAAGCGGCAGGCGGGTGCGCTGGCCAGCGCCCAGTACCGCGGCGGCGGGCTGCCCGCCGAGGCGAAGCTCATGCTCAACGTCGACCCCGAGGGCTTTCTCGACAATGCCACCCTCGCGCGCAAGGGGCAGCTCGCGGCCAAGCGAATGATCAGCCAACTTTCCCGTCTCGAGGGCGACTTGGAGGGTTATTCGCAGTCCGCGACGGACCGCTGGGAGAAGCTGGAGGCGAACCGCAAGAAGAAGGAAAGCGCCCGGCGGGACATCGAGAAAAAGATCGACGAGGCAAAGAAGCTGGAATCCCGGCTGGCCGCCAAGGAAAAGGACCGGCTGAAGAAGCTGGAGGACGAGCTGGCCTTCGAGCAGCAGCAGAAGTGGCTGGACTCCGGCGTACTGAAAGACATCAGCAACAAGGCCTCGGCCCCCGGCAAGAAGGCGATTGCGTACGCCACCGCGCAGATCGGCAAGGATTATGTGTGGGGCGCGGAGGGGCCGGACACCTTCGACTGCTCCGGGCTGACCCTGCGGGCCTGGCAGGCCGCCCACCGGACCATTCCGCGGACCTCGCAGGAGCAGTGGCGGCAGCTGCCCCGGGTCGACATCAAGGACATGCGGCCGGGCGATCTGATTATTTATTTCACCGATGCCAGCCATGTCGGGATGTATCTCGGGAACGGCGCGATTGTGCATGCGCCGCGGCCCGGCCGGCAGGTCACGATCACCGGCGCCGGCTCGATGCCGATCCTCGGTGTCGTCCGCCCCGATGGTGACCGCTGACACGATGGCGCGGATCACATGCACGATAAATGACCGAATTGTTCGCTGTCCGAGGGTCGCCGTCGGGTAGCGGAATGCACTCAAGCGGGGTGATGTTCGTCATTCCGCATTCCACCCTCCCCAGGTCAAATGGCTTATCGGACGCGGCATATGACGATGGCCGATTGCCGCCGGGCATTCCATCCCACTCCGTACTGGCGCTATGGTCGCCTGGCAGTGCCCGGTGTGCGCCCTCCGTTCCCTTGACCCACGAGCGGCGGGCAGCCGGGCACGGTGGTGCGCCGGTCGGCGCCCCGCCGCACCCCTCGGGGGGAGGGAAGGAAGCAGACCAATGCCCGTACCCGTACCGCACCAGCGGTCGGTCGTGCTGCCGCACCAGGCAGGACCGGTGGACGACGCCTGCGCGGATACCGCGCAGGTCGCCGGCGCGCCGGGCGCGGGGGACACGACGGCCCAGCACGTGGGCGGCCCGGCGACCGCCGTGGGCCGGCCCACGGACCACCCGGCCCCGCAGGGCTCCCCGGAGCCCGGGCAGCCGCAGCCGGCCGACCAGCGAGTTCCGGCCGACCACGGGCCGGTGCACCAGGGCCTGACCCTGCTCCTCATCGGCGAGAACCCCAACAGCCACGTCCCCGACATGTGGGACTGGGCCGGCCGCAAGGTGCGCCTGCGGACCGCCCGCAACCTCACCGAGGCCGAGCGGCTGCTCACCGACGACGTGCACTGCATCCTGCTCGACCTGCCCCCGCGCGAGCCCGGCGACCGCACGGAGCGCGCCGCCGGCCGCGGCGGCGCCCCCGACGACGAGCTGGGCATGCTGCGCGACGTCCTGCGGATGGCCACCTCGCACGCCGTCCTCGTCCTCACCTACGAGACGGACGCCGAGCGCGCCGCCGACGCCGTACGCGTCGGCGCCCAGGACTACCTCTTCCGCGACGAGCTGGACGGCGCGGTGCTCAGCCGCGCGGTCCGCTACGCCGTCGAGCGCAAACGCGCCGACCTCGCACAGCGACAGCTCACCGAGTCCCGGATGCTCGCCCAGGAGAACGCCCGACTGGAGCGCGGGCTGCTGCCCACGCCCCTGCTCGACGGCTCCAACCTGCGCTTCGCCGCCTGCTACCGCCCCGGCCGCAGCCGGGCGCTGCTCGGCGGCGACTTCTACGACACCGTCCGCACCCCGGACGGCACCGTCCACGCGATGATCGGCGACGTCTGCGGCCACGGCCCCGACGAGGCCGCCCTCGGCGTCGAGCTGCGCATCGCCTGGCGCGCGCTGACCTTCGCCGGGCTCTCCGGCGACGAGTTGCTGGCCACCTTGCAGAAGGTGCTGGAGCACGAGCGGGCGGACGACGAGATCTTCGCGACGCTGTGCACCGTCGACATCTCCGCGGACGGCCGCCGCGCCGGACTGTGCCTGGCCGGCCACCCCGCACCGCTGCTGGCCCAGGCCGGCCAGCGCCCGCAGCTGCTGCCCTACGAATTCGGCGGCCCGGCGCTCGGCCTGCTGCCGCACGCCCGCTGGCCGCGCCGGCAGGTGGAGCTGGGCGGTTCGTGGAGCCTGATGATGTACACCGACGGCCTGATCGAGGGCCGGATCGGTCAGGGCAACCAGCGCCTCGGCCAGGAGGGCATGACCGAGCTGGTGAGCCGGCAGATGGCCGCCGGCCTCACGGGCGAGGAACTGCTGGAGGCCTCGGTCAGGGAGGTCCGCGATCTGAACGGCGGCGAGCTGACGGACGACGTGGCCGTGCTGCTGCTGGACCGGCGGTAGCGAGGGCCGTCAGCGGCCGGCGGCCTCCCGGCCGCTCGGCGCCCGTGGTTCCCGCTCGGCGCCCGCCGTTCCCGCTCAGCGTCCGCCGTTGTACGGCCCGTACGGCCCGTCCGAGCTGGAGCCCCCGCGCCGGGGACCGCGGCCGCCGCCGGACACCTCACGGAGCGCCGGTCGCACGTCGACGGTGTAGACGATCACTGCGATCACGCCGATGACCGGCAGGAACGACATGATCGGGAGAATGAAGAGCAGCGCCGTGGCAAGGGCGAGGAAGATCAGCCACATGCCCTTGGTCTGCTTGCTCGCGGCGCGATAGGCGTCCTCGCGGCGCACGGCCGCGTCGATCAGCATCACGGCGGCATAGACGCCCAGGGCGAGCTGCACCCAGCTCAGAATGCTCTGGAACCCGTAAATCAGCACGCCCTACACCGCCCGTTCGCCAGTCGTGTCGTCTCGGTCCACGGCGGCCCGACTGCCGCCCGTGCGGCCCCACCGTACCCGGACAACGGGCCGGGCACCCGAAGTGTGCCCGGCCCGGCCCGTGAAACGGGGTCCGCGGCGAAAGGTGAGCGAGCTCACCCGTCCTCGCCGTGTGTGCCCTCCGCCGTCACTTGGCGGACGGCGGGGTGCTCTTCTTCGCCGGCGCCGGAGCCGGCTTGCGCTGGGCGACCGGCTTCTTCGGCGCGGCCGGCTTGGGCTGCGCCGCGGGGGTGGCCTTGGTCTCCGCCTTGGCGCCGTTCGCGGTCGGGTTCTTCGTGCCCGTGGCGGTCTGGTTCCTGGCCGCCGGGGGCTGGGTCTTCGTGCCGCCCTTGGCCTGCTTCGGCGCGGGCTCCGGCTCGATCGCCACCGCGAGGTCCTCGACCTGGTCGGCGGCCTCGCCGCGCCAGGTCGCCACCGCGCCGCGGCCGCGCTCGGCCAGCTCCTCGTAGCCCTCACGGGTGCGGACGACGGCCTCGGCCGCGCGGCCCACGCCCTGCAGCGCCAGCTCCTGCGCCTGGTCGCGGACCTTCTTGATGTCGCCGTCGATCGAGCCCAGCAGCTCGGTGAGCTTCTCCTTGGCGTCCTTGGCCTGCTTGGTGACCAGGGCCTGGACGTCCTTGGGGTCGGTGCTGCGGACGGACTCGAAGCGCTTGGGCGCCTCCACCCGGATCTTCTCGACGAACTGCGGGACCTCGCCGAGCTTCTCGGCAGCCAGGTCGACGGTGCCGGCCAGGGCGTAGAGCGGGGTCGCGTCGGTCAGGGCCTTGCGGAGGTCATCGGTGTTGATGGCCATGACGTGGTTCCTCCTGGAAACGAAATCGGTTGCTCAGGTGGCGTGCGGGCCGCCGTCGGCCTCTGTCTCGAGGGAGTCCGTGCCGAGCCCGTCCTCAGGTCCGCGCGCGGTGGCGTCGGTGCCGCCGCTCCCGAGCCCGTTCTCCTTGCGGAAGGACTCGTAGATCTGCAGCAGGACCTGCTTCTGCCTCTCGTTCAGCGCCGGGTCGGTGAGTATCGCGGTCTGCACCTCGACGCCGTCCAGACCCTGCCGTTCGTCCAGAATCCCGGCCTGGACGTACAGCGTCTCGGCGGATATCCGCAGCGCCTTGGCGAGCTGCTGCAGGATCTCCGCGCTCGGCTTGCGCAAGCCGCGCTCGATCTGGCTGAGGTACGGGTTGGACACCCCCGCGGCATCCGCGAGCTGCCGCAGGCTCAGCTGCGCTGTGCGCCGCTGCTCCCGCAGGAACTCGCCGAGGTTGCCGACGTTGAGTGATGCCATACCCCGATGGTGCCTCGCAGTGCTAACTATTGCAAGCGCAGCGCTAGCAGGAGTGCTCCAGCCGGTGGGCACGGCCTCTGCCGGGCCGCGCGCGGCCCGTGCGTGCGGCCCGGCGGCCCGGTTCTCCGGCGGGCTCCCCGGGGTCTGCGGCGACCGTGGCGCGGAGCCCGTACCGGTGCCTATGGCGCCCGTGGTGCGGTGCCCGGCCGGGTGCCTATGACGACCGTGGCGCACAGCTCGTCGGAGCCGGCGACCCGGGGGAGCAGGCCGTTGCGGGTGAAGGTCCCGACGGCCCGGGCTGCCTGCCGTTCGCTCGTCTCGACCAGCAGATGGCCGCCCGGCGCCAGCCACTGCGGGGCGGTCGCGGTCACCCGGCGCAGGACGTCGAGCCCGTCCGCGCCGCCGTCGAGCGCCACCAGCGGCTCGTGGTCGCGGGCCTCGGGCGGCAGCAGGCCGACCTCTTCGGTCGGGACGTAGGGAACGTTGGCCACCAGGATGCCGATCCGGCCGCGCAGCCCGGCGGGCAGCGCGTCGAAGAGGTCGCCCTCGTGGACCTCGCCGCCGGCGGCGCGGACGTTGCGGCGGGCGCAGCGCACCGCGGCGGGTTCGATGTCCGCGGCGTGCAGCTCGACCGGGCCCAGGGCGGCGGCCAGTACGGTGCCCACCGCGCCGGAGCCGCAGCACAGGTCGACGACGACCGGGGGCCGCCCGGCGCGCCCGGTGGCCCGCAGTCCGAGGCCGACCGCCTGGCCCACCAGGAACTCGGTGCGGCGGCGCGGTACGAACACGCCGGGATCGACGGCGATCCGCCGGCCGCAGAACTCCGCCCAGCCGACGACGTGTTCCAGGGGCAGGCCGAGGGTGCGGCGCTCCACCATGGCGGCGAGCTCGTCGGCGGTGCGGGCGGTGGACAGGAGCAGCTCCGCCTCGTCCTCGGCGAAGACGCAGCCGGCGGTGCGCAGCGCGGTGACGACGGCGGGGCGGGTGAGGGGCGCGGGAGCGGACGCCGCAAGGGGCGAAGGGAGGGACGACGGGTGGGACGGCATCGGGGACGGCGACATGTGAGCCTTTCGGGGCGCCTGGGGCGCTTCCCGGGTCACCGGTGTCGGGCGGCCACCTGCGTCGGGTGGGCCGCACGGCTGTGAGCCGGGAGCACCTGCCTGGTCTGGCGGGGAATCGGTCTCACCTCCTCGTCGGGCCACTACTGAGGGCGCCACATTACCCGACCGGGGCCGCGCGCACAGGCGGTCGCCGCGCGGGCCGGATGCCGGTGCCGGGCCGGATGCGGGGCGCTGTGGGGGGAGCAACCCCCGGCGTGCGGCGAGGAGTTCGCGACCTCGGCGAATGGCTGGAAAGTACTTGTCAGATCGGAAAGTACTTGTCACGCTGAATGCAGGAAGTCCGGGAGTGACGACCGGAAGCAGTCCGGGAGTGACGACCGGAGGCAGGGGGAGCAGTGCCGGTGATCGGGGGGACGGGGATGTCGGAGTACGCCTCGAAGGATGCGGCGGCCGCGCTGGACCGTATGCAAAGGCTCAGTTCGACGGTGCGGGACGGCGCGCGGTGGTACGTCTGGTACCAACTCGTCTACGGCTGCGCGTCCGCCGTCCTGGTGCTCTCCATCGGGCTGTTGGAGCGGCCCTACGGCGTGGCGATCGGCAGTGGCCTGTGGTGTGCCGCCATAGCCGGGCTGTCGGTCTACGCGGCCCGGCAGCGGGTGGCCCGTCGCGGGTTCGGCCGGCGGCACGGCTTCATGATCGCCCTCTGGGGACTGCTCTACGGCGCGGTGCTGGCCCCTGGCACGATGTGGTTCCCGGGGAACCTGGCATGGTGGGTGCCCGGAGCACTGGTGGTCGCCCTTCCCGGGCTGATAGGCGCGTATCTGGAGGCCCGGCGGTGACCGACCCGCATCACGGGGCACCTTCGCAACATGGGGCACATCCGCGTCATGCGCTCGACGAGGTGATGCACGCACCGGTCCGCTTCTCCATCGTGGCGACCCTGGCGGCCGCGGAGAAGGCCGAGTTCGCCTTCGTCCGCGACACCGTCGAGGTGAGCGACTCGGTCCTGTCGCGGCAGGTCGCCACCCTGGAGAAGGCCGGCTATGTCGCCGTCACCAAGGGGTACGTCGGCAAGCGCCCCCGCACCTGGCTCGCCCTGACACCCGCCGGCCGCACCACCTTCGCGGCGCACTGCCAGGCCCTGCGGGAGATAGCGGGCAACGGCGGCTGAGGAGGGCGGCGGAGTCGTGCGGCAGGGTCTCCAGCGCCCTGAGGACGGTGCCTTGATGATGTCGTGTTGACTTGGAGCGCTCTCCAACTCCTACCGTCCGGAACGGAACTTCGGCGCAGGCCCGGCACACGGGCACCGGAGTTCAGGAACCAGGGCGGGACCACGGGCACGAAACCCGGTCCGCCGCCGTACGTCCAGGAGGTAGCAGCACTATGACCACGACGAACATCCCGTCGCGTCACCTCGGTGAACTGGTGGTTTCCGCGCAGGGGCTCGGCTGCATGGGGATGAGCCATGGCTATGGGCAGTCGGACGACGCGCAGTCGGCCGCCACCATCAACCGGGCGCTCGACCTCGGCGTCAGCCTGCTGGACACCTCCGACTTCTACGGGGCGGGGCACAACGAGGAGCTGATCGGCCGGGCCATCGCCGGCCGGCGGGACGAGGTGGTGCTGGCGACGAAGTTCGGGTTCGCCAACCGGCTCGGTGAGCCGACCGCGATCCGGGGCGACGCCGCCTGGGTGCGGGAGGCGTGCGACGCGTCGTTGCGCCGGCTCGGGGTCGACCACATCGACCTCTACTACCAGCACCGTGTCGACCCGGACGTGCCGATCGAGGAGACCGTGGGCGCGATGGCCGAGCTGGTCACGGCGGGCAAGGTCCGCCACCTCGGGCTGTCCGAGGCGAGCGCGGCGACCCTCCGGCGGGCACATGCGGTGCATCCGATCGCCGCGCTGCAGAGCGAGTGGTCGCTGTGGACCCGTGACCTGGAGCGCGAGATCGCCCCGGTGTGCCGTGAACTCGGGATCGGGCTGGTGCCGTTCTCGCCGCTCGGGCGCGGTTTCCTGACCGGGCGCTACACCTCGGTGAAGGGCCTGCCGGCGTCCGATGTGCGCCGCAGCCAGCCGCGCTTCGCCGACGGCAACCTGGAGCAGAACCTGGCCATCGTGGAGCGGCTCGACGCACTCGCCGCCGAGAAGGGCGTCAGCGCCGGACAGCTCGCCCTGGCCTGGGTGCAGCACCGCGGCGACGACGTCGTGCCGATCCCCGGCACCCGCCGGGAGAAGTACCTGGAGGAGAACCTCGGCGCGCTCGCCGTCGAGCTGACCGAGGAAGACCTCGCCGTGATCGACGCCGCGGCACCGGCCGACCGGGTCGC
>Ga0207426_1002396_pt1 | contig 12077 bp, 8 predicted proteins | sample AraplaMF_Cvi_mMS_FD_184265 | JGI IMG/M metagenome (GOLD analysis project Ga0207426, IMG submission 184265) | Arabidopsis root microbial communities from the University of North Carolina, USA - plate scrape MF_Cvi_mMS (SPAdes) (version 2) | ecosystem: Host-associated > Plants > Roots > Endosphere ...
GGAAGTTCACGACGATCAGGAGGTAGATCAGCACGACGGCACCGAGCAGGCCGAACAGCAGGCCGGTGAAGGCACTGTTCATGGTCTGCACCTGGCCGAGCAGCGCCACGGACGAGCCCTTCGGCAAATCCTTGGCGGTGTCGGCGATCAGCTGGCGGATGTCATTTGAGACCGCGCCGAGATCGCGGCCCGACGTCGTCGCGAAGATCTGCACCAGCGTCTGGATGTCGTATTGAGACACCACCGCGCTCGATGTCGAGCGCTTGACGTCGGCGATGCCGCCGAGGATCGGCGATTGCGCATTGCCGGCCGCCGTGATCGGCAGCGTCTGCAGCGCGCTGAGCGAGTCGATCTGGTATTGCGGCGTCTGCATCACGATCGAATAGGACACGCCGTTGTCGGGATTGAGGTAGTAGGTCGGCGCCACCTGCGAGGAACCGGCGAGGTTCACCACGAGGCTGTTGGTGACGTCGCGCTCGGTCAGACCGACATATTGCGCGCGGGTGCGGTCCACATCGATGTTGAACGTCGGGTTGTTCGGCGACTGCTGGATGCGCGCGTCGGCGACGCCGGGGATCTTGCGGACCTTGGCCAGCAGACTGTTGGCGTAAGCAAAATTGCCGCTGATGTTGGCGCCGCGGATCTGCAGGTCGATCGGCGCAGGCGCGCCGAAGTTCAGGATCTGGCTGACGATGTCGGCGGGCAGGAACGAGAAGCTCACACCCGGGAACATGCGCGGCAATTGCTCACGCAGCACCTTCACATGCTCCTCGGTCGGCTTGTGGCCTTCCTTCAGCTTGACCTGGATGTCGCCGTCCTGCGGGCCGATGACGCCGGTGTTGTTGTAGGTCATGTTGATGCCGGAGATCGGCATGCCGATGTTGTCGGTCATGGTCTCGATCTCGCCGGGGATCAGCTTGCGGACCGCCTTCTGCACGTCGGCGAGCTGGTTCGCAGTCTCCTCCACGCGGGTGCCGACCTGGGTGCGGACATGCATCAGGATGTTGCCGGCGTCGACCGCGGGGAAGAAGTTGCGCCCCAAGAACGGCACCAGCGCGAAGGACGCGCCGACCACGCAAAGGAAGCCGATCACGAACACCGCGCGATGCGCCAGCGCCAGGCCGAGCAGCCCCTGATAGCCGCCGCGGATGCGCTCGAACCGTGCCTCGAAGCCGCGCTGGAACCAGACGAACGGATTGCGTGACTTCGGCGGCTCGCCCTCGTGATGAACATGCGCCTTCAGCAGGTAGTTCGCCATGGTCGGCACCAGCGTGCGCGACAGGATGAACGACCAGATCATCGCGAACATCACCGCTTCGGCCATCGGCACGAACAGAAAGCGCGCGACGCCGGTGAGGAAGAACATCGGCACGAACACGATGCAGATACAGAGCAGTGAGACGAAGGCCGGCGTCACGATCTGGTTGGCGCCGTCGAGGATCGACTGCTCGACCGGCTTGCCCTGCTCCAGATGGTAATTGATGTTCTCGATGGTCACCGTGGCGTCGTCGACGAGGATGCCGACCGCGAGCGCGAGACCGCCGAGCGTCATGATGTTCAGCGTCTCGCCGATCGCCGACAGCATGATGATGGCGCCGAGCACGGAGAGCGGGATCGACACCGCGATGATGACGGTCGAGCGCCAGCTGCCGAGGAACAGCAGGATCATGACGCTCGTCAGCAGCGCCGCGATCACGCCTTCGAAGGCGACACCCTCGATGGCGCCGCGGACGAACACCGACTGGTCGCCGATGAAGCCGATCTTCAGCGCGTCGGGCATCTGGTCCTTGACGTCGATGACCTTCTGCTTGATGCCGGCGATGATGTCGAGCGTCGAGGTCGCGCCCGCCTTCAGCACCATCATCAACACGGAGCGGTTGCCGTCGACGTGGACGATGTTGGTCTGCGGGGGATTGCCGTCGCGCACCGTGGCGACGTCGCGCACATAGACCATGGCGCCGTTGACGGTCTTGATCGGCAGATTGCCGAGCTCGTCGATCTTGAGCGGCGAGTTGTTGAGCTGGATGTTGTACTCGAACGTGCCGATCTTCTGGGTGCCGACCGGCGTGATCAGGTTCTGGGCGGCGAGCGCGTTGGCGACGTCCTGCCCTGACAGGCCGCGTGCCTGGAGCGCGGTGGGATCGAGGTCGATCTGGACCTGGCGCTGCTTGCCGCCGAACGGATAGGGAATCGCGGCGCCCGGGACGGTGACCAGCGGCGTGCGGAGCTGATTGATGCCGATGTCGGCGAGGTTCTGTTCGGTCAGCCCGTCCCCCGACAGCGCTACCTGGATGATCGGCACGGTCGACGCCGAGTAGTTCAGGATCAACGGCGGGGTCGCGCCGGGCGGCAACTGCTTGAGCAGCGTCTGCGAGATCGCGGTGACCTGGGCGTTGGCGGTCCGGATATCGACGGTCGGCTGGAAGAAGATCTTGACGATGCCGAAGCCGTTATAGGAGTTGGCGACGATGTGCTCGATGTCGTTGACCGTCGTCGTCAGCGAGCGCTGGAACGGCGTGGTGATACGGCCGGACATCTGGTCGGGCGGCAGTCCGGTGTACTGCCAGACCACACCGATCACGGGGATGCGGATCTCCGGAAAGATGTCGGTCGGCGTCCGCAGCGCTGCCAGCGGTCCGATGATCAAAAGCAGAAGTGCGAGCACGACAAACGTGTAGGGCCGGCTCAGGGCAATACGAACCAGAGCAATCATTCGTCAGGCAGTTCCAAATCCGGGGACAGGGAACACGCCCCCACGGCTTCCCTCACGGCTGATTTACCTGAACACCGTTCAAATGGCCAACAGCAGCGAGCCCTGTGCAGTCACTTCCCTGCTATCGCCCAGCGAAATCGCATTCCAGATATGCACGCGCTGCCCGGAAGATTACAGAAGCGCCTTTCCGCTGCGTAAAGACGGCGCAGAACGGCGCCGCCTTCGGCACTGCCGCATATTCTCAACCCCGGGGCAAAGCGGGCCGAACCGAGGAATTTGCCGGCCTGGAGCCTCAGCTGGCTCGAATCGTGGGGCCGTCCGCGCGCCCAATGGCGTGCCGGTGGCCAAAGAAAACGAGCGGCGCTTGGGGCGCCGCTCGTCGTCAGATCGGAAGTTGAGCGCGAAGCTCAGGCTGCGCGGACGTTGGTCAGGAACTTGCTGACCTCGGTCTTCAACCGGCTGGAGTCGTTCGACAGCATCTGCGCCGCCGACAGTACCTGCGAGGAGGCGGTGCCGGTCTCGGTGGCGCCGCGCTGCACGTCGGTGATGTTCGACGAGACCTGCTGGGTCCCTTGGGCAGCCTGCTGAACGTTGCGAGCGATCTCCTGGGTCGCAGCGCCCTGCTCTTCCACCGCGGCAGCGATGGCCGAGGAGATCTCGGAGAGACGCTCGATGGTCGAGGAGATCTCCTTGATGGCGCCGACCGAGTCGTTGGTCGCCGCCTGGATGCCGGAGATCTGCTGGCCGATTTCGCCGGTCGCCTTGGCGGTCTGCTCGGCGAGCGCCTTCACTTCGGACGCGACGACCGCGAAGCCGCGACCGGCCTCACCGGCGCGCGCCGCCTCGATGGTGGCGTTCAGCGCCAGCAGGTTGGTCTGGCCGGCGATGGTGTTGATCAGTTCGACGACGTCGCCGATGCGCGAGGCGGCCTTGGAGAGCTCGCTGACGCGCTCGGTGGTGGCACGGGCCTGGCCGACGGCGTCGCCCGCCATGCGGGCCGATTCCTGCACCTGGCGGCTGATCTCGCCGACGGACGAGGCCATCTCTTCGGTCGCCGAGGCCACCGACTGCACGTTGGTCGAGGCTTCCTCCGAAGCGCCGGCAACCGTGGTCGCCAGACGCTGCGAACGATCGGCGGTCGAGGTCAGCGTCGAGGCGGAGGCTTCGAGCTGGGTCGAGGCCGACGACACGGTCTGGACGATCTCGCCGATCATCGATTCGAATTCGCGGGTGATGTTGTCGACGCGGCGGCCGCGCTCGATCTTGGCCTCGGCATCGGCCGCGGCAGCTTCGTCGGCGGCCTTCTTGGCGACGAGAGCCTCCTTGAAGATCTGGAGCACGTCGGCCATGGCGCCGATTTCGGTCTTCTCGCCGCGATGCGGGACTTCGGCGGACAGGTCGCCGCGACCCAGCGCCTGCATCGGCTCGATGATGGAGTTGATGCCCTTCGAGACGTCCTGCACGAGGTAGAAGCCGACCCCGAGGCCCGCGATGACAGCGGCACCGAGGATGATCGCGACCAGCATGAAGGCGTTATAGAAGGTATCGGAGGCGTCGACTGCGGCCTGATCGCCGCCCTTGGTGTTGAGCTCGATGTCCTTGGCCAGGATGGTGTCGGCCTCGAGCCCGATCTTGTTGACCGTCTTGCTGTTCAGCTCGTGCGCGTCGTGCGGGATCTTGTTGGCATCCCGGCGCGACAGCGCCATGACTTCCTGGGTGCCCTTCTTGTACTCTTCCCAGGTCTTCGACCATTGACCGTAGAGAGCCTTCTCCTCGGGCGAGGTAATCATCGCCTCGTAGGACTGCCGGAATTTGGTGTTGGATTCGACAACGCCCGCCAAGGTCTTTTCGGCGGCAAGCTTTTCCTCGAGCGTCTCGGCCAGCATGTGCTCGCGGATCACGTTGCGGTAGGTGATCACGCCGGCGCGCAGGTCGCCGATCACGCGGACGCTGGGCATCCAGTTGGTGGTGATGTCGACGGTGTTGGCGTTGATCGTCCGCATCTTCATGACGGCGAGCAGGCCCATGCCGGCCATCGCGACCAGCAGGAATGCCACGACACTGATAATCTTGGCACGGATGGAGATGGTGGCGAACATAAGCGGTCTCTTTGCGTTGGCGCGGCGGCGCGGCCGGAAATGGTGGATCAACCAAAAGCGCGGCGCCGATATCCAACAACAAAGCGACTGTGCAGTTGTTAACTACGACTCCGTGGGAGTACGGAACCGCAAAGAAGTGAATGAGGGACTAAAAACGCTCTGCGCTTAGCGCATAAGCCCAAGCGCATCGGCAAAAAACTCCGGACCACCGAAGTTGCCGGACTTCAACGCGAGCAGCATGTCGCCTGCTTTCGTGCCCACCGCACGCAGCACCGGGACACCCGCGGCGATCTCCGCGCCGACCAGGAAGCCGGGAATCTTGAGCCGATCGACGACTGCGCCCGAGGTCTCGCCACCGGCGACGACCAGACGCCGAACCCCTGATTTTACTAGGCTTTCCGCAATGTCGGCCATCGCCTGCTCGATCGCATGACCGGCTGCGTCGCGGCCGTGACGCGCCTGCAGTGCGGCGACGTCCCCAGGCGTCGCGCTCGACGCGATCAGCACCGGACCATTGGCGAGCAGCGGCTTCGCCCAGGCCAGCGCGCGCTCGACTTCGCTCCGCCCCGTAATAATACTGTCCGTGTTAAGACGGAGCACCGGCATGACCGATTCCGCCTTCGAAATCTGCTGCAACGTCGCCTGCGAGCAGCTTCCGGCGAGGCATGCCACGGCTCCGCCGACCGCAGCACCCGACTCACTGTTCGACGACGCCGGCTTCACCTTGCCGGTCGATACCAGCGCGCGGGCGAGGCCGAGACCGATGCCAGAGGCGCCCACCGACAGCCGGTGCCCGGCAGCGACGAGCCCGATGGTCTCGAGGTCGCGGTCGAACACGGCGTCGATGATGGCGGCCCCGACACCCTTGGCCGATAATTCCGCAAGCTTGGCCCGCACGGCATCCGCACCACGGCTGACGGTGGCGAGATCGACCAGACCGATTTGAGTCTTGCTCTGGCATGCCAGCACGCGCACGAGATTGGAATCGTGCATCGGGTTGAGCGGATGATCCTTGAGCGGGCTCTCGTTCAGCGGCACCGCGCCGACGAAGAGGTTGCCCTGATAGACGGTGCGGCCGGTTTCCGGGAAGGCCGGCGTCACCAGTACGACGTCATCGCCGCCACCGGCGCGCAGCGCGTCCATCACCGGGCCGATATTGCCCTTGTCGGTGGAATCGAAGGTCGAGCAGATCTTGAACAGGACATGTCCCGCGCCGCGGCCACGCAGCCACGCCTCCGCTGCGCGCGAGCGCGATACGGCGAGCCCCGCCTCGATCGAGCGGCTCTTCAGCGACACCACGACGGCATCGACCTCGGGCAGCGCGAGATCATCGGCGGGCACGCCGATGGTCTGCACGGTGCGCAGGCCGGCGCGGGTCAGCGTATTGGCGAGATCGGAGGCGCCGGTGTAGTCGTCGGCGATGCAGCCCAAGGCAAGTGTCACGACTTCGCTCCCGCATAGGGCTTGAACCACGCAAGGCCGTCGGTCGTCCTGCCGCGCGGATTGTACTCGCAGCCGACGAAGCCGGCATAGCCGAGCCGGTCGAGTTCGGCGAACAGGAACGGGTAGTTCAGCTCCTCGCCGTCGGGTTCGTTGCGCGAGGGAATGCTGGCGATCTGGATGTGGCCGATGATCGGCATCATCTCGCGCAGGCGCATGGTGACGTCGCCATGAATGATTCCGCAGTGATAGATATCGAACTGCAGCTTCAGGTTCGGCAGCCGCAATTCCTGGATCAGGTCGCGGGCGAAGCCGAAATCGTTGAGGAAGTAGCCGGGCACGTTGCGCGGATTGATCGGCTCGAGCACGATGTCGATGCCGTGCGGGGCGAAGAACTCGGCGGCGCACGCCACCGATTTGTAGAACGCCTCGATCGCGACGCGCTCGCCGCGATTGGCGATGCCCGCCATCAGGTGCAGACGCTTGACGCCGGTTGCCTTGGCGTAAGGCAGCGCGGTCTCCAGGCTCGCCTTGAGATCGTTGAAGCGCGCCGGCAACGCGGCAAAGCCTTTCTCGCCGGCATTCCAGTCGCCCGGCGGCAGGTTGAACAGCGCCTGCGTCAGGCCGTTGCGCTTGAGCCGCTCGCCGACGGCCTCGGCCGGATGCTCGTAGGGAAAGAGAAACTCGACCGCGGTGAAGCCCGCTTGCGCGGCGGCATCGAAGCGATCGAGGAACGGCACCTCGGTGAACATCATCGAGAGGTTGGCGGCGAAACGGGGCATGGGAATCCTCTTCTTACTTGTCGCCGGGAAGCTTGACGCCGGTGACCTGCGCATACATCCGCGCCACTGACGCATCGTCGTCGCGGCCCATGCCTGCGGCGGCCGTCATCAGGAACATCTGGAGCGCGGCAGCGGAGACCGGCACTGGGAATCTGGCACTGCGTGCCATGTCCTGGATGATGCCGAGATCCTTGACGAAGATCTCGACCGCGCTGCGCGGCGTGTAATCGCCGTCGAGCACGTGCGGCATGCGGTTCTCGAACATCCAGGAATTGCCGGCGGAGGCCGTGATCACCTCATAGACCTTGCGGATATCGAGGCCCTGCTTGGCCGCAAACGCCATCGCTTCGCTAGCGGCTGCGATGTGCACGCCAGCGAGCAACTGGTTGATCATCTTGAAGGCCGCGCCCTGGCCGGCGGCATCGCCGAGCTCGTAAAGCTTTGCCGCCATCGCATCGAGCGCCGGGCGCGCTTTCGCGAACGCCGCCGCGCCGCCCGAAGCGAGGATCGTCAACTCGCCTTGCGCGGCGCGCTGCGCGCCGCCCGAGATCGGCGCATCCAGATAATGTCGGCCGGTCGCTTCAAGTTGCTTGGCAAGGCGCCGCGCCACGTCGGGATCCATGGTGGCGGAGGAGATGAAGACGCTTTCTTTCGGCAACGTCTCGGCAACGCCGTCCTTGCCGAACAGGATCGTCTCGGTCTGTGCGGCATTGACGACGACGCTGACGACGATGTCGGCGCCCTTGGCTGCCTCGGCCGGAGTCATCGCGCCCGTGCCGCCATCTTTCACGAAGCGGGCAACCGCATCGGCCGAAACGTCGCAGCCGGTCACCGCATGGCCGGCGCGCTTCAGCGAGGTCGCCATGCCAAAACCCATCGAGCCGAGCCCGATGACGGCGATGCGCTGATTTTGTGACGTGGAGGCGGCCATGCAAATTACCCTTCAACTCAGTCTTGCGAACGTTTCCCGGACGGCCGTCCTTTGCGGCGGCTCGCCATCCCGAATAACACGGCTTGGCCGCGCTGCCAAAGCGTGAGACAAGCGGACATGACGGCCATGAAAACCAAAACGGATAACGAGACAAGGCTGCGTGAGGATATCTGCCGGTTCGGGCGGTCGCTGTTCGAGCGCGGGCTGACGCCGGGATCTTCGGGCAATATCAGCGTCAGGCTGGATGGCGGCGGCTGGCTGGTGACGCCGACCAATGCCTCGCTCGGCTTTCTCGATCCCGGAAAATTGTCCCGGCTGGACGACCAGGGCCGGCTGGTGTCGGGCGACGCCCCGACCAAGGAAGTTCCGCTCCACACCGCGCTGTATGACACGCGTGGAAGCGCGCGCGCGATCGTGCATCTGCACTCCACCCATTCGGTCGCGCTCTCGATGCTGCCCGAGATCGACCCACGCGCCGTGCTGCCGCCGATGACGGCCTATTACCTGATGAAGTGCGGCGCCACCGCGCTCGTGCCCTACTACCGCCCCGGCGATCCCGCGGTCGCGGATGCGATCAAGGGACTGGCGGGGAAATACTCATCCGTACTGCTCGCCAATCACGGCCCTGTCGTCGCCGGCGACACACTGGAGGCCGCGGTGTTCGCGACCGAGGAGCTCGAAGAGACCGCGAAGCTGTACTTGCTGCTGCGCGGAATGAACCCGCGGCATCTGTCGCCGGAGCAGGTGCTGGATCTGGTCAAGGTGTTCGGGGTGACGCTGCCGGAGCATGAGCACGAGCATTAGTGCCTGGCTCTCTCCTCATCATTGCGAGCGCAGCGAAGCAATCGAGAGCCTTTCCGCGGAGGAATTCTGGATTGCTTCGCCGCGCTCGCAATGACGGTTGTGGTGACGGGCGGGCCTACAGCCCCAGATACGCCTTGCGCACGTCGGGATTGCCCTTGATCTCGGCGGCCGGGCCCTGCATCAGCACGCGGCCGGTCTGCAGGATGTAGGCGCGGTCGGCGATCTCCAGGCACTCGGCCATGCGCTGCTCGACGATCAGCACCGTCATGCCGGAGTCGCGGATCAGCTTCACGGCCTGGAAGATTTCGTCGACCAGCTTCGGCATGATGCCCTGCGAGGGCTCGTCCAGCATCAACAGCCGCGGACGCGTCATCAGCGCACGTCCGATGGCGAGCATCTGCTGCTCGCCGCCGGACAGCGTCTCGGCGCGCTGGTCGAGCCGCTCGGACAGCCGCGGAAACAGCTTGAAGACGAGATCGAGCGGCTCCTCGCGGTTGGCTTCGCTGCGGTAGAGGTAGCTGCCGAGGCGGAGGTTGTCGCGCACCGACAGGCGCGGAAACAGACGGCGGTTCTCCGGCACATAGGCGATGCCGGCCGCCGTGATGTGGTGCTGCGCCATACCGTTGAGACGCTTGCCGTCGAAAGTCACGGTGCCCGAGCGCGGACGCTCGGCGCCTGCGATCGACTTCAGCAGCGTCGACTTGCCGGCTCCGTTGGCGCCGGCGACGCAGACGATCTCGCCCTTGGTGACCTCGATGCTGACCGCGGAGATCGCGACCAGGCCCTGATAGGCGGTCGTGACTTCATGCACCGACAGCATGACGATCTCCCAGATATGCCTTGATCACCTTGGGATCGCGGACGACGTCGGCGGGCTTGCCCTCGACCAGCACCTTGCCGAGGTCGAGCACGATGGCACGATCGACCAGCGGCATCACGATCTCCATGACGTGCTCGACCATCAGCACGGTGATGCCGGCATCGCGCACCTTGCGCACCAGCGCCACGCCGGTCTGCGCCTCGGTCGGCGTCAGGCCGGTAAGGACTTCGTCGAGCAGCAGCAGTTTCGGTTCGGTCGCAAGCGCGCGTGCGACCTCGAGGCGGCGCTTCTCGGCCGGCACGAGATCGCTCGCGAGCACGTCGGCGCGCGCGGCGAGACCCGTGAACTCCAGCACCTCATGCGCCTTGCGGCGCGCCTCGCGCATCACGGTGTTGCGCACGAGCGCGCCGACGATGACGTTGTCGATGACGGTCATGGTCTCGAAGCTCTTCACGACCTGGAAGGTGCGACCGACGCCGCGCTGGCAGCGCACCGCCGCCGGCAGATTGGTGACATCCTCGCCGTCGAACCAGATCGAGCCCTGCGTCGGCGGCAGCACGCCGGCGATGAGATTGAACAGCGTCGACTTGCCGGCGCCGTTGGGGCCGATCAGGCCGACGATCTCGCCACGGCCGACCGAGATCGAGACGTCGCTGTTGGCGACGAGGCCGCCAAACCGCTGCCAGACGCCACGGGTTTCAAGGAGCGCGGTCATCGCGTGGCTCCTTTCGCTTTTGAACGGGAGAACAGGCTGACCAGACCGCGCGGCAGCGCCAGCGAGATCGCCACGATCAGCGCACCGTAGACGATCAGGTCGACGCCACGGCCGGAGCCGCCGATATAAGAGCGCGTCAGCTCCGTCATCGGGATCAGGATGGCCGCGCCGAGCACCGGTCCCCACAGCGTGCCGATGCCGCCGAGCACGGCCGGCAACGCCATCAGCAGCGAGAACTGGAAGCCCATCACGCTTTCAGGATCGATATAGGCGAGGAACTGCGCATAGAAGGCGCCGCCGATCGCCACCAGGAAGGCGGACACCGCAGCCGCCCCCATCTTGGAATTGAACACGACGACGCCGAGGCTCTCGGCCGCTTCCGGATTGTCCTTCACCGCGCGCCACCAGAAGCCCCATTTGGAGTCTTCCAGCCACCAGGTGACGAACCAGGCGAGGCAGCACAGCACCAGCGCGAAATAGAAGTACGGCAGCTTGCTGCGCATGAACTGGAATTTCAGCCAGCTGTCGCCGCGCACGGGAACGGTGATGCCCATCGCGGCGCCCGCCCATTCCCAGTTCTGAAACAGCAGCAGGCCGATCTCGGCAATGACGATGGTCGCGATCACGAAGTAATGGCCGCGGAGGCGGAAGAAGGGATAGCCGAGCCCCATCGCGATGATGGCCGCGATCACGCCGCCGGCCAGCATGCCGAACCAGGGCAGCACGCCGAACTTCGTGAAGAGCAGCTCGGTGGTGTAGGCGCCGATGCCGAAATAGAGCGCGTGCCCCAGCGAGATCTGCCCGCAATAACCGGACAGGATGTTCCAGCTCTGCGACAGCGCCGCATACATCAAGGTCAGGATCAGGATGTTCTGGACGTAGACGTCCTTGATGACCAGCGGCGCGAGTGCTGCGAGCCCGGCCAGGACCGCGGCGATGATGAGGTCGCGGCGGCGCCGCGCTGCGAATGCCTGGTCCATCACATCTGCCCGAACAGGCCACGCGGCCGGATGAAGACGACGAGCAGGTAGACAGCGTAGATGCCGACGGATTTCAGCGACGGCGGCAGCACCAGCGCGGTGACCGCCTCGATCAGACCGACGATGATGCCGCCGGCGAAGGCGCCGAACACGCTGCCGAAACCGCCGAGCGCGACAGTCACATAGGCGATCAGCGCGAAGGACGCGCCGACATCGGGATAGATGTAGAAGAACACCGCCATGATGGCGCCGGCGAGACCGACCAGCGCGGCACCGAGGCCCCAGCCGAACGCGAACACGCGGTTCTTGTCGATGCCGACCAGCGCGACCGCGCCGGGATCCTCGCGGGTGGCTTCCAGCGCGCGGCCAAAGTCGGTGCGGTGGATGAAGAAGTAGAGTCCTCCGAAAGCCGCGATCGAGACCGCCGCGCCGATCAGCTGCGGTTCCGGCAGGAAGATGCCGGCGATCGAGATGGTTTTGCCGCCGGCCCAGGACTGCGGAATGCTGCGATAGTCCGGCGTGAAGAAGAACTGCGCCAGCCCGCGCATCACGATGGCGAGGCCGAAAGTGGTGAAGATCTGCACCATGCCGGCATTGGCCTTGGCCCGCATGGCGAAGCGCACAAGCAGCAGGTAGACGACCGCCCCGAACACGAACATTGCCGCGGCGACCAACGGTGCGGACAGCAAGGGGTCGATCGCGAAGAACGCGAACAGGAAGAAGGACAGGTACATCGCGATCATCAGGAACTCGCCATGGGCGAAGTTCGTGACGTCCATCAGGCCGAAGATCA
>Ga0207426_1002401_pt1 | contig 12069 bp, 7 predicted proteins | sample AraplaMF_Cvi_mMS_FD_184265 | JGI IMG/M metagenome (GOLD analysis project Ga0207426, IMG submission 184265) | Arabidopsis root microbial communities from the University of North Carolina, USA - plate scrape MF_Cvi_mMS (SPAdes) (version 2) | ecosystem: Host-associated > Plants > Roots > Endosphere ...
AAGGACGAACTCGACTGGCTCAACGCCTACCATGCACGCGTCCGCGCCGAGGTGCGGCCGGCGCTGGACGAGGCGACCGGGGCGTGGCTCGATCAGGCGACGGCGGAGCTGAAGGCGTAGCGCGCGGCCTCCAGGCAGGTGCATGGCGCCACGCGGCCTGTGCAAGGCTTCGCCGCATTCATCTCCAGCCACGGCGGGCTTTGCACGCTCCTGACGCAGTTTGCCCGTAAAACAACGGCCTCCTGAATAGTGTTATTATAACAGTCCCGGAATCGGTATAGCCGCATTCCGAAACGCCGATATCCGTCTTGTGCAAGCAAGCTACAGTCGATTCGACTTTGAAAGACGGACGACGATGCACGGCATGATCAGCAGGCCGCCGGACACGGCGAACAAGAACATCGCGACCTCGCGCGTGGTGTTGCTGCTGCTCGTCGTGATGACCGGGATCGCACCAATCTCGCTCTACATCCTGGTTCCGGCACTGCCGGTGCTGGCGACGAGTTTCGGCAGCGACATCTCGATCGCGCAGATGACGGTGTCGCTCTACATGGTCGGCATCGCGCTTTCGCAGCTGATCATGGGCCCCCTGTCGGACCGGTTCGGCCGGCGTCCGGTGCTGCTCGGCGGCCTCGCGCTGATGGTCGCGGCGAGCACCGCCTGCATCTTCGCCGAAACTTTGCCGCAACTGATCGCGGCGCGCTTCTTCCAGGCGCTCGGGGGCGCCTCCGGCATGGTGGTGAGCCGCGCCATCATCCGTGACATCTACGAGCGCGACCGCGTCGCCTCCATGATCAGTCTCGTGGTCGCAGCGCTGATGATCGGCCAGATGGTCTCGCCGCTCACGGGTGGCCTGATCGAGACCGCCTTCGGCTGGCGCGCGATCTTCTACGCCGTCACGATCGCTGCGATCGCGGTCGCCGCCGGCATCGCGATCGCGCTGCCCGAGACGCGCCGGGACCGCGCGGTGGGCAGCGGCGGCTTTCGCAGCGACGTCGGCAGCCTGATCAAGAGCCGCGCTTTCATCGGTTATGTGATGTGCCAGGTGCTGGCCTCCCAGATCATCTTCACCTTCGCCGGCGGCGGCCCTTACATCGTCGTGACGCAGATGGGCCGGACCAGCGCCGAATACGGCGCGTGGTTCGCGACAACAGGCTTTGCGTATCTGGTCGGCAATCTGCTTTGCGTGCGCTTCGCGCCGCGGCACTCGCTGGAAAGACTGATCTGGTTCGGGCTGGCGCTGCAGCTCTGCGGCAGCCTGCTGAACCTGCTCTGGAGCTTCACCGGCTGGAACGAAGCACCCGCATGGCTGTTTGGCACGCAGATGATCGTGATGGTCGGCAATGCCTTCGTGATGGCGAATTCCGCGGCCGGCGCGATCAGCATCCGCCCCGAGGCCGCCGGCACCGCGTCAGGCGCGATGGGCTTTCTTCAGCAAGGCATCGGCGCGCTGATGTCGCAGTTCGGCGCCTATCTCGGCGGCCACTCCGCAACCACGCTGCCGCTGACGTCGGCGGTGCTCGCGATCTCGCTGCTCTGCGCCTGCATGATGATCTTCGTCGTTCCCCGCCGCGAGGTGGTGGTGAGCGAGGAGTTGATCGAGCAGGCGGAAGAGGAAGAGAGTGGGATGATGTAAGGCGGTGGACGGCTTGTGGGTGTCCCGGACGCGCTGCGACGCGAAGCGTCGCTGCGCAGAGCCGGGACCCAGAAGCCGCCGACATCGCTGCGCGATGGGCCCCGGCTCTGCAGCGCACCGCTGAAGAAGCGCTGCGCCGCGTCCGGGGCACGAGACCAACTCACTCCCCGATCAGTTTCAGCCACTCGTCCTCGGTCAGCACCTTGACGCCGTGTTTGTTGGCGTCCGCGAGCTTTGAGCCCGCACCGGGGCCGGCCACCACGAGATCGGTCTTCTTCGACACCGAGCCCGACACTTTCGCGCCCAGCCGTTCCGCGGTCGCCTTGGCCTCGTCGCGCGTCATCTTCTCCAGCGAGCCCGTGAACACCACGGTCTTGCCGGCGACCGCGGAGTTGCTCTTCGGCTTCTCGGCGTCGACGATCTCGACCTCTTTGGTCAGCCGCTCGACGATGCCGCGATTGTGGCTCTCGCCGAAATAGTCGGCGATGCTCCTGATCACGGTGTCGCCGATCTGGTCGAGCGCGTCCATCTCGGCCATCGCCTCCTCGTCGCCCTTGGCGACCTTGAGGCAGACCTCGTGGAAGGCATCCCACGAACCGTAGCCGCGCGCCAGCGCCAGCGCGGTGGTCTCGCCGACATGGCGCATGCCGAGCGCATAAACGAAGCGCTCCAGCGCGATCCTGCGCCGGCTCTCGATGGCCCCGAACAAATTGCGCACCGAAGTTTCGCCGTAGCCCTCGATCTCTTCCAGCTTCAGCTTCGCATTGCGCTTCTCCAGCGTGAAGATGTCGGAAGGCTCCTTCACCCATCCCTCGTCGAAGAAATATTGGAGCTGCTTCTCGCCGAGCCCGTCGATATCGAAGGCGCGCCGCGACACGAACAGCTTGAGGTGCTCGATCTTCTGGTAAGGGCAGGCGAACTCCCCGCTGCATCGCGCGCGGGATTCTTCCTCGCCCGCCGCCGTCTCGCCGCGCACGACGTCGGTGTGCAGCGGACACGGACACTTCTTCGGGAAGGCGAATTCCTTCGCGCTCTTCGGCCGCTTGTCGAGGACGACGTCGACGATCTGCGGAATGACGTCGCCGGCGCGCTGGATCACGACGGTGTCGCCGATCCTGATGTCGCGGCCCTCGCGCAGCACCTCGCCCTTGTTGCCGATGCCCTTGATGTAATCCTCGTTGTGGAGGGTGACGTTCTGCACGATGACGCCGCCGACGCCGACCGGTTCGAGCTTGCCGACCGGCGTGAACGAGCCGGTGCGCCCGACCTGGATCTCGATGTCGCGCAGCACCGTCATGGCGCGCTCCGCCGGAAATTTGTGCGCGATGGCCCAGCGCGGCGTGCGCGACACGAAGCCGAGCCGCTCCTGCCAGTCGATGCGGTCGACCTTGTAGACGACGCCGTCGATGTCATAGTCGAGCCGCGCGCGCTGCTCCTCGATCGATTGGTGGAAGGCGAGCAGCTCCTCGACCGAGTGACAGAGCTTCGTCAGCGGATTGGTCTTGAAGCCGCAGCGCTCGAACCAGTGGATCATGCCGCTCTGCGTATCCTCCGGCGTCGCGCTCATCTCGCCCCAGGCATAGGCGAAGAAGCCGAGCGGACGCGAGGCGGTGATGGCCGGATCCTTCTGCCGCAGCGAGCCGGCGGCCGAATTGCGCGGGTTGGCGAAGATGGTATCGCCCGCAGCCTTCTGCCGCTCGTTGAGCGCGAGGAACGCCTTCTTGGTCATGTAGACCTCGCCGCGCACCTCGCAGATATCGGGGATGTTGCGGCCCTTCAGCTTCTGCGGCACGTCCTCGAGCGTGCGGATGTTGGCGGTGACGTCCTCGCCGACCGCGCCGTCGCCGCGTGTCGCCGCGGTGACGAGTTCGCCGCCCTCATAGCGCAGCGACATCGAGAGGCCGTCGATCTTGGGCTCGGCGGAGAAATTGATTGTGTCGTCGTCGAGTTTGAGGAAGCGCACGATGCGGCCGGCGAAGTCGCGCACGTCCTCTTCCGCAAAGGCGTTGTCGAGCGACAGCATCGGAACGGAGTGTTGCACCTTCCGAAAGCGCCCCGACGGCGCCGCGCCGACCTTCTGCGATGGAGAATCCGAGCTGACGAGTTCCGGAAAGCGCTTCTCGATCGCATTGAGACGCTGGCGCAAGGCGTCGTACTCGGCGTCGGTGACGCTGGGCGCGTCCTCCTGATAGTAGCGCTCGTTGTGCCCCTCGATCTCGAGCGACAGCCGCATGTGCTCGACCTTGGCCTGCGCCTTGGTGAGCTCTGTGACGTCGCGAAGCGGTTTGGATTTTGCTGCTCTGGCCATGGTGCTTGGATACGACGGAGCGGGCGGGAGGGTAAAGGTGGCAAAAGTTTCGTGCCCCGGACGCAGCGCAGCGCGCCTTCAGCGGTGCGCTGCAGAGCCGGGGCTCATGTGGCCGGATTTCTGGGTCCCGGCTCGCGCTCCGCGCGTCCGGGACACGAGACTCAGCTCGCCGCCTTCAGCAACCGATCCGCGGCCGCCCTCGCCTCCGCGGTGATCTCGGCGCCGGCCAGCATGCGGGCGATTTCCTCGCGGCGGTGGTCGGCGGCGAGCGCGTTGACGCGGGTGGCGACGCGCTTGCCCTTGTCGAGCGCGTCCTTGGAAATCAGAAGGTGCTGGTCGGCCCGGGCGGCGACTTGCGGGGCGTGGGTCACAGCCATCACCTGCACCTTGCCGGCCAGGCGTGCCAGACGGCCGCCGATGGCGTCCGCGACAGCGCCGCCGACGCCGGTGTCGATCTCGTCGAACACCAGGGTGGGCGCCGAGCCGCGGTCGGACAGCACGACCTTGAGCGCCAGCAGGAAGCGCGAAAGCTCGCCGCCCGAGGCGACCTTCATCATCGGACCCGGCTTGGTGCCCGGATTGGTCTGCACCCAGAACTCGACACGGTCGAAGCCTTGCGGACCCGGCGAGGCCTCGTCGGTCGCGACCTGGGTCATGAACTTGGCCCGTTCGAGCTTGAGCGGGGCGAGCTCGGCATTGACGGCCTTGTTGAGCTTCTCCGACGATTTCTGCCGCGCCAGCGACAGCTTCTTGGCCGCGGCGGCATAATGCGCGTCGGCCTCGATCGCGGCCTGCTCCAGCTTCTTCAGGCGCGAGGCGCCGGCATCGATCAGCACGACGTCGGCGGCATATTTGGCGGCGAGCCCGGCGAGCCCGTCGACCGGCGTCGAATATTTGCGCGAGGCGGCGCGCAGGGCGAACAGCCGCTCCTCGATCCGTTCGAGCTCGGCCGGATCGAAATCGGTCGCGGCCAGCGCCGCCTGCAGATGCTGGTCGGCTTCCTCCAGCGCGTTGATCGCGATGTCGATCGCCTTCACGGCGGGCTCGACCAGCGCCGGCGAATTGACGCCGCGCCGCTCAAGCCGGCGCACGGCGGCCGAGAGCGTTGCCACCGGCGAATGATTGCCGCCGACCGCTTCCTGGGCTTCGCGCAGATCTGAGGCAATCTTCTCACCCTGCATCATGGTGGTGCGGCGGTTGGCGAGCAGGGTCTCCTCGCCGTCCTTCGGCGCGAGCTGCTTCAGCTCGTCGGAGGCGTGGCGCAGGTAGTCGGCCTCGCGCGCGGCGCGCTCCATGCCGGCGCGATGCTCCTCCAGCGCGGTGTTGGCGGTGCGGCGCGCGTCCCACAGGGCTTCGACCGCGGCGACATCCTTTTCGATGCCGGCGAAGGCGTCGAGCAGGCGGCGGTGGGTGGCGGCATCGACCAGCGCGCGCTCGTCATGCTGGCCGTGGATCTCGACCAGGGCAGCGCCGACCGCCTTCAGCGTCTGTACGCTGATCGACTGGTCGTTGATGAAGGCGCGGGTGCGGCCGTCGGCCAGTTGCACGCGGCGGAGAATCATCTCTCCGGTATCGTCGAGACCATTCTCGGCGAGGATCTTCGCCGCGGGGTGATTCTTGGGGATATCGAAGACGGCAGTGACCTGCCCCTGCTCCGCGCCGTGGCGCACGAGACCAGCGTCGCCGCGGCCGCCGAGCGCCAGCGCAAAGGCATCGAGCAGGATGGATTTGCCCGCACCGGTCTCGCCGGTCAAAACCGCAAGCCCGGTGGCGAATTCGATATCGAGCCGTTCGATCAGGACGATGTCACGGATCGACAGACGCGCCAGCATGGAACCAAATTTCCTAGCCGAGACCTACAGGCCTATCTTCTTGAAGGTCCGGCTGATCCAGGACCCCTGATTCTCGCTCGGCTCGAGACCGCCCGATTTTACAAGATTATAGGCGTCCTTGTACCAGCGGCTGTCAGGAAAATTGTGGCCAAGCACGGCGGCGGCGGTCTGGGCCTCGCCGACGATGCCGATGGTCATATAGGCCTCGGTGAGCCGGAACAGCGCCTCTTCGACGTGGCGGGTGGTCTGGTACTGCGTGACCACCGCCTTGTAGCGGTTGATCGCCGCCGTGTAGTCGCGCTTCTGCATGTAATAGCGGCCGACGTTCATTTCCTTGCCGGCGAGCTGGTCGCGCGCGCCCTCGATCTTGGCCTTGGCCGAGGTCGCGTATTCGGAGGTCGGATATTTGCGCACCACCTCTTCGAGCGAGGCGATCGCCTTTTCGGTCCGGCCCTGGTCGCGGCTGACGTCGGGGATCTGGTCGTAATGCGAGGCGGCAATCAGGTACTGCGCATAGGCCGCATCCGGGCTGCCGGGATGCAGCGTCACGTAGCGGGTGGCAGCGCCGATGCAGCCGTCGTAGTCGCCGCCCTGGTAGGATGCATAGGCGGACATCAGCAGCGATTTGCGGGCCCAGTCGGAATAAGGATGCTGGCGGTCGACCTCTTCGAACTTCTTGTTCGCCGCCTTCATGTCCTTCTTCTCGTTCATGAGGTACAAGCCCTCATTGTAGATCTTGTCGGCGGGCTCCTCGACGAAGGTGTCGTCCTTGGCGGTGAATTTGTCCCAGAGCGCGCCGGTGCCGCAGCCGGCCAGCGGCAGCGCGAGCACGATGAAGGTAGCGGCATGAAGCAGCCCGCGGACTCGCGACGAGACCGAGAGATATCCGCGCGCCGTACGCTGTACCGACATGAATTAAGCCCTGACGCCCTGTGATGCGGTGCCCGCCAGCCCATGAACCCCGTCATGGGCGCGAAATTTGACCGTGGTGCCCGCCATGCAACCACGCCGGTGTAACCGAAAAACGATCTTGGACCAGTCGGATAGGCAGGCATTTCGCCCGGATTAAGGCGAACGCGCCGCAATCCTAGCCGATCATCGTTACCAGGAGTTTCCCAGGGTCAGTTGTGGCCGGTGCCTGCGACGGCAGTTCCGTCAGGATACGTCCGGCCCGTAGGCCGCCGCGATCCGGCCGCCGACGATGCCACGGCCGATTTCGGCCACGGGACGCGTGGTGCGGCGGGCCGCCTCGCCTTCGACCACCCGCCAGGCGGTGCGGTCGGCGAGCAATGCGGTCAGGACGGCGTGGTTGAGCTTGTGACCGCCACGCACCGAACGGTAGGCGCCGAGCAGCGGCAGGCCGGCCAGCGCGAGATCGCCGATCACGTCCAGCACCTTGTGGCGGGCGCATTCGTCGGCGTAGCGCAGACCTTCGGTGTTGAGCAGCCGCTCTTCGTCGAACACGACGGTGTTTTCGAAGGAAGCGCCGAGCGCGTAGCCCGCGCTCCAGAGCCGGGCGACATCGCACATCAGACCGAAGGTGCGGGCGCGGCCGACTTCGCGGCGGAAGCGTTCCGGGCTCAGATCAAAGCCGTAGCTCTGCTGGCCGATCACGGGATTGGTGAAGTCGATTTCGACTTCGGCGCGGAATCCGTTGGCGTAGGGGCGGATCTCACCGAAGGATTCGCCGATCTTCACCGAGACCGGCTTCAAAACCTGGATGAAGCGGCGCTGCGCCGACTGGCTGACGATGCCGGCCTGATCGATCGCCGCGATGAAGGCCGCGGCGCTGCCGTCCATGATCGGCACTTCCGGACCGTCGATTTCGATGGTGGCGTTATCGACGCCCATGCCGCGCAGCGCAGCAAGCACATGCTCGGCGGTGGAGACCAAAGGACCGCTGCGATCACCGAGGACGGTGGCGAAATCGGTCGCGATCACCTGGTCGGCGGTCGCCTGAACTTCGCGGTCACTTCCCTCGAGCCCGGTGCGGACAAAAATAAAACCTGCATCAATGGGCGCAGGTCCGAGCGTGAGAGTGACGGGAAGACCGGAATGAACGCCTACGCCTGCCACAGAGGCTTGCGCACGAAGCGTTGTTTGCCGGCTAAATTTCATCAGGAACCCGCCCCACTACGACCCACTGCGACTTATACTAGACCCGCTGGGCCGACCACTGCCGACGGTTGCGAATCTCCGTATCCCCAAGTCACGGCAAACCATAGTCACTGCCTCAAACAGCGCCAACTCACGCTTTTTTACCGATTGTTACCCCAAACCTGCCGTATTCGCGCCAAGGCTTAACCAAATTGCGGCGAGTTCCAGGGTCGTTTCCAGTAATTCTACTGAACCACTAAATGCGTAATTAATAGTTTAAAATCAGTCGCTTGCCCCCGCAATCCGGATATGCACGGGCGCAAAGGAAAGGCCCCGGCGAGCTTCTCGCCGGGGCCTCTTTTCGTCTGCCATATTGTAACGATTGTTACGTCGCCTGACGCCGCAGGAAGGCCGGGATATCAAGATGGTCGTCACCCTGTGGCGCCGGCGCAACAGGCGCCGGACGGCCATGCATGTCCAGGCCCTGCGGGGCGGGACGGCGGGCATACTCGGATACCGGCTCGGTCGATGCGATCTGCTGGGCAACGCTCTTCTGCGGACGACGCTCCGGCAGCGGCGGCATCGCGGGACCAGCGGTGCGGGCGGCGACCGGCGCTTCAGTCTCCTCGTCGCGGCGGCCGAGGCCGACATTGGCGAGGCGCTGCAGCAGCGACAGGCGGCTCTTTTGCGGGGTCTCTTCTTCAACCTCACCGCGGGCCTGGCGAAGCTCGGCCTGGGCCGGCATCGGCAGATCCTCGAGGCGCGGCATGCGCGGCGCGCGGACCGGTGCACGCTCGGCCTGCGGCGGAATGAAGTTTTCCGGCATCACCGGCTCCTGCATCGTCAGCGGCGCCTGCTCGGGCTCCGGAAACAGGGTCGGCTTCTGCGCGATCGGGCGCACGGTGACGTCGCCATAAGTCTGCGGCGCGGGAGCCTGCGGCACTTCCGAGACGGCAGCGGCGATGGCGGCGAGCGCGGCGCGCTCGACGTTCGGGCGCGGCGCGACCGGAGCGGCGGCGACCGGGGCCGGTGCGGCCGCCGGGATCTGCGATTCCAGCTTCTGGGCGCGTTCGGCCAGACGCTGGTTGTCGGCACGCAGGCGCGCGGTCAGGTCAGCGAGACGGCTCTCGGCGGCCGGCGCAACGGGAGCCTGCTGCACCTGCTGGATCTGCGGCGCAGCGTTGGCGACGGGAGCGCTGGTGCCTTGGCTGTTGCGGGCGATCGCGGCCTGCTCGATGCCGGTGGCAACGACCGAGACGCGGATCAGGCCGTCGAGGGCTTCGTCGAAGGTGGCGCCGACGATGATGTTGGCGTCCTGGTCGACTTCCTCGCGGATGCGGGTCGCGGCTTCGTCGACCTCGAACAGAGTGAGGTCCTTGCCGCCGGTGATCGAGATGAGGAGGCCCTTGGCGCCCTTCATCGAGCTGTCGTCGATCAGCGGGTTGGCGATCGCGGCTTCAGCGGCGGTCAGCGCGCGCTTGTCGCCGGATGCTTCGCCGGTGCCCATCATCGCCTTGCCCATCTCGCGCATGACGGCGCGGACGTCGGCGAAGTCGAGGTTGATCAGGCCTTCCTTGACCATCAGGTCGGTGATGCAGGCGACGCCCGAATAGAGCACCTGGTCGGCCATCGCGAAGGCGTCGGCGAAGGTGGTCTTCTCGTTGGCCACCCGGAACAGGTTCTGGTTCGGGATGATCAGGAGCGTGTCGACGACCTTGTGCAGCTCGTTGATGCCGGCTTCAGCGGTGCGCATGCGGCGCCCGCCTTCGAAGTGGAACGGCTTGGTCACGACGCCGACGGTGAGGATACCCATGTCGCGCGCGGTCTTGGCGATCACGGGAGCAGCACCGGTGCCGGTGCCGCCGCCCATGCCGGCGGTGACGAACACCATGTTGGCGCCCGAGAGATGGTCGCGCAGTTCGTCGATCACTTCTTCCGCGGCGGCAGCGCCGACGTTCGGCTGCGAACCCGCGCCGAGGCCCTGCGTGACCGCGGTGCCCATCTGCACGATGCGCTGCGCCTTCGACATCGTCAGCGCCTGCGCGTCGGTGTTGGCGACCACGAAGTCGACGCCCTGGAGGCCGGCCGTGATCATGTTGTTGACGGCGTTGCCACCGGCGCCGCCGACGCCGAACACGGTGATCCGGGGCTTCAGTTCGTGAATATCAGGAACATTGATGCTGATGGTCATGGTTGCCTCTCGATCACGCGCGCGTGGGTTCGCCCCGGCCACCGGCCGCGGGAGTTTGTGAAAATCGGGAATTGCGGAAATCGGTCATCAGAAGCCCTCGCGAAGCCATCGCCCGACCTTTCCGAAATAACCGCCGGTCCCTGTCCTGACCTGCTGCCGCGTATGCCGCGGTTCGACATGTTCGTGATGAACATATTGCGGGTAGACGAGGAGTCCGGCCGGCACCGCGAACGCGGCGTTCTTCGCCTCGTTGGGCAGCCGGCCGAAACCGAGCGGGCGTCCGACCCGCACGGGCCGGCCGAGAATCTGGGTTCCGAGTTCGACGAGGCCGGTGAGCTGCGAGGCTCCACCGGTCAGCACGACGCGGCCGTTCGGCTCTGAGGCGAAGGGCGAATCCTTCAGCTTGTCCCGAATCATTTCGAAGACTTCCTCGGCACGGTGCTTGACGATGTTGGCGATGGTGGCGCGAGAGACGATCTGCGGCAGATCCTGCTCGTCACCGGCTGTCGGCACAGACATCAGCTCACGCGAGTCCGATCCGCCGGTGATGACGGTGCCGTATAACGTCTTGATTCGCTCGGCATCGGCAATGGTCGCGGAGAGTCCGCGCGCGAGATCCATCGTGATGTGTTGCCCGCCGACCGCAAATCCGGCCGCGTGCACGAAACGGCCGCCGGCATAGACCGCGATCGTCGTGGTGCCCGCGCCCATTTCGACGACGGCAGCGCCAAGATCGGCTTCGTCATCGGTCAGCACCGACAGGCCGGCCACATAGGGGCTCGCTGCCATGGCTTCGACATTGATGTGGCAACGCTCGACCGCGAGCATCAGGTTCCGCGCCACGGTGGCGTCGCAGGTGACGACGTTCATGTCGACGCCGAACTGGTGCGCGACCATGCCGCGGGGATCGCGAATGCCCTTCACGCCGTCGAGCGTGTAGCCGACCGGCAGCGCGTGCAGCACGGTGCGGCCTTCGCCGGTGGCGTGGTGCATGCCGGTGGAGGTGACGCGGCTGACATCGGCCGGCGTCACGGCGCCGCCGCGGATATCGGCCGCAGCTTCAACCAGTTGTCCGGAGAGCCGGCCGCCGGAAACCGACAGCAGCACGGACTCGACCCGCACCTTGGCCATCTTCTCGGCGAGCCCAACGGCCTGACGGACCGCCTGCTCGCATTCGCCGAGATCGACCACCGCGCCGGCCTTCATGCCGCGCGACTGGATCTGGCTGTAACCGATCAGCTCCACCGCATGGCTGCGGCCGCGCAGCGCGTCGCTCGGCGGCGACGGCCGCAGCCGCGCGATCATGCAGGCGATCTTGCTGGTGCCGATGTCGAGACAGGCGACCAGACCGCCGCGCTTGTGCGGCATCTGGCGCGTCTTCGGCGTCTGGGTGCGATCAAGACCGGTCATGCGGCGTCCCCGGCCTTCTTTTTCTTCTTGTCCTTGAAGAGGTCCTCGCGCGCCTTGGCGGCGTCGTCGGAAAGCTGCACAACGAGGCGATCGGGCAGGCGCATGTCGACGGCGACGATGTCCTTCGAGAACAGCCGGTCTTCCTTGTCGAGCTTCGACAGCATCGCCAGCGCGTTGCCGACGTCCTGCTCGGGCAGGCGGATGTCGAGGCCATCCTTGAGCCGGAGGTTCCAGCGCCGCTCGCCGACATAGATCGCGGCCTTGGTCACGGAGCTGATCTGCGGATAACGCGCCAGCAGCGCCAGGAAATCGCGCGCCTGGGTGTCGGCGCCCTTGCCGACCACGAGCGGCAGCGTCAGAAAGCGGCGCGAAACATAGGGCTCGAGCACGGCGCCGTCGTCGGCGATGACGGAGAGCCGTCCGGCCTCCTGCCACAGCGCAAAGGCCTGCCGCTCGGTGATGTCGATCATCAGCCGGCCCGGATAGAGCTTGAGCACGGTCGCATCCGCGATCCAGGGATTGGCCTTGAGCTTCTCGCGCACGACGTCGGCATCGAGGAACAGCAGCGAGGAACGGCCGCTGACGCCGCCGATCG
>Ga0207426_1002403_pt1 | contig 12057 bp, 4 predicted proteins | sample AraplaMF_Cvi_mMS_FD_184265 | JGI IMG/M metagenome (GOLD analysis project Ga0207426, IMG submission 184265) | Arabidopsis root microbial communities from the University of North Carolina, USA - plate scrape MF_Cvi_mMS (SPAdes) (version 2) | ecosystem: Host-associated > Plants > Roots > Endosphere ...
CGGGAAATTTTTTAACTTCGTCCATTAGGAATGTTTGTTGTGTGGTAACTCAAACATAACTAATCTGGGTGGTTCTTCGGAACTGCCCTTTTTTCTTGTTTTACATAACTTTAGTCGGACAACACTAATAAACAATCTCAAAATGACCTTTTTATGTTTAAAATAAAAGAGCGTCTCAATTATTTTTGAGACGCCCTCTTTTTGTGGTGTATTTATGAAATGCCGCTCTTCATGGAGTAGAATGACTAATAAAGAATGCCGGATCCGTAATAGCACAATCACTTACATCCTTGATTTTCCTTTTTTGAAAAACAAGGCAACTAAAAAGCATTACAGTAGTTAATAATATACTTCTTCCTGTTTTCATTGTAATTTATATTCAGAGTGCTTTCAATACAGATATGCCTCATTGGATATTAATTAGCGTATTTTACACTTAAAGGATTTATTTCCTTATACCTGAATATGACAAATCTGTTCTTTAACAGCTCCTTAATCAATTTGTCGTTGAAGATTCCAGATGGCTTTCGATAATAATTTAAATCAACTTCTTCAATAATTAAGCTATTAACTGGAGGCGCGACATACGAAAAAACAGTATCTATCTGATATCGCTTGGCTTGTTCAAAAATTAGATATAGCTCTTTAGGCTTGTGCCGCTTAGATTCTCGGATTAATTTAAAATAATTTTTCTTATCTCTTTTACTGAATTCTTTATTCCTTAGTGCGATTCTGGAGAAATAAACTTTGTTGCTATCCATTGTATGTAGTTCCCAAATTTTAAAAATACGGGAGCTTGCAAGTGTGTCTAACTCAATAAAAGTAAGTCTGTTTTCCTTTGTGTTTTGTGCAAATACAAAGGGGGAATATAGTAAGATCAATATAACGGTTGTTAGCTTCATATTCATGTTAGTACTTTTTTTCTTCAAAATTATCTTTATAAATAAGCTTAAATACTCGTAGTGTCCACTCGTCCCGCTCTTGTTCTGTCCTGAACTGCCTTTTGAAGGCTTTTGTATCTGTAAGACTAATCCAGCTCAAATCATTCAGATTTTGCTCGTTCAAGTTCAATTGTTGGTCACTTTGAAGTGTGCTATTATATTCTTTTAAAGCATCTTTATATAGTGCTCTATATTCATCTGTCGACATTTGACCATGTTGCTCTTTTGCTGAAATTCGCGTATCATTAGCTTGAAGCATAGCGTGAATTCCCTCATGAATTACGTTGTGAACCATTCCTATTTCAGAAATGACTTTTGAGTATTCAATAATTCCTCCAGCATTTTTAATATCTTCAACGTTCCGTTTGTCAGTATTAAAAGCTGTTTCTGAAGATCGTAGATCTGATTTTTGACGTGTTGTTACTGCCGTACCGTTTGTGGATAACATATTTTTACTAAACGATTCTGTGTGATAGGTAATATTTCTTTCCGGTCCTCGAAACTGCCCAAAAATTCTATTTAAATTTTCTCCTTTTGCAGCAATTATATTATTTAATATTGGGACATATGCAGTACCTTGAATATAAGACAAAATAATCTCCTTCCCATTAGGATCTATAAATAGAATAGGATTATTATTACAATAGGTATAACCCGACAAGTTAAAGTATTTATCTGCCAGTGGATCCGGTACCTGCCATCTTCCTAACTGCGCATCATACATTCTCGCTCCATAGTCATATATTTCCAACCCACTCCCATCTCCAAACTCCTTATTCTGCAGCTCCTTGCCATTATACTTCATCCTGTTCTCCGGATAACTGCTACCAAGAAGCGCATTCGAACTAATCCCCGCCATCGTCAACCCAAACGGATAATAATGCGTCTCTTCTATCACCGGCCCAGTCGCCTGAACCACCGCTACATTATCAAAGAACACGTCCTGCGGACTTTCATTGCTGGTATAAACATACAGAAACCCGCTTTTTTTAACCGGCATTTTATCCTGCGCTAATGTCTGCAGTTGATCCGGTTCTGCTTTCACCTGTTTCACGCCACTGTTCTCCTCAACTAAGTTAAACTGATCGTCAAACAAAACAAAATTTAGATATGCTTTGGGTCTGTCAGGGTTTTGCTGACCGGGTTCTTTTTCTTTTAAACGTTGATAGTCATTATTGTAAAAGTTGGTATTAAAGGGTGTTACTTGTTCAGCTTCGGCGATGTTATGCGTTTCCGCTGCGGTGGCACTGCCGTTAAAAGCCTGTATAAGATCTGTGAGCATGGCTTCGGCAGGAACGGTCGCAGCATTTTTCTTTTGGGAATAGGTGGATTTATAAAATGCTTTGGCACCGATCTGAACGGTGTCGCCGGCCATTACGCGTAAGACTAAGGATGGACCTATTTTCTTTCCACCGTTTAATGCTGTTAATTTTGCAACAGCGCTGTTATTGCCAGCGCTTTCATCGGATGGATAGCCTACAGGTTTGTCGGAACGTGTATTGTCGATGTTACTGAACAAGGCATTTTCTGTAGCTGCATTTGCCGTTTCCATGCTTGCCAGGTAAACGTTCTGTTGGGTTTGTTCTGTGAGCACCATGCGTACGTTGCCGAGATGGTCTTTCACAAAATAATCATAGGTATATTGAACTGGCTGGCCGGCAGTATAAATCATGCGGATGCGTCCTTCTTCATGGTTGATTTGCTGAAGGCTGTCCTGTTGGTAAACCATTCCTCCTATATAATCCGTAACTATTTCCTTTACGGTGCTGCCGCTTTCATCTCTGCCGGTTTTACGATGCTTATAACCGGTGGCATCATACGAGTAGCGGATAGTGCCCTTGCCCGGGATCGTAATCAAGCTGGGAAGATTCAGGTAGTTGTAGGTAATTTGCGTTATACCTTTGTTAACATCTTTTACCAGGTTACCATTCAGATCATAATCATAGTCATTGCTATTGTTGCCGGGAGCTGGTTCTTTAAAATCGCCCAGGGTACTTGCAGCGTTATTCGCTTTGTCCAGTACGCCTGCCAGTTGATTGCTTACCTGGCTGTTCTTGTAATTGTAAAATAAACTATCAATTATTCCGCTGGTGCCGGCGCCGGTGATCCCGTATTGCTTCATTTCTTTGATATTGCCGTTGGCATCGTAGGCCGTGGTAGGATTCACACCATCGCCCATACGAACATCAAATAATGCGGCACTATTTCTGGCCCAGTTATTTGTGCCTGCGGCACTTTGTGTATAATCTCCTTTTAGCAGCCGGTTAGCGTTATCATAACTATAGCCATAAGCATTTTTAGTGGCGGCGTTGTTATAACCTCTCCATTTGATGGCCGCAATATTGCCATTGTATTGCGGACTTATATTCGAAAAGCTTTTATCAAAATGAAGCTCCTGGCCAAAGTAATGACCCGTTCCGCCGTTGGCATAGTCTTTATTAATTCCAAGCAACCATCCGTTGACGTTATAGTCGTATTGAAGGCTCTCCAACACCGTGTTATCACTTCGCTTAAATTCTTTTTCTTTTAACTGACCCAGGGCATCATAACTAAGCGTGGCAATGTCTACAGGAGTGCCATCATTTAGTTTTTTTGTTATCCGAACCGGCCGGCTTCTGTTGTCGTATTCCGTCATGGTGAGCAGCTTGCTTTGCGGAGCGGTAACACTGCGTGGATTGCTATGAACCAGATAATTACTTAATGCTTTGTTGCTGAAGTCATACAAGGTTGTAAGAATGTCTTCACCATTGGAGGCATTATCACTAAGTATCTGACGTATACGGCCCTTGCTGTCATAATAAGTTGTGGTTGTCAGCCACTGATTGCTGCTGTCGAGCATTTTGATCTTTGTGCCTGTCACCATTCCTTGTACCAGCTGGCTAACCGGTTGGTCATCGGTGAATGGCGTGCCCGTTACAGGAATGGAAAGATAAGCCGTTGCCAGATCCTTTTTCCCAGGATAGTTGTAGTTATCGTAATAGGTATAAGTTAACGGACTAAGATTCGCTTGTATGAGTGTTGGTGATACATTGGTACCATAAACTGTTTCAACGTTCTGGACCCCGGAGGCATTCAGTTCCGTTTCTGTTTCGCCGGAAACGCCTGTATCAAAACCATCTGTGAACGTAATTTCCTGGGCCGCTTTATATATCGGCCGGGAGTCAAAGTTATTTATGGTCAGACTAGCAGGAACGGGAACGTTGTAGGTGATGGTACGATCGCCGGTAGCCGTATTCATACTGGTTTGCAGTTGGGCTGCCGTTTCTGCTGTTGTATAGAGTGCCGTCATTACCGGCCTGCTCAGTTTATCGTATAATGTGGTCAGCCATTGTCCACTATTACGGAGATTACCATCCCTTGAAAATACCAGCCGGTCCTGCAGGTCATATACCATTTCCACCTGCGCCGCGCCTGGTACTTGTTTGATAGTCATGCGACCGCGACTATCATAGGCATACTGAAAGCAAAGTTGTTTCAGCAATGTGGTATCAGTAAGGGTCCAGTTGTTGCCGGAAAGGATTTCTACTGCCCGCGGAGGTAATACGCAACGAAGATTAGCCAGATCATCATACACATAATAGGTGCAAAGCCAACCGGCGTGTCCGGCGCCATTACCTGCGTCAGCGGCGGCGGTTAACTGTACTTTTTTGAGTATAACCTTATTTTCTTTGTCTTTATATTCTATTACCTGTTTATTATGTTCATCTGTTGTTACATTCTTGTAGAGCTGCCCGGCCAGGTAGGCGCTGGTGCTGGCATAGGTGCCCAATATCCCTATAGTAGCGACGTTGGTTACCTTCCATAGTCTGACGCTGTCTGTGGTTGTATTAACCCTGTATTTTTGTTTTGTGGAGCGCCTGTTGGCTTCAATAGCTTGCGGCGCTGTTCCTGCCCAGTTTACACCCGGCTTGAAACTTTCGGTGACACGATTTAGCGGGGAACCGTCATAAAATACTCTTGCATATGCCCAGTTAGTTGAACCACTTACCTCGCCGGTTTGTGTACTTAAGTAGCTGTTGTAGAAAGTTTGTTGTTCAGTGGCAGCATTGACTTTGAATTGCCCATTGTTGGTAGAAGAGGGATATGACAGATACTTGTATTGTTCCCTGCCGTATTCATCATATACAGCCATATTTACCAGGTCCTTCGCATTTGAAGGATCATCGGTTACTAAGGACCCCTTCTGAACAATGGTCTGTAGCGAACGTCCCAGGCCATCAAAATATTGGGCTGTTTTAGTGCTGTTGGTAGCATCCAGGGTATTCACCTGTGTCATGGTGTTAATACCCGGTGTATTAATAGTAACGGATTGTATGTACGAATTTTTTCCTTTGGCTAGTTCCGTAAGCCCTTGTAAGGTTTGTGGCAACAGGGAGATATACACCTCATTAGAATACCCGATGAACCCGGAACAAGTGAACTTGCGCCTGTAAATGACATCGTTTGTTAAGTTTCCGGTATTCGTCAGATCTTTGGTCGTTGCGCCGGCGATGTCTGTAAATGTACCAGTGGTGTTTTTTTGCCATTGATAAGTAACCGTAATAGCGGGTGCTGTGTCCTGGCAGAACTCCTGCTTTACAACGGCAGCCCCGGTTAAGCTGGCCGGACTATTGTAATTTATCGTCCTGCTGGCAGCCTGGATTTGAGGGTTATTTAATGCACATAAGGTAATTTCAGCACCGGTTGCTATAAGACTGGTATCGACAATAAATGCGGTGTCAGATAATGCCAGCCGTCTGAATTTTCTTGTACAGTCTATTAACCGCGGTGATAAATAGGAAGATGTTTCGTTGGGAATGTCCATCCAGTTACCATAATTTTTTATTTGCCACTTATACTTATAAGTCTTTGCAATCCCTCCTGTTGGTGCTGCCATTTTGATGGTATCACTATAGCTGTTTAACGTCTTATAGCTAACGGCTGGCGATAATAATGTTCCGGCTGAAAATGGAATATTGCCGGACACTATTCTTTTTTCGAGAATATAATTGGCGACACTGCCTTCACCATCCAAGCCATACACGTTTAAAGTAATAGCAACAGTTATATAGGCACAGGTATTACTGATGTTAAGCGGTATGGATACTGTTTGTTGCTGATTTAATGGAATGTTCCCGGTAGTGGGCAGGTTCCAGGATTGACCATCCATAGTGGTAACTGACACCCTGGTCTTGAATACATCAAATCTTGTGGTAACAGAATTGGGGTACGCTAAGGTATAATTGACCGTATTGCCCGTAATTACTTTAGGGCCGGTTATTTCCAAACGCATGCCGTCGAAATAAATGACTGGTAACTGTGTATTGATCGTGCCGCTTTGTGCAAAGCTATTGCCCTGCCAGATAAATGACAGTAGGGCTACAGCTAAGGCGGTTATCTGTTTTTGAAGCATATAATAGAACTCTTTGGGGGGTTAATAGGTAACCTGTGGTTGATATTGCAGGGTTTGCACCAGGTCTCTGTTGTCGTTTCTGATGGCAATCAGTTTTCCTTCAGCATTGTATTCGTAATACTGATATTTATTGTTGCTGTCACATTTGGAAAGAATGCCAACACCCGGAAGATAGGTATAGGTTGCCATCTGTGTATCCTGGGGATAAATACGTATGTCGTCGAACTTTGCTCCCGATAAGATCATTCCCGTGGTATAGTCTTTACTTTCAAAAGTCCAGGCATTATTTTTCCATACCCAATAGCTGATTTTCATAGGCGCAGTGGGTGCCGGATTTGGTGTAAATGTGGTGGTATAATTACCTACATAGCACTGAGAGCCAGCCTTGGCATTTATGTCGAAAACACCTCCACCTTCTTCAAAACTGGTATAAAATATTTGACCACTTTTTGCATTGGAGGCTTCTGCTATCAGGTATCTTTTGTCATGCCCCCATAAGAATGTATAAGGTATTCCAACTTGTTTCTGTTGTTCCAATATATTGCCGGCGTCGTCATACTTTGTAAATTTCACTTCTGGTTGATACAATGCACTTTTCACTACGGCTCCATTACTAACCGTTGCAGCAGAAAAACTGGTAGCAGTGCTGATGATCCCCGACGAGAAAATTGTTTCAGGATAGGGGATGTTGTTGGTGTAGGCTGTAAATATGGAAGTTAGCCCACCCCTTGCAGCACCACTTTTGGAATAGGTCGTTTTCTCTACAGGGAGCGAGAGCATATTTTTTGTGTACAATTGTTTGATTCCCATACTGAGATTATCAGTTTGTGTAATATTGGGGAAATCGGCTACTACTTTGGTTTCCGTAATGGTGCTGTCGCCCGAAGAATTCACGAGTATTACCCTGGATGGTATTGCCAGAAATGGGGTAGCATAACTATAGTACGACTGTGTGGTCAGGGTTTTGGTAGTGTCTTCCAGCGCAAAATCTTTCGAAATATCATTTTGCAGGTAAGACCAGTCTGCGTTGATGACATAGCTGTTGGTTTTCTCTGTTACGGGGAAGAAATCATTGCCACTTTTCCGATATGTTTTTTCCTTCAGCAATAACGGTCTTTGCCAGTCTTCCCCTTTATTATAATATGTAAGCTCTGTTTTTCCCCCTGCACTAAGTTGCCCGGTTTCCACGGTAACGTTGGCATAGCCTACGTAAGATTCAACCGGTTTGACAGCCGTTTTATTAGCTGTAGCCATTTTTACCTTGAAGTCAACAGGCCCATAGCCAAATGCTGAAATATATTCCGGAGAAACAACGGGACGGCTCTTAAATATGACATTCAGGAAGGTAAACTCGTGATCAGGCAGGTTCGGATCGGGGTCAGGTATGGTGAATACGTCCCAGAATACTTCAGGGAAGTTATAATACTCAATTTTGGTCCCAACCTGTGCTGCGAAAGCAGACGTGGGTACATATAAGGTGGCCAGATCCTCCGTGTATTCCGGGAGCTTACCGGAACTGCCACTGGAGGTATTCGCGTCTTCCAATTTCTGATACCTGAAATATTTCACCATATCTTTCGTATGGTCAATACCATCATAGGTTGACATTTTCCGGATTCTTAAACCGCCTGCAGGATAATTCCCTGGAGCTCCTTCCGTAAGCGCCTGGGGCATTTTACTGGTTCCGGAGCTAAAGCTGAGCGCAACGGGAACCATCATATCACTCTTTGTTTCCCCGCCTCCATAAGGTTCAGGGATTTTTTCACTCATTATTCTATATACTCCATTGGGGAGGAAACGTGAAAAATATACAGTGTTGGTCACCTGTCCGGCATATATAGTGAGCACCGTGTCAAAAGGCAGCACATTTGAAGTGGCAGTTCCTGCCGCCAAGGGGCTTAAATTAAGTTTTATGAAAACATCGTCATTTTTTGCTCCTTTGGTGAAATAAAACATAATAGTTTCTCCCTTGACTCCATTTACTGTTGAGGAAGAATTAACCACAAAATTGGTACCTGCAAACATATCCCTGCTTTCCATGTTTAAACCGGGAGTTAAAGGGAATAGTTTTTGCCGGAAGGCCTGATGCATCTGGACGGTATCCGGATAGGACTTATATCCGGGAAACTGGGTGCCCGTGGTATTTAATTCATATTCAAACGAAGTGCTTCCTCCGTTAGGATAAGTGATCTTCTTTAGAATGCCTGCCTGGGCGAGAGAGTCGTTACATAGCCGGTTGCTGAAAGACGAAAAGACGGTACGGGAAAATAAGGTACCGCTATCACGTAGCATGGTGTACGGGGCAACAAGGCTTTGATTAGGGCTTCCATTATAGTATCCCCAATGATCCTGCGATAAAGAGCCCTGTTCCGGCATTTCGGTATTATTGTATTCAAATGCGTAGAGGTCAGGATGGGCTATTCCATTTATAGCAACAGAATCCAGTCTTAACCGGTAAAATAATGACTTGTATTTAGCATCCACGTTAGCATTCAATCTCACATCAAAAGAGCTGCATTCAAAATACGACTGGTAGAAATTGATCTCCTTTGTTGCCCGCATTAATGCGTTTCCATTCAAATCATATTGCCTTATAACCGTTAACATACCGGCTCCCGGAAGGTCTTTACGCACATTTCCATACAAAAATTCAAACTTCCCACCGGGGTAAATAATATTGGAAATCCGAAATACCGTGCTGGGTCTGCCGCTTTGCCAGGTTTCTGATAACCCGTCATCAATTACATCCTTTACGTTATTATTATCCTTTGAAATATAATGGAACTCTCTACCGGAAGACCTGATAATATTCAAGGTAACAGCCTCATATTCGAAATTTATTTTTTGTCCGTTTACAAATTCAATCTGGGTAAGATAATAAACTGAGCTGTCTTCTATTGCGCGTACATTGCTTAACGCATTTATTTTGCCACCAAAGCGATATTTTACGCCATTTGTGTTTATCAACAAAAAAGAGGTGTCGGACAAACGTTGTACCTGTATTTTCTCCTTAGGCGACTGAACAACGAGATTGCTGAAACGGCAGCTGAGATTTGGTGCGGTAGCTCTGAATATATCCGGTTCATCATTGTCATACTTCCAGTTGCTGGAATCCACCGGGTTTCTATGAAGCCGGTTGCCAAAGCCATCGTCGATCATAGCAACCGTGTCTGAAACACCCCTGGCTGTCATACCTTCATCGGGATATTTAACAACAAGCTTATTTAATTGTCCGCCTGCAGAAAGCGCCCATCCCAATCCGACATTCGATGCAATATCTTCGGTTTTGATACCGCCACTATGATAACCAATGCTAATGGGCACTGAGAATCCCGATACGCTGATACCGGCTAAAGGAATAGTAATTCCGGCAATGCCTGTGTGCAGGTCAACGGGGATATCTCCAAATTTACTCAGGCCGCTTGGGGAAGGCAGGGCAGGAGTGGGCTTTAACAGGCCAGGATTTTGTGCGGGCGCGATCTTTAATCCGCCCAACAATAAAATAAAGCAAATAAATTTCTTCATGTTCGGGGTAATTTTCTTCAGTCTTGATTTTGGCAGATACTGGGTAGAGGCACGCTCTTTAAGCTGGCCGGTTTAACAACAGCATCTTTGGAAACATTCATACATGCGGGAAACGGGGCATCCGGTTCTACGGCAGACAGTCAGGTTTGGGAATCATGATAAATATAATAGATTATAGGTAAAACAGGTTGCAATTAGAATAAACACCAGCGGTTACAAACGTACATATCAGGGAACACTCAACACAGGCTTATCAGGGATCATTCTATTGACTAAAGATATAACTATTTCCCGTATTTCAAAATCACACAAAAAAGAGGGTGTCTCAAAAGTAATTTTGAGGCACCCTCTTTTCGTTTGAGAAAAAAGAGCTGAGTTATTCAGATAATGAGGTTGAAAAAAAGAGTTTTCAGTGCTGTTATAGTGTGGTAAATTTGAGAATGGCACGAGGAAAAAGCTTTAAAGTATCGTTTAAGCCTACTTATCAAAATCAGGCAATGTTGTTTCCGCCAGATCTAAATGAGATGGTATCGGCAGATCATCCGGTTCGTGTGGTAGACCGGATAATAGATAGTTTAGATATTGGTTTGCTGCTGGTTCGTTATAAACCAGGAGGTACCAGTAGTTATCATCCCAGGATGCTGTTGAAGGTATTGGTGTATGCCTATATGAATAATATCTACAGCAGCCGTAAGATAGAGGATGTACTTGGCCGGGATATCTATTTTTTATGGCTTAATGGGATGAGCAAGCCAGATCATAATACAATAAGCAGATTTAGAAGTGGCCGGCTTCAGGAGATATTACAGCCTATATTTAGCCAGGTGGTCTTATTATTATGTGATGAAGGACTATTAAGTTTAAAAGAGCTTTATACCGATGGAACTAAAATAGAGGCCAATGCTAATCGTTACAGTTTTGTATGGGGTAAGAGTATTACCAATAACCGGGAAAAAATAAAAAAACAGTTAAACGAGTTATGGCAATATGCTAAATCAATAGCTGCTGCCGAACTTAACAGCCCTACTGACCCTACGGATCCTGGTCCTATAGATAGCAGCAAGGTAAAGGAGGTAATCGACAATATTAATCAGGCGCTTAGAGAAGTAGCAAAACAGGAAGCAATAGACCCTAAAGTACGACAGAAATTAAATTATGCCCGCAAGAACTGGCCAGATGCATTAGACCGATACGATCAGCAGGAGCAAAAACTAAAAGGGCGTAAAAGCTATAGCAAGACCGACCCGGATGCTACTTTTATGAGGATGAAGGAAGATCATATGAAAAATGGTCAGTTGAAACCGGGTTATAACGTTCAAATCAGCACAAATAATCAATACGTCCTCTCCTATAGCATCCATCAAAACCCAACAGATACACTGACCCTTCCGACTCATTTATCTTCACATATTAAACACCTGAAAACCAAACCTGCTAATATTACTGCTGATGCCGGTTATGGCAGTGAGCAAAATTATCAGTGGCTTGAAAACAGAAAGATCACTGCTTATGTAAAGCATAATCAGTTTGATCGTAATCAAAATAAAAACATCCGGCAAAAAAAGCGATTTACAGTAGACCAGCTCCCCTATGACCGGGATCAGGATACCTTTAGCTGCCCGGCAGGAAAAAAACTGATCAATCAGGGTAGCTTTAAAAGCCACTCCTATAGCGGATATGAACAAACAATAACAAAATACAAATGTGAGTCTTGTGCCTGGTGCCGCTTAAAAAAACAGTGTCATAAGCAAAAGGGCAGCCGGGTTATTGAAGTAAATCAGCAGTACGGGCATCTTAAACTGAAGGCTGACAAACGATTAAATACAAAACGAGGCATTCAGAAAAGAAAAAAACGTTGCTTCGATGTCGAACCTGTTTTTGCCAACATTAAGCACAACCATCAATTTAAGCGATTTATGCTGCGTGGTATTGAAAAAGTAAATGTAGAAATGGGACTATTAGCCCTTGCCCACAACATCCGCAAAAAAGTGGCGTAAAAAAGTCATTGAATCCCAAAAAATCTCTATCAACCACCCTGCAACTCCTCATACAACAATCCAAAAATTATTACAGCTTAAAAAATTGATTTTTGAAATAAACAATTATTGTTGTCCGACTAAAATTGGGTTAAAATAGGCTGTATTTCTTTGCAGGCAAAGTTTACAGGTAAAAAATCGATTGTTTCAGAATCAGGGGGAG
>Ga0207426_1002404_pt1 | contig 12046 bp, 10 predicted proteins | sample AraplaMF_Cvi_mMS_FD_184265 | JGI IMG/M metagenome (GOLD analysis project Ga0207426, IMG submission 184265) | Arabidopsis root microbial communities from the University of North Carolina, USA - plate scrape MF_Cvi_mMS (SPAdes) (version 2) | ecosystem: Host-associated > Plants > Roots > Endosphere...
GTCGCGCACGACCCAGAGCGGCGGCATGTCGCGTTCATTGAGCACCTTGTGCATGCTGTAGAGGTCTTCGGCTGTAAAGTCGGGCCAGAGGAAGTTAACAGCGGCCCAATGCACGAACTTGCGGTTCATGGCGCCGGTTGCCGTCAATCCTATGCCACCCTCACCGTCAGCATAGGCAACCGAAAGAAGCATGCCGCGAAGAAGTGGTGACAGCGCGGCGATGTCGACGTCCCCCTGCAGGTTGATTTCCGGAAGCATCGTGTGGCTTTGATCCCCAACTGCGCCATGAAAGTCCTAGCGAGTATCGAGCGGTAAAAGAACAATTGCTAGTGAGAAAGCTAAAGCCGAAGGGGTATGTTATCACCCGCCCCCGCTCCGCCCTTTCAACCCGGCCCAGCCGGTCGGATCGGGGGCTGATCTCCCTGCCCTGTAGTGGCCTTTAGGCCCTTGTTGCATTTACATTAGAAGTCACATCTGAAATAAAAAGATAATAATACTTGACGCGAAGCGCAATCGAAGCGGAACCAAAATCGACCGACCGCTCGACAAAGCGGCGGCGCTTCCGAGTGCGCTGCTTATTCAGCGGTCTTGGGAAATGTCTCAGCGCTATCTAACTGCTGGATCTGGCACGGTTGCTAGCCGTCCTTGCCGTGTTCTTTCATCTGCGACTTTTCCGGTGCACCGGTACGGCGGAACTGAACGCGTTGGGTGATGTTTCGTCGATAAGCCGGCATTGGAACAGACCGTTTATTCGAAGCCGTCAGACCCACGTTCCCTTCATGGATTGTTGGCGCTCCGTCTGCGACCGCGATGAGAGGTGCCTAACCTTAGTACGGCTTCGCCTCGGTCGATCCCCCCCAACGGCAAGTCGCGTGTTCTTACTCCTTCCCGTTTCGCCGTCATTCCTCGCCTACTAACAAACATGCGACTGCCGCCCTCCGTTTCATTTCGGCCAAATAGGTGCGGTCCGATCGTCCACGGACTCGTGACTGTCATCGAGGCCGCGATGGGCGCGGCCGGAAACAACGAAAGGAACTTAGAATGGCAACCATCGGCACCTTCACCTCCACCGAGAACGGATTTACGGGTTCGATCCGCACTCTCGCCCTCAATCTCAAGGCTCGCATCTCCCGAGTCGAGACTCCCTCCGAAAAGGGCCCCCACTTCCGCATCTATGCTGGAAATGTCGAGTTGGGCGCTGCTTGGCAAAAGACCTCCGAGCAGGGCCGGGATTACCTCTCCGTCAAACTTGACGACCCGAGCTTTGCTGCCCCGATTTACGCGACACTCGCCGAAGTCGAAGGCGGAGGAAGCCTCCAGCTCATCTGGTCCCGCCCGAACCGGGACTAGCGAGTGACCCGGCTCCGCCACAAGGCGGAGCCGGTTTCCAGCCTTTGCTGCGAACAGAGGGAGTATAGCTGCCCAATAAAGCTTGATCGGTTGTCAGCTCCCCGACAATGAGCGGTTTTCCCGATTGTGCGGAGCCTGTTGAAATAGGCTTCCCACTCGCCGGCGTCATCGGAATTGATGCGATCCCTGCCCCATCTATCGTGTCACTGGCAGCGGTTGTCGTCCTTCACGAACTTCAGGAGACGAAACGATGGCCAATCTTATCGAACAGCAGATCGAAGAACTGCGCGCCGAACTCCGCAATGTAGGTTGGGCTGCTGGGCGTCGTCAAATCGTAGCCGAGCTCGAGATTGCCAGAGCAGAGCTTGCCGTCGCCATGGCCGAACAGTTAGATATCGTGCAAGTCGAGCCACCACCCTTAGGGCGCTCACTTTCGTCTCGAGTGCGACCCGGTGCACCTTTGCTGCGGATCTCGTTTCATCGCGATTAGGGATAATGCCTCCCGCGCGTCGTGCTTAAAGCTGGCAGTCAGAATTCTGACGCGAGGTCCTTTGCTCTTCAGTCGTCTTCAGGATGAGCGACGCCCACTGGCGACCGTGGCGTACCCTCTCTTTCGCTTAAGCCGGATCAGATCCAGAAAGAGCACCACCGCATCGTGCTCTCGCTCGAAATGGTGGGTCATTGTCTGTCCTTTGGCGCCTATACGTCCCCATCGACGGGTGAGGCAAACGTCACCAAACAGAGTCGCGTCAATCGACATGGCATAAAAGCGAGCCATGTTGCGGGTCGGATCGGTGCGCTCGATGTAGAGTTTGTAAGGTTGCGAGATCATGCACACAGAATCGCGCTTTGGAGATTCCGGGTCCAACGACAGTTTTGAATCGGTTCCGGCTCACTGATTCATTTCAGTGATGTCGCAATGCGACGCGGGCTAGTTCGAGCTCACATTCAGGGTCCGCCCGACGAGACTGAAAAGCGGCTCGCCCGAACGCATTGCCGCATGTCCTCACGCCGGAACCAGATGGCGCGGCCGCAGCGAAGCGGTGGCTTGCCGGTGGTAAAGATGATCTGCTCGTCGGCTCGCATGCAAAGAACTTCGTGCGGCTGAATCAGTGGCCTCGGCGCCAGTTGCTTTGATCGCGTGCGCGATGATCCGCGCGACTGGGAGGTCAAGCTGACTTGATCGATCTCTACCGTGGTCATGCCGCAGCGACGTGAGATGTAATCCGCCGTTTCAGGATCATTAATCGCCGCAAAGGAAAGCCAACTTGCGCTCTCAAACCACTTGCTTGATGCATCACGGCCACCGTAGGTTTCACGCATCTGACCGATCGACTGGTAGATCATCATCAGGGTGATGCCGTACTTGCGACCAGCGTCTCGCGCCGTCTCCAGAATTCGCATGTACCCAAGGCGTGCCACTTCATCAAGAAGGAAAAGCGCGCGCGTATTCATCCTGCCATCCCGATTGTAGATGGCGTTCAGGAACGTGCCGATGATGACGCGCGCCAGCCCGGAATGCATTTCGAGCGTCTTGAGATTGATGTTGATGAAAACGTCCGTGTCGCCGTCGGCAATCGCGTCTGTCATAAAGCTCGATCCGGATACCAGCGCAGCGTAGTTTGGGTAGGAAAGCCAATGCGTCTCCTTGATTGCATTCGCATAGACACCGCTGAAGGTTTCCGGTGTCATGTTCACGAAAGAGGCCACGTTCTCCTTCACGAAATCGGATTTGGAGTTGTCGTGAATCTCCTTCAATCGCTGGCGCAGTTTCGGCTCCGGTTCCGCTAAGTTGCTGCGTACCTGGCGAAGGGTCTGTTCTTCGCTCTTCGTATGGCCGGACAGGCAGACATCGGCAATAATTGCGGTGAGGAGCTGAAGTGCCGAAGCACGAAAGAAGTCATCTCGCACGCCCTGTGCTCGCCCATTTTCGCTCATGATCCAAGATGCGACCGAGGCTACGTCTTCCTCTTTGGTGCCACCGAAACGTCCGATCCAGTCGAGGACATTGATCCCGATGTCTGGGTGCTTTGGATCGAGGACAAGAATGTCCCTGCCAGCCTTTCGACGATGTTCGATCACGATAGGCGCAACCTCGTTCGATGAATCAAGCACGACAAGCGCTCCGCCCCATTTGAGCGCGGTTGGAATGGTGATTGAAGTCGTCTTAAAACCACCGGACCCTGCAAAGGCGATGCCGTGGGAAGATCCGAAAGATCCATCGAAGCAGAGCAGCGGCGACTTGCCGCCAACGCCCCAGGTCTCAGGATCGTCAACCCGAAATGGATGTGAAGCAACGTCGTCACGATCGACGCGGTAACACTCTCCAATCACGATGCCCCCGCTATTCGGGAAAAGCTGTGTCGCCTCCTGCATCGTCATCCAGTCGGCCTCCCCATGGAGGGCGCGTTTGCCCGTAACACGCCTTGGCTCGGCGCGCGGGAATGCCGCATTTCCGAGAAGCGCAACCCGCAGCGCAAAACATCCAGTCATCAGTGCAGTCACCGCCCCAGCTATCGTCCCAGTCTCAAGATCGGCAACCATGCTGCTGCCTCTGGGCAATTGCCTTGCAAGAACAGAAAGGAGAACAACCTCGCGGGCAAGCGCCATCAGGAATGTGGCGGCGGCCCCGGCAACGACGCCCCAGGCAGCAGAACGGATGTTGATCGAGCCGCCCGCGGCGAAGAGCACGATCACCCCGGCGCCTCCGCTTGCGACGAAGGGCGCGGCAATGCCTAGATGCTTGAGCGCGGCCTTGGCCGCATCGGTGTTGCCGAACGTTGCCAGCCATTGCTCGATGCCAGTAATGCCAACGGTAACACCAATCATCAACATGATCGGTATGAAAAGGAGCACCACCCTATTTGCTGTCATGGCGGAATGCCTCGTTGCCGATGGCCATCAGTCGCGCTCGCTCGCCATCGTCGATCCCGAGACGGCGATTAAGATCGATCAGAGCGCCGAGAAGAAGTGCGCGCTTCTCGTAGCGAAGGCCCGCCTTGACAATCAGGCCCCCGAGTTCGATCTTGTCGCGTGTATCCTTCTTCCGCGCTTGCGAGTTTCTTGCGCGCTGCATCCGATCAATCCTCGCCAGTGCTGACTTGATCTGCTCCAGCGCGGTTCGACGCGCTTTGCGGGGTTCTGCTTGCCCTGCCTTTGTCCTTTTCTGTCGACGCGGGTCTCGTCCCGCAAAATCGTTTGACGAGACCTTCGAATGCCGTCTGAAGGTCAGATTCCTCGATTTCCATGTCGCCTAGCCCAGCCTTGAGAGCGACGCGACCAATGCGCTCGGCCTCCCGCGTTTCGGCTTGCTTCAACTGCTCCTGGAGACGGACGATTTCTTCGCGAATTCTTGCAGACGGTTTCTTCATTCCCGGTCGCCCTTTCATACGGTTTCGACTTCCTCAAGCAGGAAGGTCCCGCAGATTGGCGAGATGATCTACTGACAGAAATGCGAGTTGGCGCAGCCAACACCTTTGAGCATGATCCCGACCGTTCCGAAGGAGCGGATCCGAAGGGCGCAATTATACGTCGCTGACGCGACGCTCTGCGCTTGGCCTTCTCGGGCCGCCGCTCCTGACGAGCTTATTGAATTCGATTGCTCGAAGGAGCTGGTTTCACAGTGACCGTCCCGCATTTTTCAGTCACGCTCGTTGCCCGCGGGTCCGGCCGCAGCGCAGTGCTGTCGGCTGCCTACCGCCATTGCACCAAGATGGAATATGAGCGGGAAGCCCGGACGATCGACTACAGCCGGAAGCAGGGTCTGCTTCATGAGGAGTTTATCATTCCAGTCGACGCGCCGGGGTGGTTACGCGAAATCATTGCCGACCGCTCGGTTTCATCTGCGTCGGAAGCCTTCTGGAACAAGGTCGAGGATTTCGAGAAGCGCTCTGACGCACAGCTTGCCAAGGACGTGACGATCGCCTTGCCGATCGAACTCTCGGCTAAGCAGAATATCGAGCTTGTCCGCGATTTTGTGGAAAGGCATGTCATCTCCAAGGGCATGGTGGCCGATTGGGTCTTCCACGATGCGCCTGGCAACCCGCATGTCCATTTGATGACCACATTGCGGCCGCTGACGGAAGACGGTTTCGGTGCCAAGAAAGTGCCCGTGCTCGGAGCGGACGGCAATCCGCTCCGCAACGACAGCGGCAAGATCGTCTATGAGCTTTGGGCTGGAAGACTGGATGATTTCAATGTCTTTCGCGACGGCTGGTTTGCCTGCCAGAATCGGCATCTGGCAGTTGCCGGTCTTGACATTCGCATCGATGGCCGTTCCTTCGAAAAGCAGGGTATCGAGCTGACCCCGACCATCCATCTCGGCGTCGGCGCCAAGGCAATCGAACGGAAGACGGAAGGCTCGGGCGAACAGGTTTCGCTCGAGCGGCTGGAATTGCAGGAGGAGCGCCGGGCCGAGAATGCGCGACGAATTCAGCGCAATCCGGGGGTCGTACTTGACCTGATTGCGCGGGAAAAGAGCGTCTTCGATGAGCGCGATGTCGCCAAATTCCTGCATCGCTATATCGACGACGCAGTCCTTTTCCAAAGCCTTCTTGCGCGCATCCTGCAGAGCCCCGCGACCCTGCGTCTCGATCGGGAGAGGATCGACTTCGCCACAGGTCAATGCACCCCGGACAAGTACACAACCCGTGAGTTGATCCGGCTTGAAGCCGAAATGGTCAATCGAGCAATCTGGTTGTCGAAGCGATCGTCGCACAAGGTTCAAAAGACAGTGCTCGGCGCGACCTTTGCACGCAATGATCGTCTGTCCGATGAACAGACGAGCGCAATCGAACATGTCGCCGGTGGCGAAGGTATCGCGGCAGTGATCGGTCGGGCCGGTGCTGGCAAGACCACAATGATGAAGGCCGCTCGACAGGCATGGGAAGCAGCCGGATATCGCGTCGTTGGCGGTGCCCTTGCCGGCAAGGCAGCGGAAGGTCTCGAGAAGGAAGCAGGCATCATCTCCCGCACGCTTTCGTCGTGGGGGCTCCGTTGGAGCCAGGGCCGCGATCAGCTCGACGACAAGACGATTTTCGTTCTCGATGAGGCGGGCATGGTCTCGTCGCGGCAGATGGCGCTGTTCGTTGAAACAGTCACCAAAGCCGGCGCCAAACTCGTTCTCGTCGGCGATCCGGAACAGTTGCAGCCGATCGAGGCGGGCGCTGCCTTCCGAGCGATTGCCAATCGTATCGGCTATGCCGAACTCGACACGATATATCGCCAACGCAAACAATGGATGCGTGACGCCTCGCGCGATCTTGCGCATGGCAACATCGGCAAGGCGGTCGAAGCCTATCAGTCGAATGGAAGGATGATCAGCGCCGAGCTGAAGATTGAAGCGGTCTCAAACCTCATTGCGGATTGGAGCCGCGACTATGATCCAGCCGGGTCTTCCCTGATCCTTGCACATTTGCGTCGTGATGTCCGGACGCTGAACGAGCTGGCGCGTGCCAAGCTCATTGAGCGCGGCGTCATCGATGGCGGGTCTACCTTCAAGACAGCCGATGGAGATCGCAACTTCGCGGCCGGCGACCAGATCGTTTTCCTCAAAAATGAGGGATCACTTGGTGTCAAGAACGGCATGCTTGCCAAGGTCCTTGAAGCGGGGCCCGGCCGCATCGTTGCCGTCATCGGCGAAGGCGAGCGTCGCCGCCAGGTCGCGGTCGAGCAGCGCTTCTACAACAATGTCGATTACGGCTATGCCACTACAGTGCACAAAGCCCAGGGCGCTACTGTCGATCGAGTCAAGTTGCTGGCATCTCTTTCCCTCGACCGTCACCTCACCTATGTCGCCATGACCCGCCACCGCGAGGATCTCAGCGTCTATTATGGCCGCCGGTCCTTCACAAACGCTGGAGGCCTCATCGAATTGCTGTCTCGCACGAACGTCAAGGAAACGACGCTCGACTATGCGCAAGGCAGCCCCTACCGACAGGCGCTCCGCTTTGCTGACGCACGCGGTCTTCATGCCGTCAATGTCGCCCGAACGCTTGTTCGTGACCGGCTCGCTTGGACAGTCAGGCAGAAGCACAACCTCATCACGCTCGCGTCGCGTTTGGCCGCTGTCGGATCCCGACTCGGCCTGGTCGGGCCGGCGATGAAATACCACGCAATCAAGGAGGCAGAGCCCATGGTTTCCGGGATCACCACTTTTTCGAGATCGATCGGGCAGGTCGTCGAGGACAGGCTCGCGGCCGACCCGGGTTTAAAAAAGCTATGGGAAGATGTCTTCGTTCGGTTCCACCTCGTCTATGCCCAACCTGAGGCCGCATTCAAGGCCATCGATGTCGCTGCGATGCTGGCTGACCGGACGAGGGCGTCAGCGACACTGCTCAAGATCGCCGACGAGCCGAGTAGCTTCGGTGCCCTCAAAGGCAAGACGGGTTTGTTCGCCAGCAAATCCGACGAGCAAGATCGGGACACGGCGGTCGTCAATGTCACTGCGCTGGCGCGCAGTCTGGGCCGCTATCTTGAAATTCGCGCCAATGCAAAACGAGAGTATGAGACAGAGGAGTGCGCCGCCCGCCAGAAGAGCGCGATCAATATTCCCGCTCTTTCTCCGAACGCCAGATCGGCGCTCGAGCAGGTTCGCGATTCGATCGACCGCAGTGACTTGCACGCAGTCCTTGAGCACGGGCTCGCCGACGAGAGGGTGAGGCTGGAGCTTGAGGGGTTTGCAAAGGCTGTTGCGGAGCGCTTCGGGGAACGGACTTTCCTAGGGATTTCGGCAAGGGACTCGAGCGGGCAAACCTATCGATCCCTCACGACCGGGATGAACTCTCTGCAGAAGGCAGAAATGAAGACGGCCTGGAATTTTCTGCGCGCGGCTCAGCAATTGTCCGCCCAAGAGCGATCGACATCCTCTCTGAAGCACTCCGAGGCCTTGCGGCAAACGATCAGGAAGGGGCTTTCACTGAAATGACCTTTTTGCACGATCAGCGCCGGCAAACATCGCGAATTTGGCGTCGCGTGAGTCTGCCTGTCGCACTTGTCGCAGCTCTCTTAGCTCTCATCGTGACCGGAGGCGCGCTTGGGTATCGGATCAATCTAACGCCGAGCGAACCTCTCGGGATCTGGCGAATTCAAATGCCGGAAGGACCCTACAAGATTGGCGATCTGGTCTTTGTCTGTCCGCCGCCGACGCCCACCATGCGAGAAGCGTTTGACCGCGGTTACCTTCGATCGGGGATCTGTCCCGGTGGCTATGCGCCGCTCATCAAAACCATCGTTGCGATGTCATCACAAAGGATCGAAATTGACCGCTTGGTTAGGATCGACGGTCTTGCATTGCCGCATTCCGCACCGGCCCAGCTGGACGGCAAAGGTCGGAGCTTGAGGCGATTCAGCGGAGGAACGGTACCGACGGGCTACGTGTTTCTTCACTCTGGTTTCATCGGCTCCTTCGACTCTCGCTACTTTGGTCCAGTGCCTGCCTCCGGGGTGCTCGGCCTGGCAAAGGCGGTCCTCACCTATGCGCCGTGAACTGGTCCGCAACAGTGTCCTGTTGGGCGCGGCACTAGCGGCTGGCTGGATCGGTTGGTGCGGAAATCCCCTCGCCCTTCCTGTGTCTGCCGCCTTTCCGTTTATCTGGTCCGTGGCGCGCAACCGGCCAAGTGCCGCCATGGCATCGGCGACCTATTTTCTTGCGGCATCTCGAGGTTTGCCGCATGGCGCAGTCGCCTTCTATGGTTCAAATCTCTTGTCCGGTCTGTTGCTCTGGTTGATAGCGTCGGCGGCCTTCGTCAGCGTCCACGCCGTCCTGTGGACCGAGAGATCGGGATGGCGTCTTGCAATCCGTTATCTCTTGGTCATGTTTTTGATGGCAGTGCCGCCCTTTGGAATTTTGGGCTGGGCTCACCCGATCACCGCCGCCGGAGTTCTGTTTCCCGGCTGGGGGTGGGTCGGTCTTGGCACAATGGCAGCCGGCCTCTTGATCATGACGACCAGGCTTCGGCCGGCTGCAGCCATAGCCATTATTGGCTTGTGGCTCTGGTCCGCCGCACAGTGGACGACGCAGCACCTACCCTCTTCGTGGTATGGTGTCGAGCTCACACTTGGAGCGTCGCTCGGCCGAACCAGCAATCTCGAACGGCAGCGTGGCCTTGTTGCAACGGCGCGGGCGGCAAGGCGCGGCAAAGGCGCCGTGGTTGTGTTGCCAGAGAGTGCGATCGGCTTCTGGACACCAACGGTCGAACGGCTATGGCTGCGTGAATTGCGGGCAAGCGGGTTGACGGTCGTCGCAGGCGCATCCGTGGTCGACGAGATCGGTTACGACAATGTGCTCTTGGAACTTTCGGAGTTCGGGGCGCGAATAATCTACCGCGAGCGTATGCCGGTCCCCGGTTCGATGTGGCAGCCCTGGCAGTCACTGATTGATGGCAGCGGCGGCGCACGTGCGTATTTCTTCTCCAATCCCGTCGCCGAGATCGCAGGCAAACGAGTTGCGCCGGTGATTTGCTACGAGCAACTCATTGTCTGGCCGGTCGTTCAGTCCATGCTTTACGACCCTGATATCATCGTCGCCGTTGGGAACGGCTGGTGGACAGGCAGCACGTCTATCGTGCCCATCCAGCGTGCCAGTGTCGAGGCTTGGTCGCGTCTCTTCGACAAGCCGCTTGTCTTCTCTGTCAACACATAGTTCCGGGAGCCCTTCATGCTTGATCCTGCCCTCATAACAAAATGTGCCGATCCCTCCTTGAAGCCGGCGATCGTCGAGCAGTTCGTCAAAGCCGCAGGCTCTTCCGATCCCCTTGCTGTCACCGTGAGAGCGGGAGGGCGATTGGTCCTCGTGCCGAAGGCTGGAACACCCGAGGAAGCAATGGAAATCGTCAAGCAGAATGTCGGACATTCAGTCGTGCGCGTCGGCCTCACGCAGTTTCCTGCAGGTGTTGGCGTAAAAGACATTTCGGAAGTGACGTCAGGTCTTGTCGATCCGTGCGTGAACCTGCGCCTGGGAACGAGAATGTTCGCAAAGATTCTTCGCATTGTCAGCAAATGGTACGGAAACCCCGAAAGCGCTGAAGTTTTCCCGCAAGTGTTCGAGGATGCCATCGATGCGTGGAAAACGGGCGAGTTCGAGGCTCAAAGCGTATTTCAGGCCGAAGATCCCAGTGGATCGATCGCAGGTCAAGGCGAACTGGACGATCCAAATGGGAGGTACCCAGGAAAGCCCGAAAGCGCCTCATCGAGCTCTTCCGAACCACCCGGTGAAAACGAACTCGGCCGCGCGGGCATGCGGATCGATTTATCTCGAATCCTTCGCCAGTAGGTCACGTGCGAAAGTCTTGACGACCCAATGCGTACGGCGATTCACCTGCCCTTCGAACACAACCGTCGCAGGCGGCGCTAGTTTAGACCGGCGCTTCTAGCGGCAGAAATAGGTGGAAAAATCATGTGGTCATTGACTGGAGAAAGGTTGATCACGTCCTGAATTCGAAAGCGATATCTGGCGCCGCAGGCGTCGGCATAGAGATACCTTCCTCTAAGGTGGAGGTTTGCCACCAGAAGATCACGTTGATCATCACGGTCAATTACTGACAATACAAACATTCGAGTCTTTATCCGCTTCAATGAAAATCAGTTTGAATAGAGTTTAGTTAAAGTATTGATAAAATAATGTAGCATATAAAATTCCATATGCGTCTGGCGTGCAGAAAAATAGCGTAAATAGTACTTACCTATGATTCTTCTTGTCGGGCTCCTTCCTCCCGAACCCGCCTCGTCGTCACCATGCCCGCTTTCCTTTGAACAGAGGTCCACGGGGCAACTACACGTTCACTTTGGCTTTTCCGCTTTCACTCGACGTCGGCGTGCGTCCGACCATACGACCAACGACCAGTACCAGAATTGCTGCAGCAGCCAGGCAGGCCGCGAGGAAGAACATCGGGGCAATGGTGCTGCCGGTCGAATCCTTTATCCACGGTACGACGTTCTGCGCGATAAATCCGCCCAGGTTTCCGACAGAATTGATTGCCGCCAGACCTGCGGCTGCACCCGCCCCTCGAAGGAATCGTGACGGTAGGCTCCAAAAAACAGGTTGCCCGGCAAAGATGCCCGCTGCCGCAACACAGAGAAAGGCAAACTGAAGCAGATGGTTCGGAATCACGGCGGACAGAACCAGGCAAACGGCGCCGACAACCGCTGGTACCACGATATAGGGCATCTTCGACGAGGCTCTGTCTGCGGCTGACGGGACCGCATAGAGCGCGATTGCAACCAGCACCCATGGGATGATGTTGAGAAAGCCGTTGGCCGTATTGCCGACCCCAAAGCTCTTGACGATGGTCGGAAGCCAATAGCTGAGACCGTATGCCGCTAGGGGAAACCCGATATAGCAGATCGCCATCAAGAGAACCCGCGGATTGACGAGCGCCTTGAAGCCATCGCTGGCGGTCGCCTCCATGCCAGCGTTCTCCAAAGCAAGGCGGTCCTTCAGCCAGGTCTTTTCCTCGGAATTCAGAAACGTCGCACTTTCAGGCCGATCTGAGAGGTAGATCAATGTAACGAAGCCCGCGATAACAGCGGGAATTCCCGTCACCAGGAAGACCCACTGCCAGCCTGCATGACCATAGAGACCATCCAGATCGAGCAACATACCGCCCAGTGGCGCGCCGACGGCATTCGCGAGAGCGCTGAAAATCATGAACAAGCCGACCATCCTTCCGCGATAGGCGGACGGATACCAGAGAGTCAG
>Ga0207426_1002406_pt1 | contig 12044 bp, 12 predicted proteins | sample AraplaMF_Cvi_mMS_FD_184265 | JGI IMG/M metagenome (GOLD analysis project Ga0207426, IMG submission 184265) | Arabidopsis root microbial communities from the University of North Carolina, USA - plate scrape MF_Cvi_mMS (SPAdes) (version 2) | ecosystem: Host-associated > Plants > Roots > Endosphere...
AGGTCATCTGGGCGTCCCAGTCGTCCGCCGACAGCGGCCAGCCGTGGCTGAAAACGATCGGCTGGCCTGAGCCCCAGTCCTTGTAGAAGATGTTTACGCCGTCCGTGGTGGTGATTGTAGGCATCGAGTCGCTCCATCTGCCCTGTTAAACGTGGACACAGTTGATTGCGAAATTCCTCCAATGAGGCGCGTTCAATTGTATCCCAAATTTGCGACGTTGATTAAATTCCCTTTTTATCAAAGACCAATACCTTGTACGTTCGAGCTATGCCTTAAAGGTATAGCGAGGACCCGATGGAACTGAGGCATTTGCGCTATTTTGTTGCTGTTGCTGAGGAGGGAAGCCTACTGACCGCAGCCGAGCGGCGGCTACACACTTCCCAGCCCTCACTCAGCAGGCAAATTCGCGATCTGGAAACCGAAATCGGTGTAAAACTGCTGGAACGGCAGCCGCGCGGCGTGACGCTCACCGCCGCCGGTAAAGTGTTTCTTGATCACGCGCGGCTGGCGTTATTGCAAGTCGAGGCGGCGGCGGAAGGGGCAAGGCGGGCAGAGCGGCCGGAAAAGCAGTCGTTCGTTATTGGTTTTCTCGCAGGGCAAGAGGTCGTGTGGCTCCCCCATGCATTGCGCATTATTCGTGAGGAAGCGCCGGAGGTTGAAATCATCCTGTCCAGTCAGTCCTCCCCGGACCTCGCTCTGGCACTGATGCGAGGCAAGCTGGACGTCGCTTTCCTTCGCCCCGAGACGCAGAGTGTTGGTGTGTCCTTCAAGTTCTTAGCCAAGGAGCCACTGATCGCCGTACTGCCGGCGGACCATCGCTTGACGTCGCGCAAAAAGATCCGGCCGCAGGACCTTGCCCGCGAAACTTACGTCAGTTCGGCCAGAATTTCTCCCGTATTGCAATCCGTGATCCAAGACTACGCGTCGAACGTTGGGATCACCCTCAAGGCAGAGTACGAGGGTGACGGCCTACCTTCAGCAATGTCGCTCGTCGTGTCTACCGGTGGAATAACGCTTATTCCGCTTTATGCGCAAAATATGCTGACGCCAAATGTCGTCGCTAGAGCGCTAGAGGGTGTGCCTCCGACAATTGATCTCACCTTAGGATACAACGATTCAAATTCCTCACCTTTGCTCCGCCGATTTTTGTCTCGTTCTGATGAATTAGTCGCCAACGTACAAAATCAGAGCATCATCCGCTATGCCGAAGTTCCATAGCCGAGATCAAGCTCATGCGATTTCTGCTTCTTGGCGTGCTCCCGAATTTTTGGCTAATGTCTGCAATCAAAGGCGAGGCCGAACGTTCCGGCCATTCGGGAGGGCCCGCCCTGAGCAAGCTTTAGCGCAAATGCTCTGCATCGGCCGGGCCCTTGAGCTCGTCTGCGATCCATGTGAGCGAAGCTCCATGCGGGTCGGTCCAGGCCACAGGAGAGCGGTTCACAGATAGGAGGAAGCGCCCGGGTGGCCAGCTTGTTCCTGCTCGCGTGGCGATGGACGGGAATGCGCGGGGGAACTCGTTCGATACCCAATACGGAGCGAGACGCATCGCCTGTTCGGCGAAAGCCTCTCTGTCTGCGAGGTCGGAGATGTAGTCGAGAACGGCCGTGTGAAAGACGACAAGAGTGGCGCCCTTTGGAGCTTCGCTGCAGAGCCGAACGAACTCGCTCCCGCGCAGGTCACCCTTCACGATCCGTGGCTTGACCGTGGCGGCGATTTTCACGGCGGCCTGCAGATTGGCGAGCCGTTCCGTCTGCTCTGGCCAGACCAGCGTCTTAAGCCATGCGACTTGCGCAGGATCTGAAGCATCGATCGGACTCAGGTCCAACCCCGCTCGCCAGACGACATGTGGTGCGGCCGTCGGCAATGGGGTCATCTCGCTGGCGGAGCAACGGAACACGGGCGGCTCCAAGGCCATCACGGGTGCGCGGATCGCCTTGTGGCCGTAGTCGTAGCCATAGAGGTCGGGCATGAGGCAGAGCCCTGCGGAGGTCCCGACTTCGAGGAGCGCCAGCGGCTGTGGCAATCGCGCCAGGACGGGGAGTAGCGAAGCGCACCTTCCTGGTTCGTTGGTTTGTGTCGAACGCTCGAGCATCAGCGAACGAACAGCGTCGGGATGGGCCAGGAGCACCCGTCGGAACTCGCTCCAGCCCGTCGGCGTGCCGAACAGGTGACGCACCGCCGCAAGCAGAAGGTTCGGTTGCCTTTTCATGTCTGGCAGGGTCGATAGGAAGCTGAGGGTCTCCCGGTCTGCAGCAACCGCACGAGCTAACGCCTCATAGAGCGGCGAACGGCCGAGGGCTTCTGCATCGGCGAAGCGAACATACCAGGCTGAGATCTCAGCCAAGCCCTCCTCGTCCATGTCCGCTGACCCTCGATTTCGACGTCTGGCACAGTACACGATCTTAGGATCTAATTGCAGGCAAATATGGACTTCGGATGCGCAAGGCAAAGGCCCGCCGGCTAAAAGGCGCCCATGCAAAAAACCCCCGGTTCTTCGAAAAGGAGGTTTCCTACCTGATGTGATCGCCAGACTTGCTGCGCAGTCGGCGGGACAACTCCAGTCGACGGCAGGCGAATTTGTGTAGGCTGTAGTGGCAACTACTTCTAATCCTGCGGACACTCAGACGGCGATCGCGGTCGGAGACCGAAGTTACGGCAACGGCGACCGCTCGGATGGTGTCGCCGAGGATAAGTGCGCGACAACCGTTCAACCCGCGTAACGCTCGGTCATCGAGGACGGTGTGGGTGCATAATTGGATTTAGAAGGGGACAACGTTCTTTCCGAATTCGAAGCGCTCGTCCGTCAAGCACGACAACTTGAAAGAAAGCAGCAATTCGAGGCTCAGAGACACGGTGCTTGACGCATCTTATGAAGCATCCGTAAATCGGTAGTTCACTCTCGAGTAAATCTGTTCAAATCCGGTTGCGATGAGATTCGCGTGAGAGATGTTCGGCTCTTGGGCCGACGGCTGGGCGGTTTCGACGACGAATGTCTGGACGCCCTGACGGGCGCCATGATTTAGACGCGCAGCAATAAGAGCCTTCTGCGCGCCGCGATTACGAAACTCGGGAACTGTCGCGCCGCCGCCGAGCCATGCAAAATTGCCTGACGCGTACATCGCACCTGTCGCTATCGGCTTGCCGCCTAGCTCAGCGAAAAAGCAAGTCCAACCTTCTTTCCCGACGATTGCAGACCAGAGCGGTATCAGCTTTTCTGGAAAGTTAAATCCGGCACACATCATCGAACCGAAAATTTCGGCTTCGTCTATATTTACCTCTCGGGTGGTGACTTCTCCAGCGTGGGCGAGCGGAGCGGCTGGAGCTGCTCGTCGCAGCTTTGCCCATCCGTTCCCCTCAGGAAACAGGCCTCGTGTCCTTATCCAATCGAGTACCTGAAGAGGAACGACGTCGGTGTTCAATTGCAAATAGCGGCGGCCTGTCTTTTTGGTCATCCATTCGTAGGCCTTTTCGACGTCATCGAGTGCGGCAAGACCAAGAATGCGGTTGAGACCAATTGCGGGCGCTGAGGGCAGCGATATTGCGCAACCTGCACCCAGCTGCATGCAACAAAACTCAGCCTCGTCCACGACCGTCTGCGGTGCGATCATGAACAGGTCAACAAATGCTCTCACCTCAATGATATCTTCTTCGGGCACAAGTTGGCGCGAGTCTATTAGACGATCCATGGCAGTGTCCTTGAAAACTTCGACAAGACAGCGAGGAGGCGCCGCGGTTAGGCCAGGCTGGGGACGAACGCCGGCTACTGCAACGGCAGCTAGGTGAGGAAATTCACGATCGCAGCGGCGACTTCAAAGGCATGCGTCTCTAGTGCAAAATGCCCTGTATCGACGAAGCGAATCTCGGCATTCGGCAGGTCCCGTTTGAAGGCTTCTGCGCCGGCAGGTAGAAAGAATGGATCCTTGTCGCCCCAGATAGCCAAAAACTTCGGCTGGTTCTGGCGTAAATAGCGTTGGAACATCGGATATAGAGCGACATTGCTCGCGTAATCGAGTGCAATGTCGAGCTGGATTTCTTCAGCGTCCGGGCGCGCCATGAAGAAGGCATCGAGCGAATACCCGTCGGGAGACACCGTTGATAAGTCCGAAACGCCGTGTTCGTATTGCCAACGAATGGCGGGAGGTCTCATGATTTCCCGTAGTGCGTCCCGATTGGCCTCCGTCGGCTCGGACCAGTATCGCTTTATCGGGTTCCAGACGTCGCTCAACCCTTCCTCGTAGGCATTGCCATTTTGGGAGATAATCGCGGTCACCCGCTCGGGATACTCCATCGCGATGCGGAAGCCGATCGGTGCACCGATATCGAAAGCGTAGAGCGTAAATCGCTCGAAGCCCAAGACCTCAATGAACCTTTTTATGCAGTGGGCAAGATTGTCGAAGGTGTAGGCGAAATTTTCACGCGAGGGCGCCTGTGACTGACCGAACCCCGGTATATCCGGCGCGACCAAGTGGAACCGATCGGCGAGCAGTGGCATGAGATCACGAAACATGTGGCTTGAAGACGGAAAACCGTGCAGCAACAGCAGGATCGGTTTTGTTTGCTCCCCGGCTTGCCGATAGAACATCTCGCAACCGTCGATATTGATGCGGTGGTAGGTCGAACGCTTCATCTTGTCCTCGCTTTAAAAGCTAAAATCGCTGAGGCAGGGGTGTTCATCCGGTCGCCGGCCAAGCGGCCAGTGGAAGCGTCGATCCGCGGCAAGGATCGGCAAATCGTTGATGCAAGCGAAGCGTTTTTGCATGAGCCCATCGGCTCCGAACTCCCAATTTTCGTTCCCGTATGACCGAAACCAACTACCGCTGTCGTCATGCCATTCATAGGCAAAGCGAACCGCGATGCGATTGCCGGTAAAGGCCCAAAGCTCCTTTATCAGTCGATATTCGAGCTCGCGTTGCCATTTCCGGGTTAGAAAGCCAACGATCGCTTCGCGGCCGGTTACAAATTCCGAGCGGTTGCGCCACTGGCTGTCCTTGCTATAGGCCAGCGCTACCTTTTCGGGGTTGTTACTATTCCAGCCATCCTCGGCAAGTCGAACCTTTTCTGTTGCTGAAGCCGTTGAAAACGGAGGCAAAGGCGGTCTTGTGGCGTCCATTATTTTTCTCCCAAGGCGGCGGCGAGCCGGGCACGCAGCTCTGTATTTTCCGATTCCAGTTGACCCAAACGCTCGCGCAACGGTGTCACCGCTTTCTCCACCTCGCCTTCGGTGTAGCGGGGAGTGATGTGCTGAGCGCAATTCCAGTCGAAAGCCTCCAGGTGTAGCCGTAAAATCCGCTCGGCCTTCGCCCGGTAGCCAGCATCGAAAACAAGGTCGGTCAGTGCCGGGTCGGCATCGAGTGCCAGCTTCTCGACATGCATATAGATCTTGAGACGGGCGCGTCGCGGATAATCGACTAAAAAGAGACAGGCCCGGTCGTTTGCGACAAAGTTGCCGGTGCTGATATATTGGCGGTTACCCCGATAGTCGGCGAAAGCCAGCGTCTTGTTGTCGACGGCTTTGAGAAAGCCCTGCGGTCCACCGCGATGCTGGACATAGGGCCAGTCGGTTTCCGACACAGAGGCGATATAGAAGCTGTCGCGTGCCGCGATGAAGGCAAGTTCACTCTCGGTGAAACTATCAGACGCGCAATGGTGCTCGCCTAACCATATCTGATCAGCACCCATTTCAGCTTGGGCCTGCCGCACATTCGGAGTGATTGCAACTTCCAAAAAACGGTAAGGCATGGGTGCCTCCAAATTCGAAGTATAGTATCCGCTATTCAGCGGTGCGACCTCGATTTGGCGGAGCTTCGGTCACACCGCCGGCGACCATGGCTAGTCACTTCTTGGCGACGTTGCGATCCAGGAAGTCGTTGATAAGGGGAGCAGCGACATCCAGCTTTTCTTCGAGCAGGAAATGACCTGAGTTCAGGATATGGATTTCTGCATCCGGTAGATCCTTGAGGTAAGGATGAGCGCCTGCCTCGGGAAAGATAGAATCGTTCTTGCCCCAGACGATGAGCGTGGGTGGCTTGCGCTCACGAAAGAAACGTTGGAAGTCAGGATATAGCGGCACGTTGGTTCGGTAATCGTACAGCATATCGAGCTGGATGTCCTTGTTCCCAGGGCGATCCAGAAGGGCTTGGTCGTGAACCCAGTTGTCCGGGCTAATGCGCGACACGTCTTCCATGCCGTCGGTGTACTGGAACTTGGTGGTTTCGAGCGTGAGCAAGCCGGAGAGCGCTTCGCGGCTCTTTGCTGATCCATCGGACCAGTAGGTCTTGATGGGATCCCAGAATTCCTTCAGTCCTTCATCATAGGCATTGCCGTTCTGGATGATCAGACCGCTGACCCGTTCCGGATGCTTCAGCGCCAGGCGATAGCCGACGGGCGCGCCATAATCCATGACGTACATTGCGTAGCTCTTGGCCTCCAGACGAACCATTAGCTTGTCGACGATGTCGGCGGTCGCGGCAAACGTATAGGCATACATACTGCGATCGGGAGTGGCGCTTTGCCCGTAGCCGGGATAATCCGGCGCGACGACATGGTACCGGTCTGCAAGAAGCGGAATCAGATTCCGGAACATATGAGACGATGTGGGAAAGCCATGAAGCAGCAGCACGACCGGAGCGTCGGCCGGACCGGCTTCCCGGTAGAAGATATCGAGGCCATCGATCTTTGCAGTTCGGTAGTGGATGGGAACCGGAGCCTCGCGAACATCTGTCGTGGCCTGCGCGGGACACGCGGACACAACTGTTGCGGCAGTCATGCTGGCGGTCGCCAGCATCAGGCACATAATCAAGCTACGCATGATAGTCTCCTCATAAGTCGAGATGAAACGAAAATTGGTTCTGAATGAGGGTTGCTTTGGCCGTTCTTGCCGAGCAATCGTCCGCGATAAACAACGTACCGGAGGCGACAGCCCCAGGTCGGAAGTGTCAGTTGTGTGGAATTCGATGCACGTAAATCTTGGGTATGAACGCGCCGGCGGACCGGCCGTCGTCGTCGTCGTTCATTAAGCGCCTCGATGGATAGGAGTAGGCTGGTTTTCGACTGCTCTCAATTGCGATCTAGGTCACTCGCAACTAGACAATGGCATTGCCGTCCTAGACCTTCGTCTATTGATTTGTCCTTACGCAACCCGCAGAAATCCCGTAACTATTTCCGGCGGACGATTGACCATCCTTCTACATTTCCTGACACGAAGTCGTCCCGAACTCTGAACGGAGAGGGTTGTGGAACGAGAGCCGGAAACCGATCCCATTATCGACCTGATCCCCGCCATGGTGTGGTCAGCAACCTCGGATGGCATGCTGGATTTTGCCAACCAGCATTTTCTCGAATTTATCGGTGCGCCGCTTGAGGAAATTTCCGGAGAGGGCTTCTACAAGTTGTTTCACCCTGACGACACGGCACATCTCGCTTCTGAATGGCATGCTATCATGGCCTCGAAGACTGCCAGAGAGGTCGTGGGGAGGCTCAAGCGCGCAGATGGCCAATATCGCTGGTGCACGCTTCGGCAGAAACCTCGGCTCGACGCCGAAGGAAATGTCACGAGATGGTATGGCGTCGTCCTGGATATCGAAGACCGCAAGCAGGCCGAAAACGCATTGAAGGAAACCAAGACTGCACTTGCGGCCAGCGAAGAGAACCTCAGCCTGATCATTAATTCGCTTCCGGTTCTCGTATGGTCTGCAAGACCGGATGGCAGCGCGGATTTTGTCAATAAAAGCTGGTTGGACTACGCGGGTCGCCCCGCTGATCAAATCCTCGAATGGGGTTTTTTGGACTTATATCATCCTGACGATATCCCAAGCATGGTGGACATTTGGAAGAGAGACCTTGAGCATTCCGACCACACCGTTCTGAAGGGACGCATCCGCGGAGCCGACGGCAACTACCGCTGGTTCTATTTCGCGGGCCGCAAGCTGGTTGATGCCAACGGAATCGTGCGTTGGTTCGGCTGCAATATCGATATCGAAGACCTACAACGTGCGGAGATTGCTCTCCGGGACAGCGAAGCTGCTCTCAGGGAAAGTGAGCATAAGCTGAATCTTATCATCAACACCATACCCGCGATGGCCTGGTCCTGCACCCCGGATGGACGGCTTGAATATTTCAATCGCAACTTGATCGATTATGTCGGTCTGCCTTTTGATGAAATTGTCGGCTTCGGCTTCTATCGTATGTTTCATCCTGATGACGTCGAGCCGATGCGTGCGGCATGGGACGAGATTGTTGCTTCGAAAATAAGTCGCCCGGTCGATGCTCGTATCAGACGCGCCGATGGCGAATATCGATGGTTCAACTTGCGACAAAGCCCGCTGTTGGATGCAGACGGAAATGTTGTGAGATGGTACGGCGTCGTCGTTGATATCGAGGATCGCAAGCGGGCTGAAGAGTCCCTGCGGCAGAGCCAGAGTGACCTCGCGCACGTGACGCGGATGACGGCCACAGGGGAGCTTGCCGTTTCGATTGCCCATGAAGTCAACCAGCCACTGATGGCAATCGTCACGAGTGCTGGCACATGTCTGCGCTGGCTGCAACCGGGCCACACTGATCTGGAGCAGGCGCGGATGGCCGCCGAAAGGGTTGTTCGGGACGGACATCGCGCGGGCGATATTATCACGAGTATCCGCGCAATGGCTCAGAAATCACCAGCGCGAATGGAGCAGACGGATTTACAAGGTGCCCTGCATGAGGTGTTGAGTCTTTTGACGGGCGAACTGCAAAGGCGTGAGATAGAGGTCGGCCTCGATATGGGGGAATTGCCTATCGAAGTCGTAGGAGACCGGACGCAACTGCAACAGGTTGTTCTCAACCTGGTCATGAACAGCGCTGAAGCGATGACAGCTTCGCCAAGGGCAAAGCGCATCGCCATCAGATGTGCGGTTCAGAAACAGCGTGTAATCGTGAGTATCTCGGATACAGGCCGTGGGGTACCGGTCGGTGAGTTGGATCGGATTTTCGAAGCATTCTACAGCACGAAGGCCGATGGTATCGGAATGGGCTTGTCGATTTGCCGCTCCATCGTCGAAGCGCATGGTGGCCGGATCTGGGCTTCAGAGGCGGAAAATGGGGGAGGATCAGTGTTCTCATTCACCTTGCCAAGGGCGGAGGATACAGGCGCCGTATGATGGATGATCGCAAAAGAGGCCGGCCGACCGTCATCATCATCGATGATGACGAAAGTGTCCGCGAAGCTCTGAGAGGGCTTTTTGAATCTGTCGAATTGACCGCCGAAACCCATGGTTCGGTGACAGAGTTTCTTGCTGCGGATGATCCGGATCGGGCTGGCTGCATTGTTCTGGATATTCGCCTGCCGGGTCAAAGCGGACTGGAGTTTCAAGAGGCGCTCGCGAAAAGCCGACACCCCAGGTCTGTCGTGCTGATAAGTGCTCATGTCGACGTGGCGATGGCTGTCCGCGCCATGAAGGCCGGAGCAATCGATGTCCTTACCAAGCCAGTACGCGAACAGGACCTGCTCGAAGCCGTGAACCGCGCTTTGGCGAGTGATAGCGCCCGACGGGAAGAGGCAAATCAAACGGCAGCAGTGCGCCTGAGGTATTCCAAACTCACCGATCGCGAGCGGCAGATTATGACTTTGGTTGTTGCCGGGAAGCTGAACAAGCAGATCGCCGCTGAGGTTCAACTCGCCGAGGCCACCGTGAAGCTTCATCGCGGCCATATGATGCGGAAAATGCACGCATCCTCAGTTGCAGATCTGGTTAGGATCGCGAGAATTCTGGAGGGCTGAAATTAAGCTCTAGGAAAGAACGTGGGATAGACTGAAGGGGCCGCGGTCTTTCCTCAACTGGTGGCGATTGAATGATCTCGTCGAGGACGCCGTAAGCTGCCAGTCCGCCACCGGCCCCGTGAATTCTTGGGCTCACGCTTTTTCCTGAAGTGCAGCATGTTCGCTTTCCCTGCGTCGCTATCCAGAACTAGACGGTCTGAAGTCGGCCGGCCCCTTTGCTGCCGTTCGAGTTCGACCCGAGGAACGTGTGGGATATGCTAGAATGTGGTCCGAAGGCGGAAGGCGACAGACGCACACTGCGAGGGGCGCTGTAATCGCGCGCGCGCCATGAAAGGCCGCGATGGGAGATGGCTGATGACGGCCGGGCTGGTCCTGGCCGCCAGAAGCCGGATTCGCGAAAGGTGTCATGTTCTTGACCATCGAGGACGAGGCGGCCGGGCGAAGGTCGTCGTACTGGCAGCTTCGAGAAGCGCCGGCGCGTAGTGCTGGGATCTTCGATGGTGGCAATCAACGGCAAGATCCGGCGGGAAGGGGATGTCGTGCATCTCGTCGCGCAGCAGCTTTTCGATTTGTCGGGAGACCTGTCCGGTCAGGCGGATCGCGACATGTTCAAGCTGCCGACGGGCAGGGGTGACGAGTTCGCCCATGGTGGCGGGCCGGATCCACGCGACAAGCCGATGCCTGCGGTTCACCCTCGCGACATCTTCATGCGGTGGCACTACCGAAGGAGGCCGTCGATCCCGAACTCGTCCCATCCGATTAACCCGGTTGCGGCTTCATCGGGTGGTTCGGTTTTTTCTTTTTTCTTCAGCGAGCGCGTCAGCTTCGCCTGATACGCGGCCCGTCTGCGATTTTCCGCTTTAGCCGCAGCGTCCTCCTCGCGCCATTCGTCCACAGCGCTACGGTCGAGAAGATCTTCGACAACATGGGGGTCGAATACGTGAAAGGTGATCTTTCTTGCGCGCCCTTGCAGCCTGACCGTTCGTGTTCCAGCGCTGGGCAGGCGGCCGTCTTCGAGCCAGCGCTTCCGCTCTGATGCCGTGATGGTCAGGATATCCTCAATCTCCCTGGGAATGATCGGAAGGTCCGCGATGTCGTCGAGCGCCTTGGAAACGGCCGATGCCGTCGCTCTGAATGCTGTCTTCGAAGTCTCTGGCATGACAAGAATGAGCCCGCCTGCCTGCATGTCCAGCGATTTCCGGACTGGGGATGGTAGCCGGGAGCGGATTTCCTGTAGGATCCCTTTCACCCTGACACCAGATCCCAGGGTCGCCTCCACGGGAAGCGGCCACTCCCTGATCAGCTCGGGATCGTCGCTTTCCTTGTTTTTCGTCTTCGTCTTTTGCATCTCGCAGCAGATGGTGTCGAAAGGGGCGCGCGTCAACGGAACTTGGGATGATTTCCAACGTTCTCGAACGCGTCGCGATTGTCCCCACCCGCTGTCACATCTCCGGCAGGCCGGCCTTTCGGAACCCGTCGACAAAGTGGTCTCGTACGGATGCATCGCGCAGCGGCTGGGAGCTGAGCCAATGACCGATCGTGAAATGAGGGTGGGCGATCAGGAACAATTCTGCTTCTCGCCGTGCCTCCTCACTGTGGCCCAACTGCGCAAGCGCAGCAGCCAGGAATTTGCGTGAGTTGGTACGATAAGTGTCTTCCCTGCGGAGTGTAGCGGTTGCCGCCTCATAGTCACGCGCGGCGTATTGCGCCTGCCCAAGATGACAAAGATACCAGCAGGTTGGGTAGGGATTGAGTCGCAAAGCTTTTTCGATCTGCGCTAGTCCGTCGGCAACCCTGCCGTCCAGCACGGACATGTCTGACATGGCGGCCCAGGTGTCGGCGTGGTTGGGGTCCAGCTCCAGGGCCCTGGCGAAGGCGGCCTCCGATTCCTCCCATCGCCGCTCATAAGCCAAAATGGTTCCCAGAACGTAACGGCAGCCGGCATCGTTGGGATCCAGGTCGACCGCCTTCTGCGCGAACGTCACCGCCATCCGACGGTTAGGATCTTCAGGCTCGCCGAAATGAGTCCAGGCAAGCCAACGGTTGTAGGCGAGCAGACCGAGCGCCTCGGCATATGATGGCTCGAGCTCAACCGCGCGTTGGAGCAGCATATAGGCCTCACGCTCAGTTTGCGGCGACTCTTCCGTCAGACGGCGGGCGCGCACACACAGATCGTAGGCCTCAAGGTTCTTCGGCCGATTGCGCTGCTTCGGGATGGTCAGCCGGCCGACGAGGGCTTCAACAATCTTGGCGTTAACTTCATCCTGTAACTCGAAAACATCTTCCACCG
>Ga0207426_1002407_pt1 | contig 12039 bp, 7 predicted proteins | sample AraplaMF_Cvi_mMS_FD_184265 | JGI IMG/M metagenome (GOLD analysis project Ga0207426, IMG submission 184265) | Arabidopsis root microbial communities from the University of North Carolina, USA - plate scrape MF_Cvi_mMS (SPAdes) (version 2) | ecosystem: Host-associated > Plants > Roots > Endosphere ...
TCGCCGCGTACGGCAGGGACGCCGCCCGTCTGCTGCTGCGCAGCTATGCCGCGGCCGGCAGCAACTGGCGCTGGGCCCTGGACGAGCTCGCGCTGCGTGACGACGACGCCGGGCTGATGACCCTCGCGCCCGCCGTCCTCGCCCGCTTCCCCGGGACCGAGCAGGGTGAGGCCGACCTGGCCGCCGCCGTCCGCGACGCCTTCGAGCCCCGGCCCTGGCGGCTGTGGGCCGAGGACCCCCGTTACGCCGCGCGGCTGGCCGCCGCCGGGGAACAGGGCTCATTCGACCGCTGGCAGCGGCAGCTTCAGCCCAGCGGGCCGCGCCCCGGCTGGAGCGTGACCGAGGTCCTGGCGTGGGCCCAGGAGGACCTGGACCCGGCGCCCACGGAACACCGGCAGTACGCCGCCGCCCGCTGCCTGGGCGCCGTCGCCGGCCCCCAGGACCGACCCGAGCTGCTGCGCGCCGCGCGCAGCGCCCCCGACGCGGCGCGCGCCGCCGTGCTCCACCACCTCGCCGAACGCGGCGACCCCGACACCCTCGACCTCATCGAGGCCGCGGTGGCCGACCCCTTCTCCTCCGAGCAGCTGGCCTCCGCCGCCCTCGCCGCCTTCACGCGAATGCGCAGTGTGGCCGCGGTCGCGCGGGCCCGCATCTGGGCGCCGCGCACGGACCGGCTGGGCGCGGCCGCGGCCGGGGTGCTCGCCCGTCGTGGCGGGCGGCACGACGCCGAGCTGGTGCTGGCCGCGCTGCGCCGGACCGTACGCGAAGAGGGGCCGGACGCGGACGGCCTCTGGGAACTGGTCGACGGCACCGGCCGCCTCGGCGTCGCCTGCGCCGCCCCCGTCCTCCGCCACATCTACCGCGAGACCTCCTCCTCCCACCTCCGCGGCCGGGCCGCCGGGGCACTCGCCGCCACCGACCCCGGTTTCGCGGCCGGCTTCGCCGTCGAGTGCCTGTGGGACTGCGAAGAAACCACCCGCGAACTAGCCGCTCGGCACGCCGCCACCGGCGACGACCGCGTCGTCGAACAATTGCGGCGCCTGGCCGCCGACCCGGCCGAGGAGGACGAGGTCCAAACGGCCGTCCGTAGCCGAATCGGCCCTGAGGCCTAGGTTATTCCCACGTTTTCGGCTTTCCCGCCCGTCCGCTGCGCTTTGCCTTCGGCCCACGTTTTCGGCTGTCCCCGCCGTGGTGGTTGCTCGCCGTGGCGCCTGCGGCGGGCGGGTCCGCTGCGCGGGGCTGTGGGTGCGGTGACGGACCTCCGGGGCCGGTGTGTGGGACTGCTTCGCTTTACGTCCCACACCCCTGCCCCTCCGGCCCGTCCCCTCCCGTTGAGGGAGTGAGTGACGGTGAGTGGGGGCCCGTCACCGCACCCCGACAGCCCCGCGCAGCGGACCCGGCCCGCCGCCGGGCGCAACGGCGGGGGCACCGCGCAAGCGGGCCACAGACGGCGAGCTAGCCCCACGGCGGGAAAGCCAAAAACGTGGGCCACAGTTCTCCGACAGGAAAGATCCCTTTGGCTCCCTCCACGCACCGTGCGCCGACAACAGCCGTATGCGTGTCGTCCTCGTCACCGAATCCTTCCCGCCTGATGTCAACGGCGTCTCCCACTGCGCCCTGCAAACCGCCCGGCACCTGGTCCGGCGCGGTCATGATCCGCTCGTCATCGCGCCGCTCGGTGGCGCTTCGGCGGCCTCCGATACGGATGAGAGTCCCTGCCCCGTCGTCCGGGTGCCCTCGATGCCGCTGCCCGGTTATCCGCAGGTGCGGATCGCGCTTCCCGGGCGGCGGCTGTCCGCGGCGCTCGACGGGCACCGCCCCGATCTGGTGCATCTCGCCAGTCCCTTCGTCCTCGGGGCCCGCGGGATGGCGGCCGCCGCCCGTCGGCAGGTGCCCGCGATCGCCGTCTACCAGACCGATCTGGGCCGCTACGCCCGCACCTACCTCGGCGGGGGCGCGGCCACGGCCTGGCGGCGTATTCGGGCGGTGCATGCCGCCGCCGACCGCACGCTGGCGCCGTCCAGTGCGGCGCTGCTGGATCTGACCGAGCACGGGGTGCCGCGGGTCCACCTCTGGCCGCGTGGTGTCGACGCCGAGCGGTTCCACCCGGGGCGGCGTGACACGGTGCTGCGCAGCTCGCTGACCGCGGGGCGGGAGCTGCTGGTGGGGTACGTGGGGCGGCTTGCGCCGGAGAAGGACGTCCGGCTGCTGGCGGAGACCTCGCGGCTGCCGGGGGTCCGTACCGTTGTCATCGGCGACGGCCCGAGCGCCGCCGGGCTGCGTACCGCGCTGCCGGAGGTCCGCTTCCTCGGCCGCCGTACCGGGGACGAACTCGCGCGACTTTATGCGTCGTTGGATGTTTTCGTGCATACCGGGCCGTATGAGACGTTCTGCCAGACCGTGCAGGAGGCGATGGCCTCGGGTGTGCCGGTGGTGGCGCCACGGGCGGGCGGTCCGCTGGACCTGGTGGACCACGGCCGTACGGGGCTGCTGGTGACGCCCGGTGACGGCGGCGCGTTCCGGGACGCGGTGCGCTTGCTCGCGGGCAGTGCCGAGCTGCGGGCCCGGTTCGGCGACGCGGGCCGCCGCGCCGTCGAGGACCGCTCCTGGGAGGCGGTCGGCGATCAGCTGCTGGGGCATTACGAGGCCGTGCTCAGCGACCGGCCGGCGGTGGCGGCATGAGCGCGCGACGCACCACCGGGGCGGGGCTGCGGATCGTCCGGATCGCCAACTTCGTGACTCCGGCCTCCGGCGGGCTGCGCACCGCGCTGCGCGAACTCGGTGCGGGGTACCGGGCCGCGGGGCACGAGCCGGTGCTGATCGTGCCCGGACCGCCGGGAGCGAACGGGGCGGTCGGCGTCCGCGATGAGCTCACCGCGCAGGGCCGGGTGATCACCGTGCCGGGACCGGAGCTGCCGGGCAGCGGTGGCTACCGCATGCTGACCGACCGCCGCCGGCTGGAGCGGCTGCTGCACTCGCTGGCCCCCGACCGGCTGGAGGTCTCCGACCGTACGACGCTGCGCTGGACGGGGGAGTGGGCGCGCCGGGCGCGGGTGCCCGCCGTGATGGTCTCCCACGAGAGCGTGGACGGGGTGCTGCGCACCTGGGGCGTGCCGGAGCCGCTCGCCCGTGCCGCCGCGGACCGGCTCAATCGCCGTACGGCCCATGCCTACAGCCGGGTCGTGTGCACCACCGAGTGGGCGGCGGCGGAGTTCGTCCGGGCCGGTGCGCGCAACGTGGTGCGGGCGCCGCTCGGGGTCGATCTCGCGGCCTGGCACCCGGACTGCCGCAGCGCCGAGCTGCGGCGGCAGTGCGCGGGCCGGGCGGAGGTCCTGCTGCTGCTCTGCTCCCGGCTGTCGCAGGAGAAGCGGCCCGGCCGGGCCCTGGACGCGCTGGCGGAGCTGCGGCGGCGCGGGGTCGACGCGGCGCTGGTGGTCGCCGGTGACGGGCCGCTGTGGGCGCGTCTGGAGGCCCGGGGGCGGGCCGAGCGGCTGCCCGTGGCGTTCCTCGGGCATCTCGCCGACCGTTCCCGGCTCGCCGCGCTCCAGGCCGGCGCCGACGTCTTGCTGGCGCCCGGCCCGGCGGAGACCTTCGGACTGGCGGCCCTGGAGGCGCTCGCCTGTGGCACCCCGGTGGTCGCCAGTGCGGCCTCCGCGCTGGCGAGCCTGGTCGGCAGCGTCGGGGACACGGCGCTGGACGACGGGCCGTCCTTCGCCGACGCGGTCCAGCGGGTGCTGGCCCGGCCGGAGCCCGCCCGGCGCGCCGCCGCCCGCCGGCGTGCCGAGGGCTACGGCTGGCAGCCCGCCGTCGATGCCTTCCTGGCGGCACACGACGCGCCCGCACCGGTCGGCAGGGCGCTCGCCGCCACGGCCGTACCGCATCCGGCGCGGCCGTTGGGCGGGTGGTGACGATGGCCTCCGAGAGGGTGGTGATTCCGGCGCAGGCGCCGGGCGGCGGGCGTTCCCCGGCCCCGGGCTGTTTTGTCGCGCTCGGTGATTCGCTGACCGAGGGGCTCGGCGATCCGGTACCGGGCGGCGGCTGGCGCGGCTGGGCCGTTCTGCTGGCCGAGGCGCTGGGCGAGCGGCCCGGGAGCGTCCCGCTGGTGAATCTGGCGCGGAGCGGGGCGCAGGCCGCCGATGTCGCCGAACGGCAGCTGCCCGCGGCCCGGGCGCTCCGCCCGCGCTTCGCCTCACTGCTCGTCGGGGCGAACGACACCCTGCGCGCCGCCTTCGCCATCGAGCGGGTGGCGGCCGCGCTGGACCGGGCGCACGGCGCGCTGAGTGCTGAAGGGACCGTGGTGCTGACGGCGTGTCTGCCCGATCCGGGCCGGATGCTGGGGCTGCCCGCGCCGCTGGCCCGCCCGCTGGGGCGCCGGATGCGCGCCGTGAACACCGTCGTCCACGCGGTGGCCGCCCGCTACGAGGGTGTGCATCTGCACCTCGCCGAGTACCCCTGGGTCGCCGAACGCGCCTCCTGGAGCGTGGACCGGCTGCACCCCAGTGAGCGCGGCCACCGGCTGCTGGCCCGCGGTTTCCACACGGCGCTCGCCACCGTCGGCCTGCCCGTCGGACCGCCGCCCGCGCTCACCCTCGACGGGCCCGCGCCGACCCGTGCCGGAGCCGCGCTGTGGATGGCGACCCGGGGCACCCGCTGGGTCGCCGACCGGTGCACGGATCTGCTGCCCGGACTGCTCGGGCTGGCGGTCCAGGAGTGCCGGCACGGCCTGGCCGGCTCCGGGCGTCTGCTGGACGCCGCGGCCGAGCACGCCACCCGCTCCGCACTCGCCGCGCTGACCCGGCCGAACGGCGCGGGCACCGGCAAAGACACCGGGACGGCGAGGGGCGCTGCGACAATGGCGGGGTGACCGGACGCTGGGAGTTCTGGATCGACCGCGGTGGCACGTTCACGGACGTCGTCGGCAGGCGGCCGGACGGGTGGCTGGCCACCACCAAGCTGCTCTCGCACCATCCGGAGCGCTATCGGGACGCCGCGGTGGCCGGCATCCGGCTGATGCTGGGCCTCGGCCCGGACGAACCGGTGCCCGCCGACCAGGTGTCGGTCGTCAAGATGGGCACCACCGTCGCCACCAACGCCCTGCTGGAGCGTAAGGGCGAACCGACGGTGCTGCTGATCACCGAGGGTTTCCGGGACGCGCTGCGGATCGCCTACCAGAACCGGCCGCGGATCTTCGACCGGCGGATCGTGCTGCCCGAGGCGCTCTACGACCGGGTGATCGAGGTACCGGAGCGGATCGGCGCCCAGGGCGGCCTGGTCCGGCCGCTGGACGTGGACGAGGTCCGCCGGGCGCTGGTCCGGGCCCGCGCGGACGGTCTGCGCAGCGCCGCCGTCGTCCTGCTGCACGGCTACCGCCACGCCGAGCACGAGCGGACGGTCGCCGAGCTGGCCCGGCGCGCCGGTTTCGCCCAGGTCAGCTGCTCGCACGAGGTCAGCCCGCTGATGAAGCTGGTGCCGCGCGGCGACACCACCGTCGTCGACGCCTATCTCTCGCCGATCCTGGGCCGCTATGTCGACGAGATCGCGGCCCAGCTCCCCGGTATCCGGCTGATGTTCATGCAGTCCAACGGGGGGCTGCGGCAGGCCGCGCACTTCCGCGGTAAGGACGCGGTGCTGTCCGGGCCCGCGGGCGGTGTGGTCGGCATGGTCCGTACGTCCGCCGAGGCGGGCGACGGCTACGACCGGGTGATCGGCTTCGACATGGGCGGCACCTCCACCGATGTGTCGCACTACGCCGGTGAGTTCGAGCGGGTCTTCGGCAACGAGGTCGCGGGTGTACGGATGCGCGCGCCCATGATGAACATCCATACCGTCGCGGCCGGCGGCGGCTCCGTGCTGCACTTCGACGGCCGCCGCTACCGGGTCGGCCCCGACTCGGCCGGCGCGGACCCGGGACCGGCCTGCTACCGGCGCGGCGGCCCGCTCACCGTCACCGACGCCAATGTCATGCTCGGCCGTATCCAGCCCGCGCACTTCCCGGCGGTGTTCGGGCCGGACGGTGACCAGCCGCTGGACGCCGAGGTGGTCCGTACCCGCTTCGCGGAACTGGCCGCGCGGGCCGCCGCCGAGGCCGGGGACGACCGCGGACCCGAGGAGGTCGCGGCCGGCTTCCTGGACATCGCGGTGCTCAACATGGCCAACGCCGTCAAGAAGATCTCCGTGCAGCGCGGCCGGGACATCACCCGCTACGCCCTCACCAGCTTCGGCGGCGCGGGCGGCCAGCACGCCTGCGCGGTCGCCGACGCGCTGGGCATCGACACGGTGCTCGTCCCGCCGCTGGCCGGGGTGCTCTCCGCGTACGGCATCGGGGTGGCCGACGCCACCGCGATGCGGGAGCAGGCCGTCGAGGCGGAGTTCACCGATCCCGGGGCCGCCGGCCGGGTCCAGGAGGTGTGCGACACTCTCGCCGCGCAGACCCGGCGCGAACTCCTCGACGACGGGGTGCCGGACGCCTCGGTCACCACCCGCGCCCGGGTGCTGATCCGCTACGCCGGGACCGACTCCACCATCGGCGTCCCGCTGGCCGACGCCGACACCATGGCCGCGGAGTTCGTCCGGGCGCACCGCGAGCGCTACGCCTTCAGCATGGACAAGCCGCTGGTGGCCGAGGCGGTGACGGTCGAGGCGCTGGGAGCGGCCGGCGGCGCCGGTGACTATGAGACGCAACCAGGCGACAGAGAAGGGGAGTTGGCGCCTGCCGCGACGATCCGGATGTACACCGGCGGCCGCTGGCAGGACACCGGCCTCTACCGGCGTACCGACCTGCGCCCCGGTGACACCCTCACCGGCCCTGCCGTCATCGCGGAGGAGGACGCGACCACGGTCCTCGACCCGGACTGGCAGGCCGCGATGGGCGAGCGCGGACATCTCACGCTGACCCGGACCTCGCCGCGCACCGGCCGGGCGGCGGTCGGCACGGCGGCCGACCCGGTGATGCTGGAGGTCTTCAACAGCCTCTTCATGGCGATCGCCGAGCAGATGGGCGTCCGCCTGGAGAACACCGCACACTCCGTCAACATCAAGGAGCGCCTCGACTTCTCCTGTGCGCTCTTCGACGCCGACGGCAATCTGATCGCCAACGCCCCGCACATTCCCGTGCACCTGGGCTCGATGGGGGAGTCCATCAAGGAGGTGCTGCGGCGCCGCGGCGACGAGATGCGGCCCGGCGACGTGTATGCGATCAACGATCCGTACCACGGGGGCACCCACCTCCCCGACGTCACCGTCGTCACTCCCGTCTTCGACGCCGACGGGGACACCCTGCTGTTCCTGGTGGCCTCCCGCGGCCACCACGCCGAGATCGGCGGCATCACCCCGGGCTCGATGCCGGCCTTCAGCAGTACCATCCAGGAGGAGGGCATCCTCTTCGACAACTGGCTGCTGGTGCGCGACGGGGAATTGCGCGAGCGCGCGACCCGCGACCTGCTCGCCGCCGGCCCGTACCCCTCCCGCGCACCGGACGCCAACCTCGCCGATCTCCGCGCCCAGATCGCCGCCAACGAGAAGGGCATCCAGGAACTCCGGCGGATGACCGACCAGTTCGGCCTGGACGTCGTACGGGCCTACATGGGGCACGTCCAGGACAACGCCGAGGAGTCGGTCCGGCGGATCATCGCCGGGCTGTCGGACGGCAGCTACCGCTATGAGACCGACAGCGGGGCCGAGATCCATGTGGCGCTGACCGTCGACCGCACCGCCCGCAGCGCCGTACTGGACTTCGCCGGCACCTCACCCCAGCAGCCCGGCAACGCCAACGCCCCCAGCTCGGTGGTGATGGCGGCCGTGCTGTACGTCTTCCGCACCCTGGTCGCCGACGACATCCCGCTCAACAGCGGCTGCCTCAAGCCCGTGGAGGTCCGCATCCCGGAGGGCTCGATGCTCGCTCCCGTCTTCCCGGCGGCCACCGTCGCGGGCAATGTGGAGACCTCCCAGGCGGTCACCGGCGCCCTCTACGCGGCGCTCGGCATCCAGGCCGAGGGCTCGGGCACCATGAACAACCTCACCTTCGGCAATGACCGGGTGCAGTATTACGAGACCGTCGCCAGCGGTGCCGGCGCCGGCGACGGCTTCGACGGCGCGGATGCCGTCCAGACCCATATGACCAACTCCCGGCTGACCGACCCCGAAGTGCTGGAGTGGCGCTACCCCGTCCGCGTCGACAGCTTCGCCATCCGCTCCGGCAGCGGCGGCAGGGGCCGCTGGCACGGCGGCTGTGGCGTCGAGCGCCGCCTGCGCTTCCTGGAGCCGATGACCATCGCCGTACTGACCAACCACCGCCGGATCGCCCCGTACGGCATGGCGGGCGGCGCCCCCGGCGCGCTGGGCGCCAACTCCATCGAGCGGGCGGACGGCACACACGAGAACCTGGCGGGCTGTGACGCGGCGGACGTCGGCGTGGATGATGTCCTGGTGCTGCGTACCCCGGGGGGTGGGGGATACGGGGTGGCGGGCGGCGGCTGAGCGGGCGGTTGTCCGGCGACGCCGGACTCCGCGTTCTGCGCCGCCCGGCTACCGCTCGGCTCCTTCGACGAGCGCTGCCTCCTCGGGGCTGGCCATGTCCAGCAGCAGCATCGCGTCGTGGTCCGCAGTGCCGGTGGGTGCCTGGTAGACGACGAGGCGCTGGCCGTCGGTGCGGAAGATCGCCATCACCTCGAAGGTGAGGGACATCGAGCCGACCTCCGGGTGCTGGAAGTGCTTTTGGCCGCCACCGCGCGCCCGGACCTCGTACCGCTCCCACAGCCGGGCGAACTCCGGACTCTTCACCACGAGTTCGCCGACGAGCCGGGCCAGCTCCGGCATGTCCGGGTCGGCCCCCGCAATCGCACGCAGGTGAGCCACGCTGTGCGCTGCCATCTCCTCCCAGTCGCGGTACAGCCTGCGGCCCATGGGGTGCAGGAACATATAGCGGGTGATGTTGCGGCGCTCCCGCGGCCAGTCCGTGATGCCGGAGTGGAGGCGCAGGCCGGGCCGGTTTGCGGCCAGCAGGTCGTTGGTGCGGCTGACGACGTACGCCGGTGAGGGGCGCAGCGTCTCCAGCAAGGCGCGAACCGGCTCCCGCACCGCACGCGCCGGGCCCGGGGACGGCGTCGGTGCCTGGCCTGCGGCGAGCGCCACCAGCTCGTGCAGCCGGTGCAGCGCGTCATCGGACAGCCGGAGCACTTCGCCGAGCGCGGCGACGACGGCGGGCGAGGGCCGGGTCTCGCGGCCGCGCTCCAGTCGTGTGTAGTAGTCGACGCTGACCCCGGCCAGCGTCGCCAGTTCCTCGCGGCGCAGCCCCGGAGTGCGGCGGATGCCTGTGCCGACGGGCAGGCCCACGTCCTGCGGGCGGATCTGCCCGCGGCGGGCGCGGAGGAAGCGGCCCAGTTCCGTACCGTCGCTCATCCGGCCATTGTCACAAAGAGCCAGGCGTGCAGGGAGGCCGTATCAGGGCCAGGAACAACGCTCCCCCGCACGGCGCGGTCTGCCGGGTGCCGCACGTGCCGGGCAGGCTGCTTTCCGTATTCGCCAGGGACGGCACCGTGGGGAGCGCGGAGGACGATGAGCGTGATGCAGGCCGGGACAGGCACGGGAGCCGAGACGCGGAGGACGGGTACCCGGGGTGAAGGGGAGCGGCCGGGCGCTGCCGTCGCGGCGCTGATCGCCGCAGTGCTCGGCTTCTTCGTGATCACGCTGGACGTTTCCGGAGTCAATGTCGCGCTGCCCGCCGTGCGCGGTGAACTCGGCGGTTCCCTGTCCGGGCTCCAGTGGATCGTTGACAGCTACACGCTGATGTTCGCGGCGCTGCTGCTCTCCGCCGGTGCGCTCTCGGACGCGGTGGGCGCGCGGCGTGCGTTCGGCTGGGGGCTCGGTGTGTTCACCCTCGCCTCGCTGGCCTGTGGGGCGGCGCCGACGCTCGGAGCGCTGACGGCGGCGCGCGTGGTGCAGGGGAGCGCGGCGGCGCTGATGGTGCCCGCCTCGCTGGCGCTGATCCGACAGGCGTTCCCCGAGCCGGGTGTGCGGGCGCGTGCCGTCGCCCTGTGGACGGTCGGCGGCGCGGTGGCCGTCGCCGCGGGGCCCGTTCTGGGCGGGCTGCTCACCACAACGTGGAGCTGGCGCGCCGTGTTCTGTCTCAATCTGCCTGCTGGGCTCATCGGCTTCCTGGCCCTGCTGCGGGCGGCGCGCTCCCCACGCCGCCCTGCTGCGTTCGACCTGCCCGGGCAGCTGACGGCGGTACTGGCGCTGGCCGGACTGACCTTCGCCGTGATCGAGGGCGGGCACGGCGGGTTGACCGGCACTGTGCTCGTCGCGGCAGGAGTCGCGGTGGTGTCCGGGGCCGGTTTCGTGGTCGCTGAGGCACGGCGGCGCACGCCGATGCTGCCGCTGGAGCTGTTCCGGCAGCGCGGTGTCACCGTGCCGGTCATCGCGGGCTTCGCCCTCAACGCCGCTTTCTACGGCGAGGTGTTCGTCCTGAGTCTCTTCTTCCAGGAGCAGCGAGGGCAGACGGCACTCTCGGCCGGGCTGATGTTCGTGCCGATGGCGGCGGTCACCGCCATCGGCAACTACCTCTCGCCGAGAGCGGTTTCCGGCTACGGCCCGCGGGCCGTGATCGTCTCAGGACTGCTGACCTGCGCGCTGGGCTGCGGCGATCTGCTCGCCGTCGACACCGGAACGCCCTCGTGGGTGACCGCCCTGCTGATGATCCCGCTGGGCATCGGCGGCTCCCTCGCCATGCCGGCGCTGACCTCCCTGATGCTCGACAGCATCGCCGCCGAGCGGGCCGGCACGGCAGCGGCGCTGCTCAACACCAGCCGCCAGACAGGCGGAGCGCTCAGCATCGCCGTCTTCGGTGCGCTCCTCGCAGACGACTTCGCGTGGGGCATGGGGGAGAGCCTGTTGCTCGCCGCCTGCCTGTTGGTGGCCACAGCGCTGGGCGCGGCGGCGCTGCTGCCGCGACGGTGAGGACAGCGGCGGCAGGACGTATGCGGTCACGCCTGCCGTCCCCGGGCATCTCCGGGCGGTCGGATTCCACCGGCCGTTGGGAGCCCGACCTCAGGGGCGCATTCGCAGGAACCGGACCGGTGTGCCCGGTACCGCCTGCGCAGCGCTCGCCAGGAAGCGTTCGGGCACCACACCGACGACCGGGTAGCCGCCGGTCGTCGGGTGGTCGTGGAGGAAGAGGACCGGCAGGCCGTTGGGCGGGACCTGGAGGGCGCCCAGGGGCATGCCCTCGCTGGGGAGTTCGCCGGTGCGGGCGCGCTCCAGGGGCGGGCCTTCGGTGCGCAGGCCGATGCGGTTGCTGGCGGGGGAGACCCGGAAGCGGCCGGTGGTGAGGGTGCGCAGACCGGCCTCGGTGAACCAGGCGTCGCGCGGGCCGGGCAGGAACGGCAGCAGGAGTTCCGGTGCCGGGCCGGGGTGCGGGACGGCGTCGGCGCGGGCCGGCGGGCCGTGGGGGTCCCCCAGTGGGAGGACCGCGCCGTCGCTGAGCGGGTCCGGGCCCAGGCCGGAGAGCAGATCGGCGGCGCGGCTGCCGAGCACCGGCTCGGTGTCGACGCCCCCGGCGAAGGCGAGATACGAGCGCAGACCGTGGGTGGCCGGCCCCGCGTCCAGGACGGCGCCCGCAGGTACCTGGAACGGAGCGCCCCAGGGGGCGGGGCGGCCGTCGACGGTCACCGGGCACGGGGCGCCCGTGACGGCGACGGCGGTGGCCGTACGCATCCGCAGGGCGCAGCCCGTGAGCGTGGTCTCCAGGGTGGCGGCGGATCCGGGGTTGCCCACCAGGCGGTTGGCGAGCCGGTGCGCGGGCGCGTCGAGGGCGCCGGCCCGCGGCACCCCCAGGTGAGCGTGGCCGGGCCTGCCGAGGTCCTGGACGGTGGTGAGCGCACCGGCCCGGACGACCGAGAAGGCGCGGTCGGTCATCGGGCGGTCTCCTGCGGGACGAAGCGGACGCGGGTGCCGGGGGAGAGCAGCGCCGCCGGTTCGCGGCGCGGGTCCCACAGCACGGTGTCGGTGGTGCCGATCAGCTGCCAGCCGCCGGGGGAGGAGCGC
>Ga0207426_1002409_pt1 | contig 12033 bp, 13 predicted proteins | sample AraplaMF_Cvi_mMS_FD_184265 | JGI IMG/M metagenome (GOLD analysis project Ga0207426, IMG submission 184265) | Arabidopsis root microbial communities from the University of North Carolina, USA - plate scrape MF_Cvi_mMS (SPAdes) (version 2) | ecosystem: Host-associated > Plants > Roots > Endosphere...
GCCGATGTGACCCACGTCCACCGCCCCCCGGTCCACGTTCGTGACGATCGCGATACGCCCCTCTTCCTTGGGCCGGGTTGCGGCGATGGATACGCCGTTTCCGAATTTCGGTAAAGTGGAATATTTTAAGCGAGACGGATTGACCGGCGGATGGGTGTTTTGCCCGTCGGGCAACGCAAAGTCTCGTAGCCCGGATGGAGCGCAGCGCAATCCGGGGTTCTCGCCGGTGGCTGCTGTCGTCCCGGATTGCGCTGCGCTCCATCCGGTTACGGGTCACGGCGGACTGACCTATTTCGGGACAGCGGCAATCGGCCGCCGGGCCCTGGAATCCTGTGCTTTAACCAACGATTAATTATAGGTTTGCAGGCGGGCGACGGGGCGGCCTAGCGTGCGGTGGGGGGAGCCGCGGGAAGCAAAACGAGTTGGTGCGTATCATGATGTCCAGATCACTTGGGGCGTTGCTCGCCTCGCTCAGCGCAGCCGCGCTGCTCCTCGCTTCCAGCGACAGTTTTGCCAGACCCGGCGGCGCTGCGCCACATGGTATCGCGACGGCTGCCACGCCGGGCGGTCCGGTGGCGCGTCCGCCGATGGCGCCGGGCGCCCGATTCCGCGGCCGCAACACGCCGTGGGTCTACTGGCCGGGCGGTGGCGGCTTCTTCTACGACAATGCGGGCTACAACCAGCCCTTCGTCGATGCCGGACAGCCGGTCTCGACCGACGTCCGCTACACCTACACGTATGACGTTCCCTGGGACTGGACGCATCGCTTCCCGCCCAACGTCGTGCCGTCCGACCGGCCCTATGTGCCGAGCTGTCCGACCGAGCAGGTGACTGTGCCCGGCCGTGGGGGCGGCGAGCACACCGTCAACATCATGCGGTGCTACTGAGTAGGGCGTCTTTCCTGAGCATGATCTGTTCGGCAAACCGCTTCACACTTTGCCGGATCATGCTCTAGCCAAGCTCAAAACTGGTCACGCCGAACACGCGGTCGATCCGCGGCGGCGTGATCGCGCCGGTGTACATCCGCGCCGTCTCGAACACCGGCTTGAGGCCAAGCGCTTCCGCGAGCGCGATCGCCTCGCGATTGACGGCGGGGACGTCGAGGAAGATCTCGCCGCTGTCAGCACTTCCCAGCAGCGCCTGCACGACCGCTTCCGCCGCCGCACGGTCGTCGGCGACGAGCGGCGCGATCTTGCAGCCGTTCAGGCACGGCCGGATCACGCCCCATGCGGCGAGCCTGCCGTCGCGCATGAGCGCGCGGCCGAGATGGCCCGGCGTGTTGATCCACGCGCGCAGGAAGGCGCTCCGCGCGGCGGGGAAGACCGTGGCATCATCGGCTTCCACGAGCGCGAACGGGACCTGGTCGAGTGCGATCACGCCGGCAGGCGGCTTTGGCGCGGTAACGACGCCGCCATAGCGGATGTTGGCGTAAGCCAGTTGAAAGCCGGACCTCCTGTAATTGTCCTGCTGCGCAACGACGCCGTCGAGACCGATCACACGCGAGCCCGCATGCGCGATGGCCGCGTTCCAGATACGCAGGCCGTGGCCCGCGCCACGCAAATTTGGCCGCACGATGTAGAAGCCGAGAAACGCGAAGCGATCGTCGTAATTGACGCAGGAGACGGTCGCGACCGGCTCGCCGTCGATCTCCCCGACGAAAAACCCTTGCGCATCGGGGATCGCGAAGCAGGCGGCATCGGCGAGGCCGGGATTCCAGCCTTCGGCCGCGGCCCAGTCGACGGCGAGAGACATCTCCTCGGGGCGCAAATTGCGGATCTGCAAGTCGCTCATCTCAAAACGTCGCTTTAGATCGTTGTTCTGGGCGGTGGACCTTCGGGGAGGTCCGGCGGTAGAAGGCCTGATGATAGGCCGGGCGGGTGGCCCACCTCAACTCCATCGCAAGGGATGATCGGTCATGGCAGCAGAGAAGGTCGCACTCGTCACGGCAGGCGGCAGCGGCATGGGGGCAGGGGCGGCGCGGCGGCTCGCGGCTGACGGCTTTGGCGTCGCGATCCTGTCGTCATCAGGCAAGGGCGAAGCGCTGGCGGCCGAGCTCGGTGGCCTCGGCGTCACCGGCTCCAACAAGTCGAACGATGATCTGAAGCGCCTCGTCGACGGCGCGCTCGCCAAATGGGGGCGCATCGACGTGCTCGTCAACAGCGCTGGTCACGGACCCCGTGCGCCGATCACCGAGATTACCGACGAGCAGTGGCACACCGGCCTCGACACCTATCTGCTCAACGTGATCCGTCCGACCCGGCTGGTGACGCCGGTGATGCAGGCGCAGAAGGCCGGCACCATCATCAACATCTCCACCGCCTGGGCGTTCGAGCCGAGCTCGATGTTTCCGACCTCCGCAGTGTTCCGTGCCGGCCTTGCCGCCTTCACGAAGATCTTCACCGACACCCATGCCGCCGACAACATCCGCATGAATAACGTGCTGCCGGGCTGGATCGACAGCTTGCCGCAGCAGGACGCGCGCCGCGACAGTGTGCCGATGAAGCGTTACGGCAAGGTCGAGGAGATCGCGGCGACGATCTCGTTCCTGGCCTCCGAAGGCGCGGCCTACATCACCGGGCAGAACATCCGCGTCGACGGCGGACTGACGCGCTCGGTCTGAGACCACGCGCGGATTCGCATCTGCCAACCTCGCGCATTTGTCGCGATGCGACTCGCAGCTTGCGTCGCGCGCCGCTGCCGCGCGGCAACGCGTGGCGCTTGGGTCACACTCGCTGCTGACCTTTCGCGATAAGTCACAGACTACGTCACAGTCCATACGAACTGCGCCGCAGACCGAGACGAACAGACATCGTCCGCCTATTTCCCGGACGCGCCGGATGGCTCTCATCCGCGCGCATCGAAGACGCGAGTTCGACGCGTCGGGGGAATGGAGATTGGAATGAAGAGAGTTTTGCTGGCGGTAGCTTCGATCGTGCTGGGCACCGCATCCGTGCAGGCGGCCGACCTCGCGGCCCACTACACCAAGGCGCCGGTCATGGCGGCGGCCTATAACTGGACCGGTTTCTACGTCGGCGGCAACGTCGGCGGGCAGTGGGGCAATTCCGATCTGAACACTTCGACGATCTGGACGCCGACTGGCTATTTCGCCACCAGCAGCGTTCCCGCGATCGGCGCGGTCGGCGCCCAGGGCGTCAACAGCTCCAGCGTGACCGGCGGCTTCACCGCAGGCTACAATTGGCAGGTCAATCACGCTGTGCTCGGCCTCGAGGGCGACATCAACTATTTCGGCTTCAAGGGCAGCGCGAGCGGCTCGGCGGTTTATCCGTGCTGCGCACCGTCTGGCTTCACCGTCAATTCGTCGGTCTCGTCCGACTGGCTCGCGACCATTCGGGGGCGCATCGGCTTCCTCGCGGCGCCGACCTGGCTGCTCTACGCCACCGGCGGTGCGGCGATCGCCGAGGTGAAGGGCAATTTCAACTTCACCGACACCTTCTCCGCGGCAACGGAATCGGCCGCAATCCGCGATACCCGCGTCGGCTGGACCGCCGGCGTCGGCACCGAGTACGCATTCGGCGGCGGCTGGTCGCTCAAGGCCGAATACCTCTATGTCGATCTTGGCCGGGCGTCCACGACCAGCACCAATCTGGTCGGCTTCGCCGGTACGACGCCATTCCCGAGCAACGTCTACACCCACGCGATCGACCTCAAGTCGAACATCGTGCGCGTCGGCGTGAACTACAAGTTCGGCGGACCTGTCGTCGCCAGGTACTGAGCTTCCCGTTCCGGATCTGGCGTGGAAGGCCCCGGTTCGCCGGGGCTTTCTCATGTGCGCCATTGTTCAGTGCGAGGACGCGAGCCGGGCCAGCGCGGGCAGGATCTTGTAGCGCACGATCTCGTGGGGATATTCGCCGCGATTGGCGAGCAGGACGAAACCGATCCGCTGCGCCGGGACGAGGCCGAGATAGCCGGAGGCGTTGTTGAGGCCGCCGGGCTTGTCGACGATGGCGACGCCCGGAAGGCGCACATTCTCCCAGGCCATGGCCTCGCCGAACTTGTCGTCGACGCGGAAGGTTTCGGCTTGCGTCATCTTCATCGCATCGCGCAGTTGCGGATCGATCGCCCGGCCATCGACGCTGGCGGCCACGAAGATCGCGAGATCCCGCGCGGACGAGAACATCTGACCGGTACCGGGGAAATCGAAATAGCTCTGCTGGTTGCCGGGCGGGCCGATCGCCATGCCCTGATCCGAATAGCCCTGCACGACGCGCTGCATCCACGCCGCATCCATGATAGCGCGGTTGTCCTCGCCGCGCTCGGGCACGGAGGTGTCGTTCATGCCGAGCGGTGTCAGGATGCGCTGTGCGAACAGCGCGGCGATCTGGGTGCCGTAGCAGCGCTCGAGGACGAGCTGGAGCAGCACGTAGCAGGCATGGCTGTAGATGCGCTGCCTGCCCGGGGCTTCGCCGGCTTGCGGTTTCCAGTCGTTGAACATCGCGATGAACTGGGCGCGCGAATAGGACTCGTTCGGCCAGGGCGGATGGTCGGTCGCCAGCAGCATGCCCGACGTGTGCGTGGCAAGCTGGCCGACCGTGACGCGGCGGACATAGTCGCCGGTGAGCTCAGGCAGATATTTCGGCAGGGGATCGTCGAGCCGCAATTCGCCGCGCAGCGTGCCGAACGCGACAAGCGTGGCCTCGAAGGGTTTCCGCAACGAGCCGAGATTGAACAGCGTGTCTGACGTGACCGGCCTGTGCGTCGCGTCGTCTGCACAGCCGTAATTGAAGAATTCGACCTGGCCGCCGGCGACCAACGCGGCGGCGAGACCACCGGGCTGGTCCGACGTCATGGTCGGCGCCAGCTCGCTGGCCACGATGTCGCGCATCTCGGCGATCATGTCGGCATCCGCGGACGCACGGCGCGGCCGCGCCAGCACAAAGGGAACGAGCGCGACGAGGGCCCGCCGGGTGAGATGCGATGATGTGACAACAGGCGGCACAGCTCTGACGAATGAATGCGATTCGCCCCCGGTGTCCCTTGTAACGGGGAGAGGGGACCGTCCCAATTCACGATTGCGCGTTGCGGGTTCCCTTGCGGTTTCGGAGCCCGGATGGAGCGCAGCGAAATCCGGGACCGCTGCGGCGTGTGGCGAGATTCCCGGATTGCGCTGCGCTTCATCCGGGCTACGAGGCTCACGATTTAACTTAGCTAATCGGCTAACAATTATTGACAGCCGTGACCCGCCCTGTATAGTTAGCTTCATGGCTAACCAATTATCCCAGCTCGACCAGATCTTCGCAGCCCTTGCCGATCCGACGCGGCGGGCGATCGTGATGCGGCTCTGCGATGGCGAGGCGTCGGTCGGCGAGCTCGCCGATCCCTTCGCGATGGCGCTGCCGAGCTTCATGAAACACATCCACGTGCTGGAGACGAGCGGGCTGGTTCAGTCCGAAAAATCCGGCCGCGTGCGCACCTGCCGCCTGAGCCCTGACGCGCTTGTCGGTGCCGAGGACTGGTTTCAGCAGCAGCGCGCGGTCTGGGAGGCGCGGCTCGACCGCTTCGAGGCCTATGTGATGAAGCTGAAGAAAGAGAAGGAGAGGGCGGCCAAACGTCCGTCCCGCACCGCCAAACGGAAAGGTTCCGAGTGATGACTTATTCTACCAATCCTGCGCTGTCGCAATGGTCGCTCGACCGCGAGATCGTGATGTCGCGCGTGATCGACGCGCCGCGCGATCTGGTGTTCGAGGCGTGGTCGGATGCAAAGCATCTGCCGAAATGGTTCGGGCCGAAGGGCTTCAAGATCGAGACGTTCGAGATCGATGTGCGCGTCGGCGGCGTCTGGCGCTTCAACATGATCGGTCCCGACGGCACCGTCTATCCGAACCGCATGCGCTTCCGCCGCATCGAGCGGCCCTCGCTGATGGAGATGGATCACGGCACCGACCAGGATGAGGACCCCGGCATGTTCCGATTCACCGTCACCTTCGCCGAGCAGAGCAACGGCAAGACCGTGCTGATGATGCGGCAACTGGCGTCGAGCACCGCGCAGCGCGACGGCATGATCGGGTTCGGCGCCGTCGAATACGGCTACCAGACACTGGACAAGCTCGCGGCGTATGCCGAGGCGATGAAGACGTAAGCTCTCCGCACGATTCCGGGGGCCTCGCTGAGGTTCCCCGGAACACGCGTGGAGAATGTGGGGATGAGTTCTCGCGGTCGCGACGACGATCGCGCCTGGCTCTATTATGACAGTATCATGACAGCGATTTCTGTCGCGTCGTACCACCAATTCATGACAGAATTGCTACCGATAGATGTCACGTCGACTACATCGGAGCGGTTCATCATGTTGCAATGGCAGGCGCGGTCAAATCCCCTCGCGTGGTGGTGGGGCTCTCTGACGCTTGTCAGTGCGGCCAATATCCTCGTCTGGTTCATGCTGTACCGCGAGTTCTATCCGACGGTCGCCGGCAGCATCAGCGGCGGCTCCGACATCGGCCTGATGTTCCTGCTCTGCGCGGGCTACGTGTTCGGCTGTGCCTTCCGCTCGGTGCTGCCGCGCGCGGACGTGCAGCGCATCTGCCTGTTCGATACCTGGCTGTCGAGCGTCTTCGTCGGACGTACGGTCGCGACCGTAGCCGAGCTCTGCTTCGCCGCGCAATGGGCGATCATCCTGCATCAGCTCGGCCAGATGACGGGCGCGGAGACCGCGGTGAATATCGCGCTGGTGATCGTGCCTGTCATCATCATCGCCGAGTGCTTCTCCTGGTACGCGGTGGTGACGACCAACTTCCTCTTCAATGCGATCGAGAACTCGCTGTGGGCGGTGACCTTCTTCCTTGCCGGCATCGCGTTGTGCCGGCTGATGCCGGAATTCCAGGGCCCGGTGCGCTGGGCGCTGATCGCGGGCATCATCGGCATCGCCTGCTTCCTCGCCTTTCTCGTCACCGTCGACGTGCCGATGTACCTCAGCCGCTGGCGGGCAGGGCACGCCGAAGGCGGCAGGTTCCTCGGCTTCCTCGAAGGCCTGCATGACGTTTCGACGCGCTGGGTGGTGACCCACGACATCGCCCACTGGAAGGGCGAGCTGACCTGGATGTTCCTCTATTTCAGCGCCGCCGTGTGGTCGAGCCTCGCGCTCTGCGCGCTCTATGCGATGGAAGGCTATCTGACGCGCTATCTGGCCTGAGCGCGCTCAGACCTCCGTCAAAATCCCCTGGCGCAGCGCCAGTCGGACCAGTTCGATGTCGGAGCCGACGCCGAGCTTGTCCTTGATCAGCGAATGCAAATTCGCAACGGTCTTCGGGCTGACGTGGAGCGTCTCTGCGATCTCATCCGTCGTGTTCTCGGCGAGCAGCAGCCGCAACACCTCGAACTCGCGCGGGGTCAGCACATCGGCGGCCGAGCTTTCGCCGGCAAGTCGGCTGAGCGCCAGTTCATGGTCGATGTCAGGGCTGATCGCGATCTTGCCTGCGAGCACGTCCATCACCGCGCGCACCAGCGTCTCGGGCGGGCTGGTTTTGGTGACGTAGCCGCGCGCGCCGGCGCGGATCGCCTGCACCGCGAAGCCGGCATTCTCGTGCATGGTGAAGACGAGGATTTTCGCCGCCTTGTCCCATTGCCTGATCCGCCTGACGGCCTCGATGCCGCCGATGCCGGGCATGCTGAGATCCATGATGACGAGGTCGGGCGTCTCGGACTTGAACAGGCGATACGCCTCGGCGCCGTCGCCGGCCTCCGCAATGACGCGCAGGCCCGGCTGCTTCTGCAGCACCGAGCGATAGCCTTCGCGCACGACCGAGTGATCGTCGACCAGCAGAATGGTTGCGGTCATGCCGCGCGCTCCAGCTCGGGCTGATCGGCGGATGCGAGCGGAATGACGACGCGCAGGGCCGAGCCGCCATGCGCGCCGGCCTCAAAACTCAGGCGGCCGCGCAAGGCCGCGACGCGCTCGCGCATGCCGAGCAGGCCCATCCCGGATTTGCCGGCGGGGTCGGCCGAGCGGCCGTCATCGTCGATCGCCAGCGCGATTTCGTTGGGGCGCATAGCGAGCTCCAGACTCACTCTGGTAGCGCCGGCATGCTTGGCGGCGTTGGTGAGCGCCTCCTGCACGATGCGATAGAGGTTGGCGCTGATCGTGGCCGGCAGGGCGTCGAACGTGCCGTCGAACCGGATCGTGAAGCGCGTCTCGCCGCGGCTGCGTCCGTTCCAGCCGGCGACGAGGCCTTCGAGGCTCGCCACGAGTCCCAGCTCTTCGACATCGGGCGGCCGCAGCCGGAATAGCGCACCGCGCAGCGTCTCCATCATGCCGGTCGCGGTTCGCGCGATGCCGTCGCATTCGCCGAGCAAAGACGGGCAGTCCTGCGCGGCGGTCTGGCGGGCGGAGGAGGCAAGCGCGCGGATGGCGGCCAGGGATTGGCCGAACTCGTCGTGCAGCTCGCGGGCGAGGTGGCGGCGCTCCTCGTCCTGCAGCGCGATCAGCTTTCGCGTCAGTTCGGCGCGCTCGGTCAAAGCCGTGTCGAGGCTCTCGGCGAGATGGTTGAAGACGTCGCGGATGGCGGAGAGTTCGGCGAGGTCGAACGGCGGCAGCCGCGTGGTGAGGTCATTGGCGGCGATCCGCTCCAGGCCGGTGCGGATGATGCGGGTCGGACGCAACGCGCGTGCGAGTGCGGCATAGACCAGGACGCACAACAGCGGCAGTGCGATCGCCAAAGCGAGCATCAGCCGTCCGGCCTCGTGCCAGGCCTCGGCCGTCTGCACGGCCGGATCGATCGTGACCACGGTATCGCCGAGCCTGACGCCACGCACGATCACCGGTCGCGCCGCCTCGCGGCCGGGGTCGAACAGGCCATGATAGAAAGCGGTGAAGATCTGCGGCGGCGGGTTGGCGGGGATCGGCGCACCGCTGCAGAAGCGCTGGAGAATGTCGCCGCTGGTGCCGCGGAACGCCAGGCACAGGCCGGGCGTCATCACATAGGCCGAAACAGGATCGAGATTGGGAAAGTCCGAGCGGGGATTGGCGACCCACTGGATCTTGCCCTGCTGCAGCTCCAGCGTCTTCGCCACGATGGCGGCGATGTCGTCGATGCGCGTGTGCGCGGTGCGATCGGCCGTAATCAGGAAATAGGCGGAGATCGCGGCGAAGCAGGCGGCCGACACCGCGGCTACGCGCAACGTCAGACGGACCTTGAGATCGAACCTCGGGCGGTTCCACATCGGCAGGCACCTGGTGCGAACGGAAAGTTGCATCCGCATTAAACGGCAGAACGCGGGCTGCGGAAAGCGCGGTGCATGCCGCGGTGCAACGTCGTGAAATTTTCCCGGCTCCCGCCGGGACCGGCGCTGCTGTGCGACCCGAGGCCGCCATCCAGATTGCGCCGCCGCTCCATCAGGCGAGGTCCGCATGCGCCGTTCCTGGTTGATCCTCTCTGCTGTTCTCTTCGTCCTGCCGGCGGCTGTCACGCCCGTCAGCGCCGAGCCCGCGATCGGCGTGGTCATGGACGATTTCAGCTACACCGATACCTCGGCCGAGCCGACCAATCAGGCCGCGGCCCACGAGCGGCGGCTGGCGGCGTTCATGGCCGCGCTCCGGCGGGACATCGGCGAGGGCGGGCGCTACCGGCTGGTCGCATCCGCCCAGGACGGCGCGGCGTTCAAGGTCATCGGCGGCATCCAGAAAACCAGCACGCTGGTGCAATGGGCCAAGGTCGCCGTGATCGACGTCGGCGGCAAGAAGCTCGTGATGGACAAGCTCTACACCTTCCGCGGCGACAACGACGAATCCTGGGAGCGCGCCGAGATGTTCGTGTCGCGCGAGGTCAGGGCCGCGCTGGCGCTGCCCTGAAGCCAGGGCCAGTCCTAGAACGTCAACTGCACCTTCATCGATTGCGAGCGGTCGCTGGCGAGTTCGAACGCTGCGACCGCGTTCTCGAACGGCATGGTCGCGGTGATCAGCGGCTTGACGTCGATCAGGCCTTCGCCCATCAGCCGGACCGCCAGCTCGAACTCGGGATCGAAGCGGAAGGTGCCGCGGAGTTGCAATTCCCTGGCGACGATGGCGTTGATCGGCAGCGTCATCTCGCCGCCGAGACCGAGCTGCACCAGCGTGGCGCCCGGGCGGAGCACGTCGAGCGCGGCGCGCAGCGCGGCCTGGTTGCCGGAGGCTTCGAACAGCGTGTCGAACACGCCCTTGCCGGCGCGCCAGGGATCGAGTGCGGCCGCGTTGGTCGCGACATTGAAGGCGTGTGTGGCGCCGAGCTTTCTCGCGACTGCCAGTGGTGCGTCGGCGACATCGGTCACCACGATTTCGGACGCGCCGCCGAAGCGCGCGACCAAAATCATCAGCGCGCCGATCGGACCGCAGCCGGTGATCAGCACGCGCTTGCCGAGCAGGGGGCCGGCCTGCTTGCCGGCGTGCAGGCAGACCGCGAGCGGCTCGGCGACCGCGGCTTCCGCGAGTGACAGCTTGTCGGAGATCGGCACGGCCTGTGTCGCATCGACCGTGATGAATTCGCGGAAACCGCCCTGCACGTGAGGAAAGCGCATCGCGCTGCCGAGGAAGCGCATGTCGAGGCACTGGTTGCGCATGCCTTCCTGGCAATGCTGGCAATGGCCGCACGGCTTGCTCGGATTGACCGCGACGCGGGTGCCCGGCTTCACACCGGTAACGCCGTCGCCGACCGCGGCAACGACGCCGGCGATCTCGTGCCCGAGCGCCATCGGCTGCTGAATCCGCACCACGCCGAAGCCGCCGTGATGGTAATAGTGCAGGTCGGAACCGCAGATGCCGCCATTGGCGATCTTGACGCGGACCTCGCCCGGGCCGGGCTCCGTGTCAGGGTAGAGGTCGATCCGCAGATCTTTCGGGGCGTGAATGACGACGGCGCGCATGGTCTCGTTCCCTGTTCGCGATTACATCGCAGCGATCATGCCGCCATCGACATAGATGATCTGGCCGTTGACGTAGGTCGAGGCATCCGACGCTAGGAAGATCGCGGCGCCGACCAGTTCGTCCGGCTTGCCCCAGCGCTTGGAAGGGATGCGGCCCATCAGCCAGTTGTTGAAGTCAGCGTTGTTCATCAGCGCCTCGTTCATGTCGGTGAGCATGTAGCCGGGGCCGATCGCGTTGGCCTGGATGCCGTGCTGGGCCCATTCCACCGCCATCGAGCGGGTCAGATTCTTGATGCCGCCCTTCGCAGCCGTGTAGGGCGCGATGGTGGGGCGCGCGAGCTCGCTGCCGAGCGAGCCGATATTGATGATCTTGCCGCGCTTGCGCGGGATCATGCGCTTGCCGGCCTCGCGGCCGATCACGAAGGCGCTGGTGAGGTCGGTCTCGATCACCTTGCGCCATTCGTCGGTGGTGAACTCCGCCAGCGGCTTGCGGTGCTGGATGCCGGCGTTGTTGACGAGGATGTCGACCGCAAGACCTTCGCGGTCGAAACGCTCGAAGGCTGCGATGATCGCGGGCTCGTCGGTGACGTTGAAGGCGGCGCCCTCGGCCTGATGGCCGGCGGCGCGAAACTCTGCGACGGCCTGGTCGACGCGCTTGGGGTCGACGCCGTTGATGATGATCTTCGCGCCGGCCTTTGCCATGCCCTCGGCGATGGCGCGGCCGAGACCGCGGGAGGAGCCGGTCACGAGTGCGGTGCGGCCGGAGAGGTCGAACAGGGCGGTGCTCATGTCAAATGATCCTCAGACGTTGGAACGGCGCACGGTGAGATCGGAGCGCTCAAAGACGGCGGGCAGGAGGTCGACACCGAGGCCGGGTCCTTCCATCGGATAGACATAACCATCCTTGATGATGGGCATCGTGGTGACGAGCTCATTGTACCAGCCCTTGTAGAAAGCGCGCACCGATTCCTGGATCAGCGTGTTGGGCTGGCTGAACGACATGTGGATAGCCGCGATGAAGCCGATCGGGCCAATACAGTCGTGCGGCGCAAAGGGCCGGTGATAGGTCTCGGCCATCGCCGCGATCTTGCGGCCCTCGGTGAGGCCGCCGGTCCAGCACAGGTCCGCCATCACCACATGCATGGCGTCGCGGTCGAGCATGTCCTTGTAGGGGAAGCGCGAGCC
>Ga0207426_1002413_pt1 | contig 12004 bp, 10 predicted proteins | sample AraplaMF_Cvi_mMS_FD_184265 | JGI IMG/M metagenome (GOLD analysis project Ga0207426, IMG submission 184265) | Arabidopsis root microbial communities from the University of North Carolina, USA - plate scrape MF_Cvi_mMS (SPAdes) (version 2) | ecosystem: Host-associated > Plants > Roots > Endosphere...
GACCACGCACCCGGCCTTCACCCGGTTCAACGTCTTCCTGCGCGATCGTTTCGCCTGCCAATATTGCGGCTCGCCCGAAGACCTCACCTTCGATCACATCATCCCGCGCAGCAAAGGCGGCCAGACCACCTGGGAGAACGTGGTCGCGGCGTGCTCGCCCTGTAATCTGCGCAAGGGCAATCTCACGCCGGCGCAGGCCAAGATGTTTCCACGCCAGAGTGCGTTCGCGCCGACCGTACACCAGCTCCACCGCAACGGTCGCCTGTTCCCGCCGAACTATCTGCACGATAGCTGGCTGGATTATCTCTACTGGGATACGGAGCTGGATCCGTAGATCTCGCACAGCGTTCTCCACGAGCGCGACGACCATTCGTACTGTTCGTCGAAAGCAAAAGACCCGCCGGCTTTACCGGCGGGTCTTCGCTTCACCTCATCGCGCATCAGGCACTCGGCGCGAGAGAGTGAGCCTCGATTCTTCGCCGGATATCAGGCTCATTGAGCAGGTCGAACGGCTCCAGAAGCTGCACGACATCCGAGAACGCCCTGTGAACCACCGGATCGGCCACGATCGTGCGGAACAGCGCAGCCTCGAATTGCCGGCCCTCCTCGTATCGGTCCGGCCGCTCGCCTCGCGTTGTCGGATAGGCGAAATCGGCACTCACGCCCATGTTCCAGGGCGCCTGAAGCAGGGCGCCCACCTCTGACATGAACGCGGTCTGCAGTGCCTCGATCGGATCTGCCTCGCCAGCGACGCGCCCCACGATGTCGTGCAACAATTTGGCCTCGCAGGCCGCGACCGTCATGCCCTGGCCGTAGACTGGATTGAATCGGCACAGCGCATCTGCCACGGGGAGGACTCCACGCGGCAGCATTTCGAGGCGCTCGAAATGCTGCCAGCGACTCTCGTCGAACACGAAATGCCTGAGGCCGCCGGGTGGCAGCATCTTGCAGATCGCATTGTAGATCGACGACGTCTTCAACTCACGCGCAGCCGCGAGAAATCCATCCCAGGAGCCCGGACGATCGGTCGCGCCGTGCTGGGCAATCGTCGCAAACCAGCGCCCGCCTTCGATGGCAATGACAAGGCCGGCGAGCGAAGACGTGGCGGGATCGGGCAACGTGACGAGATTCTTCCAGTCGAAATCGGTGCGGCCAGGACGAAGAACCGCCGTCGCGTAGCTGATGTCGACGCCGACAACGGTTTCCTGCGGTTTTTCCCACCCGAGCACATCGAGCAGGTTGAGCGTCGGCGCGCCACGGCCGGATGCGTCGACGACGAAATCGGCTTCAATGGCAGCGCCAACACCCGCGTCGCTCTCGAACTTGACCAGCGGCCGGATCGTGGCCGGCACGATCTCCGTCACGCGGCATTGTGCTTGCAGCGTCACGTTGGCGATCGCGACGACCTTTCGGCGCAAAGTATGCTCGATCAACGGCCGCGACGCGGATAGCACCGACGAACCGCAATCGCGCCTCGGCAAAGCCCCGACATCCGCACGCTCGTACTGGATATCTTTTTGGACGTCGACGGTCACTGCGCCGGCTGCGACGAGATCCTGCGCAAATCCCGGAAAGAGGGCATCGAGCGCCCGGAGACCTCCGGCCAGAAGCAGATGCGGATGCCGATCCTGGGGTACACCGGCACGTGACATGATCGAAGCCGGCAAAACATCACGTTCGAGAATGATGACTTCCTTGAACGCGGCGGACAGCGCCCCGGCGACGGATAACCCGCCGATCCCCGCCCCGATGACGATCGCGCGCTGCCCGAAATGACGGCTCATGCTCACTCCCTGTCGTTGTCCTCACCTCCTTGTGTGCGGGCCGAACTACGGGAATGTTTCTGATCACCGGATCTTTGTTTCGATTGCAACGAAGCCGTCGCAGCCCGTTCGCTACGTAATGCTACTTCCGCGCCTGTTCCATATCGATCTGGTAGACGGAAATCCGGTCGATCTCGAATGCGACGCTGGATGGAGATTCAACATCGACCTGACTGACGCCGGGAAAGAATTTCGATCCGATCGCGAGATTGACGATCAAGTACATGGGATCGTCGAAGCCGATCGGAACCTTGATGTCGGAGACCGGCTTCCGATCGATGAAATAGACGAGGCGGTCGTCCTCCCACAACACACCGTAATTATGAAACGCGCGGGAGGCATCGTCGACCGCGAAGTCGAAGCCGCAGGATTGGATCTTCTGGGTCGACGGAATCCGCCAATGCGTCGTCATCACGAGGTCGCCAGGCCGCTCGCCGCGCCCCTCGAGTACATCGACCTCCGGCGGCCAGCCGCCGTCATCCGCCAGCATCCAGAATGCCGGCCACACGGCGTGACCGACCGGCACCTTGGCGCGGATCTCGAAATAGCCGTGCTTTTGCGCAAACGTGCCCTGAGTGGTGAGAATCCCCGAGATGTATTCGTTGTTGAACAGCACGGATTTCAACTCCGGCGGCGTGCGGCTGGCGACGATCGAGAGCACGCCGTCCTTCACCCTGAACGGATCGAGCCCGAGCGGCGTCGCGGCGCGGCCCGCATAGCGCGGATCGACATAGATCTGCTGTTCGCCATTGGCGCTGGTCTTGCGCTTGAAGTCGGAGCCGTCGCCGCCCCAATAGCGCGCCTCGGGCCAAGCCGCGCCGCCGGCGTAATGCGGCACCCAGCGCCCTTTCGCGAGCGGATGCTCGTTGAAATCGTCATTGAAGGTCCGGCGCAGCGGCAGGAACATGAGCGATGCGGGATCGAGGGTTTCGAGCCTGCGGCATTCGATCGACGAGGGATCGGTCGTCACCTGCAGCGACATCGTGCCGGGCGCGCCAGCGAGACCGTCCTGCGCGACCGCAAGAGCAGGCAAGGCAAACACACAGATCGCAACCAGAATGTGTCTCGTCCAACAACCGGTCATCAGCACGTTTCGAGGATGGCGGAGGATAAAGGTTAACGCTGCCGTACTCCGGCGTGCAAGCCTGGCGAGGCGGTGCAGGCAGGCGATTTGGAAAGCAACAGGGCGATTTCGACTGGGAGGGCCGCGGACCCGCGCCCGGACTCTGCGACAGTCGTTACAGTCCCTTAAACCTATGGTGGCAGTGTGACCGCGATCCGCGGACCTGCTGCCGGGCCGCAGAGCTGTCAAATCCGGGTTCGTCGCTGATGTTTGCCGAGACGCTTGAAGCGGTCCAATCCTCAGCGTCGAAACGGACGATCTATGTCCGTTTCGTGCTCGCCGCGCTCGCGCTGATGGTGCTGTTCAAGACGTTCAGGTTCGGCCGCTGGAGCGCCTGGCGAATCCAGGAGCTGTCAGATTTCGACGCCTTCTACATCGCCGCACGCCAAGTCTGGCAAGGTCAGCTCGATCTGGTCTATCGGTTCGAGACACTGGTCAAGCTGCAGCAGGCTTTCACTGGTTCGGCAAGCTTCATGCCCTGGACCTATCCACCGCAGTTCGACCTGCTGGTGGCACCTCTCGCGCTCCTGCCGGCCGGCATCGCTTATCTGCTGTTCATCACCGCAACGCTCGCGGCGTACCTCCTGATTCTTCGGGCGATCGCCGGCAGCCATTTCGCACACATCCTGGTCGTGATGTTTCCCGCGCTCGCGATCACGGTCGGCTGCGGACAGAACGGCTTCCTCACCGGCGCGCTGATCGGCATCATCTGCCTCAACGTCGAGCGGCGCCAGGTCGTTGCGGGCCTTGCGCTGGGCGCAATGGTGATCAAGCCGCATCTGGCCATCGCCGCCGGCGTTTATATACTCGCGACGCGCCGCTGGACGGCACTGGCGACCGCCGTGGTCGTCGTCCTGACGAGCTCGCTGCTCTGCACGTTCGTATTCGGATGGCAAATCTGGACTGCGTGGCTCGGTGCAATCAGGGAATCGGCGATCTTTCTGGATCGCGGCTTCTATCCGCTGTTCCGCATGATCTCGACCTACGCTGCACTCGGGCGGGCCGGCGTGCCTCCGGGCATCGCCTTCTGGGTACAGGCCGCCGCCGCTTGCCTCGCCCTGCTCGCGGTCGTTTCTGCCGTTTGGCTCGGATCAGCGCGCAGGACTTCGCCTGCTTTCCCGCTCGGCGTCGCCGCCATGGTCTCGGTGATGATCAGCCCGTACGCCTATGACTATGACCTGCCGATCGTCGGGATCGGCCTTGCCTTGATGCTCCCCGACTTGATGCAGTTGGCAACCGCGCGCGAACGCAGCTTCGCTTACGGACTGATCCTGCTCGCCGGCGCCTACGGAATGCTGCAATCCGCGCGGCTCGCGGCGCAGTACAGCGGTGATGTCGAACTCTCCACAATGGATGACAAGTTTGCGCCCTCCATCGGCGGTTTCGCAATGATGGCGATGCTCCTGTTGTTGTTGCGGCTTCTGTGGCGAGCAACGCAGCCCGCCCCCGTCGTCCCACAGCCAGCGCAACAGCGCTGTCTTTGACGCGCGTTCTTCACGCGAGCCGGTATCCACTTCGCGCGAGCTAGCCGCGCTGCAAGGCAAGTGTCACGCCGCCAAGCGTCAGCGCCATCGCCGCCCATTCGCGCAGGCCCAGCGGCTCACCCAGAATGATCGCGGCAGAAATGACGCCGATCACGGGAACGATCAGCATGCCCGTCGAGGCCGAGGTCGGCGGCAGCCGGCGCAACGTCTCGAACCAGGTGACGTAGCAGACACCCATCGGCACCAGCGTCATGTAGACGAAGCAGCCGAGGCCCAGCGGAGTGACGGCGGACACGTTCGGATGCTCGAACAGAATCCCGAGGATCAGCATCGTGGCGCAGCCGAGTCCGACCTGCCAGGCGACGACGACCAGCGGCGGCATCGGCAGCGGCTTGCGGTTGAGCACATTGCCGAGCGCGAACAGGATGGCGCAGAGCAGCGCCAGCGCAATGCCGAGCAGCTTGTCGGCACCGAACGCAAGGCCGTTGCCGCTCAACAACAGCGCAACGCCGGCGACGCCTAGCACGAGGCCGAAGATATCCCGCAAGGTCGGCCGCGTGCGCAGCACCGGCCAGGCAAACAGCATCGCCCAGATCGGCATGGTGTAGGCCAACAGCGCGCCTTCGCTCACGGTCACGTATTTCATTGCGACCGTGCCGAGGCCCATCCAGGCAAAGACATTGGTGAGGGTCGCAAACAATAGCCGCGGGATCGCCTCGCGCGGCACGGCGAAGGATTCTCGCCGGCTCAGCACCAGCGTGGCGAGAATGAGCGAGGCGCAAACCCCCGCCAACCCGCGCGCGAACAGAGGCGGCCATTGCTGCAGCAGCAGCTTCATCAGCGGCCAGTTCAACGCCCAGCCGAATGCCGTCACGCAAAGGCAGAGAGAGCCGATCGTCCTGTCGCGCCGCGTCGAATCCATGGCAATAGCGCTTAGCAGGCGAGCGACGGCCACTCCACCGCCGCTGGCGCATGCGGGCCATCACAAGGCAAGGAACCGGAGGCGCCGGCGCCCGTTCAGAGTTGGCGCCCAGACATCACGCTACTGAAACCGGGAGACGCGCCATGTCCACTGCCGAGAAGGATCACGTCTACAAGATCCTCGAACTGGTCGGATCGTCCGAGAATTCGATCGAGGATGCGATCAAGAACGCGGTCAGCCGCGCCGCCAAGACCGTTCGCGAGATGAAATGGTTCGAGGTGGTCCAGACGCGCGGCCATATCGAGAACGGCACGGTGCGCCACTACCAGGTGACGTTGCGGGTCGGGTTCACGCTGGACGGCTGAACCCGCCCTTGAGCGGCCGAGGCTTCGCATTTGTCGCCCGAGTTCTCGTGAGCTATGCATCTCGTCGCGACCGGATGTCTCGGTCGGGCCGAGAGTGCTGCCGTGACTGACGAAATCCAGCTTGTCCTCTTCGACATGGACAATGTTCTTTGCGACTACGACAGGGGAAAGCGCGTCGCGCGCCTGGCGCAATTTGCCGGTGCCAGTCATGAATTCGTTCACAACGCGATCTGGGACAGCGGATTCGAACAGCTCGGCGATTCCGGTGCCCTCGACGCCGAGGACTATCTACGCGGCTTTGGCGAGCGGATCGGCTATCCATTGACGCTTGATGAGTGGGTCGACGCGAGACGCTGCTCCATGCAGGCCGATCGCGAGATGCTGGAGATTGCCGCGCGATTGCGCCGAACCGTCGATATCGCGGTCCTGACCAACAACACGACGCTGGTCGCCGATCATATCGACACCCTGCTGCCGGAATTGCGGCCGCTGTTCGGTTCGGCGATCTACACCTCGGCACGGTTCAAGACGGCAAAGCCGGACCCGCGCTGTTTTCGTCTCTGCCTGTCGGAGCTGAATGTGGCGCCTGAGGGCGTCCTGTTCATCGACGATCTCCCAGCAAACGTCGCCGGCGCGCGGGAGGCGGGCCTCTTCGCGCATCACCACACGTCGGTCGAAGCCTTCAAACAGGCTCTTTCCGAGCACGGCCTGCTTCAGCAGTCGTGAACGGGCACTTCGCGCCCGTCCCGTTCAGGCGAGATGGCACGCCACGAAATGGCCGCCCGCGCCTTCCTTCAGCTCCGGCGCGATTTCGGCGCAGCGGGGTTGGGCAATCGGGCAGCGGGTGTGGAAGTGGCAGCCTGACGGCGGCTTCATCGGGCTCGGCACATCGCCCTTGAGGCGAATGCGCTCGCGCTTGAGCTTCGGATCGGGCACCGGCACCGCCGACAGCAGGGCCCGTGTGTAGGGGTGCTGCGGGTTGCGATAGAGATCGCTCGCCTTCGCCAGTTCGACGATGCGGCCGAGATACATCACCGCGACGCGGTCGGAGATGTGCTCGACCACCGAGAGATCGTGCGCGACGAAGAGATAGGTCAGGTTCAACTCGGCCTGGAGGTCCTCGAGCAGGTTGATCACCTGCGCCTGGATCGATACGTCGAGCGCGGAGACCGGCTCGTCGCAGACGATCAGCTTCGGCTCGACCGCGAGCGCGCGCGCGATCACGATGCGCTGACGCTGGCCGCCCGAGAATTCGTGCGGATAGCGCCGCATGTGCTCGCCCTTGAGCCCGACCTTGACCAGCAGGGCCGCCACGCGCTCCTCGCGCTCCTTGGCGGAGGTCGCGAGGTTATGGATGGTGAAGGCCTCGCCGAGAATGGCGCCGACCGTCATGCGCGGGTTGAGCGAGGCGAACGGGTCCTGGAACACCAGCTGCATGTTCCGCCGCATCGCGCGCAGATCCGTACCACTGAGCTGGCGCACGTCCTGGCCGTCGAACACGACCTCACCGTCGGTCGGCTCGATCAGCCGCAACACGCAACGGCCCGTCGTCGACTTGCCGCAACCGGATTCGCCGACGAGGCCGAGCGTTTCGCCGCGGTTGACCGAGAACGACACGCCATCGACCGCGTAGACGCTGGCGACCTGGCGAGACAGCAGGCCGCCAAGCACAGGGAAATATTTCTTAAGGCCGCTGACGCGGAGCAAGGGCTCGGTCATGCCGTGCCTCCCAACTGCGTATCCCCGAGGTGACAGGCCATGCGATGACCAGGCGTGATCTCGCGCAGCAACGGTTCCTTCTCGGCGCAGACGTCCATGGCGAACTTGCAGCGCGGCGCGAAGCGGCAGCCGACCGGCGGATTGATCAGGATCGGCACCGAACCGCCGATCGCCTCCAGGCGGGTCTTGTGCTCGCTGTCGAGATCGATGCGCGGGATCGAGCGGATCAGGCCCTGCGTATAGGGATGACGCGGATTGCCGAACAGCTCCTCGACCGGCGCCTCCTCCACCACCTTGCCGGCATACATCACGACGACGCGCTGTGCGGTCTCGGCGACGACACCCATGGCATGGGTGATCAGCATCACCGCCATGCCGAAGCGCTCCTTCATGTCCTGAAGTAGGTCGAGGATCTGGGCCTGGATAGTGACGTCGAGTGCGGTGGTCGGCTCGTCGGCGATGATCAGCTTCGGCTTGCAGGCGAGCGCCATCGCGATCATCACGCGCTGGCGCATGCCGCCGGAGAACTGGTGCGGATAATTGTGCACGCGACCCTCGGCGTTCGGGATCTGCACCAGCTTCAACATCTCAATGGTGCGCTCAAGCGCCTGCTTCTTGGTCACTGCCTCGTGGCGGCGCAGGCTCTCGGCGATCTGCTCGCCGATGGTCAACACCGGATTGAGCGAGGTCATCGGCTCCTGGAAGATGAAACCGATCTCCTTGGCCCTGATCTCGTCGAGCTGACTGCTCGTCAGCGGCACGAGATCGCGGCCCTCGAAGATGATCTGGCCGGCCGCGATGCGGCCCGGCGGCATCGCGATCAGCTTCAGGATCGACATGGCGGTCACGGTCTTGCCGCAGCCGGACTCACCGACGACGCAGAGCGTCTCGCCCTTGTTGATGGTGATGTCGACGCCGTCGACGGCTTGCAGGATGCCGTCGTCGGTCGAGAAGTGGGTTTTCAGCCCTTTGATTTCGAGCAGCGGCGCCATCAGATCACCCGTCGCGCATCGAGCGCGTCACGCAGACCGTCGCCGATGAAGTTGATGGCGACCACCGCGATAAAGATCGCGCCGCCCGGAAACAGCGCCCAGTGCGGGCCGATGTCGAGAAAGTCCTTGGCGTCGAACAGCAGCCGGCCCCAGGTCGGCGTATCCGGCGGGAAACCGAGGCCGAGGAAGGACAGCGTGGATTCGGCGATGATGGCGGCGGCCACATCGATGGTGCCCGCGATGATCACGGGACCCAGCGCATTGGGTAGGATGTGCCGCACGACCTGCCGCACAGGACTCGCGCCAAGCGCGCGAGCGGCCTCGACGAACTCCTTCTCGCGGATCGACAGGAATTGCGCGCGCACGAGGCGAGCCACCGGCATCCAGCGCAAGCCGCCGATGACGAGCACGATCAGGACGAAGATGCCGCCTTCGGGCCCGAACGCCTGCTTCAGCCCGTCGCGGAAGAGGTAGATCAGCAGCAGCAGCAACGGCAATTGCGGCAGCGACAGGAACAGATCGGTGAGCCACATCAAGCCATGGCCGAGCGCGCCGCGCGACATGCCGGCGAGCGCGCCGATCAGCGTGCCCACGAACACCGAGACCAGCATCGCGGCGAGCCCGACCGCGAGCGAGATACGCCCGCCATAGATCATGCGAGCCAGAATGTCCTGACCGAGATCGTCAGTGCCGAAGGGATGCGCGAGCGACGGCCCCTGAAGGCCTGCGACGATGTCGATGTCGTTGATCTTCACCCGCCACACGAAGGGGCCGACCACGACGGCCAGCACCAGGACGAGCAGCAGGAACGCACTGACCACAGCGAGCTTGTGGCGGCTGTAGCGCCGCCAAGTCTCGCGCCAGGGCGAATAGACACGCCGCTCAGCGGAGGGAGATGCGAGGGTCAAGCCAGCCATACAGGACGTCCGCGATGAGATTGAACAACACGACCAGGCACGCGAAGACGAAGGTGACGGCCATCACCACCGGCGTGTCGTTCGAGAGAATGGAGGAAATCAGCAGCGAGCCGATGCCGGGGATGCGGAAGATCTGCTCGGTAACGATGGCGCCGCCGAACACGGCGGGCATCTGCAGCGCGATCAGCGTCACCACGGGGATCATGGCGTTGCGCATCACGTGCTTGACGATGACCTTGGCCTGGCCGAGCCCCTTCGCGCGCGCCGTGGTGACATAGTCGAGCCGGATCACGTCCAGCATCGCCGAGCGCACGAAGCGCGTCATCGACGCCGCCTGGAACAGGCCGAGCACCGCCACCGGCATGATCGCCTGCCGGATCATCTCGAGCACCCAGCGAATACCGGTCGCCTTGATGTCCGTGGAGTAGACGAACGGCAGCCAGTCCAGCGTGACCGAGAAGATCAGGATGAACAGCAAGCCGGTGAAGAACGTCGGCAGCGAGAAGCCGATGAACGCGAGCGTGTTCGCGATCTGGTCGAAGATCGAATAGGGCTTCGTCGCCGCGTAGACGCCGACGGGGATCGCGATCAGCAGCGCCAGAACCTGCGCCGAGCCGATGACGTAGAGCGTCGCCGGCAGACGCTGCAGGATCAGCGTGTCGACGTTCATCCGGCTGACGAAGGAGAAACCCCAGTCGCCGTGGATCATGGCGTTGAGCCAATGCAGGTAGCGAAGATAGATCGGATCATCGAGACCGAACTTGGCCCGAAGTGCTGCCTGAACTTCGGGCGGGACGTTCGGATTGGTCGCCAGTTCCGAAAAGGGATCGCCCGGCGCGAGCGCCAGCACGAAGAACAGGACGGCCGAGATCCCGAGCAAGCTCGGGATCGCGATCATCAGGCGACGCAGGACATACTGACTCATGTGGGAAGGACCCCGGTTAGGATTGGGGGATCATTCCTCGCGGTACCAGTCGAAGATGTTGTCGGTTTCGTTGGCCCAGCCCGAGATCACCGGACGCAGCGTGTTCGCGGCCGCCTCCACCTTCAGGCGATGCATCGCCGGGATGAAGACCGTGTCCTGCCACATCAGATCGTTGCACTTGATGTAGAGGGCGGCACGCTTGACCGGATCCATCTCGGCATCGGCGGCGTCGATCGCCGCGTCATAGTCCTTGTTGGTCCAGCGCGTGAAGTTCGTGCCCTGCCACTTGTTTTCCTTGCTGGCGATGTAGCGCGAATGATAGCGGCGCATGTGCTGCGACGGATCCGGCTGACTCAGCGGAATCTGGAACATCTCGAGGTCGGCATAGAACTTCGGATAGGTGTCGGGGTTGGCGACGTCCGAGGAGAAGAACACGGAGGCAACGACCGACTTCAGCTCGACGTCGATGCCGGCCTTCTGGCAGGCCTGCTTGACGATCGCCTGGGTCTTCTGGCGTGGACCGTTGATCGAGGTCTGGTACAGCAGCTTCAGCTTCTTGCCATCCTTCTCGCGGATGCCGTCTGCGCCCGGCTTCCAGCCGGCGTCGTCGAGGACCTTCGAGGCCTTCTCGATGCTGAACTCCCAGGTGGTGTTCTTGGAGACGAACTTCTCGGGACCGTTGAGGAAGTTGGCGGTGGTGCGGCCGGCGCGGCCGTAGATCGCCTTCTTGATGGAGTCGCGGTCGACCAGCATCGACAGTGCCTTGCGCACCGCCGGGTCAGAGAACAACGGGTGCTTGGTCTTCATCGAGGAGCGTTCGCCGTCGACCTCGGTATTGGGATCGGAGAAGTTGAGCGCGATGAATTCGGTGTCGCCGCCCACGGCGTAGATGGTCTTGCCCTTGCCGCCCTTCTCCAGGCGCAGCAGCACGTCGTCCTCGACCTGGATGTTCCATCCGAAGTCATATTCGCCGGTCTGGATGACCGCGCGCGCCGCCGAGACGGCGTCGCCGCCGCCCTTCATCTCGATCGAATCGAAATGGGGCCGGTTGGCCATGTGGTAGTCGGTATTGATCACGCCGCGGATGAGATCACCCGGCTTGAACTCGACGAACTTGTAGGGGCCGGTGCCGACGGGCGAGAGATTGGCCGGGGCTTCACGGGACTTCGAGCCGATGTAGTCGGCAAACAAATGTTTCGGGATGATCTGGCCGGCGCCGGCGCCGACGAACGCATCGGCCCAGAACGGGGTCGGCTTCGCGAAGGTGATCTTGACCGTGAGGTCGTCGATCTTCTCGACCTTGAGGTCGCGATAGGTGCCGCTGGTGACGGTCGCGGTCGCGGGATCCTTGGTGTACTCCCAAGTGAAGACGACGTCGTCGGCCGAGAACGGCTTGCCGTCGTGCCATTTCACGCCCGGTTTGAGCTTCCACGTCACCGAGGTGCCGTCGGCGGCGAGCAGGCCGTTCTGGGTCGAGGGGATTTCGGCCGCCAGAACCAGCTTCATGTTGCCGTCGGGATCCCAGCAGGCGAGCGGTTCATAGAACAGACGCGAGCCGTCCTGGTCCTTGGTGCCGGTGGCGAAATGCGGGTTGAGCAGGGTCGGGCCTTGCCACCACAGCAGCTTCAACGGGCCACCGCCGCCGCGCTTGGTCGGCTTGTAGGTCTGGACGCCTTCCGCCATGGCGACACCGCCAAGCGCGAGGATCTGATTGGCGAGGGGAGCGGTGAGGCC
>Ga0207426_1002416_pt1 | contig 11980 bp, 10 predicted proteins | sample AraplaMF_Cvi_mMS_FD_184265 | JGI IMG/M metagenome (GOLD analysis project Ga0207426, IMG submission 184265) | Arabidopsis root microbial communities from the University of North Carolina, USA - plate scrape MF_Cvi_mMS (SPAdes) (version 2) | ecosystem: Host-associated > Plants > Roots > Endosphere...
GCCCGGGCGATGCCGCGGCGATCTCGACGCCCTCAGCGCGCATTACGGCGTGCGGGTCGAGCGCGGTCCCGAGGAAGTGAAGGACTTGCCGCAGTTTTTCGGGCGCGAGGCGCGGCATGTGGACTTGTCGCGCTACGAGACGGAGATCTTCGCGGAAATCGTCGATGCGCCGCGTCTCGATCTCGATGGCATCGCGGCGCGCGCGCGCGAGTACAAAAGCCAGGGCGCCGATGTAATCGATGTCGGCTGCCTGCCGGAGACGGCGTTTCCGCATCTCGAAGATGCGGTCACGATGCTGAAGGAGCAGGGCTTTCGCGTGAGCGTCGATTCGATGCGCGATGAAGAACTCGTGCGCGGCGGACGCGCGGGCGCGGACTATGTGATGAGCCTCAACGCCCACACACTATGGATCGCGGATGAAATCGCCTCGACGCCGATCCTCGTGCCGCGCGAACCCGCCGATGGCGCCTCGCTCGATGCCGCCATCGAAGCGCTGACGAAGCGCGGCCGCCCTTTTCTCGCCGATCCGATTCTCGATCCGATTCCGTTCGGGCTCGCGGCGTCCATCGCGCGTTACGTGTCGTTGCGCGAGCGCTATCCCGATGTGCCGATCATGATGGGCGTCGGCAACGTGACCGAGCTGACCGAGGCGGATACGAGCGGCATCAATGCGGTGCTGTTCGGCATGGCGGCGGAATTGCGCATCGCGGCCGTGCTGACGACGTCGGTGAGCCTTCATGCGCGGCGTGCCGTTCGCGAAGCCGATGTCGCACGACGCGTGATGCATGCCGCGCGCGAAACGCAGACGCTGCCCAAGGGCATTTCCGCCGATTTGTCGGCGTTGCATGCGAAGCGGCCGTTTCCTTACAACGCCGAAGAGATCGCCACGCTCGCCGCCGCGATACGCGATCCGAATTTCCGCGTGCAGGTGTCGGCGGAAGGCATTCATGTCTATAACCGCGACGGTCATCACGTCGCCGTCGATCCGTTCGCGCTCTATCCCGAGCTTAGAGTCGAGACCGATGGCGGCCATGCGTTCTATCTCGGCGTGCAGCTCGCGCGCGCGGAGATCGCGTGGCAGCTAGGCAAGCGATTCGATCAGGATCAGCCGCTCGACTGGGGATGCGAAGTCGATCGGCCCGACGAGGATCTGACGGCGTGGCATGCGCCTGGCAGCACCAGGAAAAAAAGCTAGGGCTTCCATTTGATCGAGCACCCGAGCGCGGGATATTGCACGTCGGGGGCGTCACCGTTCTGCGCCATTGCGCGCATTGCTTCGTAGAGATCGCGCCGCGCATCGGGCAAGGCTTCCTTGCGCGATGCGTCGATCCGGCCGCGATATCGCAGGCGCAGACCGGCATCGAAACCGAAGCATTCCGGCGTGCAGACCGCACCGTAGGCGCGCGCGATCTCCTGCGTTTCATCGTGCAAGTACGGAAACGGCAGGTTCCATTCTTTCGTGAGCGCGACCATGCGATCGAACGCATCGTCGGTGTAGACGGTGGCGTCGTTCGAATTGATGCCCGCCACATTGATGCCGATTTCCTTCAGCGCGCGTGCATCGCGGATCAGATTCGGCATCGCGGCTTTCACGTAGGGACAGTGATTACACATGAACACGACGACGAGACCGTTCGCGCCTTTCAGCGAGCCGAGCGTATAGGTCCGGCCGTCTGTCGCGGGAAGCGCGAATTCGCCTGCGGTCGCGCCGAGTTCCGCTGTCGGGGATTCTGTTGGCATGAGATAGCTCGCAATGGGCGGGGCCGGTGATCGTAACGTCAGTGATACCGCTTCGCCATCGCCTCGAGCGCCATCGGCCTGATGCGATCCGCATGCCCCGCGCACCCGAACGCCTCGAAACGCTCGATACACAAGTCCCGCGCGGCCGCGGTCGCCGCCTTCAACGCATGCCGCGGATCGAACTCCGATTTCGCCGACGCCATCGCCCGGCGCATCGCGCCCGTCATCGCGAGGCGGATATCCGTGTCGATGTTCACTTTCCGCACGCCGTTTGCGATGCCGCGCCGGATTTCCTCGACCGGCACGCCGAACGTCGCCGGAATCTCGCCGCCGTGCTCGCGAATGATCGCAAGCCATTCCTGCGGCACCGACGACGAGCCGTGCATCACGAGATGCGTGTCCGGAATCCGTGCGTGAATCTCGGCGATGCGATCGATCGCGAGGATATCGCCCGTCGGCTGTCGGCTGAACTTGTACGCGCCGTGCGATGTGCCGATGGCGATCGCGAGCGCGTCGATGCCCGTCGCCTCGACGAACGCGCGCGCCTCGTCGGGATCGGTCAGCAACCGGTCGTGACTCAGCGCACCCTCGGCGCCGACGCCGTCCTCTTCGCCCGCGCGCCCCGTCTCCAGCGAGCCGAGACAACCCAGCTCACCTTCGACCGAGACGCCCACGGAATGCGCCGCCTCCACGACGCGCCGGCTCACCCCCACGTTGTACTCATATTCAGCGGGCGTTTTCTGATCGGGCATGAGCGAGCCGTCCATCATCACGGACGTGAAGCCCGACCGTATCGCCTGCTGGCAAACGGACGGGCTCGCGCCGTGATCCTGATGCAGGACGACGGGGATATCCGGATGCGCCTCGACAGCCGCGAGCACCAGATGCCGCAGATACGGCTCGCCCGCGTACTTGCGCGCGCCCGCCGACGCCTGCAGGATGACCGGGCTCTTCGTCGCCTCGGCCGCCTGCATGATCGCGTGCACCTGCTCCATGTTGTTGACGTTGAACGCCGGCACGCCATATGCGTGTTCGGCCGCGTGATCCAGCAACTGCCTCAATGCGATGAAGGCCATCGTGTCATCTCCATGCAGGGTATGAAAAATTCAGGCCGCCACGCGGCGCGCTTCATCGACGAGCGCCGCCTTCGTGACGCCGAAGTGCTCGAACAACGCGCTCGCGGGCGCGGATTCGCCGAAACGATCGATGCCTATTACGCCGCCATTCAACCCGACGTACTGCCGCCAGAACGCCGTGACGCCCGCCTCGATCGCGACACGCGGCACGCCTTCGGGCAGCACGCGTTCGCGCCACACGTTGCACTGGCGATCGAACACGGTGGTCGACGGCATCGACACGACGCGCGCCAGAATGCCCTCGTCCTTCAGCGGCTCGACGGCCGCGAGCGCGAGGGCCACTTCCGAGCCGGTCGCGATCAGCACGACGCGGCGCGCATCGCGTTCGCATGTCGACGGCCAGTCGAGGAGCACGTAGCCGCCCCGCTCGATGCCGTCGATCTGCGCTTCATCGCGCGGCACGAAAGGCAGGCTCTGGCGTGACAGCAGCAGGCACGAAGGCCGGTCGCGCTCGACCGCGCTCACCCATGCCTGCATCGTCTCGACGCTATCGCACGGACGCCATACGTCGAGGCCCGGAATCATGCGCAAGCTCGCGGCGTGCTCGATCGGCTGATGTGTCGGACCGTCTTCACCGAGGCCGATGGAATCGTGCGTGAAGACGAACACCGTGCGCGTTTTCATGAGCGCGGCCATGCGCAGCGCGTTGCGCGAGTAGTCGGAAAACGTGAGGAACGTTCCGCCGAACGGCAGATAGCCGCGATGCAGCGCGACGCCGTTGAGCACCGCGCTCATGCCGAACTCGCGCACGCCGAAGTGGATGTAATTGCCTTTTTCCGGCAATGCGCTCACATCGACCGCATCTTTCCAGCGTGTGAGATTCGATCCGGTCAGGTCAGCCGAGCCGCCGAGCAGTTCGGGCAACACGCGCGCAAGGCCTTCGATGGCGAGTTGCGACGCCTTGCGCGTCGCGATCGTCTGCCGCGCGCGATCCGCGTCGCGCACGAGCGCATGCGCCATGTCGCGCCAGTTCGCCGGCAGCGCGCCACGCACCCGGCGCTCGAACTCGGCGGCCTCGGCCGGAAACACGCGACGATACGCCTGCATGCGGCGATTCCAGTTCTCCTGCGCCGCCGCGCCCGCCTCGCGCGCATCCCACAGCGCGCGAATCGACGATGGAATCTCGAACGGCGCATGCGTCCAGTCGAGCGCGCGGCGCGTGGCTTCGACTTCGTCGGCGGGAAGCGGCGCGCCGTGCACGTCGTGCGTACCGGCCATGTTGGGCGCACCCAGGCCGATCACCGTCTTGCAGCAGATCAAGGTTGGGCGGTCCGACTCGCGCGCTTCCTGCAACGCACGGGACACGTCCTCGACATCGTGGCCATCGACCGCACGCACGACGTGCCAGCCGTACGATTCGAAACGTTTCGGCGTATCGTCGGTGAACCAGCCGTCGACGTGGCCGTCGATCGAAATGCCGTTGTCGTCGTAGAGCACGGTGAGCTTGCCGAGCCGCAGCGTACCCGCGAGCGACGCCGCTTCATGCGACACGCCCTCCATCATGCAGCCATCGCCCGCAAAGACATACGTGCGGTGATCGACGATCTCGTGCCCCGGCCGATTGAATTCACGCGCGAGCAAGGCCTCGGCGAGCGCCATGCCGACCGCATTGGTCAGGCCCTGACCGAGCGGCCCGGTCGTCGTTTCGACGCCGGGCGTCACGCCCACTTCCGGATGCCCCGGCGTCTTGCTGCCCATCTGACGAAAGCGTTTTATCTCGTCGATGGACAAGTCATAGCCGCTCAGATGCAACAGTGCATAGAGGAGCATCGACCCGTGACCGTTCGACAGCACGAAGCGGTCGCGATCCGACCAATCCGGATCGGCGGGATTGTGCTTCAGATGACGCGCCCAGAGCGCGACCGCGATCTCCGCCATGCCCATCGGCATGCCGGGATGACCGGACTTCGCCTGGCTCACGGCGTCGACGGCGAGCATGCGCAACGCGTTCGCCATCTGTCGCGTATCGGGTGAGCGATGAAGTCCGGGCAAAGCCTCAGCGACGGCATTCATGAGATGCCTCCTTACATACGATGATGAGAAACCTTTCTATGCACGCGCGCGCCGGTCGCGCAGTTGCAGGATCATCGGCGTGAAGATGAGCTGCATCGCGAGACCCATCTTGCCGCCGGGCACGACGATCACATTCGGCCGCGACATGAACGAGTCGTGCAGCATCGTCAGCAGATAGGGAAAGTCGATGCCCTTCGGCTTCGCGAAGCGGATCACGACGAAGCTTTCGTCAGGCTGCGGAATCTCCCGCGCGGTGAACGGGTTCGACGTATCCACGGTCGGCACGCGCTGAAAATTCACATGCGTGCGCGAGAACTGCGGACAGATGTAGTTCACGTAATCGGGCATGCGCCGCAGGATCGTATCGACGACGGCTTCATGCGAATAACCGCGCATCGTCTGATCGCGATGCAGCTTCTGAATCCATTCGAGATTGATGATCGGCACGACGCCGACGAGCAGATCCGCATGACGCGCGATATCGACTTTCCCCGTGACGGCGCCGCCGTGCAGGCCCTCGTAGAACATCAAGTCGGTGCCGGGCGTGATGTCCTCCCACGGCGTGAAGGTGCCCGCATCTTGCCTGTAATGCGCGGCTTCGCCTTCATCGTGCACGTAATGGCGATACTGGCCGCCGCCCGTTTCGCCGTAGGTATGGAACAGGCTGTCGAGTTCTTCGAGCAGATTGGCTTCCGGCCCGAAGTGGCTGAAATTGACGAGGCCGTCGCGCTCGCTCTGCTTCATCGCCTCGCGCATGCCAAGACGATCGTATCGATGAAACGCATCGCCTTCGACGATCTGCGCATTGATTTTCTCGCGCCTGAAGATATGCGTGAAGCTCTTCATGACGGTGGTGGTGCCGGCGCCGCTAGAGCCCGTCACCGCGACGATCGGATGCTTGACTGACATGCGCTTGCCTCCCTGCTATAGATGTAATGAGCGCAGTTTCAGATGTCGATTCACGCTTGCGTTTCGGGGAGGAACAACGAGCGTTCCTTGAACAACGGCGACGTGAACGGCTTGTCCTCGCCGCGATCGTATTCGCCGTGATAGCGCTGAATGCGGTCGACTTCATTGCGCGAGCCGAGTATCACCGGCACGCGTTGATGCAGCGCCTTCGGTTCGACATCGAGAATGCGCTCGCGTCCCGTGATCGACAGCCCGCCCGCCTGCTCGACGATGAAGCTCATCGGGCTCGCTTCATAGAGCAGGCGCAGGCGTCCTTCCATCTCGGGCGTCTTGAAGTCGCGCGGATACATGAACACGCCGCCGCGCATGAGGATGCGATGCACTTCCGCGACCATCGACGCGATCCATCGCATGTTGAAGTCCTGCGCGCGGCAACCGGTGCGGCCGTCCTTGCATTCCTGCACGTAGCGGCGCACGGGCGGCTCCCAGAAGCGCTCGTTCGATGCGTTGATCGCGAACTCGCATGAATCTTCGGGGATGCGGATATCGGAATGCGTGAGCACGAAATTGCCGACATCGCGTTCCAGGGTGAAACCGTGCGTGCCGTTGCCGACGGAGAGCACGAGCATGGTCGAAGGGCCGTAGATCGCATAACCCGCCGCGACCTGTTCGCGTCCCGGGCGCAGGAACGACGCATCGTCCGGTGCGTCGCTTTCATCGCCCGCGCGTCTCAGCACGGAGAAGATCGAGCCGACCACGCCGTTGATATCGATGTTCGACGAGCCATCGAGCGGATCGAACGCAAGCAGATACTCGCCGCGCGGATACGGCTCCGGAATCGCATAGACGCGCTCCATCTCTTCCGACACCATGCCCGCGAGCAAGCCGTCCCACTCGCAATGTTGCAGGAAGATATCGTTGGTCACGAGGTCGAGCTTCTTCTGCTCCTCGCCATGCGTGTTGATCGATTGCGCCGAGCCGTGCTGTCCGCCCAGCGCGCCGCGCGTCAATGCGGCCGCGATCGTCTTGATCGATGCGGCCACGTCGATCAGAAGTGCGGACAGACCGCTCGCGGCTTCCGCACCGGGCTTGCGGTCCAGCGTGTCGATCAGGAACTTCGATAAGGTCGTGCGTCCATCCTGCATCGCGCTCTCCTTTCTGCGTTATGAATCGGTGAACACACGGCTCGCGCGGATATCGCTGGCATCGAGTCGCATCAGCGCATCGGCATCGGCGATGCCGTTGCCCGTTTCGGCTGCGGCGAACAGACGATTCGCCTGACGCAAACGCGCGCGATCCAGCGCATTGCGCACCGAGCGCGCATTGGCGAAGTTCGGCTGCCTGATGCGGTGCGCGAGATATGCTTCGAAGGCGCGGCGCGCGTCTTCGTCGAAGCGGTAATGCATGTCGGTCAGCATGTGCTCGGCGATCTGCAGCAGCTCGTCGGGCGCATAGTCCGGAAACACGAGGTGATGCGCGATGCGCGAGCGGAAGCCCGGATTGCTGTGAAAGAACGTCTCCATGCGCGACGCATAACCCGCGAGAATCACGACAAGATCGTCGCGCTGGTTCTCCATGATCTGCAGCAGGATCTCAATGGCTTCCTGTCCGTAATCGCGCTCGTTCTCCGGGCGATACAGGTAATAGGCCTCGTCGATGAAGAGCACGCCGCCCATCGCACGCTTGAGCACTTCGCGCGTTTTGGGCGCGGTATGCCCGATGTACTGACCGACCAGATCGTCCCGCGTCACCGAAACGAGATGATTGCGCCGGATATAGCCGAGCCGATGCAGAACCTGCGCCATGCGCAGCGCAACGGTGGTTTTTCCGGTGCCGGGATTGCCCGAGAAGCACATGTGCAGCGTGGGCGCACCCGACGTGATGCCGAGCGTCTTGCGGGCGCGCTCCACGAGCAGATGCGCGGCGATCTCGCGGATACGCGTCTTGACTGGGGCGAGACCGATGAGGTCCCGGTCCAGCTCCGCCAGCACTTCGCCGATGCGCGATTCGCGATAGAGCGCCATCAGATCGGCTGAGGTTTGAAGAGGCGCTTCTTCGAGCGTGGCTTCGGCGCTCATGATCGATCCTCCTCATCAATAGCGCTCGCCGCTCGGGCGATCGGTTGCGTAGGTGCGGATCGCGTAGCGCTGCACGCGGCTTCTGTCGTCCTGACGTTCGAGGCGGAAGCCTCGTTCCTGTGGTGGGCGGTTCACGATGAACGATAAGCGCATCGTTTCGAAGCCGCGCACCGAGTCGAATGCGTTCACCTTGATGTAGTGATGCGGATACGTCTTGCGGCATTCGTTCACTTCCATCAGCACGCCGGCGGCGTCGTGGAGATCGAACATCGGCAGGGCCCACATTTCCCAATACGTGTTCCGTGGATGCGGGTCATCGGTGAACTCCACTGAGCATGACCAGCCCTGGTCCAGGGCGTAGTTTATTTGTTTGGAGATTTCTTCGTCGGTGAGCGGGGGCAAGAAGGAGAACGTCCCTTGGGTGATGTTCATTTCGATATCCTTAGTATGGTTTCTTCGTGAAATCATGCTTTCGTGTCGGTCCGGGATCCGGCGAAAAAACCCCTACACCGCCGTAGCCGTAACAGCAAAATCCGGCGTATCCGTCGATGCGTAGTTGAAGGTGACATCGCGCCAGGTATCGAGCGCCTGCTTGAGCGGCGTACACGAACGCGCGGCGGCTTCCAGAATATCCGGCCCTTCATTAGCAATATCGCGCCCTTCATTCCGCGCTTTCACCATCGCTTCGAGCGCGACACGATTGGCCGTCGCACCGGCCTGAATACCTTGCGGATGCCCGATCGTGCCGCCGCCGAATTGCAGAATGCAGTCATCGCCGAAGAGATCGAGCAGTTGATGCATCTGTCCGGCGTGAATCCCGCCCGATGCCACCGGCATCACCTTGCGCAACCCCGCCCACGGTTGATCGAAGAAAATGCCGCGCGACAGATCCGGCTCGTTGCGCGCCTCGCGGCACACGTTGTAATAGCCCTGCACCGACAACGGATCGCCTTCCAGCTTGCCTACCGCCGTGCCCGCATGCGCGTGATCCACACCGGCCATGCGCAGCCACTTCGCGATCACGCGAAACGAGATGCCGTGATTGCGCTGCCGCGTGTACGTGCCATGTCCCGCGCGATGCAGATGCAGGATCATGTCGTTGCGACGCGCCCATTTCGACATCGACTGAATCGCGGTCCATCCGATCACCAGATCGATCATCACGATGCACGAGCCCAATTCCTTCGCGAATTCGGCGCGCTCGTACATGTCTTCCATCGTGCCGGCCGTCACGTTGAGGTAGTGGCCCTTCACTTCACCCGTTTCGGCTTGCGCGCGGTTCACCGCTTCCATCGAGAAGAGATAGCGGTCGCGCCAGTGCATGAAGGCCTGCGAGTTGATGTTTTCGTCATCCTTCAGGAAGTCGAGACCGCCTTTCAGTCCTTCATACACGACACGTCCGTAGTTCTTGCCCGACAAGCCGAGCTTCGGCTTGACAGTCGCGCCGAGCAGCGGCCGTCCGTATTTGTCGAGCCGCTCACGCTCGACGATGATGCCCGTTGGCGGACCCTGGAACGTCTTCAGATAGGCAACCGGAATGCGCATGTCCTCGAGACGCAGCGCCTTCAGCGGTTTGAAGCCGAACACATTGCCGATGATGGACGCCGTCAGGTTCGCCACCGATCCTTCCTCGAACAGATCGAGTTCATAGGCGATGTACGCGAAGTATTGCGGCTCGTCGGCGCGCGCGTTCGGCACCGGCTCGACGCGATACGCCTTCGCGCGATACATGTCGCACGCGGTGAGGCGATCGGTCCACACCACGGTCCATGTCGCCGTCGACGACTCGCCCGCCACGGCCGCGGCCGCTTCCTCCGGCTCGACGCCGGCTTGCGGCGTGATGCGAAAGAGCGCGATCACGTCCGTATCCTTCGGCGTGTAATCGGGCTGCCAGTAGCCCATCTCGCGATACTTCATGACACCGGCCGCATAGCGCGAGCGCGGATCGGACGGATTGCGCGCCGCCTCGACGGCGGCCTTGCTGAAGTCGTTCATTCCGTTTCCTCGACAGTGAGATGAGAGTGACGTGCGCCCCGATGTCCCAAGCGACCGTCGCGCTTGTGTGCCGCTGTGATTGCAGACTACGCACTGGCCGCGAGGAAAGGAATTCACGAATAACTTGCCGGACCATAAGCGATGCCTTAGTCGGGATTAGCCCTGATGCGTTTATGGCTGCACGAATGGGACACTTTGTTCTGATTTCGTCACAGTCGGCGCGCATGATGAACCGGCCGCGTTCTTCGGCATCCGCTTCATGCGATTGGCATGACGCTTGCATCGTCGAAACGCCGGCCCCCTCCCGGCCGCCTGGGCGGATTCGTCCGCATCGGCAAATCATTGAAGCGGTAACCGAGGCATCAACCCGACTCATATGGAGGAACGCGCATGCAATGGACTACCCCCAGCTTCACCGATATGCGTTTTGGTTTTGAAATCACGATGTATATCGCCACCCGCTGAACGCGGATCAAACCCGCACGAAGCCGCATCGAAGCAATCGCGGCTACTTCGTGCGGCTACGAATACTTTCGCCGACCATCATGATCTACGAGACCATCGTCACGACCGCGGATCGCGATGGCCGGCCGCACATCGCGCCGATGGGCGTGCGCTTCGAGGATGGTTTCGCGGTACTCGCGCCGTTCCGCCCGTCCACGACGCTCGACAACGTGCTCGCGACGAAGAGCGCCGTCATCAACTTCACGACGGACGTGCGCGTGTTCGCGGGCTGCGTGACGGGCTACGCGCGCGATTGGCCCACGGTCGCCGCGGACAGGGTGCCGAGCGTGCGGCTCGCATCGACGCTCGCGCATACCGAGTTGCGTCTCGCTGAACTTCTCGACGACGAAACACGTCCCACGCTGCGTATGGAATGCGTGCATCGCGCGACACATGCGCCGTTTGCGGGCTTCAATCGTGCGCAGGGCGCTGTCGTCGAAGGCGCGATTCTCGTGAGCCGTCTGTTCATGCTGCCGCCGGAGAAGGTGGACAGCGAGATTGCGTATCTGAAGATCGCAATCGACAAGACCGCGGGCGACGCCGAGCGCGAAGCATGGCAATGGCTCTTGCAGGCAATCGAGGCGCATCGCGCCAGGGCGCTTACCTGAAGCGTCTTTCGTGGCATTTCCACCGGAGTTTTGACGATGACCGCACTGCTCGCGAGCGTCCGCTCGGCCGACGAAGCATTCGATGCCGCGGACGCGGGGGCCGAACTGATCGACCTGAAGGAACCGGGCGCGGGCGCGCTGGGCGGGGTCGCGATCGGCGATATTGCGCATATCGTGAAGGTATTGCGTGCGCGCTATGCGGTGCGGCCGATCAGCGCGACCATCGGCGACTTGCCCAATGATGCGCTCGGCGAGATGACCGCGCGCGTGCTCGACGTCGCGGCGACGGGTGTCGATTATGTGAAGGTCGGCGTGACGCCGGGCGCGGGAGCTTCGGCGTGCCTGCGGCATCTGGCGAGCTTGCCGGCGGCGGTGGTGCCGGTGTTTCTTTCTGACGATGGCGTCGATCGCGAGCTGGCTATGCTTGCGGCGCAACTAGGGTTTGTCGGCATCGTGTTCGACACGGCGAGCAAGAACGGGCGCACGTTGTTCGATTGCGTCGATGCGGGGGTGCTTGCTTCGTGTATCGCCGATGCGCGGGCTCGCGGGACGATGATTGCAGTCGCCGGGTCGCTGGGCTGGGGCGATCTCGAGAGGATTCTTTTGCTTTCGCCGGATATCGCAGGGTTTCGGGGGGCGTTGTGTGATGAGCTTGGCGGGCGGCGGGGGAGGCTTGATCCCAAGCGGGTGGAGAAGTGGGTTCGGGCATTGCATGGGGGGGGTGGCATTGGGCTTTAGTCGGGAGGTTCAGGCTTTCGCCGGATCGCGTATTGGCATTGATTTATTAGCACTGCCCCTGTGCGGGGCGGCAGTCACTTTCTTTGCTGCTACAAAGAACGGCTTTCGCCGGATCCCGTTTTCTTTTTGGTCTATTAGCACTGCCCCTATGCGGGGCGGCAGTCACTTTCTTTGCTGCTGCAAAGAAAGTAACCAAAGAAAGCAGCTCCACACGCCCGCGGTCACACGCAGTTTGGCCACGCGTGCCATGTGATCGTGG
>Ga0207426_1002418_pt1 | contig 11970 bp, 9 predicted proteins | sample AraplaMF_Cvi_mMS_FD_184265 | JGI IMG/M metagenome (GOLD analysis project Ga0207426, IMG submission 184265) | Arabidopsis root microbial communities from the University of North Carolina, USA - plate scrape MF_Cvi_mMS (SPAdes) (version 2) | ecosystem: Host-associated > Plants > Roots > Endosphere ...
CGCGCTGTATTTCGTCACCGCGACCACGACGCGGCACGGCCGGGCCCTCGCGGAGCCCGGCGCGCGGGTCGCGTTCACGGCTCAGCGGGACGGGCAGGAGTGGAGCGGCCTGACGGGGCTTCAGGGGCGGGGGCGCTGCCGTCCGCTGACCGGCGCCGAGCGGGCGGCCGGCTGGCAGGTATATGTCGAGCGCTTTCCGTTCGTCGCGACGAGTGACCGGCTGCGTGCCGCCCTGGAGCGGACGACGCTCTGGGAGCTGCGCCCCGACTGGCTGCGGCTGATCGACAACAGCCAGGGCTTCGGCCACAAGGAGGAGTGGTCGCGGAGCTGAGCCCCTTGGGTGCTCAGCCCCGCGGGTGGTGAGGCCGGGCGGGCCCGCGGGTGGTGAGACCGGGCGGAGCCCCGGGCCGGTGAGGCTCCGCGGGTGGGGCCCTGGGGCGGCGAGGCCCCGCGGGTGGTTAGCCCCGCGGGTGGTTTGGCCCGGGCGAGGAGGCATTGGGGGTGGTGCGCCCCTGGGACGGCGGGCCCCCGGGGCGGTGCGCCCCTGGGGTGGTGTGGCCCTGAGGTGGTGCGCTCCGGCGGCTATGTGGGCCGTGTGGGCTGTGCAGGCAGCTGTGCGGGCTGCGCGTGGGCTATGCCGCGACCAGTGCCCGCCACCGGCCGGTCCGCATCCTTGTCACCAGGTTGGTTGTCGGGCGGGTGAGCAGTGCTGTGCACAGGGCCGCGGCTGTTGCGCCGAGGGTGAGGCCGGCCAGGACGTCGTGGGGGTAGTGGACGCCGACGAAGACCCGGGACAGGCCGGTCAGGAGGGCGACCGGTAGGGCGAGCAGGAGAGTGGCGCGGCAGGCGAGGGCGAGGGCGACGGCCAGGGCGGCGGCGATGGTTGAGTGGTTGCTGGGGAAGGACCAGTCGCCCTCGGGCGGGCACGGCACGAGTGAGGCGGCCGCGCCCGCCACCGCCCGGCACGGCCGTTCCTCGTCCACCACGCTCTTGACGAGCTCGCTCAGCAGGTAGGCGACGGCGCTGGATATCGGCACCAGTACCGCGCGGGCCACCGAGCGGGCCGGGTGGCTGCGGGCCCGCCACCACACGGGCACCGCCGTCGCCATCAGGAGCAGCAGTCCGCCCTCGGTGCCGAGTTCGGCCAGGGTGCGGAGCCAGTCGGGGGCGTGGTGGGCGAGGTCGGTGAGGTCGCGGTAGAGAGTGTTGCTGTTCATGATCAACGACCGTATGGGCGGGTCCGGTTGTGCCGCTGCTGACGATCGGCAGGGGCGCATCTGACGAAAGTGAGGCCGGAGTGGACCGGAGCGGATCGAAGCGGACCGGAGTGGAGCAGGCCGAGAGGTAGTGGGGCATCAGGCCCCGTTGGGGCCGGAAACGCGGCCGGGGGACGTCTTCTGGCCGGCTCCGGGCCGATCATGGGAAAAGTTGCAGCCGGAAGCGGCGGGTACTGGCCTGTGTGGGTGCCGATCTCTCGTAGAGTTTCCGCGTGGGATCACTGCGCAATCCGATCGGGCCGCTTCCCTCCTCCATCTACTGGCGGCGGAGGGCCGTTGCGCTGACCATCGTCGTCCTGCTCACCCTCCTGGTGGTGTGGGCCGTCAACTGGAGCGGGGATGCCGGAAAGAGCGGCGATGAGGGCAAGGGGTCGCACGGCAAGGGCCCCGCGACGTCCATCACGCCAGGGCCCTCCGGCAGTGGACCGGCGAGCGATCAAAAGCCGGGCGGGCGCGATGAGTCGGGCGACGACGGGGGTTCGGGCTCCGGTTCCGGTGGGTCGGGCGCCGCGGGTGGCGGCAGTGGAAGTTCCGGTGGCGGTGGAGGATCCGGCGGTTCCGGTTCTGGGAGCGGGCCGATCGGGCAGGGCTCCGGGAAGAATGCGGTCACGGCTGGTTCGTCGCTTCCCAACTGTGTTTCCGGCAAGGCCGAGTTGGATCTTCGTAGCGTCAAGCACTCCTACACGCCCGGTACCCGGCCGAAGTTCGAGCTGACGATCGAGAATGCGGACGGGGACGCCTGCAAGGTGGATCTCGGGCAGAAGGCCGCGGTGCTCACCATCAGCGACGCCGCGGGTGATGAACGGGTGTGGGCCTCGAACGACTGCCCGTCGGGCACCGCTCCCGCGCTGTTGCAGGTGCCGGCCAAGGGGTCCGTGCAGCGCACCATCGTGTGGGACCGGCGCGCCAGTGGCCCGCAGTGCGCCACTCCGAGTTCGGCCAAGGTGCCCGCCGGCAAGTATGAGATCGAGGCGAAGGTGCCGGGGCTGGAGGTGGCCCGTACGACGTTCGTCCTGACTGAGGGCTGACGGCTACCGAGCCCGACCGGAACCAACCGGAGCCGACCCCTACCGTCCGGTCCCGAGCAGCACCGCCCTGCGCCGCCCTGCGCCGACCAGCACCGATCGCTGCCAACCAGCGCTGAACACCCGGCCGCCGCAGGTGCGGAAGGGTCCCCTCCCCTTATTCCGCCCAGAGGGATTCTGCTGAGAGCGTGCGTGGGTGGCCGCGGGTGGTGGAGTCCGGCACAGTCGGCGTTATGAAGCTACTGATGCTGGGTGGTACGGAGTTCGTGGGGCGGGCTGTCACCGAGGCGGCGCTGGCGCGGGGGTGGGAGGTGACGGTGTTCCACCGGGGGAAGCATGCTCCGCCGGAGGGGGCGGCGGCGCTGCACGGTGACCGGGGGAGCGCGGCGGGGCTCGCGGCTCTGGAGGAGGGGGAGTGGGACGCCGTCGTCGACACCTGGAGCGGTGCGCCGTCGGCGGTGCGGGACGCGGCGCGGCTGCTGGCCGGGCGGGTCGGGAGGTACGCGTACGTCTCCAGCAGCTCGGTGTACGCCTTTCCGCCCACGCCCCCGTACGGTGAGCAGGCCCCGGTGGTGGCGGGCTCCCCCGACGCCACGGGCGCCGAGGACTATGCGCAGGCAAAGCGGGGCGGTGAGCTGGCCGTGACCGAGGAGTTCGGGGACCGGGCGCTGCTGCTGCGGGCGGGGCTCATCCTCGGGCCGTACGAGAACATCGGGCGGCTGCCGTGGTGGCTGACCCGGATCGCCCGCGGGGGCCCGGTTCTCGCCCCGGGGCCGCGGGAGTTGGCGCTCCAGTACATCGACGTCCGGGATCTCGCCGGATGGACGCTTGACGCGCTGGAGGCCGGGCGCGGTGGTGCGTACAACCTGGTGAGCGAGGCCGGGCACACCACGATGGGGGAGTTCCTGGAGAGTTGTGTGACGGTCACCGGCGCGGACGCGGAGCTGCGCTGGACCGCTCCGGCGGATGTCCTCGCCGCCGGTATCGCGCCCTGGATCGAGCTACCGGTGTGGCTGGCGGCCGGCGAGCCGGACGCGGTGATCTTCGGTGCCGATGCGTCCAAGGCCCGGGCGGACGGGCTGCGTTGCCGTCCCATCGGCGAGACGGTCGCCGACACCTGGGCCTGGCTCCAGAGCATCGGCGGGGTGGCGCCGCAGCGGCCGGACCGGCCGGTGGTGGGGCTGCCGCCGGAGAAGGAGGCCGCCGTGCTGCGGGGGTGAGGGCCCGCGGTCCCCGTGTGGACCGGGAAGGGCCGGGACATGAGCACGGGGGAGACCCGGCCCTTCCCGGTGTCACCATGCTCGTTCGCGGGGGCGCCGCGCCCCCAGGGCCGAACAGTCCCCTCGCCGGGTCGGAGGACCCTGGAGGGGAGGGGACGTCCGGCTGATGCGCCCCTGCGGACAGGCCGGCTGACCGATGCGCTCTCCCGGCAGGCGCCCCGCCAAGCTCCCGTACCCTGCTGACCAAGTACGGATTTCGGGGGCAGTTGGGGGCAGTGCGGTCATGTCCGATCCGAAGTGGCCTGCGTCAGGGGCGGGTTGGCCGCAGTTGCGGGCGCCGGAGGAGCGGATGCGCAGTCTGCTCGATGCGGTGATGGGGCTGGGGCGGGGGCTGGAGTTGCCGCAGGTGCTCGGGGGCATCGTGGAGGCGGCGGTCGACCTCACCGGTGCGGAGTACGGCGCGCTCGGTGTGGTGGGTGACGGGCAGCGGCTCTCGCAGTTTCTGCCGGTGGGGATGTCCGAGGAGCTCATCGCGTCGATCGGCCCGTTACCGTGCGGCCGGGGCATCCTCGGTGAGCTGATCCGCCACCCGGAGCCGCTGCGGCTCACCGATCTGTCCCGGCACCCGCGCAGTTACGGGTTTCCCGCGCGGCATCCGCCGATGCGGACGTTCCTCGGGGTGCCGGTCCGGGTGCGTGACGAGGTGTTCGGCAATCTCTACCTGACCGAGAAGCGGGGTGGAGGGTCGTTCGACGCCGAGGACGAAGCGGTGGTGACGACGCTGTCGATCGCGGCGGGGGTGGCGATCGACAACGCCCGGATGTATTACGAGAGCCGTCGCCGGGAGCGCTGGCTGGAGGCGCTGGGCGAGATCACCCGGAGCCTGCTGTCCGGTACGGAGGCGAGTCAGGTGCTGCGGCTGATCGCCGAGCGGGCCATGGAGGTCGCGGGTGCCGACTGTGCGGCGGTGCTGCTGCCGGTGCCGTCGGCGCCGGACCGGCTGACGGTGGCGGTGGCGCACGGCGTGGGCGCCGGCCGTATCGCGGGGCTGACGGTGCCGGCCGAGGGTTCGCTGCCCGGTACGGCGGCGCGTACGGGGCAGCCGGTGGTCAGCGCCGATGTACGGAGCGATCCGCGGGCGCATCCGCTGGGGGCGGGCACCGGGGCGGACGAGGAGTACGGTCCGGCGGTCGCCGTGCCGCTCCAGGTCGACATCGGGCGCGGGGCGCTGCGGCTGTGCCGGCTGGCGGGGCGGCCGGCCTTCGACGAGACCGAGGCGAGGCTGATCTCGGGCTTTGCCGATCAGGCCGTGATCGCCCTGGAACTCGGCCGGCGGCGGGCCGAGTCGGAGGAGCTGGCGGTCTTCCACGACCGGGACCGTATCGCCCGGGACCTGCATGATCTGGCCATTCAGCGGCTGTTCGCCACCGGGATCACGTTGCAGAGCGCGACCCGGCTGATCGACCGGCCCGAGGCGGCGGAGCGGGTCGGGCGGGCGGTCGATGATCTGGACACCACCATCAAGATCATCCGGTCCACCATCTTCGAACTGCGCACGGCCGGGGACGGTTCCGACGGTGCGGGTCTGCGCCGCGGGCTCACCGACGCCGTGCGCACGGCGGCGCGCACGCTGGGCTTCACCCCGGCGCTGCGGATCGACGGCCCGGCGGACACCAACGTCCCCGACGGCCTGGCCGGGCACCTGCTGGCGGTGACCGCGGAGGCCCTCAGCAACGCCGCCCGGCACGCCCGCGCCCGGCGCCTCGATGTCGCCCTGACGGTGGCGGACGAGGTGACGCTGACGGTCGTGGACGACGGGGTGGGGGTGGGCGCCGCGCGGCATACGGGGGGCCTGGCCAATATGGCGGCGCGGGCCGAGCTGTACGGGGGCCGGCTGGCGGTCGAGTGCCCGGAGGCGGGCGGTACCCGGATCGTGTGGCGGGTTCCGCTGCCGGGCTGATCCCCGTCGGGGGGCGAGGCGCGCCCGGTGTGCCGGGCCGCTGCGCTCAGCCCCGCTGTTCCCGGAAGCGTTCGGCGACCATCGCCGCCTGGACGCGGCGGCCCACTCCCAGCTTGGCGAGGATGGCGGAGACGCGGTTCTTGACGGTCTTCTCCGCGAGGAACAGCCGGTCGGCGATCTCCCGGTTGGTCAGCCCTTCGCCGATCAGCTCCAGCACCTGCCGTTCGCGGGGTGAGAGCCGGTCCAGTTCCGACGGCGGTGCCTCGGGCGTCGTCTCGTGGGGGCCGCGCAGCCGCGCCATCACCCGGGACGCCGTGCGCGGGTCCAGCATGGATTCGCCCGCCGCCACCGTGCGCACCGCGTGCACCAGGCCGGAGCCGTTGATCTGCTTGAGGACGTAGCCGGCGGCCCCCGCCATGATGGCGTCGAAGAGCGCTTCGTCGTCGTCGAACGAGGTCAGCATCAGGCAGGCCAGCTCCGGCATCCGGGCGCGCAACTCCCGGCAGACCTCGATGCCTTCGTGGTCGCCGCCGGGGCCGTCGCCGCCGCCGAGGCGGACGTCGAGCACCGCCACCTGCGGGCGGGCGGCCGGTACCCGTGCGAGGGCCTGCCGGCGGTCCCCCGCCTCGCCCACGACCGCGATGTCCTCCTCCGCTTCGAGCAGGTCCCGCACCCCGCGCCGGACCACCTCGTGGTCGTCGAGGATGAAGACGCGCAGTGGCGCGGCGGGTGCGGGGTGCAGGTTCATTCGGTGCTCGCTTGGTCGCCCGGTGGGTATGGGATGCCGGTCGGTTGAGGGGTCTCTCAGTATGTGCGGCCCTGGTGGGCGTGCCGCCCGGTACGGCCCCCGGGGCCCAGCATCGCGGGGTACGCGGCGGGGGCGAAAGGGCCGAACGGCCCTGGGGAGCAGGGCCGATGGGGCATCCCGGCCCGCTGCGATACTGGCGCCGCTTTCCGGACCGTGGCACCCCCGGCACCGCGCCGCCCGGTCCGCCGTCGCAGCCAGGAGGTCCGCTCATGCATGCCTTTACGGGCACCGTCGGCAACGAGTACCACGCACTGCTGGCCCGGCACGACGCGATGCGGCTGCGGCGGCGCATGCTGGGCCAGGACCGTGCGCCGGAGCCGGACTTAGCGCGGGCGGTGCCTTACGACGGCGCCGCCGACCAGCGGCTGATCGTGCGGTATCTGCCGCTGGTGACCCCGTTCGACGAGCTGATCGGCCGTCTCTACGACGAGATGTTCGCGCGGTGGCCGTCCCTGCGGCGGCTGTTTCCCGCGTCGATGGAGTTCCAGCGGTCCCATCTCGCCCGCGCCTTCCGCTACTTGATCGAGAATCTGGACCGCCCGGACGAGGTGGCCGCGTTCTTCACCCGGCTCGGCCGGGACCACCGCAAACTCGGGGTGCGGCCGGTGCACTACGAGACGTTCGAGGCGGCCCTGTGCGTGGCGCTGCGGAAGTCGGCGGGGCCGGGCTGGAGCGCGGCGGCGGAGCAGGCGTGGGTGCGGATGCTGCGGTTCGCCGTGGCGGCCATGGTCGACGGCGCGGAGGCCACGCTCGCCGAACCGGCGTACTGGCGGGGCACGGTGGTCGGCCATGAGCTGCGCCGCCCGGACCTCGCGGTGCTGCGGGTGCGGACCGACGAGCCGTATCCGTACCGGGCGGGCCAGTACGCCGCCGTCGAGTCCCCGCTGCTGCCGCAGGCCTGGCGGCAGTACTCCCTCGCCTGCGCCCCGCGGCCGGTGCGCGAGCTGGAGTTCCATGTGCGGCAGACCGGCACCGGCGGGGTCAGCGAGGCGCTGGTGGCGCGCACCCGGGTCGGGGACACCCTGCGCCTGGGGCCTGCGCAGGGGACGATGACGCTCGACGACGACCCCGCGCGTGAGCTGCTGATGGTGGCGGGCGGCACGGGGTGGGCCCCGGTCAAGGCGTTGCTGGAGGAACTGGCCGGGCGCCGGGGCGGCGGCGGTGGGCCCGCCCTGCCGGCGGTGCGGGAGCCGCGCGGGGTGCAGCTGTTCCTGGGTGCCCGCAGCCGCGATGAGCTGTATGACGCGCGGGTACTGGCCCGGTGGGCGGAGCGCCATCGGTGGCTGCAGGTGGTGCCGGTGCTGGACGAGGGCGCCGGAGCGGGCGGCCGCGGGCCGGTCGCGGAGGCGGTGGCCCGCCGTGGTGGCTGGTCCGGGCACCTCGCCTTCGTCAGCGGTCCGCCCGCGATGGTCGGCGCCACCCTGGCGCGGCTGACCGCGGCCGGTCTGCCCGCCGGGCAGGTCCGGTACGACCCGGTCCTCGACTCCCCGGCCGCTTGACCCAGTCCCGGCTGCCTGATCCCGCCCCGCCTCTGGGGCCGAACGGCCCCTGGCGCGCGGTGATCGCCGACCTTCTACTGGGCATGTCAGCGCGTGGGAGGACGAGAGGGAGCGCACGGTGAACCACATGTCGTCCCGGCCGGGGGCCGGAGTGCCCCGGGCGGGCGGGGCCGGGACCGCAGGGCCCCGGCACAGCACCCCGCTGCACCGTGCGGAGGCGCTGCGGCTCCTCGCCAGTGTGTCGCTGGGCCGGATCGTCTTCACCCAGGACGCGCTGCCGGCCATCCGCCCCGTCAACCATCTGCTGGACCGGGGCGAGATCATCATCCGGACGCAGGAGGGCGCGGCGATCGCCACCGCGACCCGGCAGGCCGACATGGACGGCGTCGTCGTCGCCTACGAGGCGGACACCATCGACCCCGTGACGCACATCGGCTGGAGCGTGGTGGTCACCGGCTACTGCCGTCCGGTCACCGACCCGCGTGACCTGGCGTACTACCGGGAGCTGCTGCACCCCTGGTCGGAAGGGCAGCGGGAACACGCCCTGCGCATCCGCCCGGACCTCGTCACGGGCCTCCGGCTCACCGCCACGCTCCCCGCATCCGCCACCGGCTCCCGCACCTGACCGGACGCGCCCCGTACGGGTCCCGCTAGACGTACCGCTCCAGGATCGACGACTCCGCCAGCCGCGACAGGCCCTCGCGGACCGAGCGGGCGCGGGCCTCGCCGACGCCGTCGACCGCCTGGAGGTCGTCGACGCTGGCCGCGAGCAGCTTCTGGAGGCCGCCGAAGTGGTCGACGAGACGGTCGATGACCGTGCCGGGCAGCCGGGGGACCTTCGCCAGCAGGCGGAAGCCGCGCGGCGAGACCGCGGAGTCCAGCGTCTCGGGGGCGCCGCTGTAGCCCAGGGCACGGGCCACGGTGGGGAGTTCGAGGAGTTCGGTGTGGCTGAGGGCGTCCAGCTCGGCGAGCGCCTCGGCGACCGTACGGGACCGCTTGGCGGTCGGCTCGGGGACGTAGTCGCGGACGACCAGTTCCCGCTCGGGCTCCACGCCGGCGATCAGCTCCTCCAGCTGGAGGGTGAGCAGCCGGCCGTCCGTGCCGAGCTCGACGACGTACTCGGCGATCTCGGTGGCGATCCGGCGGACCATCTCCAGGCGCTGGGCGACCGCGGTGACATCGCGGACCGTCACCAAGTCCTCGATCTCCAGGGCGGAGAGGGTGCCGGCGACCTCGTCCAGGCGGAGCTTGTAGCGCTCCAGGGTCGCCAGTGCCTGGTTGGCGCGGGAGAGGATCGCGGCCGACTCCTCCAGGACGCGGCGCTCCCCGTCGACGTAGAGGGCGATCAGGCGCATCGACTGGCTGACGGAGACGACCGGGAAACCGGCCTGGATGGAGACGCGCTGGGCGGTGCGGTGGCGGGTGCCGGTCTCCTCCGTCGGGATGGAGGCGTCCGGCACCAGCTGGACACCGGCCCGCATGATCTTGGTGATGTCCTTGTCGAGGACCAGGGCCCCGTCGAGCTTGCACAGCTCGCGCAGCCGGGTCGCGGTGAACTCCACATCGAGGACGAAGCCGCCGGTACACATGGTCTCGACGGTCTTGTCGAAGCCGAGGACGATCAGCCCGCCGGTGTTGCCGCGGAGGATGCGCTCCAGGCCGTCGCGCAGGGCGGTACCGGGCGCGACGGCGCTCAGCGAGGCGCGCATCAGGCTCTCGGTGCCGGAGCTTCCACCGGACCTGCCGGAAGTCGATGCCCGGTCGTTGGCTGCCACTGCACTCCTCCGTCACAAGGTCTGTCGGTCCGCAGGCCGCCCGGCCCATGCTGTGGTTGACGTACCAGCGGAGCGTACGTGGCCGACAGGCAATTCTGCGGTGACGGGCGAGACCAGGGCAAAGTCTACCGGCGTGCGCCCTCTTCCTGTGGGGCCTCCCGGCGCACCCGCTTGGGCAGCACGCTGAGCGCCTGTCCGACGTCGGCGACCTCCAGGACCCGCATCCCGTCGGGGATCTTCCCGGGGTCGGCGGGGACCAGGGCGTGGGTGAAGCCGAGCCGGGCCGCTTCGGACAGCCGGCGCTGGACGCCCGTGACGCGTCTGACCTCGCCCGCGAGGCCCACTTCGCCGATGGCGACCAGGTTCTTCGGGAGCGGGGTGTCGCTGGCCGCGCTGGCCAGGGCGAGGGCCACGGCGAGGTCCGCGGCGGGCTCGGTCAGCTTCACGCCGCCGACCGTCGCGCTGTAGATGTCGCGTTTGCCCAGGGCGCTGATCCGGCCGCGCTGCTCCAGGACGGCGAGCATCATCGAGACGCGGGAGGTCTCCAGGCCGGAGGTGGTGCGCCGGGGGGAGGGGATCTGGGAGTCGACGGTCAGCGCCTGGACCTCGGCGACCAGCGGGCGGCGGCCCTCCAGGGTCACGGTCAGGCAGGTGCCGGGCACCGGCTCGGCGCGGCGGGTCAGGAAGAGCCCGGAGGGGTCGGCGAGGCCGGTGATGCCTTCGTCGTGCAGCTCGAAGCAGCCGACCTCGTCGGTGGTGCCGTAGCGGTTTTTGACGCCGCGGACCAGACGCAGCCGTGCGTGCCGGTCGCCCTCGAAGTGCAGGACGACATCGACGAGATGCTCCAGGAGGCGCGGTCCCGCGATGGCGCCGTCCTTGGTGACATGGCCCACCAGGAGGGTGGACATGCCGCGTTCCTTGGAGGCGCGGATCAGTGCGCCGGCGACCTCGCGGACCTGGGCCATCCCGCCGGGCGCCCCTTCGATCTCGGGGGAGGCGACGGTCTGCACCGAGTCGAGGATCAGCAGCGACGGCTTGACGGTGTCGAGGTGGCCGAGCACCGCGGACAGATCGGTTTCGGCGGCCAGATACAGATGGTCGTCGAGGGCGCCGATGCGGTCGGCGCGCAGCCGTACCTGGCTCGCGGATTCCTCGCCGGTGACATACAGCGTGCGGTGGGCGTCGGAGGCGGCCTTGGCGGCGACGTCCAGCAGCAGGGTGGATTTGCCCACGCCGGGCTCGCCGGCCAGCAGCGCGACGGCGCCGGGGACCAGCCCGCCGCCGAGGACGCGGTCCAGCTCGGGCACGCCCGTCGAGCGGGCGGTGGCCTGCTTGCCGTCGACCTGGCCGATGGGCACGGCGGCGGTGGTGACCCGGCCGGGCGCGGTGGTGCGCACCGCGGGGGCGCCGCCGAACTCCTCGACCGTGCCCCACGCCTGGCACTCGGGACAGCGGCCGAGCCATTTGGCGGTGGTCCAGCCGCATTCGGTGCAGCGGTAGGAGGGACGCTCCTTGCCCGACGATTTACGCGTTGCCATGGGGTCACCGTAGCGGCGGGGTCCGACAACGCCGCCGGGAGCTCTCGCGGAGCGGGCGCCGGCGGCCGAGATCGCCCCCGGGCGGGGGCGCCGCCGTCGGCAATGGCGCCGGCCGAGTGGCGCATACGGAGCACAGCGCCCGTGTAAAGAGCTATTCGTGTCCCCTTTTGAGGGAGATGGTCACCCGTAAGGGTTAAAAGTGTCCAACGCGAGCAAGGAGGGCTGCATCATCCGCCTACCGTCGCCGGGGTGATGAGCAGCAGGCCCGAGCACCCCACGCACTCCACCGGCGCACACCGGTCGCGCGGCGACGCGCGGCGCCGGAACCGGCCGCAGCCGGCCGAGCGGCCCGGCCCGGACACCGCGCGCCCCCCGGACCGGGGCCGGGACGGCTACCAGCCCTATCTGGACGGGCTGTTCACCTACTGCCTGTCCGTGCTGTGCGAACACGACGCCGCGACCGCGGTGCTCGGTGAGACCCTCGCGCTCGCCGAGCGGCACCGCGGCCGTCGCCCCGGCGACCCGGCGCTCCACCGCTCCTGGCTCTACGCCCTCGCCCGCTGGGCCTGTTTGCGCCGGCTCGCCGAACGCACCGCGCCGGCCGCCGGGAAACCGGGCCCCGGCGCGGCCCGCGAGGCCGAGCGCCGCCAGCGTGAACTCGCCGCGCTGGCCTGGCCGGAGGCCGCCGGCACCACCCCCGAGCAGCGGGAGGCGCTGGAGCTCTCGGTGCGCCACCACCTGTCGGCCGACGAGGTCGCCGCGGTGCTCGGCGCCGACCCGATCGCCACCCGCACGCTGCTGGCCACCGCCGCCTGCGAGGTCGAACGGACCCGGGCGGCGCTGGCCGTCGTCGAGTCCGGCCGCTGCC
>Ga0207426_1002419_pt1 | contig 11966 bp, 9 predicted proteins | sample AraplaMF_Cvi_mMS_FD_184265 | JGI IMG/M metagenome (GOLD analysis project Ga0207426, IMG submission 184265) | Arabidopsis root microbial communities from the University of North Carolina, USA - plate scrape MF_Cvi_mMS (SPAdes) (version 2) | ecosystem: Host-associated > Plants > Roots > Endosphere ...
CTACAACATGGGCGACTACATGGGGCACTGGGTCAAGGTCGGTGCGGACAAGGACCAGTCCAAGCTGCCGAAGATCTACTACGTCAACTGGTTCCGCAAGGACGACAAGGGCCGCTTCGTCTGGCCCGGCTTCGGCGAGAACGGCCGGGTGCTCAAGTGGATCGTCGAGCGGCTGGACGGCAAGGCCGAGGGCGTCGAGACGCCGATCGGTGTGCTGCCCACGAAGGCGGCGCTGGACACCGAGGGCCTGGACCTCGACGACGCCGACCTCGACTTCCTGCTGACCGTCGACAAGGACGTGTGGCGCGAGGAGGCGGCGCTGATCCCCGAGCACCTCAACACCTTCGGTGACCACACGCCGAAGGAGCTGTGGGACGAGTACCGCGCTCTGGTCCAGCGGCTCGGCTGACCGCCGCACCGCTCACCGCCCGGCCGGGGCCCCGCACCTTCGGGTGCGGGGCCCCGGCTCGTTTGCGTGCGGGCCCCGGCTCGTTCACCCTCCGCAGTGCGGAAGCCGGGCCGCCCCGTTGGGCCGGTGGAGTGATGCCGGGCCCTCGCCGGAGGAGTGCGGGCCGGTCGCGGGCCTCACGCCGTGGCGAGATCCCGCAGCGGTGCGGCGTGCGCCTCCATCCGCTCCGCGGCCAGGGCCATCGCCGCCGCGTCACCGCGGGACGTGGCGACCGCCAGGGCGTTGCCGGCGAGGGTGTGGGCGCGCTGCTGCAGGGCGCCGGCCCGGGACGGGCCGGCGTCGTCGGAGGGCTCGGCGCGCAGCGGATAGTGGCCGCCGCTCAGCCGCGCGACCTGCTCGGCGATGCGCTCGGCGGCGGCGGCGAGTGCGGCGCCGTCCGGTGCGGCCCCGCGGGCTGCGCCGCCGTCCTCCCGCGTCGCCAGGGCGTGCAGCTCGTCGGTGACGGTGAGCAGCGCGGTGAGCTGTCCGGCGAGCCGGATGTCCAGCTCCTCCTCGCGGGAGCGGTGCGGGACCTCCGGGGCGGCGGCCATGGTGTGGACCGACTTGGTGCGGATCGGTTCGTACATGGGACGGCCTCCTGAGAACGTCTAGGAGACCATCCTAGCTTGGACACTGTCTAAAGTTATGGCTCGTACAGAAAACGGCTCCGGGTCAGTACTGTCCGTAGCCGTCGAGGAAGGAGCCGATCCGGGTGACGGCGTCCGTCAGATCGTCCTTGCTGGGCAGCGTGACCAGGCGGAAGTGGTCCGGCTCCGGCCAGTTGAAGCCGGTGCCGTGCACGATCATGATCTTCTCGGCGCGCAGCAGGTCGAGCACCATCCGGCGGTCGTCCTTGACCTTGTAGACGTGGGGGTCGAGCCGCGGGAAGGCGTAGAGCGCGCCCTTCGGCTTGACGCAGCTGACGCCGGGGATCTGGGTCAGCAGCTCGTACGCGGTGTCGCGCTGCTCCAGCAGCCGGCCGCCGGGCAGCACCAGTTCGTTGATCGACTGGCGGCCGCCGAGGGCCGTGGCGACCGCGTGCTGGGCCGGCATGTTGGCGCACAGCCGCATGTTGGCGAGGATCGTCAGGCCCTCGATGTACGAGGCGGCGTGCGCCTTCGGGCCGCAGACCGCCATCCAGCCGCTGCGGTAGCCCGCCACCCGGTACGACTTCGACAGGCCGTTGAAGGTCAGCGTCAGCAGGTCGGGGGCGAGCGAGGCGAAGGGGGTGTGGGTGACGCCGTCGTAGAGGATCTTGTCGTAGATCTCGTCGGCGCAGACGATCAGGTTGTGCCGCCGGGCGATCTCCGCGATGCCCTGCAGCAGCGTGTCGTCGTACACCGCACCCGTGGGGTTGTTGGGGTTGATGACGACGATGGCCTTGGTGCGGTCGGTGACCTTGCGCTCGATGTCGGCGAGGTCCGGCATCCAGTCCGCCTGCTCGTCGCAGCGGTAGTGCACGGCGGTGCCGCCGGAGAGGGAGACCGACGCCGTCCACAGCGGGTAGTCCGGGGCCGGCACCAGCACCTCGTCGCCGTCGTCCAGCAGCGCCTGCATGGACATCTGGATGAGCTCGGAGACGCCGTTGCCCAGGTAGATGTCGTCGACGGAGAGGTCGATGCCCTTGGTCTGGTAGTGCTGCATCACCGCCCGGCGGGCGGAGAGCAGGCCCTTCGCGTCGCCGTAGCCGTGTGCCGTGCCGACCGAGCGGAGGATGTCCTCCAGGATCTCGGGCGGGCACTCGAAGCCGAACGCCGCCGGGTTGCCGGTGTTGAGCTTGAGGATGCGGTGACCCGCCGCCTCCAGCCGCATGGCCTCCTCGAGCACCGGGCCACGGATTTCGTAGCAGACGTTGGCGAGCTTCGTTGACTGGATCACCTGCATGTCCGCCACCTTACGGGCGCGTTTCGGACCCTGCCCGGTGTTTTTCCCCACGTCCGTCAGCGGACGGTGTGGGGTGTGTCACGCGTAGTGACGCTCCGTGGTCCGCGGCCGGGTTACCGCTCGCGGGGCGCCGCTGATTCCGCGGGCGCAGGCGCGGCTCGGTACGCTCCGGGCGCATGGTCACCTCGGCGCACTTACCCCCGCCCGCCGTCCCCTCGGCCGCGGCGCCCGCCCCCTCGTCGCGCGGCCCCTTCGCGCTGCTCAACGACGAACCGGTGGCCGGGCCCGGCGACGATCTGCTCGGCGCCGGCCGGGCCGCCCGCCAGCTCGCCGGGCTGCTGGTCGCCTCCCGCGGCTCCGCCCCGTTCACGCTGGCCGTCGACGCCGGCTGGGGCATGGGCAAGAGCAGCCTGATGCGGCTGGGCGGTGACCCGTTTCCTGCGCGAGCACGACCTGCCGGAAGGGGACGTGGAGCGGCGGGGCGAGGTGCTCGGCCGGCTGGAGCGCCAACTGCCCAGTGGATTCCCCGACATGGTGGCCGACCAGGAGTTCACCTCGCTGATCGACGGCCTGGTGGCGCTGCCCCGGTCCGGGGAGTTGCTGCTCCGGCTGCGCGAGGGGGCCGCGCTCCCGGCGGCGGTGCGGCCGGAGCCCGTCGCGTACTCCGCGCCGCCCCCGGCCCGGGTGCCGTCATCGGCCCGGGGCGCGGCGCGGACCGCGGCCTCCCGCGCGGACGGCGCGCTGTTGCGGGGTGTGGCGTCTCGTGCGGATCGCGGCCGGGCGGGCGCACCGCTGCCATGGCAAGGGTCACACAGCGACGAAAGTCCCGAAATCCCCACAAACAGGGAAGCCGGCATCCGGCATATCGGCGCATTCCGCCCCGGGTGTGGCGCTGGTTCGCGATCGCGGCATCCCGCTCGGGGGGCACCGTTTGAATGATGAAAAGAGCGGGGCGCTAGCATATGAGCACCGCCTAGCTCGAAAGATAAGCCTGTGACTGTCAATGACGACTCGTTCACCAACTGGAAGAACCGCGAGGAGATCGCGGAGTCGATGATCCCGATCATCGGGAAGCTGCACCGCGAGCAGGACGTGACGGTCCTGCTGCACAGCCGCTCCTTGGTGAACAAGTCGGTGGTCAGCATCCTCAAGACCCATCGGTTCGCCCGGCAGATCGCCGGTGTGGAACTCTCGGTCACCGAGACGCTGCCGTTCCTGCAGGCACTCACCTCGCTCGATCTCGGCCCGTCCCAGATCGACATCGCCCTGCTCGCCGAGGCGTACCGCACCGACGACCGCGGTCTGTCGGTGGCGGAGTTCACCGCCGAGGCCGTCGCCGGCGCCACCGGTGCCGACAAGATCGAGCGCCGCGAGCCGCGCGATGTCGTCCTCTACGGCTTCGGCCGCATCGGCCGCCTCGTCGCCCGTCTGCTGATCGAGAAGACCGGTTCCGGCAACGGCCTGCGGCTGCGCGCCATCGTCGTCCGCCAGGGCGGCGACCAGGACATCGTCAAGCGCGCCTCGCTGCTGCGCCGCGACTCCATCCACGGGCAGTTCCAGGGCACGATCACCGTTGACGAGGCGAACAGCACGATCATCGCCAACGGCAACGAGATCAAGGTGATCTACGCCAACGACCCCTCCGAGGTCGACTACACGGCGTACGGCATCAAGGACGCCATCCTCATCGACAACACCGGCAAGTGGCGCGACCGCGCCGGCCTGTCGAAGCACCTGCGCCCCGGCATCGACAAGGTCGTCCTGACCGCGCCGGGCAAGGGCGACGTCCCCAACATCGTGCACGGCGTCAACCACGACACGATCAAGCCGGACGAGCAGATCCTGTCCTGCGCCTCCTGCACCACCAACGCGATCGTCCCGCCGCTGAAGGCGATGGCGGACGAGTACGGCGTGCTGCGCGGCCACGTGGAGACCGTCCACTCGTTCACCAACGACCAGAACCTGCTGGACAACTACCACAAGGCCGACCGCCGCGGCCGCTCCGCGCCGCTCAACATGGTGATCACCGAGACCGGTGCCGCCTCGGCCGTCGCCAAGGCGCTGCCCGAGCTCACGGCCCCGATCACCGGCAGCTCGATCCGGGTCCCGGTCCCGGACGTGTCGATCGCGATCCTCAGCCTGCGGCTCGGCCGGGAGACCAGCCGCGAGGAGGTCCTCGACCACCTCCGCGACGTGTCGCTGACCTCGCCGCTCAAGCGCCAGATCGACTTCACCACCGCGCCCGACGCGGTGTCGAGCGACTTCATGGGCTCGCGGCACGCCTCGATCGTCGACGCGGGCGCGACCAAGGTCGACGGCGACAACGCGATCCTCTACCTCTGGTACGACAACGAGTTCGGCTACTCCTGCCAGGTCATCCGGGTCGTCCAGCACGTCTCCGGCGTGGAGTACCCGACCTACCCGGCTCCGGAGGCCTGAGCCCGGGAACCGCTCGGTCCGCCGGCCCTTCCACCGCCCCCCGGCTGTGGGAGGGCCGGCGTCGAACTGCGCCCGTCCGGTCAGCACATGCTGCCCTTTCGTACCTTGCCCCGGTGATCCCCCGGCACGTATCCAGAAAGGGTCGACGAACTCGCGCCGGAAGAGGGACCCCTGTGCACCATCACGAGCAGGCCGGACATGCCGCAGCGGGCAGCGGCCGTACCCCGGTACACAAGCCCGCATCCGCCCCGCCCGAACCGCCGCGTGGCCTGCTCGGCCTGCGGGCCGGCGCGGGCAACGCCGCGGTCGTCCAGCTGCTCCGTCAGGCCGGCCACCCGTGGTCCCAGGAGCAGCATCAGCACGGCGCCGGGTGCGGCCACCGGCACGCCGGGCCGGAGCCGGCACCGCAGCCCGCGGTGCAGCGCTCCGCCGTCCACGAGGTGCTGCGCACGCCCGGCCGGCCGCTGGACGACGCCACCCGGGCCGACATGGAGGCGCGGCTGGGCGCGGACTTCTCCGACGTCCGTATCCACAACGACGCCGCCGCCAGGGCCTCGGCCGCCGAAGTCGGTGCCCACGCCTACACCAGCGGCTCTCACGTCGTCATCGGTGACGGCGGTGCGGACAAGCACACCCTGGCCCACGAACTCACCCATGTCATCCAGCAGCGCCAGGGCCCCGTCGCCGGCGCCGACAACGGCAGCGGACTGAAGGTCTCCGACCCGTCCGACCGCTTCGAGCGCGAAGCCGAGGCGAACGCCGCCCGGGCCATGGCCGCCGGCCCCCCGGCCGCTCAGAGCCTGCAACGCCGCGAGGCGTCCGCTACCGCGCAGGGCGCCCGCCTGGCGGTGCAGCGCGCCTACGACCACGACAACCCGGCGAACCCGCAGAACGTCATGACCACCGAGCACTGGGAACGCCGGGCGGGGGTCATGGGCGCCGACGGCAAGGCCACCAAGGACATGGCCACCGCCAAGGTGAGCCTCACCAACGCGGCCAAGAAGAACAAGAAGGCCAAGGCGGGGAAGGGGCGGACGATGGAGGAGATCGTCGCGACCGTCGGCCCGGACCTCCTGCGTCAGCTGCAGAGCAAGCCGGAGACGGCGGGGAAGCTGGAGCTGTACCGGGCCATGAGCCTCGAAGAGGCGATCGGCATCACGGAGTACTGGGGCAGTTCCGCACAGGCCGCCGCCCTGCAGTACGTGGCGGACGGCGGGGGCTCGGCCAAGGGGTTCAAGACCGAGCACAAGGGCATGACCATCGGTGCCCACCTCGGCGACCGGGCCCAGGCCGACGCGTACCACGGCATGGGCGGCGAGGCGTATCAGGTCATGCTGAAGTTCACGCTGAAGCCCGGTGCGCACGAACTCCTCTTCCAGCCGCAGCACATGGCCCTCGGGCCCTCCTACAACAGCGAGTTGATCCGCAGCGCCCAGGGCGGCGACTATCAGAACGCCAATGCGAACGAGGGCGCGCTGCCCGGCTACATCGGGGTGAAGGCGGAGGAGAACGAGCCGTTCAGCATCGCCGTCGCGCAGGGGGCCAAGAGCAAGAAGGGCCGGGAAGCCGGACCGAGCCAGCTGCTGTTCCAGTTGTTCGTCGCGGACGTGAGCGTCGTGGGCAACAAGTCGGGGACACCCCTGGCGGGCGAGGCGGCCGCGGCGGCCGTGTAACGCGAACCTCCGCGGCCCGGCGGCGCCTTGGCCCGACCTCCGACCCAGGCCCTAGCCCGGGCCGCGCCCCGTCGCCGTCCGCCGTACCGCCCGCCCTGCCAGGACATCCGTCCGCCGGCCGTCCTCCATCACGAACCGGCCGTCGATCAGCACATGCGGGATGCCGGTGGGCAGGGTGCGGGGGGCGTCGAAGGTGGATCCGGCGGCGACCGTCTCCGGGTCGAAGAGGACGAGGTCGGCGCGGTGGCCCGCACGGACGAGGCCGCGGTCGGGGAGCCGCAGGCGCGCGGCCGGGCGGCCGGTCAGATGGGCCACGCACTCCTCCAGCGACAGCACCCCCAGCTCACGGACGTACCGGCCGAGGTACTGGGGGAAGGTCCCGTAGGCGCGCGGATGCGGCTTGTGGCCCTGGAGGATGCCGTCGCTGCCACCGGTGTGGACCCGGTGGCGCATGATCCGGCGGACGTTGTCCTCGTGGCCGACGTGCTGCAGGATCGTCGGGCCCAGGCGGTCGTCGGTCAGCAGACGCCGGGCGGTCGCCCACGGCTCCTCGCCGCGCTCCGCCGCGCTGCGGGCGACGGTCTTGCCGACGTAGCCGGACAGCGCAGGGTCCGCGACCCCGGAGATCTCGATGGTGTCCCATGCGATGGGCACCCCGTGGCAGCCGTCGGCGCCCTCGACCTCCATGACCCGGCGGATGCGCTCGGCTGTCGTCTCGTCGCGCAGGCGGGCGAGGATCGCCTCCGGGCCGCCCTCGCTCGCCCAGCTCGGCAGCATCGCGACCAGGGTCGTGCAGCCGGGGGTGTAGGGGTACGTGTCGAGGGTGAGGTCGGCGCCGGCGTCCAGCGCGCCGTCCAGGAGCGCGAGCAGCTCGGGCGCACGGCCCTCGTTGACGCCGAAGTTCATGGTGGCGTGCGCCAGGTGCAGCGCACAGCCGGCCTCGCGGGTGAGCGCCACCATCTCCTCGTACGCCTGGAGGGCGCCGGCGCCGTAGGAGCGGTGGTGCGGGCAGTAGTAGCCGTCGTAGCGGGCCACCACCCGGCACAGTTCGGTCAGTTCCGCGTCGGAGGCGTACATCCCCGGGGTGTAGGTCAGTCCCGAGGACAGCCCCACCGCGCCCTGCTCCAGGCCCTCGGCGACCAGCTGCTTCATCCGCGCCAGCTCGTCGGCGGTGGCGGGCCGGTCGTCCCAGCCGAGGGCCAGCATCCGCACGGTGCCCTGCGGGACGAGGTAGGCGGCGTTGACGGCGATGCCCTGGCCGTCGAAGCCGTGGTCGAGGCGGTCGAGGTAGCCGCCGACGGTGCGCCAGGTGAAGTCGACGGAGGTGTCGCCGGGGCCGCCGCCGTTCCAGCCGGTGATCTGGGTGCGGACCTCGGCGAGGGTCCGGTCGTCGACCGGCGCGTACGACAGGCCGTCCTGGCCGAGGACTTCGAGGGTGACGCCCTGGGCGGCCTTCGCCTCGTGCGCCGGGTCGCGCAGCAGCGCGAGGTCGCTGTGCGCATGCATGTCGATGAAGCCGGGGGAGAGGGCGAGGCCGTGGCCGTCCACCACGCGGGCGGCGCCCGGGCGCGGGCCGCCGTCGGTCTCGCGGTGGATCACGGCGATCCGGCCGCCGGCCAGGGCGACATCGGCGCGGTAGGACGGACCGCCGGACCCGTCGAGGACGCGGACGTCGCGGAGCACGGTGTCCATGGCTGGGACTGCCTTTCTCGGTGCCTTCGGGCCGTCGGGCGGTGCCCTGGGCCCGGGGCCCGTGCGGGCCCCGGGCGGGGGACCGGCGGGGCGCGCCGCGGGGGGCCGGCACGCACCGCCGGGGTCGGGGAGGGGGCAGGTGATCCCGGCCCCGGGCCTTCTAGAAGAAGGTGCGGAGGTAGTCGGTGACCGTGCCGTCCTGCTCGACCAGCGGGATCAGCTGCCACTTGTCGAAGGACGTGCAGGGGTGGGACAGGCCCAGCCCGACCCAGTCGCCGACCTCCAGGTCGCCGGCCCGCTCGGTGGCGACCCAGGCGTGCTGGTCGGACAGGCCGGTGACGGTGACGCCGTCCGCCGGGCGCAGGGTGCCGTCCCGGCCGGACCGTACGACCTGGGCCAGCGGCAGGTGCAGGTCGTACGCCGCATCGCGCTTGCCCGCGTTGAGGAACGCCTGCTCGGGCGTGGGGCGGGAGACGACCTGCGCCCAGAGTCGGAAGGCGGGTCGCAGGGCACCCTCCTCCGGGACGCGGTGGAAGGGGGTGACCGTGCTGTAGTGGCCGTCGTCGTGCGAGACGTACGCGCCCGAGCGCAGCAGCTTGAGGACCGGGGCGGACAGTTCGGGGACCTCGGCGAAGACCTCGGCCACCGCGTCGAACCAGGCGCTGCCGCCGGCGCTGAGGACGATCTGGTCGAGGTCGGCGAACCGGCCCGACGCGTCGAACTCCACGGCCAGGGCGACCAGCCGGCGCAGCCAGGCGGTCACCCGCTCGGGGGTGGCGTCGGGCACCTCGCCCTCGTAGCCGGCGACGCCCACCAGGCGGAGGGTGTCCACGCCCGCGATGGCGTCGGCGAGTTCCAGGCACTCGGCCTCGGTCCGCACGCCGGTACGGGCGCCCTCGCCCGCGCCCAGCTCGACGACGACGTCCACGGGACGGGTGGCGCCGGCCTCGCGCAGCGCGGTGTCCATCAGCTCGATGCCGCGCAGCGAGTCGACGTAGCACACGAAGCGGAAGCCGGGGTCGGCGGCGAGCTCGGCGGCCAGCCAGCGCAGCGCGGCCGCGTCCACGAGCTCGTTGGCCAGGAAGATCCGGTCGATGCCGAAACGGCGGTAGACGCGGACCTGGTGGGGGACGGCGGCGGTGATGCCCCAGGCGCCGTGTGCCAGCTGCCGGGCGAAGAGCTGCGGCGCCATGCAGGTCTTGCCGTGCGGGGCGAAGGCCAGGCCGTGCCGCTCGGTGTAGGTCTCCATCAGGGCCAGGTTGTGGGCGACGGACTCGGCGGAGAGGGCGAGGACGGGGGTGGTGAAGCCGTCCCGGAAGAGGTTGCGGCGCTCGGCGGCGAGCTCGCCGACGGTCCGGCCCTCGGCGTCCGGGGGAAGCGCCTTGAAGCGGTGATCGACCCGCTCGCCGGCAAGTTCCTCGAGTCCCTGCGCGAGCCGTTCGCCGGCCATGGGGCCTCCTCAAAAGTCTTCGTTGCACTGTCTGCAACACTCATTGCGCATATCGCTGACCGCTGTCTAACATCCGAGCCATCGCCCGGTCAACGGTGCGCAACGCGGCCGCAAGCGGCGGGAAACGGCCCGCACGCCGCGCCGCACGGGGCCGGAATCCCGTGCCGTACCCGGCCCGCACCCCGCGCGCCACCCCGGTCCGGGCAGGCACCACAGCGAAGGAGCGGAACCGATCGTGACCAGGCCCTCGAACGCCGGCGGCACCCCCGCCCGGGACGGCACACCCGTCCCGGACGTCGACGTCGTCTGTCTCGGCGAGTCCATGGTCACCTTCCTGCCGACCCGGCCCGGCCGACTCGCCGACGTACCGTCCTTCGACCGCGCCATCGGCGGCGCCGAGTCCAACGTCGCCTGCACCCTCGCCCGCACCGGCCACACCGCGCGCTGGATCTCCCGGGTCGGCGCCGACGGCTTCGGGGACCACCTGCTGGCCGCCATCGCCGACTGCGGCGTCGACGTCACCCATGTCCGGCGCGACCCGCTGCGCCCCACCGGCATCTACTTCCGCACCGCGGGCGACCGCGCCGGCGACACCCACGAGGTCGCCTACTACCGCGCCGGCTCCGCCGCCTCCGCCATGACGGCCGCGCACCTGGACCCCGACGCGATCCGCTCCGGCCGGATCCTGCACCTGTCCGGCATCACGGCGGCGCTCTCCGCGGACTGCCTCGGCCTGATGCGCGAGCTGACCGCCCGCCGCCCCGGCCGCCCGCTGCTCTCCTTCGACGTCAACTACCGGCCGGGGCTGTGGCGTGAGCCGTCACGGGCACAGGCGCTGCTCGACCTGGCCCGGGGCGCCGACCTGGTCTTCGTCGGCGACGACGAGGCCCGGGACGCCTGGGGCCTGCACGGGGCGCAGGCCATCAGCGACGCGCTGCCGGAACCGGCCCTCCTGGTCGTCAAGCAGGGCAGGCGCGGCGCCACCGTGTTCCAGCGCACCACCGCGACGGACGAGCGCGGCGGCGACACGGCCGGCGAGCGCGGCGGCCCCGCCACCTTCGTCCCCTCCCTCGACGTCGACCTCGTGGCGGCCACCGGCGCCGGCGACGCCTTCGCCGCCGGGTTCCTCTCCGCCACCCTGCGCGGCCTGCCGGTGCGCACCCGCATCCGCCACGGCCATCTGTGGGCCGCCGCCGCCCTCACCGTCCCCGGCGACCTCGCCGCCCCGCCCGGCCGCGCCCACGCCGACCGCCTGGCGGACCTCGACGACGCGGCCTGGGGGAGACTGCACCTCGGCCCCGGCTGGACCGAAGCCGGCGCCTGCGGCCACCGGGCCGACGAGGAGGTACGGACACCGTGAACGAGCGACGCGAGACAGCCCTCGACGAGAGGCGCACCCCCGACGACGGGCGAAGCGGGGCACGCGCATGAGCCAGACCGTCGACCGCGCGCTGAGCATCCTGCCGCTGCTCGCCGAGGGGCCCGCCGACCTCGGGCAGGTCGCCGACCGCCTCGGCGTCCACAAGTCCACGGCCCTCCGCCTGCTGCGCACCCTCCACGAACACGGGCTCGTCTACCGCCAGTCCGACCAGCGCTACCGCCTCGGCGCCCGGCTCTTCAACCTCGCCCAGCAGGCCGTCGAGAACCTCGACGTCCGCGAGATCGCCCACCCCCACCTCGTCGAACTCAACGAGAAGTGCGGCCACACCGTCCACCTGGCCGTCCACGAGGAGAACGAGGTCCTCTACATCGACAAGGTCGAGAGCCGCTACCCGGTACGGATGTACTCCCGGATCGGCAAGCCCGTCGCGATCACCGTCGCCGCGGTCGCCAAGCTGCTCCTCGCCGACCTGCCCGAACCCGAGCGCCGCGCCCTCGCGGAGAAGCTCGACTACCCCCTCTACACGTCCCGTTCGACGCCCCACGCCACGGCCTTCCTCGCCGAACTGGCCAAGGTCCGCGAACAGGGCTGGGCCACCGACCTCGGTGGCCACGAGGAGTCCATCAACTGCGTCGCGGCACCCATCCGCGGCGCGGACGGCCGCCTGGTCGCCGCCATGTCGGTCTCCGCGCCGAATGTCGTCGTCACCGCCGAGGAACTCCTCACACTGCTCCCGCTGGTACGCCGCACCGCCGACACCATCAGCCGGGAGTACTCCGGAACCGCCATTCCCCAGTAACCACTGGTCCCGTACAGGAAGCCTGAACACCATGACCGAGAAGATCGCGCTCACCCCGGCCACCCACACCACTCCGCCCGCGAAGTTCTCCCACGGCGTCAAGAAGGGCAACATCCTCCAGGTCGCGGGCCAGGTCGGCTTCCTCCCCGCCGTCGAGGGCCAGGCCCCCACCCCGGCCGGCCCCACCCTGCGCGAGCAGA
>Ga0207426_1002424_pt1 | contig 11936 bp, 11 predicted proteins | sample AraplaMF_Cvi_mMS_FD_184265 | JGI IMG/M metagenome (GOLD analysis project Ga0207426, IMG submission 184265) | Arabidopsis root microbial communities from the University of North Carolina, USA - plate scrape MF_Cvi_mMS (SPAdes) (version 2) | ecosystem: Host-associated > Plants > Roots > Endosphere...
CTTGCCTACATACCCGGTAGTTTAATACCATTATCCCGCAAACTATGGATCACCCTGGCGTTAAGATCAAATTTTGTTTCATCAAATTCTTCCTGTGTAGTCCATGCATACAGCATAATATGCCAGCCGTCAGGTTCAAGATTGGAAACAATAGCTTCGGGTTTTGGATCATTATGCACATTCGGTGTTGCCGCTGCTGCCTTTAAAACAATAGGTTTTACCTGATCCGGCGGATAGGCATAACTGAGTTTGAGATCTATTTCAATGCGGCGTGTTGCTGTACTGCTATGATTGATGATGACTTCATTGGATAATTTTGAATTGGGAATGATCACTGCCCTGTTATCAGTTGTAATAATGATAGTATTGAATAATTGTATAGAACTCACCACACCGGTTTGCCCCTGCGCCATGATCGTATCGCCTGCCTTATAGGGTTTCAGTAATAATATAATAATCCCGCTGGTAAAGTTTTGCAAAGTACCGGAAAGGGCTAGACCGGCGGCTACACCAATAGATCCTACTAAAGCGGCAAAGATCGTCATCCGGATATCCAGCAATTGCATCACACCTAATAAGAGGAATACCTGCAATACAGTTGTGATAAGACCTGTTAAAAATGGACGTAGGGTGGTATCCTCACGATGTTTCATAAGTGTCTTTAACAGCCATTTCTTAATAACATGAATCACCCATTGTCCAACTAATAAAATAAACAATGCAAGTGCTATTCTGGGTCCGTAGAGAACGATCCAATGGTAAGCGTTCTCAAGCATTTTATCCATCATAATAAAACCATTTTATTAAATTTTATATGAAATATCATACCAGTCTTAGCAATCAGGTGGCTTCATCTTTGTACTTCACTAAGCTTAAAATATAAGTTATGGAACCCGTTAATATAGAGAACAGAAACAAGTATGCGCTGATAACAGGCGCCACCAGTGGGATTGGTTTTGAATTAGCAAAATGCTTTGCAAAAGATAGTTACAATCTCATCCTGGTAGCCCGAAATGAAGATCGCTTAAATGAAGTGACCAATGAATTGAAGAAAAACTTCGCAGTTGAGGTCACACCTATTTCAAAAAATTTATTTGCACCCGGAGCTGCGGAAGAGATCTACGAACAGACCCGGCAAATGAGTATTACGGTGGACGTATTGGTGAATGATGCCGGGCAGGGCGAGTGGGGCCCATTCGTAGATACCAGCCTGGAGCGTGATCTCGATATCATTCATCTGAATATCATCGGACTGCTGTCACTCACGAAATTATTCCTGCGCGATATGGTACGCCGCAATGAAGGGAGGATACTCCAGGTAGGATCAGAGGCTGGCACAACACCAATGCCTTTGCTGGCCGTATATGCAGCTACCAAAGCATTCGTGTTGTCATTCAGCGCTGCATTGGCTGAAGAGTTGCGTGATACAAATATTACGATCACTGCTTTATTGCCAGGAGCTACCGATACAGACTTTTTCCACAAAGCAGGCCAGGAGGATACGGTGACTTACAGGGAATCAGAACTGGCTTCACCGGAAGTAGTAGCACAGGATGGTTATGAAGCATTGATGAAAGGAGAGCGTAAGATCATCTCAGGTAATAAGACTAAATTACATGTATGGTTGAATGACCTGCTGGGTACCAAAATTTCCGCATCCAATGCCCGTAAACTGAACGAACCCAGTCATAATACGGCAGGAGAGAAATTGCCGCAACATGAGGCTTCGCTCAATGAAAGGGAATATATTACGCAACAGAGCGGGGATAGAGATGGGGATCTGATCACAGGACGTAAATACAAAGACAGACCAGATCCAAATGAGCCGGTATTGACAAAAGAAAATTTACCTGATGCAACAAATGAATCTACCGGAAAGGTAGGTTCCGGACAGAGACAAGATTCGAATTAATATATGAAGAAAGATTTTCCTGTTGAAGATGTAAGAAGGTTCCTGGAACCAACGCCAACAGTGCTTGTTACATCTGCTTATAAAGGTAAACAAGATATTATGACCATGGGATGGTACACCGTTATGGAGTTTGTACCATCCCTGATTGGTTGTATGATCACGGGGAGTAATTATAGTTTTGATCTGATCAATAAAAGTGGGGAATGTGTGATTAACATCCCTGCTTCAGATCTGGCAAAGAAAGTGGTGGCAGTAGGAAATTGTACAGGTGCAGATACTGATAAATTTTCTGAGATCGGCTTCACAGCGGAGCCTGCCAGTATCGTGAAAGTGCCAATGATCAAAGAGTGCTTTGCCAGTTTTGAATGTAAGATATATGATCGTAAACTGATCAATGCTTATAACTTTTTCATTTTCGAAGTGGTCAAAGCACATGTTAACCCCAGGCCTAAATTCCCTGAAACGATCGCTTACCGGGGAGATAGTCAGTTTGTGCTTTCAGGAAAGAATATTAAAATTCATTCAGACAAGTAACATATTCATCACCTGCCAGAGGTGCTGACATTGGGCCAGATCCTTAACAGGGGAGAGGTCCAGGACGGTCTTGCGTATATGATTGACCATACTCAGATCCGGGTGTACTACTCCGGGATGACATACCATATAGGCGATAGCAGTTTTTAAAATAGGTGCTTTTACACGCATGCTTTCAGGTGAATACCTGGCGGGATGTAGATGGATGTATTGACCGGGTACATTGCCTTCCAGCAGAATCCATCTGGAAGTATCTGAAAGAGTGATCTCTTTGAATGATCCATTTAGCCAGCCCTGGTAGGCGGCTTCATTTGCAGCGGGTATATGAGTTATGACTTCTTCAAACAATCCTTCCATGGATAAATAACCATAGTAAATATCCATTTGTGAATTCCCCAGTTTCTTTAGTAAATCAGGCAAAGTGGCTGGCGTAGCAGTTTCGATCTGCTGACGAATATAGCCGCTGTGGTGCTTTAGGGCATTGAACAGGATATTTTCGGGTACGGGCATAATGCGAATTTAAAGGAAAGCCGGAAAAAATCGGCTAAATTGCGCCCCGCGCACAATTAATATAGTAGCAGAATGGCTTACCTGAATTTATTTGATTTTAAGCAAAAGGTCGATTATAAAAATGAAATCCTGGCCGGGCTCACAGTAGCCATGACCATGATTCCGGAATCCCTGTCCTTTGCAATCCTTGCAGGCTTCTCTCCATTAACCGGTTTATATGCTGCCTTTATCATGGGCTTAGTCACCGCAGTATTTGGCGGCCGTCCTGGCATGGTATCCGGTGGTGCAGGAGCAACTGTCGTAGTATTAATTGCCCTGATGCAATCTCACGGTATTGAATATGTATTTGCTGCTGTGATGCTGGCAGGGCTTATCCAGATTTTAGTAGGTGTGTTCAGATTAGGTAAGTTTATCAAACTGGTACCTCAACCTGTGATGTATGGATTTGTGAATGGATTAGCGATCATCATTTTCACTGCCCAGTTGCAGCAATTTAAATTAGCAAGTGGTGAATGGTTGTCTGGTTCACCTTTATACATCATGTTAGGATTGGTATTACTAACAATCGCCATTGTCTTCTTCTTCCCTAAATTAACAAAGACGATTCCTGCATCCCTTGTTGCGATCATCGTCATCTTTGCGCTCGTATTAGGTTTTGGCATTCACACTAAAACCGTAAAAGATATTGCGGCACTCAGTGGTGGATTTCCTCCATTCCATATTCCTGCTATCTCCTGGACATTCGAAACATTGAAACTCATTTTTCCATATTCATTGGTAATGGCAGGTGTAGGTTTGATTGAATCGCTGCTTACATTAAATGTAGTGGATGATATCACAGGCACCAAAGGCCGTAGCAATAAAGAATGTATTGCACAGGGGAGTGCCAATGTATTAAATGGATGCTTCACCGGTATGGGAGGATGTGCGATGATCGCGCAAACTTTCGTGAACCTCTCTGCAGGATCCAGGGCACGTCTCTCAGGAATCATTGCTGCTATCACGATCTTAATGGTGATCCTTTTCGGTGCTCCTGTTATCGAAAGGGTACCTATGGCTGCTTTAGTTGGTGTCATGATGATGGTGGCGATTGGAACTTTCGAATGGATCAGTATCCGCATCATTAATAAAATGCCGCGTCACGATGTCATTATTGGCATTCTTGTAGCTGCTATCACGGTATGGTTGCACAACCTTGCCCTGGCGGTTCTTGCAGGTGTAGTGATCTCCGCCCTTGTTTTCGCCTGGGAGAGTGCGCACAGGCTACAGGTAAAAAATTACACCGATGCACAAGGTATCAGGCACTACGAAGTCAATGGTCCTCTCTTTTTCGGTGCTATCAGCACCTTCAATGCCAGTTTTGATATAGACAGCGATCCCGAAGAAGTCATCATCGATTTCAGAAACAGCCGTGTCACTGATATGAGTGCTATCCAGGCCTTGGATAAACTGACAGAACGCTACAGAAAATCAGGGAAGAAACTCCAGCTTCGCCATCTCAGTGATGATTGCATTGCAAAACTAGCGCATGCCGAAGGGGTGATTGATGTAAACATCCTGTAATCACATTTCCTTATTCCGATAGCGAAAAGCTTTTGCCATACCGGCAAAAGCTTTTCCGTTTTTATGGAAATCGTATCTTCATGCAATGAAAAAGATTTTTGCTTTAATCCTGATACCCTTTGCCGTCCATGCGCAAACCACTCTTCCATTGAAAATGGAGGCTTATATGAAAGCACAGGCTTCTATTGCTCATTTTAGTGGCACCGTATTAGTTGCACAGAAGGGGAAGGTCATTTATAGTAATGCCTTTGGCGAAGCTGACAGAGAATGGCATGTGAAAAATACAGTAGCGGGTAAGTATCGTATTGGTTCTATTACCAAGCAGTTCACGGCGGCATGTATTCTTTCCCTGGAAGAGCGGGGCAAGTTAAGCCTGGATGATAAGTTGAGTAAATATCTTCCTGATTTTCCACAGGGGGAGCAGGTTACGATTCATATGTTATTGAACCAGACGACTGGTATCGTAGATTATACATCCCTGCCGGAGACTGATCTGCATGCGGAGGTGCTGGATGTAGCGCCGGCTGATTTTATCCATAGTTTTCAGCATCAACCTTATTTATTTACACCGGGAACGCAGTGGGCATATAGTAATTCCAATTACTTCCTGCTAGGGTATATTGTAGAAAAAATAACCGGGCAGCCTTTTGCCGATTACCTGAAAGTAATTACTGATAAAGCGGGTTTGAAGAACACGGGTATGGATCGTCCGGATACCATCTTACCTTATCGCACACACGGTTATTGGGGTGATTATAATATACCTTTCTATACGATGTCAGGTCCTTATGCTGCCGGTGGTATGTATTCTACGGTGAATGATCTGCTGGCATGGGATCAGGCATTGCTGGGAAATAAAATATTATCTGCAGCGACTACGAAGAAAATGACGACTGCCTACATGGGTAAATATGGTTATGGTTTGTTTGTAGATAGTCTGGCAACGCATCCCAGGATCTGGCATACAGGTGGTATTCCGGGTTATCGTTCTGTGATCAGCTGGTATAAGGACGGCGATTTCAATGTGATCGTATTATCCAACAATGAATCTAATGCACAGTACATAGGCGGTGCATTGGCGGGTATTATGCTGAACATGCCGGTGGTGAATCCTTACATACATAAGCCGGTGGCGATCAATAATGCGCTTATTGATAATTATGTGGGCGCTTATACTGGAAATCCAACTATAGAACTGATCAGGAAGGAACATAAACTATACCGCAGGGTGAATGGGGGAGAAGATATAGAACTGATTCCTGAGTCAGATAAGAAGTTTTATTACGCGGATGGAACGGACAGGCAGGTTGAGTTTGTAACGCATGCTGGAACAGGGAAAGTGGAGAAAGCGTATTTTATAACAGGCGGTTTGAAAGTAGCATATGAAAGAATGCCTGATCTATAATAAAAAATCCCCGCTTGCATCAGGCGGGGATTTTTTTATTTCTTTAGTAAAGTAGGCTGAATTAATTTCTTCCAGATCTTATAGCCGTCCTTATTCAGGTGCAACATATCGCTCTGAAAGATCTCCGGTCTTGAACTTCCATCCTTTGTCAGCATGGGTGTAAACACATCTATCCACTTTATATTGTGCTGCGTTTGCAGGTATTCTTTAATCAAAGTATTTGACTCCTGCACGATTTTTCTGAATTGATCGCGTGAAGGACTTGGTTTGATGGAGATATAAACGATTGGTGTCTCCGGCAGTTTTTCCCTGATACCTTCAACCAGTTTTTTCGTACGCCCGAGTACGGTATCAGCAGGCACACCATCCGGAATATCATTTTCACCTACATACAATACGATCTCTCTGGGTTGATAACGGAACACCAGATCATCCAGGTAAAGAATAATATCATTCACTTTTGCACCACCAATACCTCTGTTCATCACCTCATAAGCGGCAAAGGTCCTTTCCATATCTTCCCATTTACGGATGGAGGAACTACCTACAAAGAGGATAGGATTTGCAGGCGGGGCGTACATTTGGTCATAATGCTTAATAGTTTGAACATCATCCCAGAAACGTGGTTTGTCTTGTGCCTGACTGACCTGCAATAGGGTCATGCTTATCAGTAAAAGTAGCATGGCTTTCTTCATAACATTCGATATTTATCTCCAAGGTAAATAATTCTACACGGATAGTAGTACCGCCACGTAATGACAGATCGCGGCTGCGAGCACAAAGGTATGCCATATGGCATGGGTATAAGCCCTTTTTTCTCTCAGGTAAAAATAAACACCGATAGAATATAAGACACCGCCAATAGCAATCATAATGATGACTGGCAGGGGCAGGGAAGTGAAAAAAGTTTTGCCTCCTACGATCATGATCCAGCCCATAATAAGGTAAATAATAGTACTGAGCATATTGAAACGTCCTGTAAAGAAGGATTTAAACACGACCCCGACAGCGGTCAGGCCCCATAGGATGCAAAGCAGGGTGATGCCAAAGGCGTTGTTCATAAACACGAGTAAGAAGGGGGTATAGGTACCTGCAATAAGAAAATAGATACTAATATGATCGAGTACCACGAAGAGCTTTTTGACCTGTTGGTCCTGGGCAAGATGGTAGACGGTAGAGCAGGTGAATAAAAGAATAAAGCAGAAGCTGTAAATACCGGCTCCTACAATGCCGGGGGTATTGCCATGGGTAGCGGCGATACCGGTTAGAACGGGGAGGGCACTCAGCCCGAAGAGAATGCCTACGGCGTGGATGATGCCGTGTATGATCTCCTGTTTCCTGTTGTAAAATGAGTCTAAAACAATCATTGGTTAATCTTTTGCGTCCGGGTGCAAAATTAAAGAGAATAGGCTGGAGCAAGTGTTAAACTACAGTCAAAAAAGTGGGCTTAGCCGTCAGTAACCCGCATATAAGCCGTAGATATCCCGCCTCTTTTAGAATACGGGTTATCTACGGCTTATAGGCGGCTTATATACGGGTTATCTACGGGTTATCTCCCTTATCGCGCTATGGACGTGCACCTGGCAGGATCACTGCGAAATGAATTCAATACCGAACGGTATATTTTAGTTGATGAAAAAGGGGCTTATTCCTTTAGCAGGCTTAGATCTGGCTGTGCGTATTTATACACTTTGAAGTAAATGGTCGTATTGGTCTGGAACACGCCTTCGATGGCTGACAATTGGTTCACGAACTGTACTAAATGGTCATTGTCTCTGCACATTACGTTCACCTCCAGGTCGTAGGCGCCTGAGGTCATGGCAAGGAAACTGACTTCGGGGAGTTGGGCGATCTGTTTTGCCACCTGTTCTTTGAAGGTAGCAGGGCGGATGTATACCGCGATATGTGCATAGGACCGAAAGCCTACCTTATCAGGATCTACCCGGCCGATGATGCTGATGGTGCCGTCTTCGATCAAACGGTTAAACCGGGTTCTGACGGTGCCGATAGACACATTCAGTTTTTCAGCAATCACGGTGAATGATACCCTGCCATCCTGTTGTAAATGTGATAAAATGGAAAAATCAAGGTCGTCCAGTTGAGCAGGTACGTTCTCGGGTAGTTTATGTTTCGCCATAACAAGGGGGAATGCAAAAATTTCAGAAAATATGTGATAAATCTACATTTTTTTTAGTAAATTAATGTTATCGTATTGAAAATGTCAGTGGCTAACCATCCACTTACAACTTTTCACCCAAACACCCCAGAAATGAAATACGAGCAATTGCAGAATTATGTAAACGGAAGTTTTACCAAAATTGCTTCCGGGCGTACCATTCCCGTCATCTCTCCAATTGACGGCACATTATTGACAGAAATGCCCTGTTCAACAGCCGCAGACCTGGATCTGGCTGTACAGGCAGCAAAGAAGGCATTTCCTGCCTGGAGCCGCACACCTATTAAGGAAAGGGTGCAGGTATTTTTTAAATACAAATTCCTGTTGGAGAAAAACCTGGAAACACTGGCGGGTATGATCAGTGCCGAAAACGGGAAGACGTATGCGGAGGCAGTACAGGAAGTAGAGAAATGTATAGAGCTAACGGAGTTCGCGACTTCGCTACCACAGCTCGTTACAGGCGAGGTACTGGAAGTATCCAGTGGGGTGGAATGCCGGACTACCCATGTGCCACTTGGGGTGGTCGCCTCGATCGTTCCTTTTAATTTTCCTGCGATGGTGCCGAATTGGACCATTCCAAATGCTATTGCACTGGGGAATTGTATGATTATTAAGCCATCGGAAAAGGTGCCGCTAAGTGTGGGTTTGCTGGCTACGTTATTGAAACAAGCGGGTTTGCCGGATGGTGTGTTTAACATCGTGAACGGGGATAGTGAAATCGTGGAGGCGATCTGTGATCATCCTGACATCCAAGCGGTATCTTTTGTAGGTTCTACCAGGGTGGCGAAGATTGTATACCAGCGGGCGACCCAAAGTTTGAAGCGATGCCTGGCATTGGGTGGGGCAAAGAATCACCTGCTGGTATTGCCGGATGCAAAACCGGAGATGACGGCGCAAAATATTGCTGCTTCGATGAGTGGCTGTGCCGGACAGCGGTGTATGGCGGCATCGGCCATGGTGGGGGTAGGAGATATAGATCACATAATAGCGCGGTTGTGTGAAGAGGCAAAGAAGATTATTCCAGGTAAAAATTTAGGCGCGGTTATTAATAAAGATGCAAAAACAAGAATAGAACAGTATATTACAGAAGCAGAAAAAAATGGCGCCCGCATATTAGTAGATGGCAGAGGCGCGGAAGTACCGGGCAAGGAAAACGGTACTTATGTAGGACCCACGATCATTGATTATGTTACCCCGGACATGTCTGTAGCGAAGGAGGAAATATTTGGACCTGTGATCAGTATACTTCGCACTTCCACCGTAGATGAAGCACTTGATATTGAAAATGCAAGCCCTTATGGCAATGCTGCATCTGTGTTTACACAGAATGGGAGCATGGCGCGATATGTGGCGGAGCGGGCGAGCGCGGGGATGATTGGGGTGAATGTAGGGGTGCCTGTGCCGAGGGAACCGTTTTCGTTTGGAGGATGGAATGAGAGTAAGTTTGGGGTGGGGGATATAACGGGAAAGAGTGCGATTGAGTTTTGGACGAGGTTGAAGAAGAGTACGACGAAGTGGAATCCGGAGGAAGGGGTGAACTGGATGAGTTAGGAAGGGGTTCAAAAATAGCTGTGAGGAAGTTTTTACAAGTGATAAAGTATAGGAAGGAGGTATTAACCGGATAGGCCGGGAGGGTGTTTAATCTGATAAGAGTATAGGAAGGAGGCATTAACCGGATAGGCCGGGAGGGTGTTTAATCTGATAAAAGCATAGGAAGGAGGTATTTACCGGATAGGCCGGGAGGGTGTTTAATCTGATAAAAGCACAGGAAGAAGGTATTAACCGGATAGGCCGGGAGAGTGTTTAATCTGATAAAAGCACAGGAAGAAGGCATTAACCGGATAGGCCGGGAGGGTGTTTAATCTGATAAAAGCACAGGAAGAAGGCATTAACCGGATAGGCCGGGAGTATTTCAAATCTGATAAAAATAATTGTATGTCAGCAATTGTTGACCTGTCAACTGCCCAGGGGATTATCCAGGATAATCTCGACTATACACTATTTTCATGGAGTAAGCAGAAAGGCTTGCAACCTATCGCAGTAAAGCATGCGGAAGGGGTATACTTATATGATTATGATGATAAACGATACCTGGATTTTTCATCAGGATTGATGAATGTAAATATCGGTCATGGCAATCAGCGGGTGACTGAAGCAGTGGTGCGGCAAATGCAGGCAGTTAGTTATGTCACGCCATCCTGTGTTACGGAAGCAAGAGGCGAACTAGGAAAAAAACTGGCAGCAATTTCCCCTGGAAATTTAACAAAGACCTTGTTTACCGTTTGCGGTGCAAGTGCCATTGAAAATGCCGTGAAATTGGCAAGGCTCTATACCGGCAGACATAAAATTATAACCCGTTATCGCGCCTTTCATGGAGCCTCCTATGTAGCGATGAGCGCAGGTGGTGATCCCCGGAAACTGGCGGCAGATGCGCAGCAGGCACCGAATTTTGTACATGTGGAAGATCCTTATTGTTACCGGTGCCCCTGGGGTAAGGAAATGAGTTCCTGCGCAAGGGAATGTGTCAGCCATGTAGAACGGGTGATAGAATTTGAAGGACCGGAAAATGTGGCGGCGATATTAATGGAAGGAGAGAGTGGGAGTTCTGGTTGTATAAAATACCCACCTGATTATTTACAGAAAATAAGAGCGCTGTGTGATAAACATGGAATATTATTGATAGCAGACGAGGTGATGAGTGGATTTGGGCGAACAGGAAAATGGTTTGCCTGTGATGTGCATGGCGTCGTACCTGATATGATAGCAACAGCAAAAGGGATCACAGCAGGTTATTTACCCCTGGGAGCCTTGATCGTGAGTGATCAGATAGCGGCACATTTTGATGAAAAGACATTGTGGTTGGGATTGACATATTCAGCACATCCGGTATGTTGTGCAGCAGGAGTGGAGGTGTTGAAGATCTATGAAGAGGAGAATTTGCTGGAAAATGCAGCGAGGATGGGAGCATATGTAACAGCAAAGGTGGAGGAGATGAAAGTGCATCATCCCTGTATTGGGGATTTTAGAACGACGGGATTATTAGGGTGTATAGAACTGGTGAAGAACAGGGCAACGAAGGAGCCGATGGCACCTTTTAATGCGAAGCCGGAGGAAATGGCGGTGATGAATAAGGTAGCTGGGCGGATAAAGCAGTTGGGCATGTATGCATTTGTGAGATGGAATTATGTTTTTATAGCACCGCCGCTGAGTATTACGAAAGAGCAGATGGATGAGGGTTTGGGCATCATTGACGATGCGTTGGGGATAGCAGATGCGTATGTGAGCTGATTGCTGACATTTAAAAATTTAAAAACAAGTAGTACCTATATGCCCCAAATAAATTAAACAACAACTCACATTCATATGCCTACCAATTTATACAGTGAAGATCTGGCACCCGTACCTGCCGGCAGCAGGACCTGGAATACCTGGAATTACGCAGCACTCTGGATTAGTATGAGTCTCTGTATTCCTACTTATATGCTTGCCAGTTCGCTGATAGAAGGAGGTATGAACTGGTGGCAGGCTATCCTCACCATCTTCGCAGGCAACACTGTCGTGTTGATCCCCATGATCTTAAATGGGCATGCAGGTGCAAAATACGGCATTCCATTTCCTGTATTTGCCCGCGCCAGTTTTGGTACCAAAGGGGCGAATGTACCAGCGCTGCTAAGGGCCATCGTGGCCTGTGGCTGGTTTGGTATTCAAACCTGGATCGGTGGTTTTGCCATCTATCAGATGCTTCGGCTATGGGTACCTGCATTGGAACAATTGCCTTTAGTATTCCCCGCTTCCTGGGGATTGGCAACGGGGCCGGCTATTTGTTTTATTCTTTT
>Ga0207426_1002426_pt1 | contig 11930 bp, 9 predicted proteins | sample AraplaMF_Cvi_mMS_FD_184265 | JGI IMG/M metagenome (GOLD analysis project Ga0207426, IMG submission 184265) | Arabidopsis root microbial communities from the University of North Carolina, USA - plate scrape MF_Cvi_mMS (SPAdes) (version 2) | ecosystem: Host-associated > Plants > Roots > Endosphere ...
CTGAGTCCGTGAGCTGGTCGTGCGAGCCGCGACCGTACATCCAGATCTCGCCTTCTTTCGCATAGTGATGAGCGAGCGGGAAATGCGGTGCGCGGTAGCCAAGCGCTTCGCGCACCGCGATGCGTTCCGCGTCAAGCGCGTCGGTCACCCGGCGGATCGCGGCCTGCGTGCCTTCCTTGTGGATGTCCCAGCGCTCGAAATGCTCGATCGGCCCCGCATTCATCACGATCAGCGGCGGGTGAATGATCGGGCCGGCATTCATCAGCGCTCCCGACAGCGCGTCTCCGCACGGCTCGACCGCATCGGGGAAAGCGCGTCCGATCACGTCAAGCGCGTGCGGTGCGTGGTCGAGCGGGAACACCCCGACCGGAAGCCGCTTGGCGCGAATGGTGATCGCGACTTCGAACGGTCCATGTTTGCGGGTGAGCCACGGCAGTGTGCCGGTTTCGGCAAAGCTCGCCTTGGCCTGGTTGCCGGCGTCCCGCGCCGCCTCGGCGAAGATGATCGAGCCGAACGTTGCCGGCGGCAAAAACACGACCTGACCATCCTGCAGATGCGGGGCGAGCAGGCGAGCGATATCGGCCTGCGCGAAGGCAGGCGCCGGACACAGGACCAGCTCCGTGCCGCCGACGGCTTCGGCGATATCGGTCGTGACCAGTGCGAGCTGCACGTCGTGGCGGCCGTTGTGATCCTTGACCAGGATGCGCGAGCCGGCCGTGCGATGGGCCGCGACCTGACCGGCATCGCGGCGCCAGAGCCGCACCTCGTGCCCCGACAGGGCAAAATCGCCCGCGGCCGCGAAAGAGCCGTTTCCCCCACCAAGAACTGCAATCTTCAAGATGCTTCTCCTTGTGCGCCGGATTGCGCATCAAGCTGCTTCAGCAGGAAATGCTGGACCTTGCCCAGCGCGGTCCGCGGCAGGTCGGCGACGACGACGATGTCGCGCGGCACCTTGTAGCGGGCGAGTTGCGCCTGAAGATGGGCTCGCAGCCCATTCACCTCTAGCCGGCAGCCGGATCGAGGGATGACATAGGCGATCGGCACCTCGTCCCAGCGCGGGTCCGGCCGGCCGATCACGGCGCATTCTCTGACATCGGGGTGTTCGAGCAGGACGCGCTCGACCTCGGCCGGGTAGACGTTTTCCCCGCCTGAAATGATCATGTTCTTCTTGCGGTCGCGGACCCAGAAATAGCCGTCGGCGTCGCTCAGGCCGATATCGCCGGTGCGATACCAGCCGTCGTGCAACGCGTCGCGCGTTGCGGCCTCGTTGCCCCAATACTCGAAAAACACGTTGGGTCCGCGTACCGCGATCTCGCCCGGGGCGCCCGCTGGCACTTCATTGCCCGAATGATCCACCACCTTCGCTTCGCAACACAGGCCGGCAAGCCCGGTCGATCCCGCCCGCGAAAGGTCGCCGCCGAGCCGTGTGTAGACGGCGATCGGGCAGGTTTCCGTCGAACCGTAGACCTGAAGCACCGGGACATCGCGCGCGACGAAACGCTCGATCAGATGCGGAGGCACGATGGTCGAGCCGGTGGCGATGGCTTTCAATGACGAAAGATCCGCGGCTGGCCAAGCGGGATGCTCGCTCACCGCCTGGATGATCGCAGGCACCATCACCGTAAGCGTCGGCCGCTCCCGTTGGATGGCGGCAAGCGCGGTATCCGGCGAGAAGCGGGCGTGAACCGTGACCGTTGCGCCGAGCTGCAGCGCCGGCGTGGTCTGAATGTTGAGGCCGCCGACGTGGAAGAATGGCAGCACGGTCAGCACGTGGTCGTCGGACGTCATGTTGTGCATGTGCTGGCTCATGACGCCGTTCCAGAACAGCGCTTCCTGGCGCAGCACAGCACCCTTCGGCCGGCCGGTTGTCCCCGATGTGTAGACGATCAGTAGCGGGCAGGAGAGATCGGTGTGCGGATTACGGCTGCTGCCGTCGCTGCGTGCCAGCAGGCTTTCGAATGTCGTGCCGCCGGGCGGCGTGAAGTCGAGGCCGACAACGGATGTCCCTGGCGCAAGCTCGGGGAGAAGGTCCTCGAACGCCCGTTCGAGCATCACGACTTTGGCGCCTGCATCGGTGAGAATGAAGAGCTGCTCGGCGACTGCTAGCCGCCAGTTCAGCGGCACCAGCATCGCACCCAGCCGCGCGCATGCGTAGAGCAGAACCAGATAATCCGGCCGGTTCAAGCTCAGGATGGCGACGCGGTCGCCGCGGCCGACGCCGAGCTCCTGCTTCAATGCCGTCGCGGTGCGTTCAATGCGTGCGGCAAATGCGGCATAGCTGAGCCGCTCGTCCTCGAAGGCAATGGCCGTCTTGTCTGGCGAAAACGCCGCGTTGCGATCGATCAGACTGCAGAGGTCCACCGTCAGTCGTCCGTCTCGCCGGTCTCGTACAGCGCCTCACGTCCGATCCGGTCGAGGCAGAGTTCGGCAGTCCATGGCAGCATCAGCGAGCCGCAGCGGCTGTCGCGGTAGATCCGCTCCAGTGGCAGCGAGCGAAGCATGGCCTGACCGCCGCAGGTGCGGATCGCGAGCGCGGCGAGCTCGTTGGCGCCTTCCATCACCGAATATTGCGCGGCGTAGGCGCGCAGCACCTGCTCCTTGCTCGGATTGGCACAGGCTTCGGTGACCGCCTGGAACCAGATTGCCTTGATCTGCTCGAGCTTGATCTGCATTTGCGCGACCGCGATCTGCTTGGTCGGGTACATCCGGCGCTTGACTGGCGGCATTCCCGGCACTTCGCCCCGCAAATAACGCACGGTGAAATCATAGGCTGCTTGCGCCAGCCCCATATAGGTCGGCGACAACGTCAGGAACATGTGCGGCCAGCGCATCGCGGCCTGGAAATAGACGCCGCGGGGCATCAGCGCGGAGTCGGCCGGTACAAACACATCCTTGAAAAGAAGCGTGCGTGAGACCGTCCCGCGCATGCCAAGCGGATCCCAGTCGCCGACGACCGAGACACCTTCCGATTTCGCCGAGATCGCGAGGTAAAGGGTGTTGCGGCGAGATGCTTTCTCGCCTTCCTCGATCTCGGTGCAGAGCACGCCGTAATAGTCGGCATGACCGGACAGCGATGCAAAGATCTTCTTGCCGTTGACGATCCAGCCACCCTCGACCGGCTTTGCTTCCGTGCCGAAGGCAACGCCACCTGCGGCCGCAGCGCCGCCCTCGGAGAAAGGCTGTGAATAAATCGCGCCGTCTTCGACGATGCGTTTGTAATGGACAGCCCGTCGCCGCTCGTGCTCGGCGCGGGTTTCCGCGTCCATGTCGAGATCGTCGGCGAGCGGGCCCGACCATAGGGTCGAGCAGACGTGCATGTTCCAGGTCAGCGCGGTCGCGCCGCAATAGCGGCCGATCTCGGCTGCCGCCAACGCATAAGTCTGGTAGTTCGCGCCAAGGCCGCCGTGCTTTTTGGGGACTGCAATGCCGAGCAGGCCGACGCGGTGCAGGTCGCGATAATTCTCGACCGGAAAGGTCGCCTCGCGATCGTAAGTGGCAGCGCGACCGGCGAACACGCTTTGGCCAATCTCCCTTGCCCGCGTAATGATGCCGGCCTGCTCGTCGCTCAGGCGGAATGCAGCGGGATCGAAGATCGGCACATCCAGCGCGACCTTGTCAGTCGTGCTGATAGTCTTGCTGACTTGCATGGTCATTGCAGTCACCTTACGCTTTGGTCGCGAGAGAGTTCAGGAAGCGGCCGAGCGCCTCGTCGAAGGTATCGGGACGCTCGAGGTTGGCGAGATGGCCGACGCCGGGAAGCTCGACATATTCAGCCCCGCGGATGTAGGTCGCTGTCTTCGCCATCATCGGCGCGGGCGCGTTGTTGTCCTTGGAGCCGGACAGCAGCAGCGTGGGAACGGAAATATCTCCCAGCGTGCTGCGTTGATCGAATCCGATCAAGGCCAGCATCATGGCGCGGTAGCTTGCCTCGGGCACGCTCTCCATGCACTCGCGCGCAACCTCCATCCCCTTTGGATCGGGATCGTCGCCGACCAGTTCCTTCACAAGCGAGGGCGCCAGCGACTTCATCGTCTCGCCGCGATCGAGCGGGCCGAGCCGTGCCGCAATAAACGATTTCTGCCAGTCGCCATCGGCCTTGCCGAAGGCCGGGCTGGTCTGCGCCAGCACCACCGCGCGGGCCAGATTCGGGAACTGCACCAGCCATTTCTGGACGATCATGCCGCCGATGGAATGGCCGACCAGAACGGGTCTTGCCGCGCCGAGTTGCTCGACGAATTGCTGGAGCGCATCAGCCAGGGCAGCTATGCTGACACTGGCGAGCGGCGCCGATCCGCCATAGCCCGGCATGTCCCACGCGATTGCCCGGAAGCGATTGCCGAACGTACCAAGCTGCTGCCACCAGCTCCGCGCCGCCCCGCCGATGCCATGCAGGAAAATCAAAGGGATCGCCTCCGGATCGCCTGCGGCTTCATAGGCGAAGCGTCCGTCCCTTGTTATCATCGGCACAGGCTGCGACACGCGACATCCTTCTGCTTGGCCCTTCGATGCTAACAGGCCTTTTGGCGATGGGAAGCGATAATTTTATACTTAAAGCAATTTCCAGGCCGTGTTTCGTGCCATCGCATTTGCGGGGCGAGCGGCGTTCATTGCAAAAGTTTGAAGGTTAAAATATATCGAATGCACGTTCCGCAGATCCGAGGGAGCCAGTGCATGTCCGGGTTGCCGCATTCGCCTCACGCGCTGGTGACCGGTGGCGGTCGCGGCATCGGCCGCGCGATCGCCGCGGCTCTCGCCGGCGCCGGCGCCACCGTGACGATCGTCGGCCGGAATGGCGGGGTCCTCGGCGAGGCCGTCAATGCGGGCGCCGCGCATTTTGCAGCTGTCGCCGATGTCGCGAACGAGACCGCTCTGAAAGCCGCCATCGCCGAGGCGCATGCGCGCAAGCCGATCGATATCCTGATCGCCAACGCGGGCAGCGCTGAATCCGCGCCATTCGCAAAATCGGACAGCGCTCTGTTTGCGCGCATGATGGACATCAATTTCATGGGTGTGGTCCACGCCATCCACGGCGTGCTGCCGGGTATGAAGGACCGTCCCCATGGCCGCATCGTCGTGATTGCGTCGACGGCGGGCCTCAAGGGCTATGCCTATGTGAGCGCATACACTGCAGCCAAGCACGCTGCGGTCGGGCTCGTTCGTTCGCTTGCCCTGGAACTCGCCGGGGGCAATGTGACCGTGAACGCGGTTTGCCCCGGCTTCACCGACACCGAGCTCGTCGCCGTCAGCATCGACAACATCATGAAGAAAACGGGACGGAGCCGTGAGCAGGCCATCGCCGAGCTTGCCAAGCACAATCCGCAAGGGCGCCTGATCGCGCCTCAAGAGGTGGCGGACGCCGTGCTTTGGCTGTGCGGGCAGGGCGCCAGCGCGATCACCGGGCAGGCAATCGCAGTCGCAGGCGGCGAAATCTAGCGGCGTAGAACAAAGACACCAAGGAGATCGCATGAGCAGACCAGCCAATCCCGTCACCGTGCCGCTCGCTGACTATTCGCCGCAGCACTTCCTGCTGGCCGTGGTCGACGGCGTTGCCACCGTGACGCTCAATCGTCCCGAGCGGAAGAATCCGCTGACGTTCGAAAGCTATCGGGAGCTCACCGATTTCTTCCGTGCCTGCGCGTTCGACGATGAGGTCAAGTGCATCGTCGTCACCGGCGCGGGCGGTAATTTCTCGTCCGGCGGTGATGTGTTCGAGATCATCGGGCCGCTAGTGAAGATGGATACCAAGGGGCTGACCGCATTCACGCGGATGACCGGCGACCTCGTCAAGGCGATGCGGGCCTGTCCGCAGCCGATCGTGGCCGCAGTCGAGGGTATCTGTGCAGGGGCCGGCGCGATCATTGCCATGGCCTCGGACATGCGCCTGGCGACGAGCGGAACCAAGGTTGCGTTCCTGTTCAACAAGGTCGGGCTGGCCGGCTGCGACATGGGCGCCTGCGCGATCCTGCCGCGGATCATCGGACAGTCCCGTGCCTCCGAGCTGCTCTACACCGGTCGTTTCATGACGGCGGAAGAGGGCGAGCGCTGGGGTTTCTTCAGTCGCATAGTGACGCCGGAGCAGGTGCTGACCCAGGCTCAACTGCTGGCCAGGCAGGTCGCGGAAGGGCCGACCTTCGCCAACACCATGACCAAGCGAATGCTGGCCATGGAATGGGCAATGTCGGTGGAGGAGGCGATCGAGGCGGAAGCCGTTGCCCAGGCTCTGTGCATGACCACGGCCGATTTCGAACGCGCCTTCGAGGCCTTCGCCAACAAGGTCAAGCCGGTCTTCAGGGGCGACTAAGTCGACTTTTGCTGCGGCCACGCCAGCAACGAGGACTTGCGCGAAATTATTTTAGGCTTAAAATAGTTTCGTGGCCGGTTGAATTGGCGAGGCTCCCATGAAAGTCGCGATCATCGGTGGCGGACCTGCGGGTCTCTATGCTGCGATCCTGCTCAAGAAGCAGCGCCCGGGCGCCGACATCACGGTGTATGAGCGCAATCGGGCCGACGATACCTTCGGCTTCGGTGTGGTCTTCTCGGATGCCACGCTGGACAATTTCGAGAAGCACGATCCGCCGAGCTATCGCCGCATCACCCAGGAGTTCGCCTACTGGGACGACATCGCCGTGCATTTCCGCGGCACCGTCCACCGGGTCGGCGGTAACGGCTTTTGCGGATGCTCGCGAAGCAAGCTGCTCCTGATCCTTCAGGAGCGGGCCCGCGAGCTTGGCGTCGTCCTGCACTTCGAGGTGGACATCGACGATGAATCCCGGTTCGTCGATGCCGATCTCGTCCTGATCGCCGACGGTATCAACAGCCGCTTCCGCGAGAAACACGTCGATCACTTCCAGCCCGAGGTCGACCTCCGCTCCAACAAGTTCGCCTGGATGGGCTCGACCAAGCCGCTCGACGCCTTCACCTTCATCTTCCAGGAGACCGAGTGGGGGCCGTTCATCGCCCACGCCTATCAGTATGAGGCCGGACACTCGACCTGGATCTTCGAGACCGATCCTGAGACATTCGAGCGGGCCGGCCTAACCGGTCTTGACGAGACGCAATCCGCCGCGCGCATGGCCGAGATTTTCGGCTGGTTCCTCGATGGGCACAAGCTGCTCACCAACCGTTCGATGTGGCGCAATTTCCCGATGATCCGCAGCAAGCGCTGGGTCAAGGGCAATATGGTGCTGCTCGGCGATGCCAAGGCGAGCGCCCATTTCTCTATCGGCTCGGGCACCAAGCTCGCGATGGAAGACGCGATTGCCCTCGCGCAGGCGATGCAGAACGCGCCGAGCACCGATGCGGCGCTCGATCTCTACGAGCACGGCCGCCGCGAGGAGGTCGAGAAGACGCAGCACGCCGCCGACGTCTCGCTGGTCTGGTTCGAGCATGTCGACCGCTTCTGGGATTTCGATCCCGTGCAGTTTGCCTTCGGCGTGATGACGCGCTCGAAGGCGATCACCTACGACAATCTCAGGCTTCGCGCGCCTGATTTCGTGGCGGAAGTCGAGAAGTCGTTTGCCAAGCAGGTGCGCGACAACGGCTTTGACGTCGACACCGAGAAGCCGGTGGTGCCGCTGTTCCAGCCGTTCCGCTTGCGCGAGATGGAGGTTGCCAATCGCGCGGTGATGTCGCCGATGTGCATGTATTCGGCGAGGGAGGGCGTGCCGACCGATTTCCATCTGGTGCATTACGGATCGCGCGCGATCGGTGGTGCCGGCTTGATCTTCACGGAGATGACCTGCGTCAGCCGCGACGCTCGCATTACGCCCGGCTGCGCTGGTTTGTGGAACGACGAGCAGGAGGCCGCCTGGCGGCGCATCGTGGATTTCGTCCACGGCAATTCGGCTGCAAAGATCTGCCTGCAACTCGGCCACGCCGGCCGCAAGGGCGCGACCAAGTTGATGTGGGACGGCATCGATCGCCCTCTCGACGAAGGCGGCTGGGACGTGGTCTCGGCATCGCCGCTGCCCTATTTTCCCGACAGCCAGGTGCCGCGCGAAATCGATCGCGCCGGGATGAACGCGGTGCGAGATTCCTTCGTAGCGGCAGCCGAGCGCGGCGAACGCTGTGGTTTCGACATGCTGGAGCTGCACTGCGCCCACGGCTATCTGCTTGCGAGCTTCATCTCGCCGCTGACGAATACCCGTACGGACGCATATGGCGGCTCGCTCGAAAACCGTCTGCGTTTTCCGCTCGAGATCTTCGAGGCGCTGCGATTGGCGTGGCCATCGCACAAGCCGATGTCGGTGCGCATTTCCGCGACCGACTGGGCCGACGGCGGCATCACCGGCGACGATGCGGTGACGATCGCGCGTGCCTTCGCCGACGCCGGCGTCGATCTCGTCGATGTGTCAACAGGGCAGACCGTCCGCGATGCGCAGCCGATCTACGGGCGCATGTTCCAGACGCCGTTCTCGGATCAAGTCCGCAACGAGGCTCGCGTGGCCACGATGTGCGTCGGCAACATCACGACGGCCGACCAAGCCAACACCATCCTGGCTGCCGGCCGGGCGGACCTCGTCGCCCTTGGCCGGCCGCATCTAATCGATCCCTTCTTCACCATGAAGGCGGCGGCCTGGTACGGGGCAAAGGACGCGTTCTGCCCGCCGCAATATCTGCCCGGAATGGATCAGATCTTCCGCAACAGCGTCCGCGACCGTCAGGATCTCGAGGAGCTGCGCATTAAGGCTAAGCCCAAGACACGGGCCGAGCTCAAGGCGGAGGCGACAAAGCCGCTTGCGGCGGAGTAACCGCCCGTGCGACGTTAACCTCATTGCCTCCTGTGTTTCGAGTGGAGTAAGGGCGATGAAGGCGATTATCGTCGGTGGCGGTATCGGTGGTCTCACGACGGCGTTGATGCTGCGTTCGCGTGGCCTCGACTGCGAAATCTTCGAGCAGGCGGACACCATTCGGGAGCTCGGTGTCGGCATCAACACGCTGCCGCATGCCATGCGCGAGCTCGCCGGCCTCGGCCTGCTCCAGAAGCTCGACGATGTCGCCGTTCGGACCGACCAGCTCTATTACCTCAACCGTCACGGCCAGGAGGTCTGGCGCGAAGCCCGCGGTGTCGACGCCGGTCACGACGTGCCGCAATTCTCGATTCATCGCGGCCGGCTGCAGGGCGTCATCCATCGCGCCGTCGAGGAGCGGCTCGGGCACGAGGCGATCCACACCGGCTGCCGCCTCGGTGCCTTCACGCAGGACGAGGGCGGCGTGACCGCTTACTTTTTTGATCGGGCCGGCGCGCATGTCCACACCGCGCGCGGCGACATCCTGATCGGCGCCGATGGCATCCATTCCCGCGTCCGCGACACGCTGTTTCCGAACGAAGGGCCGCCGTGCTGGAACGGCCTGATGCTGTGGCGCGGTGCCCGCGACTGGCCGCTGTTCCTCACCGGTAAATCCATGATCGTCGCCGGCGGCCTCAATGCCAAAGTGGTGATTTATCCGATCGCCGAAGGATCGAGCCCGGCGAGCCGCCTGACCAATTGGGCGGTGCTGGTGAAGGTGGGCGAGGGCAATGCACCGCCGCCGCGAAAGGAAGACTGGTCGCGACCGGGCCGCCGCGAGGAGCTGATGCCGCATGTGGCCCGCTTCTCAATTCCCCACGTCGACGTGAAGAGCCTGATCTCGGCGACGCCGGAATTTTACGAATATCCGACCTGCGACCGCGATCCCTTGCCCTATTGGTCCTCGGGCAGAGTCACGCTGCTGGGCGATGCCGCACATCCCATGTATCCGGTCGGCTCCAACGGTGCGTCGCAGGCGATCCTTGATGCGCGCTGCCTGGCCGACGCGCTGGTGCGCGCCGAGCATCCGCGTCAGGCGCTGCTCGAATACGAGAAGAAGCGCCTGCCGATGACGGCGGATATCGTGCGCTCCAACCGGCGCGGCGGCCCCGAGGGCGTCATCGATGCCGTCGAGCAGCTCGCGCCCGACGGCTTCGAAAATGTCGACAACGTGTTGAGCTATTCCCAGCGTGAGGCCATCGTGCGCGGCTATGCCACCAAAGCCGGCTTCGCGGCCGTGCCGGGGCTTGCAGCGGTGCGTGCCTGACGCGCGGCTAGCCGTTGGGAGGCGGCAGGAAGTGGATGTTGAACTCGGCCGCCATCGCCACCACGTCTTCCGGCTTCTGTTCCTTCATATTGTGAAGGCCCCAGAACAGGTCGAACAGCTTTTTGGTCGGCGAGACCCAGAACAGCACCTTTGCGGTCTGCTCCGATTTGTTGAAGATGCCGTGCGGCACGCCCATGCCGAGGCGGATCAGGTCGCCCGCGGTTGCCTGCGACTCCGAATTGCCGAGCATGAAGTCGAGTTTGCCCTCCAGCATATAGAGATATTCATCCTGGTCGGGATGAATGTGCGGCGGCACGAACGTTCCCGGCGGCAAGGTCGCGTGCCAGGAGAAGCTGTGCTCGGTCTTGCTCTTCGGCACATAGGTCTGGCCTAGGATGTTCCAGGAAATGCCCTGGATGCCTTCATTGGCCCGTGTGATGCCGGTGATTTCGCTGCTCATCGAAGTCCTCCCGTAACCCGTCGCGGCTTTAGTTCGCCGCCTTGCAGTCCTTGGCGTAGCGGTCGCCGTAATTCTCGAAGACCTTCTCGACGATCTCGGTCTGGAACTTGCCGTCCGGACGCTTGGCGACCTTGGTCAGATAAAAATTCTGGATCGGATAGCCGTTGGTGTTGAACTTGAAGGCGCCGCGCAGCGAGGTAAAGTCGGCCTTCTTCAGCGCGCTCTGGACGGCGTCCTTGTTCGAGAGGTCACCCTTCACGGCCTTGACCGCACTGTCGATCAGCATCGCGGCGTCGTAGGCCTGGAACGCGTAGGTGCCGGGCACGACGTTATAGGCCGCCTCATAGGACGCGACGAACTTCTTGTTCTGGGGATTGTCGAGGTTGGGCGCCCAGTTGGCGCCGCCGAACATGCCGACGGCCGCGTCCTGCTGCGCCGGCAAGGTCGATTCATCCACCGTGAACGCCGAGAGCACCGGAATGCTGTCGGCAAGGCCCGCCTGCCGGTACTGCTTGACGAGATTGACGCCGAGGCCGCCTGGCATGAACGTGAAGAGCGCATCGGGCTTCTGCGACGAGATCTTGGACAGCTCCGGCTGGAAATCCAGCGTGTTCAGCGGCATGTAGGATTCCTCGACGATCTCGCCCTTGTAGTCGAGCTTGAAGCCCGCCACGGAATCCTTGCCGGCCTGATAGTTCGGCACCATCAGGTACATGCGCTTGTAGCCACGATCCTGCGCGACCTTGCCGAGGATCTCGTGCACCTGATCGTTCTGGTACGAGGTCACATAGAAGAACGGGTTGCAGTCCTTGCCGGCAAAGGTCGACGGGCCCGCGTTGGGGCTGATCAGGAAGGTCTTCGATTCCGTCACGGGCCGGTGGATCGCCTGCAGGATGTTGGAGAAGATCGGGCCGATCACGAAGTCGACCTTGTCGCGTTCGAGCAGTCCCTTGACCTTGGTCACCGCTGCGTCCGGCTTCAGTTCGTCATCGACCACGACGACCTCGACGTCACGGCCGCCCATCTTGCTGCCGAGGTCCTTGACTGCGAGCGCAAAGCCGTCGCGAACCTGCTGACCAAGCGCTGCGGCCGGCCCCGACAGCGTCACAATCACGCCGAGCTTGATCTTCTCCTGGGCCAGAGCAGGGGTCATTGCGGTGCCGAGCAGCAAGGCTGCAGCCAAGGTCGATTGCATTCTCATGATCTGTCCCCCGTGACATCAGGGCTTGCGTAGCAAGCCGCGTCCTCTGTTCCAAGCTTATGCCGATGATGGCGGCCGCGGCAAGCAGAGCTCAATGTGTCGCCATCCCGCGCGGAGCGGTGCATGCAAGCGGCGCGCCAATTATTTGAAGCCTAAAGAAATTGGCTTGCGATCGATTGTTGCAGCTTTGGACTTGCGGCCGGCTGCAATTTA
>Ga0207426_1002428_pt1 | contig 11925 bp, 12 predicted proteins | sample AraplaMF_Cvi_mMS_FD_184265 | JGI IMG/M metagenome (GOLD analysis project Ga0207426, IMG submission 184265) | Arabidopsis root microbial communities from the University of North Carolina, USA - plate scrape MF_Cvi_mMS (SPAdes) (version 2) | ecosystem: Host-associated > Plants > Roots > Endosphere...
CCGGCATCGAGGATGACTTGCGCGTATTCCTCGGCGGACTGCGCTTCGAGCGTTGCGGGCGGGATCAGGTTGCGAAAGAGCGCCGTATCGCCGAAGCGGATCTGGTTGTTCGGTGCGGTGTAGGGCGGCGGCGTCTTCTGTTCGTCCTGAGCGTGCGCGGACAAGGGCGCGAGCGACGCCGATGCCAATGCGCAAACCAAGGCGCGAAGCTTGAAAGAAACCGTCATCGTCGAGTTCTCCAGGGCGCGATCTTGGGCAACAGTAACATGCCCGGAATGGACAACGCGACGCAGATCATGAAGTACGGAAACCATCCGGTTTCATTCACGATGAAGCCGCTGCCCGCCGCGGCGAACGTGCGCGGCACCGCCGCGAGGCTCGTGAAGAGCGCGAACTGCGTCGCGGTGTAGCGCGGGTCCGTCGTGCTCGCGATGTACGCGGTGAAGGTGGCGAGCGTGAGACCCGTCGCGAAGGTTTCGAAGCCGTAGAGCACGGCGAGCGCCGCGGGCGACGGCCCGATCTTCGCGAGCCAGGCGAAGCCTAACGTCGCGACGATCTGCAGCGCGCCGAAAATCCACAGCCCGCGCGCGATGCCGATCTTCACCAGCGCGATCCCGCCGAGCAATCCGCCCGCGATGCTCGCCCAGAATGCGACCGCTTTCGCGATTACGCCGATCTGCGCGAGTGAGAAACCCACGTCGATGAAGAACTTTGTGGCGAGTGCCGTCGCCATCGTGTCGCCGAGCTTGTAGAGGAAGATGAAGCTCAGCACGAGCAGCGCCGCGCGCCAGCCGTCGCGCGTGACGAACTCGTGAAACGGCTCGACAATCGCCTCGCGCAGATTCTTCGGCGGCGCGCCGTGAATCTCCGGCTCCCTGACGACGAGCGTCGTGATGAGACCCGGCAGCATGAACGCGGCGGTGATCAGAAACACGGTCTTCCACGGGAAGACCGTGGCGAGAATCAGCGACAGCGAGCCCGGCACGAGCCCCGCGACCTTGTACGCATTGACGTGAACCGCATTGCCGAGTCCTTGCTCGGTGTCGGCGAGCAATTCGCGGCGGTATGCATCGATGACGATATCCTGACTCGCGCTGAAGAACGCGACGAGCGCGGCAACCGCCGCGACGGCCCATAGACTTCGTTCAGGTGAGAAGAATCCGAACGAGCCGATCGCCACCATCACGAGCACTTGCGTGACGAACATCCAGCCGCGCCGTCTGCCGGGACTCCAGCCCGGAAAGCGCGGGATGTAACGGTCCATCAGCGGCGACCAGACGAACTTCCACGTGTATGGCAGTCCGATCAGCGCGAACAGGCCGATCTCCTTGACGTTGATGTGCGCGGTCGTCAGCCACGCCTGCAGCAGGCTGTAGAGCGTGAAGAGCGGCAATCCGGACGTGAAGCCGAGAAAGACGCAAATGAGGATGCGCTTGTTGAGAAACGTGCGCCATCCGGGATGTTCTTCGTGAGCAGTTAGAGCGGGCGCCTCGTGTGGCGTATCGGGCATGTCGTATAGCGGGCAGTTGTCGATGCGCGACGGCGCCGGTCATCGTTACCGGCGCTTCACGCGATAGACCGCAAGACTACCACGCCAGTTCGCCCCCCAACGGACCGGCTGGCCGTCGTGCAGCACCACGCGGTCGAGAATTTCGATGCCCACCTCCGGCGCGAGCGCCTCGAAGTCCTTGATCGTGAGCACACGCACGTTCGGCGTGTTGTGCCACTGATAGGGCAGCGACTTCGACACGGGCATGCGCCCCTGAATCACCGACAGCCGATGTTGCCAGTATCCGAAATTCGGAAACGACACGATGCACTGGCGCCCGACGCGCACCGTCTCGCGCAGGATCGCGGCGGTCTGATGAATCGTCTGCAGCGTCTGCGAAAGGACCGCGAAATCGAAGCTGTCGTCCTCGAAGAGACGCAAACCGTCTTCGAGATTCTGCTGAATCACGTTCACGCCTTTTTGCGCGCACGCGAGCACGCCGGCATCGTTGATCTCGATGCCGTAGCCCTTCACTTCGAGTTCTTCGCCGAGCAGCGATAGCAGCGACCCGTCGCCGCAGCCGAGATCGAGCACCGTCGAGCGCGGTTCGACCCAGCGGGCGATCGCCCGAAAATCGGAGCGCAGCGCGAGCGAATCGAGGGTGTGCTGGTTCATGCGCCGATCTCCGTGGCAATGCGTTCGTAATAGGCGCGCATCAGGTTGTGATAACGCGCGTCGTCGAGCAGGAAGGCGTCGTGGCCGTGCGGCGCATCGATTTCCGCGTAGCTCACGGTGCGCTTGTTGTCGAGCAGCGCTTTCACGATTTCGCGTGAGCGCGCGGGCGCGAAACGCCAGTCCGTCGTGAAGCTGGTAATGAGATATTTCGCGCTGGTATTGCCGAGCGCTTTCGTGAGATCGCCGTCGAAGGCTTTGGCGGGATCGAAATAATCGAGCGCGCGCGTGATCAGCAGATACGTGTTCGCGTCGAAGTATTCGGCGAACTTGTCGGCCTGATAGCGCAGATACGACTCGACTTCGAATTCGACATCGAAGTTGAAGTTGTACGCATCGAGCGCTCCCTCGGCACGGCGCAGCGCGCGGCCGAATTTCACGGCCATGTCGTCGTCCGACAGATACGTGATGTGGCCGATCATGCGCGCGACGCGCAAGCCGCGACGCGGCTTCACGCCGTGCGCGTAATAGTCGCCGCCGTGGAAATCGGGATCGGAGAGAATCGCGGAACGCGCGGTTTCATTGAACGCGATGTTCTGCGCGGAAAGCTTCGGCGTCGATGCCACGACGATGCAATGCGCGAGCCGCTCCGGATACATCATGCTCCACGCGAGCGCCTGCATGCCGCCGAGGCTGCCGCCCATCACGGCCGCGAAGCGCTCGATGCCGAAGCGGTCCGCGAGACGCGCCTGCGCGTTCACCCAGTCTTCCACCGTGACGACGGGAAAGCTCGCGCCGTACGGCTTTGCCGTCGTGCGGTCGATGCTCATCGGTCCAGTGGAACCGAAGCACGAGCCGAGATTGTTCACGCCGATCACGAAGAAGCGGTTCGTGTCGAGCGGCTTGCCGGGACCGACCATGTTGTCCCACCAGCCGACGTCCTTCGGATTATCCGCGTGGATGCCCGCGACATGATGCGACGCGTTCAACGCGTGGCACACGAGCACGGCATTCGAGCGCGCGGCGTTGAGCTCGCCGTACGTTTCGACGACGAGTTCGTAGTCGCCCAGCATCGAGCCGTTCTGCATCTTGAGCGGCTCGGTGAAGCGCAGTGTTTGGGGCGTGACGATGCCGATCGATTCCATTCATTCCGCCTTTGACCAAGCGGCTAAACGGTGTCGGCGAAGCGCGGAAAAACAGTGATGGCGCGGCTGACGACCTCTTTAGCCGCATTTATAGTGAACGCCCGTGAATCATCACTGAGGTTCGCGCGCCCGCAATCGAGTCAGCAAATCGGCGCGTCGTTGATGTTCGAGAAGATCTCGTTAGCGATGGAGTATAGCGGAAAACGTTATTAAGCCGCCATTTGCTCCGTCTTGGATGGGGCCCGCGTTTCCGTCTATATTGTCTAATCGTCTCGTCTTGCCAGGAAACGGAAATGAAACCGGGCCGGGTCAGACCGCTGAGTCACCTGAAGAGCCGCGCGGCCGAGTTGATCCGCAATATCGTCGAGAGCCGCGAGCCGATGCTCATCACGCGGTCGTGCAGGACGTGCAGTCATACGAGGATCTGCATCAGACGCTTGCCTTGCTGAAGATTCTGGCGATGGGGCAGAAGACCATTGAAGCCGGCCAGTGCATGAGCGCGGGCGATGTGTTCGCCGAGATCGAGCGCCTCGACCGCGAAGAAGGCGTCAAGTGAAGACCGTCTTTCTCGATCCCGTGCGCCAGGATTTGCAGGACTTCCGGCGCTACGTCATCAACAAGTTCGGCGGCACCGCGTGGTCCGCAACGCGCAACAAGATCGCCGATACCATCGCCGAAATCGAAGCCGCGCCGTGCAACGGCTCGACGCCGCCGGAGCTCGTCGACTTTCCCATGTCGGGGTACTACGAAGTCGCGAGCGGCACGAACCGCATCATCTACAAGGTCGATGGCGACACCATCTACGTGCATCTCGTCGTCGACGCGCGCTCGGACCTCGAAGACATTCTCGCGCGGCGGCTGTTTCGGATGTAGCTGCAATGGACGCGATCGGATCAGAGCGCGCGGCCGCGCATGCCGAGGGTGAGGGCGCGCAACGACCGCACCGTGCGATCCACATAATGCGGCCTGCCCGCGCCCGGCAGGCGTACTGACATTCCGCCGCTCGACGTCTTCGCAACCGGCAGATGCCCGACGATCCACACCGTGCGAATGCCCAGCCGCCGATAGCGCTTCAGATGCCCGCGCGTATCCTCGACGAGAATCGCGTCTTCGAGACGCACGTGCGCGCGGCGCATCGCACGGCGCAGCATCGGCGCGTCAGGCTTCGCGCGCCAGTGCTGACCTTCGCGCATGTCCTCGATCGCGATCACGCGCTCGAACAGCTTCGCGATGCCGAGTTCCGCCAGCACGGTGCGCGCGTAGAGCGTCGGTGCGTTGGTAAGCACGATCTTGCGTCCGGGCAGCGCACGCAGTATCCGCGTGAGGCCGCGCTCGGCGCGCAGCATCGACGGCAGATCGGGGAAGGTGTGAACCTCGCGCAGGAAATCGGCCGGATCGACGTCGTGATGCCTGACGAGCCCGAGCAGCGTCGCGCCGTAACGCACCGTATAACCGACGCGCAGGCGGTTCGCCTCGTCGACGTCGACGTTCAGGCGATCCATGATGTATTGCGTCATCCCGCGATTGATCGCCGGGAAAATTTCATGCGATGCGTGATGCAGCGTGTTGTCGAGATCGAAGAGCCAGACGGGACCGCGCGTTTTCACGCGGCGTCGGCGGGACGGGCGATGCGGACTCATATCAGCGTTGCACCAAAAGAAACGCCCGCGCATTGGCGGGCGTGGAAAGCGAAATGACGATGCTCAATGCGAGCGGATCATCGTGCCGAATGGCTGCTCGGTCAGAATTTCGAGCAGCACCGAATGCTCGATGCGGCCATCGATGATGTGCACCGAGCGCACGCCGCTCTTCGCCGCATCCAGCGCGGAGGAAATTTTCGGCAACATGCCGCCGGAGATGGTGCCGTCCGCGAAGAGGGCGTCGATCTCGCGCGCGGACAGGTCGGTCAGCAGATTGCCTTCCTTGTCCATCACGCCGGGAATGTTCGTCATCATGACGAGCTTTTCCGCATTCAGCACGACGGCGAGCTTGCCCGCGACGAGATCCGCGTTGATGTTGTACGAGAGGCCGTCCTCGCCGAAGCCGATGGGCGAAATGACCGGAATGAACGCGTCGTCCTGCAGCGCCTTCACGACCGCCGGGTTGATCGCCTCGACTTCGCCGACCTGGCCGATGTCGATGAACTGGCCCGGATTATCGCGGTCCGGCATCAGCAGCTTGCGCGCGTGGATCAGGCCGCCGTCCTTTCCCGTCAGACCGACCGCCTGTCCGCCGAAGTGATTGATCAGCGTGACGATGTCCTGTTGCACCTCGCCGCCGAGCACCCATTCGACGACTTCCATGGTTTCTTCGTCGGTGACGCGCATGCCCTGGATGAAGGTGCCTTGCTTGCCGATCTTTTTCAGCGCCTGGTCGATCTGCGGGCCGCCGCCGTGCACGATCACCGGATTGATGCCGACGAGCTTCAGCAAAATGACGTCGCGCGCGAAGCCTTGCTTCAGGCGCTCTTCGGTCATGGCATTGCCGCCGTATTTGATCACGACCGTCTTGCCGTGATACTGACGGATATAGGGCAGCGCCTCGGCCAGAATTTCAGCCTTCAGGGTAGGCGCGATTTGCGTGAGGTCGGGTTGCTCGGACATGGCGGCAGATGAGGCGAGGAGCGTTTAAACACGCCGAATTGTACAGGACCGACGCATTGCGGCAGGACGAATTGCCGCGCCGGCGCGACGTTTTCCGGCGGACGGGCCGGCGTGCGATCATCGTTCGAACGGATTGATGACAAGATGATGAACGAATCCCCTGAAACGAACGGGCGGCCAGCGCCGGGCGCGCTGGTTTGCGCCCGCTGCGGCACGTCGTTTCGCTGCGGCATGCGCGCGGGCGATCCGGCCTGCTGGTGCGCGTCCCTCGCCGCGTTGCCGCTCGACCGTCTGCGGCCGGGCATGAGCTGCCTGTGTCCGGCGTGTCTCGCGGCGCAAATCGATCGTGCCGCACCGCTGGACTAGCAGATCGAGCGCCGTGGCTGCCTCCCGCGGCAAGGTGCGACAAATCGCGCCAGATGCGGCTGCGGGCCCGACGCAAGCGGGATAATGTCGCGGGAAGCGTAACCACGCTGTCAAGCACTCAAGCAGATGCATCGCATAACCAATACCGGCCGCGTCAATCTCGGACACCTCTTCTGGCTTCGCTCGCTCGCGATCATCGGCCAGCTGACGACCATCGCCGTCGTGCAGATCTTCTTCGGCGCGAAGCTCCCGCTGCCCGCGATGCTGCTCGTCGTCGCGCTGGAGATGATCTTCAACGGCCTCACGTGGCTGCGCGTCGCGCGGGCGCGGCCGGAGACGAATCTCGAACTGTTCGGCCAGATGCTGGTTGATCTCGGCGCGCTCTCGGCGCTCCTGTTTCTCTCCGGCGGCGCGACCAATCCGTTCGTCACGCTTTATCTGCCATCGCTCGCGATAGCCGCCGCCGTGCTGCCGTGGACAATGATGGCTTGCCTCGCGCTCTTCGCCGTCGCCTGTTACGCGCTGCTCAGCTACAACTACGTGCCGCTCAACATCGAGAATCCGGCCAATCTCTTCGATTATTTCCGCACCGGCCTGTGGGTCAACTTCATGGTGAGCGTCGGGTTGATCGGTTGGTTCGTCGCGCGCATGTCGCGGGCGCTGCGCGTGCGCGACGCCGCGCTCGCCGAAGCCCAGCAACGTCATCTTCGCGATGAGCGCGCGGTCGCGCTCGGCGTGCAGGCCGCGACCGTGGCGCACGAAATGGGCACGCCGCTTTCGACCATCGCGATGCTGGCCGAGGAACTGCGCGACTCCGCCGCGCACGACAGGAACCTCGCACCCTACGCGGCGGATTTCGAACTGCTCGAGCAGCAGATGGCGCTCTGCACGTCCGCGCTCGCACGCCTGCGCAGCCGCGCGACGGGGCCGTCGAGCCGCCAGGGGCTGGACGAATGGCTATCGAGCTTCATCGAGCAATGGCGTTTGCGGCATCCGCAGGTGAAATTCGCGCAGATCGGCCGGACTCCCGTGGATGCGTCTATCGACGACGCGGTAGCCGTCGGCCAGATCCTCACGATCCTGCTCGATAACGCCGCGCGCGCGAGCAGCGAATCGGTGACGCTGCAGGCGTCGGTCGAAACGGTAGACGACATGGACTACGTGCGCTTCGACGTGTGCGATCGCGGCCCGGGCATTCCGCCCGCGCTGCGCGGCACGCTCGGCGCGGGCCCGGTCGACAGTACCCAGGGCGGGCACGGCGTCGGGCTTTATCTGGCGTTCGCGGCGGCGGCGCGGCTCTCTGGATCGATCGAACTGATCGACGGCAAGCCGCGCGGCACGTGCGCGGTGTTGCGCCTGCCCAATCGCGGCGCGGTCGCGGCGCCGGCGCCGGCGCAGGCGGCAGGAACTGAACGAAGCGGCGCGGCCTGAACTCGAACCCAGGCGCGCCCGAGGGGCATTACGGAGAAAAATATGAGCGATACCAACTTTCTGATCATCGACGACGACGAAGTCTTTTCCGGCATTCTCGCCCGCGGCCTCACGCGGCGTGGTTTCACGCCGCATCAGGCCCACGACGCCGACGAAGCGCTGAAGCTCGCCAACCAGCACAAGTTCGGGCAGATCACGGTCGATCTCCATCTGGGCAGCGATTCCGGGCTGCGGCTCGTCGCGCCGCTGCGCGATCTGCAGCCGGATGCGCGCATTCTCGTGCTGACCGGCTACGCGAGCATCGCGACGGCCGTGCAGGCGGTGAAGGACGGCGCGGACAACTATCTCGCCAAGCCGGCGAACGTCGAGTCCATTCTTTCCGCGCTCCACGAGCAGGCGAGCGAGCAGACGGCCGAGGAAGCGATCGAGAATCCGACGCTGCTTTCCGTCGCGCGGCTCGAATGGGAGCATATCCAGCGCGCCCTCGCCGAGAACAACGGCAATATCTCGGCGACGGCACGCGCGCTCAACATGCATCGACGCACGCTGCAACGCAAGCTGGCGAAGAAGCCGGTGCGGCAATAAGCGAGACGACGCCCGGGCAAAACTCGGGCGGCAATTGAATATCGGCCGGAAATGGCGATGCGCGATGCGTTCAGACACGCATCGCGATAAAAGCGACCGCGCAAAAAAAGAACCGCCCAAGCCGGGTGCCAAGGGCGGTAATCGGAGAGTTGCAACGACATGCATGTACATGGAACACGCATGCAGAAAGTGTACGTTGCGGCGCTGTACCCTTGAATAAGATAACTCCGAATTAAGAATTCGCTTAATTTGTCTGCTTTTACGCAGCAAATAGCGAATTTCTTTCAATCGCCCTTCTTCGGGTCTTCGTCGATGTTTCCGGCGCTCATTCTCAGGCCGTTATCCCCTTCATGCGCGCTCAAGAAAATCGAAACGAGCGCCGTAAAGCCACTCTGTGCGCAAACCGGGATTTGCGCCGCGCCGTCCGCGGGCGTCGTCCGCGGGGCGTGAAAGAGGAGACATCGATGAAATGGTTTGACCGCCTGTCCGTGCTCAGCAAGCTCTTGCTGTCTTTCGCGGTCGTGATCCTGTTCTGCGCGTGCGTGGGCGTCACCGGCGTGGTTTCGCTCGCAAAGATGAACGGCCTGATCGAGGAAATCGGCGAGCGTCACATGGACGGCCTCTATTGGGTCGAGGAAGTCAACAAGCACAAGCTCAACACGGATCTCGCCGCCGCCAACCTCACGTTCGCCGACGATGCCGGCAAGGCAAAGCTGAAGGAAGGCATGTCGGCTTCGCTCGACAGCATGCACCGCGCGTTCGAACTCATGCGCCCGACGATGCACTCCGCCGACGGCATCGCGCTCTACGACGCGGCGAGCAAGTCCGTCGCCGCGTGGGAAGACATCGTCCTGATGCAGATGGGCAAAAAGCCGATGCCGATCGACGTCGACCAGATGGGCCTCATCGCGCGCGCGATCGCGGCGAGCGAAAAGGCGCGCGCTTCGCTGGAGCGTCTCGCCGACTTCAAGCGCAAGCGCGCGACCGACGCGCGCCGCGACGCGGCATCGGAATACGCAACGATGCGCGTCGTCATGCTCGCGCTCGTGTTCGGCGCGATGGTCGCGGGCGCGCTGCTCGCGGTGCTGATCGGACGGCGTCTTTCCGCGCAGCTCGGCGGCGAGCCGGCATACGCGGCGGATATCGCCGACCGCATCGCGCGCGGCGACCTGACCACGCGCGTCGCCACGCGCCCCGGCGACGACACCAGCATGCTCGCGAGCCTCGGCAACATGAGCACGAAGCTCGCGGATATCGTCGGCGGGATTCGCCATTCGAGCGATTCGATCCTGTACGCATCGCGCGAGATCGCGCAGGGCAACACCGATCTGTCGCAGCGCACCGAGGAGCAGGCGGCTTCGCTGGAGGAAACCGCGTCGAGCATGGAACAGCTCACGCAGACCGTGCGCCAGAACGCGAGCAACGCGGACGCGGCGAGCGGCATCGCGCGCGGCGCGTCGGACGTGTCCGCGCGGGGCAGCGAGCTCGTCGGCGAGGTCGTCGATAACATGCGCGAACTGGCGTCGGGCTCCAAGCGGATGACGGACATCATCGCGGTGATCGAGGGCATCGCCTTCCAGACGAATATCCTCGCGCTGAACGCCGCGGTGGAAGCGGCGCGCGCCGGCGAGGAAGGGCGCGGCTTCGCGGTGGTCGCGGGCGAAGTGCGCTCGCTCGCGCAGCGCAGCGCGACGTCGGCGAAGGAAATCAAGGAGCTGATCGAGGCGTCGACGGCGCGCGTGGACAGCGGCGCGGCGCTGGCCGAGCGCGCCGGCGCGACGATGGCCGAAGTCACGCAGGCCGTGCAGCGCGTGACGGACATCATGGCGCAGATTTCGTCGGCCTCGCACGAGCAGAGCGCGGGCATCGAGCAGGTGAACCGCGCCGTCGCGCAAATGGATCAGGTGACGCAGCAGAACGCGGCGCTCGTCGAGCAGGCCGCCGCCGCCGCGGGCGCGATGGCCGATCAGGCGGAGCAACTGAAGAGCGCGGTCGCGGTTTTCGAACTGGAGCGCGGCGCCTGACCCGCGAAACGAGCGCGGCACGTCGCGGGCAAGCGACGGCCAAACGGTCGTAATATCGGCTCGCTTGCCACCCGAGAGCCCGCTCCGTACACTCGCGCCTGTTTTTCAAGACCAAGCGCGCCGCACGGACGGCGCCTCACCGCCGAGAAGGAGCCCCGCCGATGTCCGATTCATATTTCCCGCGCTGGCCGCTCCAGCCGGATGCTCAGGAGGGGCGCATCGTCGCGCCCGACGAGCGCCTCGCCTGGCCGCAGATGATCGCGATGGGCATTCAGCACGTCGTCGCGATGTTCGGCTCGACCGTGCTCGCGCCGCTCCTGATGGGCTTCGATCCCAATCTGTGCATCTTCATGTCGGGCATCGGCACGCTGCTGTTCTTCGTGCTGGTCGGCGGTCGCGTGCCGAGTTATCTAGGTTCGAGCTTCGCGTTCATCGGGCTGGTGATCGCGGTGACGGGCTACGGCGGTCACGGCCCGAACATGAACATTCCGGTCGCGCTCGGCGGGATCATCGCGTGCGGCGTGGCTTACACGATCATCGGTCTGATCGTCGCGGCGATCGGCACGAAGTGGATCGAAACGCTGATGCCGCCGGTCGTCACGGGCGCGATCGTCTGCGTGATCGGGCTGAATCTCGCGCCGATCGCCGTGAAAGGCGTGATGGGCAGCAGCTTCGAATCGTGGATGGCGCTCGTCACCGTGCTGTGCGTGGGCGGCGTCGCGGTGTTCGCGCGCGGCATGGCGCAGCGCCTGCTGATCCTGATCGGCCTGGCGATCGCATACCTCATCTATGCCGTGCTGACCAACGGCATGAGCATGGGCAAGCCGATCGACTTTTCGATCGTCGCGAACGCCGCGTGGTTCGGCATGCCGCACTTCACGGCGCCCGTGTTCGAAGCCCCGGCGATGACGCTGATCGCGCCGGTTGCGATCATCCTCGTCGCGGAGAATCTCGGGCACATCAAGGCTGTCGGCGCGATGACGGGCAAGAGCCTCGACAAGTACATCGGTCGCGCGTTCATCGGCGACGGGCTGGCGACGATCGCCTCCGGTTTCGCCGGCGGCACCGGCGTGACGACTTACGCGGAGAATATCGGCGTGATGGCCGTCACGAAGATTTATTCGACGCTCGTGTTCGTGATTGCGGCGCTGTTCGCCATCGTGCTCGGGTTCTCGCCGAAGTTCGGCGCGCTGATTGCGACGATTCCGGGACCGGTTCTGGGCGGCGTGTCCATTGTCGTGTTCGGGTTGATCGCGGTGACCGGCGCGCGCATCTGGGTCGTCAACAAGGTCAATTTCTCGGATAACCGCAATCTGATCGTCGCGGCTGTCACGCTCGTGCTCGGCACGGGGGACTTCACGCTGAAGCTCGGCGGGTTCGCGCTTGGCGGCATCGGGACGGCGACCTTCGGTGCGATTATTTTCTATGCGCTGTTGCGGCGGCGCGGCTCGGGCGTGGTTTGATTGCTTTTTCCCTGGGTTAGTCGGGTGGAGCTGCTCGCTTAAGGCGAAAGCACAAGCGAACCGCCCATCCACCTCACCCCGCAGTCCCCCGCTTGCGGTTGACGATCGCCGTCTCCGACAAATCGACCTCCCGCATCAGCTTGTTCA